>Ga0115000_10001851_pt1 | contig 18467 bp, 10 predicted proteins | sample ArcticOcean_MG_C_6_FD_89690 | JGI IMG/M metagenome (GOLD analysis project Ga0115000, IMG submission 89690) | Marine microbial communities from western Arctic Ocean - ArcticOcean_MG_CB8_128 | ecosystem: Environmental > Aquatic > Marine > Oceanic | place: Arctic Ocean: Canada Basin | collected...
CACCCCCCCTAAGGGGGGTGATTTGAGAGATTACCGATGCTCCGAGTTGAGTGTTTTCGATGGGGCCTCTTGCTCATTTTTGCAGAGGTAATGGGAGCGTTCAGGACCATCTTGAAGTGATATCGAAATATCTCCAGTAAAGACTTCATCGATATGATACAAGACCGTAGACTCAGCGAGATGGGGCTGATTGTTTTTCTCGGACAAGTGTGTCAATGAAATGCTCTTGGTAGCAGGGGTGCAAACCTGGGCGAGAAATTGCCCTGTTTGGTCGTTTGATAAGTGTCCACCTCGGCCACTTATCCGATCTTTCAGTGAGTAGGGATATGGCCCGTTCATCAATCGGTTATAGTCATAATTTGCTTCAATTGCAATATGCTCACAACCTCGTACGTGAGTGACCAATTCATCTGTCCAAGAACCCAAATCTGTAATCACTGCAGCTCGCCCACCATTATGGCTGGCAATAAAGGCCACATTGTCTGCACCCGAATGAGGTACTGGGACAGGAAGGACCGCGAGGTCTTGACTGACATGAATCAAGTCGAGAGATTCGAAATAGTGTGTGAGTTCGGGGATCAAACCGAGCTCCTCAGCAGTTCTGTGATTTGCTTGGACCTTAATCTTCCAACGCTTTTGGGCGACTGCTGCTCCGCCACCGTGGTCACCATGATGATGGCTGATGAACATGAAATCAATTTCAGTAGGATGAATATTCAAACGACCCAGTCTTTTTTCAAGTTGAGCTCCACTGAATCCTTGGTCAATCAATACTTTTGCATGCTCGGTTTCAAGCAAAGTCGCGTTTCCACGACTACCTGTGCCAAGATGCGTGAGTGTCATTCCCATCTGAATCAAAACGCACGGGGCGCGAGCGGCCTTTGAAGAAAGCGGAGAGGTTCGATGTAATGCACCGTTTCGTCATCAAATCTATCCCACACATGTACATATTCACACCTCAACGGTGATATTTCTACGGTCAATAAATTTGAGATTGTCCGAACATCGCTCCATCATCCTCATAAGTGTCTTGGGAGGGTTACACACCTGCGAAGCGTATGCTTTGTAGGCTGGTCACAAAATGCGTCGTAGTTTAACCACTCTTCTAACCACACTTGCAGTTGTTGCAAGTTTACTGTTCATGTCCCAATTCCCTGCAGTATCGCAGGTTTCGAATTCACACCCTGATACAACGAATGGTGCTAAACCCCCCACAACCGATACCGATGGTGACAAAATTCCTGACGTCCATGAAAACTTGTTTGAAGCATGGATGAATTGGAGCACTACCGATGGACGTGCCGTGATTATGCAGGGGATGGATAACAATAATGCGTCGGATGCTTTTGTCGACCAAGACCATGATGGATTGAATGCCACTGAAGAATATTGTTGGCCATATCCCGCTAATTGCACCTCTTCCGGATTCCCGCGCGGATTGACTGGAGTAGTCGATGAAGAGGGTGAAAGAAGTTACCTTGACCCACGTATGTCGGATACCGATGGAGACGGAATGCCGGATGGCTATGAAGCATACATGTGTGAACGCGTAGGCGGTTACAACACTTTTACACTGAAATATGAATGTCAAGACTTTGACCCACTGAACAATTCTGACGTGTATGCAGATCCCGATGAAGATGGGTTTGACGTCAATCGAGATGGTGTGTTATCGACCACAGAACGCTTCTCTTCACCGGAAGAATACATCTACGGTGCACCATTGAACCATACTACGGAATTAGATGGGCTGTGGTGTTCGGCGACTCTCCCCGAAGGTTCTGTGATTAAAAACTGGCCATTTATTCCAACAGGACAAAACGCAACGTTCAAGAATTTACTCTTTGCTTGTACTGAAAACGCATCAATGGTAATCGATGAAGATATTTGGCTTGGAACCGACCCTCTGCTTGCAGATTCAGACCGGTATCATTGGGATGGATTTTCGATTCGTCGCTTGTACCCCTCTTTCGGAGATGGAATTCCTGATGGCTGGGAAGTCCATTTTGGACTTGACCCCTTGAATCGAACGAATGCTTTACTCGACCCTGATGCGGATGGGTGGGATGCGAATCGAGATGGAGGTATTTCCAGCGATGTGAGTCGAACACTCACAGCGCTTGCTTTAGGTGAATCACTTTCGACTCTGGAAGAATACTTTGTTCATGAAGATGGTGGCAATTCGGTTCTACCCGGTATGAAATCAGTTTTGCTTGGGAACCAACTTGATACCCACCAGTATGTTCCACTGAGTTTTACTGCATCAGAAGAAGAGATGAGTCTTATTCATCATGACTTACGTGATCTCGATAAAGAAGGTACGATGTTGTATGCTACCACTCGTTATGGGTTAACGGTTTTTGATCATGAACAAATGGTCAGTATCGACCATTGGATGCCTCAAGGTGTCGTGTTGCATGAATCATTACTTCTCACACTCCAAAATTCATCCTTTGCCTTAGCGATCGCAACCAATGTTGGTTTGGTCGTTGCCCCACTTGAATCCGACGGCAATATCGCACCGCTAGCGACCTGGGACTGGTCTCTTTCCGACGAAATATTTTCCCTCACTCTTTTGAAAGTCGATGATCAAAACCAGCACATTATTGGCTTAGGCGATTCAGGTGAAGGTGCAGTATTCGAGGTCACGACTTCATCTCAAATCACTCAACAACATGAGATTGCTACAGGGCTATATTCAGCATTGAACCAGTCAAAGGCCATGGTGACTTCAATTGTTCACGGCCCCGCAGGTGGAGGGAATAATACGCTGTATGTTGGAACGGACCGAGGATTGTTATTCGGAGAAACAACTACAGCACGTGGTAGTTTTGAACCCATTTGGAGATTTTATTACACTCCTGAAGAGACTCCTTACCCAACCGCTATTGATGAATTGCGCTCACTTTCTCTCGGCATGGTTGCTAATCCTGCGAACGTCCGAACCATGTCTCTTGACGGCCCTACTCCTGACAATGCCCAAGTTCTCTGGTTCGGCACTCCTTCCGGAGTCCATATTATGCAACTCACCGACAATTCGATTTCACACAGTGGCTTGCTTGAACACCCAGGTTTTGATGGGAAATACGTTCGCGATTACAATAATGTACACTCAATTCTTCCAACTGGTGATGAGATTTTAGTCGGATCCGATAAAGGCCTTTGGGCGATAGCAGGTGATTATGCTGCGGTCTATGGGTTCCAAAAACAAGAGGCTGTTTTCGGCGAGGTCGTTACTCTTCAAACAATCACCATCGAAGAGAATACAACCATCTTTACCGGTTCCTCCCCCGGGAAATATGCTAATTTAGAATTGATGAATCCCGGGGCCAATGATTCGGATAATGATGGGATGCCCGACGGCTGGGAGGTGGCCAATGGATTGGACCCGACAGACCCTTGGGATTCGAGGTTAGATCTTGATGGAGACGGTATTGATATTGATCAAACCGGCGATGGATTCTTGGATAGTCTCTGGACGAATTTAGATGAGTATCGATATGAATCTCAAACACTCAATGGGTACGACTCAACCAATCCCAAGGTCGGTGATACCGATGGAGATGGTATAGGAGATGGCAGTGAATATTTCGGCTTCTTCTATGAAAACTCAACACTCTGGTGCCATTATTCTGTTCAAATGGAATATATTTGCGATGATTCGGCAGGGCAAGCAGCTAATGCTACTTACCTCGGCCTGTCTAGCACCGATAGAGGTACAGATCCTACAAACTTTGACAGTGACGGGGACGGTATGCCAGATGGTTGGGAAATCCGTAATCGGCGCTGGGTTGGCTCCTCATTTACAGGAGGTAATAATTGGACACTGGACCCCAATCGTGCCGAAGATGCAAATTGGGATGCAGATCGAGATGGTCTCGTGAATCTTTGCGAATACCAATGGTCACTTGTCCGAGGAGCTGGACTTGCAGGTTTGTTGTTTGAATCACATGGGGAATCTGTAAACTCGGCACAAGAGTGGTTTGAGGCGGATCCGAATAACATTGATTCTGATGGAGATTCCCTACCGGACGGCTGGGAATCTGGTGGTTCATGCACTTGGGATCCCTCACGTCAAGGTGTAAACCCACTCAATGCTTCTGACCTTTTCGAAAACCCAGATGGTGATGGATATGACATCAACCATGATGGAGTGATAGAAGATTCTGAGGCCTTTGTCAATTACTTGGAATTCCACATCCGTTCAAACCTGTTCTCTGGGGACCAAACCTTCGATGGTGAGCCAATTCCAAATGGTTTCTCTACGGATTTATTCACCAATATCAATGCATTCGGAATCCCTGAAGCAAATTTCGGAGACCGTGCATCAGGTTCTGTGACTGCTCTTCAAACTCTAACTAATGTGGGCTCTGCAGATCCATTCGATGCGGATTCTGATTCCGATGGAATGCCTGATGGTTGGGAAATTTGGTTTGCCCGTTGGAATATTCTTGAGGATGCTTGGACTTTAAATCCATTAGATTCTGCAGATCGGTGGGAAGATGCTGATGATGATGGAATGGCCAATTGGGAAGAATACAATTCAATTTCCCCATTACTTAGCGAAACGGATCAAAACCGTACAGCACCTCAATGGTTTGTTACGACGGTCGGCTCTGCTTTTGCCCTGCAACAATGGCCCGGCTATACATTCGAAACCTCCTTTGGTTCCTTCATTACGTCAGACCAAGTGAATTTAACCGGATGGACTTCTGACCCGAACAATATTGATACAGACGGTGATGGTATGCTTGATGGTATTGAGCAATTGTTTACCACTTGGAATTTTACTGCACAAACTTGGACTCTCAATCCCCTCGTGCCAGGCGATGGTGGATTTGATGGAGACGGGGACGGTCTGACGGATAGTCAAGAATTCGCTCTTGCGAATGAGAACCCAGTGAATGGATTGGACCATCCATCTGATGCTCCACTTTTACACCTCGATGGTGATGTACAACAACCAAACGAAAAAAAGCAACGTGTCTTCAAGATTCTTATCACTAAAGAGACACGAGCAAAGCGTTTACTAAGTGATTACAATGATTGGTTGACTGGAGTGCCACCAAATGCAATTCTTTCGATGCTCCTTGGTATGTCCGACCCGACCAACCCTGATACGGATGATGATGGCATGTCTGATGGATTTGAATACTGGTTTACCAAATGGGACTTGAATGAGAACCGTTGGAGTATGAACCCGCTCATCGATAGTGACGTCAACCTCGATTCTGATGGAGATAGCTTTGATTGTGACGGAGATGGGAATATATCGTTAGATGAACGGTTTTCGAATTTACGTGAATGGGAGTCACGTACCTATGGTAAATATTTATCACGCTTCTCAGTGCCTGTTTCCGAGGGGATTATCGACTTTGGAGACGACGCCATAAATGCATACATCGAGGAACTTGGAATGACATTTGAACAGGCTCAGCAAGCGCTTTATGCCGATTTCATCTCAAAGAGTCAATCCAGTGCCGATCGTATGAATATGATTAATGAATACGATGAAGACAACTTCAACCGAACCTTACTTGGAGTTGCAGACCCAACGAATGTTGATTCCGATTCTGACGGGATTGAAGATGGGTGGGAATATTGCTATGCAATCTATGGGATGGAGGATGTTTCAACCATTGACCATTGGGCTTCGAATCCATTGAATCCTTGGGATGTGAATTACGATGGTGATCACGATGGCTGGTATGACCGCACCGATTTCGATCAACCTGCTCAGCAAGGAACTTGGTCCGGACGCGCCTTTACCCCTGGCCCTGCAATTTTTCCAGCAAGATCTACGGATGATTTACCATTTACGAATTGGATGGAGTGGGACAATTCAACTCGCCCAGATTTGAACGATTCTGATGGAGACAGTATTTCCTATTCCACAGTTGTATCCAATGGCGAAGTCGTTTACCATGAGCAAGATTTCAATCTTTCTGATGGTCGTGAAGTATTCAAGTATGGAATCAACCCGAGTGATAACGACACTGATGGAGACATGTTACCCGACTGGTTTGAATACTCAAAAGCATGGAATGAAATGAACGACAATTACAGTTCATTTTTGAAAATACGAGTCGTTTGGATTGATGCTGCTACTGGCGGCACTTGTACAACCGATACGAATTCATGTTTGCCATTATCTCAACAAGGCTCTGGAGGAATCCTCTCACGACCAGAGTTGTCTTCAACATGGTTCACTTTGAATCCTGCTGACTCTGACGATGCGAATTATGACCCTGACCAAGATGGTAATTGGGATTGCTCTGGTGCAGGATGCGTTTATGAGCCCTATACGAATTTCCAAGAATTCTATGCAATAACTGACTCCGACCTTTCATCTCCCGACGCAGTTCGGTTGAGCAGTATGGTTTACGGAGGGGAACTCGTTCTTGAATGGTGGCAATTACGCGCCTACTTATTAAAAACGGATTCACTTGGTATAAGTCAAGAGAACTATTTGAAAATGGACAAATCCTATTCCAGTGATATCCGTTTCGCATATTTAGTCGATGATAAAGATACGAATTTCTTGGTCCTCGATTCAAGCGACGATGAAGTTCATTTAGCTGGGAACATTACTGACTCTTGGGATATCTACTATGCTGGATCACCAAATACTGCACCTGTTCGAATTGTTGGGGAACATGAATTTGGATGGTATTTGCTCGATTTGGATGATGACCATATTGCTGAAGGAACCGACCCGATGAATTGGGATACTGATGGTGATTGGATGGTTGATTGGTTTGAAGTCCATGACGATGAGGAAGATGGCGTTCGTGGCGACTCCTCACCAATCCGATATGATTCGCGCCAGACAGGCTGATTTTCAGTAACCTGTAGGCGTATGGTTCAAAGGCCAAAGCCTCTAAGCCGTAAGAAGGGGGGCAGCTGTGCAGAACGATTTATCGAGGGGCCGCGGGATAATGTTCCTGCTTTTTGCCATTATGGTACTCTCGCCAATGAGCCCAATGGCCGATGTTGTTGTTGGCTCTGCTGATGCAGCTGGTGTGTCACGTCACATTTACTCACTCAGCGACGGCTCAAGTGAATATGTCGCTTTATATCAAGGAGCAAATTCGGATGCTGGAGCAATTGTTTCTCTACCAAAAGGGGCCTTGGTGACAGAAGTTTCCATGACACTTTCAGGAGCATCAGCAACTGGATGGAGTCAAATTGATACGGATGACCGTGACGAATGGATTGAAGGTACAACCTCGGCTACCGATGACCGGAGTGGAGATTTGAGTCTTGCCTTTTCGAACCGTTCGGATACATTCTTCCCACATGGTTATGATGAACATGAAAATCCAGCATCAGATGCTTGGCTTGACAACGGTTCATACGCGATTCGACAACCCCATACCTCAAATTCTACTGAAAGCCGATTCTCACAACAAGCACTCAAAACTTCATCAAACCTAATGAAACAAAGCCAAGGTGCAATTCTTAAGCATCATGATTGGCTCTTCATGTCGACGTGGAGCACTTCCACTTTCCAAAACATTGTTCACCGCCTCTATCCAAATAATGCTTCAAAAGAATCAGTTATTACATTGGACCAAGGTCAATGCACCCTTCCTTCTCTCCATTCGAGTTCTTACTACGGAAGTTATGGTTTCCGAGACTGGACCATTACCGATGATGAGCGAATGTTTGCTATTCTCTCGGGGTATAGGTATCATTACTCCTCTACGGCACCGACACAATATCACCGAGTCCTTGAGATGGATATCTCACGAGATGACACATGGAAGTGTATTGACTCATACGATGTCTCACCCCAGTATTCCGATTACACAGGCATTGCTTATGACCGAACGACAGACGAGGTTTGGATTGTTCATAATGCTCAACGCCGTATTGTGTCTTACTCCTTTGGAGATCAGGCTGATGGTCAGTATACACGAGGCCAAAAAATGTATTCTTATTCCTCTTCATCAGGCACTTCATGGGAATGTGGAAAGACAGGACAACAAGTTCGCGGATTGGAAGTGAATGAAAGTACCTTCTTCATGCGATGTCAGCTTGGCAGTTCAAGTCAAGACAAAGATCAACTTGAAGCTTGGACCATTTCCGGCACTTCCACTTCTTTGGTTCCTCAAGCTGGAACACGTCTGTTATCTGCGCTTGGATATGGACTTCAATACGATGGTTCTCGATTCGTTACCGTCGATTGTGGATATTCAACTTGGTCTTCGGCCACTTTGTATTATCGTGAATACGGCACTGGATGGCAATACAAAACCACACCAGCGCCTGGTACGACCACATGGTTTGGTCCGGTGACGGAGTCAGGCGACCCCATCTTGAACGTCAATGTACAAACCTATTCGTCTGCTGCCTCAATTGGAGATCGAGTAGATTATTGGGTTTCCGCTGATAATGGGACTCATTGGGAATCCGTTGAATCGAATTCTACAATTCACTTTTCTTATCCAGGAACTGAACTGGTTTGGAAAGCACAATTGATTGGCTCAACAGCCGTTTCTTGGTGGGTCGATGTTGAATATTCAACGGAATATGCACCTTCTGGTTCTTGGACCTCACCCCCTCACACCACAGGTACAAAAGTAGGTAAAGTTAGGCCGAATTGGGTTGCTGATGTCCCTTCAGGGACCTCCATTGAAGTTCAGGTCTCAAACGATAACGGCTCAACATGGCTTCCAGCATTAAACAATCAAGAAGTAAGTTTCCCATCTACCGAAGCAGGGGATACGATACGTTATGCAGTGAGTTTATCGACATCTGACGTTTCACTTTCACCTCTTATCGATTCCATCACAATGGAATATGAAGAAGGCTATCCTGATCGTCCGAAATTGGATATTGGTAATGATCTTGTTTGGGACTGGGAATCACTTCTCTTTTTGAACGAGTCAGCGGTAATTGCAAGTGACGAATCGACGGTCAACACGGATGTAAAATTCCCACCAACGCTGGTTCAAGCGTTTAATTCGATTATACCTCAAAATGGTGAGGGAGATGTCCTCATTCCCATTGCAGTGAAAGCAGCAACTTCTGGACGAGTAAAAATATCGAATATTGATATTGCTTACCAAATGCAAACACGTGCTATTGATGCCTCGTTGGAGGGAGGTCTACTTTCTCCAGATGGCGTGTACCGTAATTTCCAGGTTCGGATTGCACCTGGTGATGAAGTTGACCGAGTTACTGAAGCGCTCATCGCCCTGAATAATTCATATGGTGAAAACCCGGCCTTTGATTGGGAACGAGGCGATACTTGCTCTGAAGTCAGTAATGGTGAAGGAATCATTCAATTCGATGTAGCCAACTGTACATCTACCATCGGTTCAGATGGGGTAGTTTCCATACGTCTCCCTGTTTCAGTGAATTGGGGCTGGGATGATGAAAGTAGTTTACAAGCCCTTATTTCTGTTGAAGATGACTTAGGTCAAGCCGTTGCATCTTGGGAAACTGAAGATTTGGATATTATTATTGAAAATGACATTCAATTGGATGGATTACGTGTCTTTGAAGAAACTGGCCGTGAACTCTATTCACAAGATTGGGTCCGAGGCGGTTTCAACCTCTCGTTCAGTGGTAGCATTCATTTCCAAAATTCACAACTCACACCATTGGCAGGTCAATTCTCTTTGCGAGTATTAGGGCAGAATGTCACTTATGATGGAGACCCAATCGGAGAACCTCTTCTTTTAGCTCAGGAACAAAACCCCGCTTTTGGTGGATACAACCTCACATTCCAATCACCGCTTGAATCATCTCCAGGCGGTATGATCTTCTATGTGGAAGCAGTCGAATTGCAAAACGGTTCGGTTTTTACTAATCCTGGGTACAATACAATACGACTGGTATTGGATGGCAATTCACCTCTTGTGCTTTCATCAACTCCAGGTGACGGAGAGGAACGCCATGCAGGACCACCTTCGCCGGGCGGCCAAGCTGTCAGTATTGTCGTTCAAGATTCAGTCGAACCTCCGAATAAATTGACTCTCAATTATTGGATTGGGTGCATCGCTAGCCAACTGATTGGTTGCAGTGATTACAACTTTGATGGATTGCCTAATTCGGATGAATACGTATTGAAAACACTTACTTCACCCGATACACAACCAGGTGGATTAAATATTTTCGAGGGACTTATTGATGATTCGATGCTTCAACACGGGCAATCGGTTTCTTACTTCGTCACAGGAGAAGATGCTCAAAATAATGCGATTGCCATGGGCGGTGGCCCGGTCTGCCCCGATAGTAACATAGCATGTGGATATGTCCCTGGAGAGGTCGCTCCTAACTGGGCTAATGATTTGGGGACATACAAAATTCGTGTTGAATTTGAACCAGAACTCGATCTCGAAAACTCAACCATACTTGGTCATGATGATCTCTCGCCCCTTCATCCAGGAATTGCATATACTGCTCAAATCATTCTTTCTGACCGTAACGGTTGGCAGGATATTCAATACATTCAACTCGCACTTGGTGGAGATTTTAATGACGATAAAACTTCTGTCTTCATCTCTTTAACCAAAGATGCGGATGGGAACCCAAGAGCAGTGATGGAATCGGGTTCTGCAAACATTGCAGTATCGAACCTCTACTCAAGTGTTAATCTCGATGAAACTAATAATTCCATCATCAAAATTCTTGCACGGTTCCAATTGACGTGGACATTTCCTGAATCATTTGATACCAATGGGTTGACCCATTCGCTTCCAAAGATATTGGTGACAGATTTACCTTGTAACATAGGTGAAGTAACACCCTGTTTCGAAGCAACTGCAGGCTTAGGTAATGATCATTGGAGTCTTGATAATGACTTTAGGTTTGATACCATGGAAGGTCATATTCGTGCTGTTGAATTACGAGATGGAACCAATCACTATAATTCCGACTTCACAGAAACGCTCATTGGAGCAGGTCAAGCATTACGTGTCAACGGCCGAGTCCTCTTCTCGGAAGATGAAACACCTGCACCGCCCGGTGCGTTTGATGTCGTCTTTGGAGATTATGATAACACATGGAAAACTTCAACTCGTGATGACGGAGAGTTTAGTCTAGATCTACTGATTCCTTCGGTGCCTTCAGGTCATCTTGACTTACGTCTTGCCCTCACTGATTTACCTGGCTTGGCGATGGATGAAACACCGACCTTCCAACGAGTTCGTCTGGCAGTTGACAGTACTCGTCCGAGTATTGGTTCAATCTCATTGAACGAGGTTTCCTCAGGTTCGAACCTTTCAATTGGTGCTTGTAATAATTTGCTCGTTATGCTTGAAACAATCGACGACCATGGATTTGACCTCAGTGAACCTGTAGTCTTGCATTATAGAGTTCGTGCGGGTGAAGCAGAGATTTCCCGAGGTAGTATTCCATTACCTGATGCGACTCCTTTTGGGGGACTCTTCTTCTGGTCTGGTAATCTTGACCTCACTGATTCTGGGGCAACAACATTGCTTCCATCGTATATGGTCGATGTATGGGTTTCAGGTTCTGATTCATCTGGTAATCCGTTCAACACGCTTGGCAATTCCATTACTCAGCCAATCGCCTCCTGGTCACTGGCTTTGCTCGGACCGAATATTGACTTAGATGCTGCCTCCAGTTCTCTCTCATGGGATGACCCAAGTCCGATTACACAACAAACGGTGGAACTTGAATTCGAAGTACAAAATCTTGGTGGTAAAGGAGATGTTGCATTCGTCTTGCAACGAGCAGTGAATGGAGGTTTCTGGGAAAATATAGCACGTGTCGATCTTGTAGCAACCGCTGGCGGAATCGTAACTGGAACGCTCCCTGCCGTCGCCAACGTTGAAGCAGGTGAAAATATCCAGTTCCGACTACTCGTCTTGGTTGATGAAGTAGAAATGGACCGCAAAACTCTCGACCCATTACTGGTCAAAGAAGAAACTATTCGTGATGGAGAGGCCCTGGCTTTCCAAGCACAGGAAGGCAAATTTAGTATTGTTCTCTACATGATTGCTCTTCTCTCCCTCAGCCTTGCAACGTGGTTGTTAGTAATGAACCGTAGAATTCGATCGGGTGATTTAGAGGTTGGTATCGAAGACCAAACTGCTGAAGTTATTGATGAACTCAACCATTCCAAGGTGTTGCCTGAGATTGCAGAAGGAATCCCCCCTCCAGTTGGATTGGTTTTCCCTCCACCAAATCCAGAAGTTGCATTCGCGAGTAATGTTCAACCAACAGTCGCTCCACTTCCACCCCCAAGTGCAAATCTTCAACCAGCCTCCAGCGTAGTTCAGAACATTACCTATAACATCACAGACAGTGCTGTTGGTGACATTCCAAATTCTATAGCAGGTTCTGACCCCCAAGCGTCACCAACACAACGTGCTCCGCCGCCAATTCCTCCGACTGGCTTACCTCAAGGATGGACTCAAGATCAATGGATTCATTTCGGATCGCAGTATGTTGATGCAATGAAAAAGTGAGTTGTTTCTATGACTGGCGAAAAGGCTACGGCCGTTGATGGAATGGTGACTTTACAAGAACGTATGGTTAACCTCATCAATCAATTGAGCATGCCGTTGATTGAAGTGAGCCTAGTATTAAGTAAGCATATTGCTGGTCTTTCTCGTTCCTTAGATGAACACATCACGGCAACACAACAAACGTTCCCTGAAACTGTCACTCATCCATGGGCAATTGATACCCCTGAAAGTAATGACGAGGAATTCACTTTTGACCTTGAAAAAATATTCAAAATCATTGATGCTGATCGAATGGACATTCTCGCGACACTCGTACGTGTCACACTTGTCGAAATTGATGCATCTTTAGCTGAAGGATTACTTGCACTGCGCCCTTGGGAGGCTCTTTCAAGAACTCAACTTGCAAAGGCTAAAGGGCCAGGTCAACTGTTCTCTCCACTCGAAATTCCTGAAGACTGGTAAGCAATGGGTTTGAAAATAACAACCTTCACCGCACACCATGGAGAAAGGTGTCCGCATCTGTTTAGGAATTCTTATCGTCCTCATAGCCCCTGCACTTTCAGGATGTATTGGTGCCGATAGTATCGCAAAACTAGGCTTAAATCATGGGATTCCTGGAGGATTAACTTTGGCGTGCCTCGATGATACAACCTATACTTCGATGGTGGTCGAAATTGATTATGAACCAGGCTACAAACCTGAAACAACGTCAACAGAGATGTTGAAAGAACGACTGGAATCAGTTTGTGATAAACCTCAGGGTATTGAAATACTTCTCACTGAAACTGATTTTGAAAACAATGGGATTTGGTATGATAGTGATGTTCGTACCATTGGATGGGAAGAAAAAAGTCATGACCCCAGAGATGGTTCCACACTTTATTGGCAAGTTCTCTTCCCTGCAGGCACCTATGAGGTGGAGGAGAGTAGTGTCCTTGGAGTGGCAGTCGATGCGTCAACTGTTTCGATATTCAAAGATTCAATTGATGAGGCTGAAAACTTCATCCGCCGCCCTTCAGCAGAAAAAATTGAAAACAGTGTGATTGTCCACGAAATTGGTCACCTCTTGGGATTGGTTAATACGGTGTATACCTCACCCGAACCTCATGAAGATAGTGAGCATCCCGGGCATTCTAATAACGAAGATTCAGTCATGTATTGGGCTATTGAATCTTCGAATATTGCAAACATCTTCGGTGATAACTTACCGAACGAATTCGATATTAATGACAAAAATGATCTGAGAGGATTAGCAGATGGCTCAATTCCATGCACAGAGCAATTGTGGAGACCTTAATCAGATTTGGCTGAAATGAGCTTTGCTGCTTCTCGCCACGCATCAAAAATCGAATAAAACCACAATCCAACCCAAAGTACAATGGTCAGTGCAAGTGGGACTTGAAGCATTGTCCAGTCGAATGCCTTGCGATGTTGTCGATTGAGATGTTGTCCAAGGAAAAGAAACGGTATGGTTGCTAAGAGCGCTGTTACCAGTGGTCGTAACGTTCCCCACGCCCCAACTCCAAACGTAATTTCTCTCCAAATCTCCCGGAATAATCGGACCGGCCGCCAATCGGATATCCCCTTCTTCTCCTCTTCAGGGAGAATAAGTGTCAATTCTGAATGTGCCTCCATACTCCCCACTGTACTCTCGTGTTGGTTCTTATTTGTCAAGATGACGGGTATTTACTTGGCAAGAGTATCAAAAGCCCCCCATGACAAGGGAACGGTATGGCTCGGATATTAGTGACTGGTTTTGAGCCGTTTGGCTCCCATCAACGAAACATATCCAGTGAGGTCATTGCACAGTTACCATCACGAATTCGATTGAAGGACCCTTGGGCTGATTTACGTCAACATGCAGTGGAATCTCTTGATGCCACACTTGAAACACGAGTGCTCTCGGTAGATGAAGCCGGTTCGACTGAAATTGCATCTTCCCTTGATCAAGGTCAGCATTGGGATGGAATTCTCCACATTGGATTGTGTGACTCATGTCGAATCCCCCGATTAGAAACACTTGCTCAAGATCGAATTGACATGCGAATTCCCGACAATAAGGGTCGTCAAATCCTTCAACAAACCATCACCGGCCAAGGTGATATTCCAGTCACAGCACCGGTACATTCGTGGATGACCCGAAGTTTGCCGATTGAATGCGAACTCTCGACTGATGCAGGGACATATCTGTGTAACGAAACTTTGTATCGAACTCTTTCTGCACTCAAGGGCACAGAATACCGTGAACAAAATACTGTGCCATGCTTCTTTCTCCATCTCCCTTCCTCTGAACACCTTCCCCTTTCATCTGGACTAGAACTGGTCAAAGAACTCCTTCAACGTATGATGTACAGGCCTGTAATTTCAGTAGTTGCAGCATTGATTGCCGAAAAAGATCACTACCTTGTCGCTCGTCGCTCCGCCACAGAAAAACATCCGGGGAAATGGGAGTTTCCTGGAGGCAAAGTCGAAGCCAATGAATCGTTAGTTCACGCATTAGAACGCGAAATGATGGAAGAGTTTGGATGGCACGTGACGTGTGAGAATCCAATCGGTGTTTGGTATCATTCGTTAAAAGAGCATGACATCGCTTTACATGTATTGCCGACATCTTTTGATGGAAAAGTACCACTTTTCGAGGACAAAGAATTGTGGACTGCACATGATGCAGTTACTTTGAGATCATTGATGGATACGACGACTCTAGATTGGATCGGAAACGATGAGGCAGTTGTGGATTGGATGAAAACATCTGCCTATTTGCCTAAAGCCAAGTAGCAGCTTCACCATCTGCTCCCATTGAATTCTCATCTTTAATGGAACGCGGTGCAATGTCTCGACCTTTATGCCAAGTAGCAGCTTCGAGCCAATCACCGAGATGTTCGCCTTCTAAGGTGATGGTAATCACTCCACCAAGTGGTTGTTCTTGAGGTAACGGAAAGGCTACTTTCCCAACGATTGCCGCTTGGCGTAGTAAATCGAATTGAGTCTTTTTCCCGTCAAAATTTGCAGTCATTGCATCCAATGCGGTATCGAGTATTCTGTAGTCATGCAGTAATTTGAGATATGTTTCAAGTGAAACCTGCTCCGCACTCCATGTCTCCTTACTTGCATTTCCAAGCGTTGGTTGATCCGAGGTATTCATTCTTGGGAATCCGGGGAATATCGCCAAGACTGCCTGCTCTACTTTTGCCGGAGAGTCAGCACCACGCAACTCCGTTTCGATAAGGATACGCAAGTTTTCATTGACTCCGTTGAGACGAAGCATCGGGTCTTGCATGAACTCGCCAGCCATCACTTGCACATGAACATGCCTTTCATCAAGAAAAGGTGCGAAGAGGTGAAAGTCAAAGTCATGTTGGCAAGACTATGAGTGGTGGGCAACCTTTGATTGCATCTATCATTCCAGTCTTGAATGAGTCTGCCTATATTGGTGCCTGTTTGGATTCACTCATTGCGCAAACTTTGCCAGCGGAGTATCATATAGTTTTGGTACTTGATGGAGGTTCAAAAGATTCGACATGTGTGGAAGTGTCCAAAGCCATTGAACGCAGTAAAGCAGTCAATGGCCCGTTAATTGAACTGCATTCCAATCCCCAAAAACATGTTGCTGAAGCACGGAATCTTGCCATGACACTGCTTCCAGATTCAATTCAGTATACCGTTGAAATGATTGGTCATTCTACTGTTGAACCAAATCATCTTGAAATACGCTTACAGGAATGGACTCGAATTGAATCTGATTCGTCAGCACCTTTGGGTGCAGTAGGTATTCGTGTGAAACCACAGATTGGTGAACTCGGGATGGTGGGGAATTGGATTGAACGGACCCTTTCCTCGCCAATCGGAAGTGGGAGCGGGCAATTCGATGCCTTCTCGAACTCAGGCCGAACGAACACGCCTGCCTTCGCCATGCATTCACGCTCAGCGTTAGAAAAGATTGGTGGTTGGGATACATCCTATATCACCAGTCAAGACAGTGACCTTTCTATGCGACTTCTTGAAGCAGAGTTTAGCATTTATCGAACACCTGCAACTTCTGTTTACATGGTGAAACGTTCCGGATTATTGAAGTGGTGGAAAATGGGTCACAGATACGGCTTTTGGCGGATGAAAGTTTTGCGCAAGCATCCAAAGAGAGTGAGTCTGAGAGAGTTTTTGCCTTGGTTCGGATTACTTACAACACTGACACTATCATTTCTACAAACTGAATATACCTTGATTTTACCTGGCATTTATTCCGGTGTTTTATTGCTCGAAGGTATACGCAGTTCCATTGCTTCTCGACGTATTTCCACCCTCATTGGAGTCCCTTTGTGTTTATTCATACTTCATTCTAGTTTTTCGATTGGACTGCTTGACGGTCTTCTTCGCAAAGGTAGTGCTCCCACTGACCGATGATGCACAGCCATACATTGGATGGCAACATACTTGAATAGTCAGTTGAAGCGAGGGATGAGTACAATGGTATCTGAGCGAACTGCAACAGCCCGCGGGATTGCAGTATTGCCATTCCTTCTCATGGGCGTAATTCACTTGACTGTGACCCCACTCAAAAAAATGTTTGAGATGGAACCGATGCTTATGTACGGTTGGTATGCCATAAGCTTCGTTCTCAGTGTGCTTTTGTTTCGAAACACTCGAACTGTTCGGGACTATGAGTTCCACCGTTCTAAAACAATGAAATCGATGAAAAAAGTATACCAAGCCGAAGAGGCTGGTGTCTGGCAAACCGATGTGCAACTTGACAGCAGTCTTGGCCCTGAAGGTGAGAAGGCACTTTTACAGCAAGTTTCGAGTATCGATAAGGAATCTCCAGAACTCGAACTTGGTGAAGATGAAAAAGTTGAAGTTGACCTTTTACTTGAATCTGAACGAATTCGTAAAGCAAACCGAAGAATGACTGGTGACGAAACATTCGATGATGAATTTGTGGATTCGACCATTGGAGCCACTCGCAAAAAGTCTCCTATGGATTCATTTCTTGATGTAATAAGCCGGATGTTTGGTCGAGTAAATGTTCAACAACGACGTGAAGAAAAAAGACAGGATGCACTCAGAGCCGTAGCTTCTGAATCACCTGTGACTGCACAACGTCCTGTTGCACCTATGCGCAGCATTACTGCATCGGATAACTCTGAACTTACTCTCACCTCGATGACCGATGATGGTGGAATGGAATCAGTCATGTCCGAAGCTGGAACTCCTCTCGCAGTTACGTCCCAAGTCCAACCCCTAACCCAACCTCACTCGCAAATGGATAAAACCTATGATTGGGATTCTATCAAACCAACTGGTGAGTCCACTGAAAGTATTGAATCGATGGCAATGCTTTCCATTCCTCAATTCGAAACATCCCAACCTACTGAAGTGATTGTATCTCCAACTGGAACGTTGTGTAGGGGTTGTAATGCAACAATTCCTCAGTCCGAACCGTTTTGCCTACAATGCGGTCTTGACGCCTGAAAGGGACCTTCTCATGCGAGATGTTGAAAGAGGTCGTTGATACCCCTCGTTTTGTTGGGTGAGTGTTATGTCGGAAAAGCGAGATTATTACGAAGTCTTGGGTGTGGCAAAAGACGCCTCTTCATCCGATCTCAAAAATGCATTCCGGAGTCTTGCACGAAAGTATCATCCCGACCGAAGTGAAGAAGAAGACGCTGAAAACAAATTCAAAGAGATTCAGGAAGCATATGCGGTCCTTTCAGATTCTGAAAAACGTGCTCAATTCGATCGATTTGGTCACAGCGGCCCTGGTGGTTCACCCTTTGGTGGATTCAGTAGCGGTGGATTCAACATCAACATGGAAGACATTCTGGGAGGCGACTTCTTCTCAAACATCTTTGGTGGCGGTGGTGGTAGCGGTGGTCGTCGTTCACGTCGCCGTGGCAGTGACATTCGTATGTTTCATACGGTTAATTTAGAAAAAATTTATCAAGGATGTTCAGAGGAAGTCGAGGTCGAACTACCGGTTAATTGTTCTCAATGTGCCGGAACCGGAGCCAAAGATGGAAACATCTC
>Ga0115000_10001852_pt1 | contig 18464 bp, 23 predicted proteins | sample ArcticOcean_MG_C_6_FD_89690 | JGI IMG/M metagenome (GOLD analysis project Ga0115000, IMG submission 89690) | Marine microbial communities from western Arctic Ocean - ArcticOcean_MG_CB8_128 | ecosystem: Environmental > Aquatic > Marine > Oceanic | place: Arctic Ocean: Canada Basin | collected...
CAATTTTTTATAAAAATATTTTGTTTCCATGCTCACAAAATACTACTGTTCACTGTTTTTTGTTGCCTCTTGTTTTTTCCATTTGGGTGGTTAGGCTCTTGCATATCGGGTGATTGTGAAGGTCAGGGCGACATTCTCGTTGGTAGGCGACATTCTCGTTGGTCAGGTCCCTAGGGGAAAAATTGACATACTTAAGACACTTTAGAGAAACCAATAAAATGACGGGGTCCACATCGGTACTGGACGTCGCAGTCAATTTGTCGCCTACAAATCCAGTGGCCCGAAGGTCAGTGGGAAGTCTCGTTTGTCGACACAAACCAAGCCATGGCGGCATGGATGAACAACTATGCTACGGATTGTCTCCTGTTTGATTGCGAATGGTCCAAACGCAAACGCGTCGGGGTTGGGGTGATTCAATTTGCCACTCTCCCGTCTGTTGTTATGTCAAAAAGTAGAAAAATGTGGTACGAAAGGCAAAACACATTATAAACAAATGTTGAATGATTGTTTGAATTATCTTATCATTTAATATGATACCCTAACACAAATGTTGTTTTAATGATTTAATAACCGCTGGGCCTATTCTTCTCTTTTCCGTCACTTGCAGTGTCCGCAACCGTTCAGCATCCTCCACGAGTTGTGTCTGCAACTCGTGGAGTGTGGGCCAATGTTCCACGAGGACCGTCGCAATGCGTTCCGATATACTAGGGACCGACATCAACATTAAGAGAAACACGTTGTCGATTTTTCGTTTGCGTTTGCTCAACAAACTTTTGACCCCCGTCCCACCCTTAATTTCATTGCCAATCTTTTTAACCAGTTGTTGCAAATGCAGCGATGTATCTTCGATGCCCCGCGTTTGAATCACCCACATATGGTCCCGTAACATGGTGTTCCATATTGCGCTCGACAATGTTTCTGGTGGTTTGCTTTGTTGGTACAGACTACCTTCAATGAGATAGACGACAATGGCACCCGATTGTTTTAGTCGGGCTTTTTGCTCGCGCCATCTTCCGTCGGTAATCGAGGCGGCGAAATCATCGGTGCGTTTGCGTTCGATAAGACAGGTGGTGCCGTTGCGTTCGATGAGGATGTCGCCAAGCGGCAAACGTTGGACTGTAAATTCCACATTTTCTATTTTAAGACGGGAGATGAGGTCGTGTTCGCGGTCGTCAACAATCATGTTACTTGGTCCATTGTTTGCACATCTTCGATCGAAAGAAAATCCACACATGAGTTCAGCGATCGTTGGCATCACTTTACAGTTCGTACAGACAAGCTACAAATGAAACGTTGCAACATAAATTGGACACAAAAACGAAATAATTGCCGCACAATTTTACAACTGTACCAAGGTTGTGCCAAAGAAAAGGTAGGAAAATGCCATGTTTACAATACTATATTAGCAAAATGTCTAGCCACAGAACAGGCTTGTCGTATAAACTGTGGATGCAATCCCAAAAAGAGATGAGTAGTGGGGAAAGTAGTGACCCAGAAGATATTACTTTAAAACCAAGACTCTTAAAACCAACTTTAATTCCAAGAGTCTTGAAACCAGCGCAGTCAAGGACAACTCCAGTCCGCACCAATAAAACTCCAATCCGCACCAATAGACCCCAGCAAAGGGGCGACCACAGTTTTGAATGCATCTGTCCTGGCAAATATTGGGGAATGATTCAAATTAAGCCGGTGGACCATCACCCAACGATGTGCAATATGGCCTGGTCCAAGAAGGTGCCAATGTTAAATTACAAGTTGTTGTCAAAAATGAAGTGCAGTGTTATTGGTCGTGTACCCAAGATACACCAGGTACATGTTTATTTTTTGTTATCACATACGTTTCAATTTATCCTTGGGACTCGACACATGCTCGGCCGTCCACAACCACAAATAATTACAGCAAATGGAATCAAATAGTTTTGTTTAAACATTTTGCAATACAAACAAGTGGTATTTATATTAATTTTTACAACAAACTTTTCCAACTCAGTTCGGATTTTCCAAATGAGTTCGGATTTTCACAACAGAAATATATTGTGTTGTAAAAATCCGTCAAAATCTTCTGACAAGTTGTGCAGTATGACAGTATAAATAGGGTAGATATTTTTTGCAACAACAAATGGCAACTCAATCGGTAATGTCAGCATTCGGTCGTCAGGCCCCAGGTCTTGGTACTACTAATCAATCAGCGCCCTTTACTTTCAAATCTTCCTCTGCTGTTGGGCGAGACTATGGTTCTAAGCCTAGCGTATCTGCTCTTATGAATCCGACATTGCACAACAACGTACCTGAACCGATGGTGAATTCTACGGCTCGTGTTCCTATTTTCGCGCGTCCGTTTAGTCGTGGCTTCGAGAAACATTATTCTGAGGGTGATATTTTGTTCGTCCAGCGTGGCGACGAGCGTGCGTCAATGACGAAGCACCATGGTTCTCAGAATGTCGTGGCAAATATTCCGGTTTTAAATTACTTGTTACGTACTACTAAAATTGGTGGTACTGATGAAGCTACCAAAGACAAACTGAAGTATGATACAGTAGATAAGGTTTTGAGCGCTTTTAATTATTTTGGGATTATGAATAATGATATGGATACGGGTTCCAAATGGCAGCGTTTGTTGAATGTCAATGTTCGTGGTCGTTCTCGTGTTGCCCGAATGTGGAAACCGATAGAGGGTCGTTTAAAACGTGGCGATCAGTTGTGGTTGGCTTGTGTCGAGAAGACGACTGAAAAAATCCAAACTTTTGAGGGACCTAATGGTGTGCGCGAAGCACTTTCTGCAGATACTACTTATATCGAAGTAGTCCCAACATTGGATTGCTGCGATGAATTTAAAGAAGCGTTATACTTAATTCCAGTGGGTATTGTATCCCAAGTTACTATGAAATCACCTATCCGTGGCGTGCTAAAAGCAGCTTGTCATGTCACAGAAAAATGTAAACTTTTGGAACGCATCGAAGTGCTCATGCGAATATAAACAAAAACACCGTATATAAATCACTTCATATTTATTAATAATGTACTCTTCACAAAAACGTAGACGTATCAAACCTTTTGCTAGACCGACTTCTTTTGATATTAATGTCGTATTTGACATTCGTCACTACCAGCATGTCAAATATGGTAATATTATCGATCCCTACTTCCCAACTGCTGGTGAAGCAGAAGCTTTTCAAGTGATGGAAGGTGAACTTCTTATGCAGACAAAAAACGCATCTGTCCGTCGTTACGGCGATCACCAAATGCACGTGTTTTCTTTTGCTAATGGCTTAGAGGCTGTTGATAAACGAGGACGTGTCACTGGTATTTTGAACGCTAATAATGGTGATAATCCCGATAAAGCAGCTGTCCTTTCTGGTCTCCGATATGCTGGCGTTGCAGTCACTGAATTTACGCCCGAGAAAGATATTTTCGAACAAGGGTTTGTATTGACACTCGCTGGCCTCAACACTCTGTTCAACAACGGTGCTTCGATTATCTACCCTGGTGATATCTTATGTGCCGATATTCCAAGAACTGCTGCTGGAAATCGTAAGAATAGAGCTTTACAGACGGGTATTCCACGCGATAAGTTGCAATTCATTACTACGCCATACCGTGAATTGAAAACACAAGTCGGTGAAGAACTTGCTTCTCGTTTTATTTTAGGTACAGCATTATCTTATTCGCGACCAGGTAATCCAGTGGACGTCGTTTTGCACAGATGCAACGTCGTGTGTAAAAGAGAGACTAAAGAGAAGAATAATCCCCCAACTCAATCCAGTTCTTCCAAAACGAAGAAAAAGGGCAAGTAAAATATAAACAAGTAATTTCTATTATAAATAGACCTCTTTTATTTTCAATTTTGATGGCGTGTACATTATGTAATCTTGAAGTAGGTACCAAAAATCTCGCAGTATTTGAATGTGGACATGCATTTCATTTGTCATGTGTATTTAATCAGAAATTTAAAACATCGTGTTCAATATGTGAACACGATGTTTCTTTATTACCAGATCTTGGCGGTGACCGTGAAATAGCTATCGGTGCCGATGTGGAAGCGCGAGTTCAACGGCGACAATTACAACCTTCTTCGAATTTCTCTTATGGTGAAAATATTTTGCGTTTGATATCCCCGTTGACACCGAAAGCGACGACTTTTAATGATCATTTAAATCATAATAAGCGTTTAATGGTCATACGTGATTACGGGTTTTCTCCGTCGGATGCTGTACAAGAACGTATTCCTTGGTCTAAAATAGATTCTCGATATGTGTCCACGGATATATTGGAATTTGGTTTTCGCTGGGAACACATGTCGGCGATGAATATTATCCCTGCACAAATTACATCTTTTTCATGGAGTCAACAACAACACATGTTACAATTGGATGCGACTAAATTATTATCTATTCGTATGACTATTACTGAATTGGCAAAGTTGAAATATACGACTCACCAACTGGTTGAGATGGGGTTTGATTGGTCTGTACTGGCTCGTCTTGGTGCGAATGTAGAAACATGGAAACAATTCAAATTTTCGGTTCAAGATATCAAAAGGAATTGGTCACCCACATTATCACAATGGGTTGCGGCTGGTTTTTACGATAAAGACCGAGTTGAAAAAGCTGGATGGGCGTTATCGGACGTGTTGAATATATTGCCTGCGATGACGGAACGATGTTCTGGTCGTGTATTACGTCTTTCTTTTTAAAAACGTATAGATAAAATAGAGTGAAGATATTAGAAAGACTGATGCCCAGAAGAATTCGTCTGAATCAATCTGCTCCAATGATGTTGTTTTATTTATGGATAACGGTATAGACCAAGTGTTTTCTTCGATAACGTTTACGGTAGACATTTACTAAATTAATTTGTATGTAAATATGTATTGTTCTTATCATTTTGGATTTTTATTTTGTATTTTTAATTTTTGTTGGTCAATGACATTTTGAGGAATGGGTTGTTCGTATTGTCTGAGCCATGGTTTGTAACAAGTATTGCATATTGCAATTGTATCTTCTTTGTCATCGTTAATTGTTTTGACAGTAGTCCAAGAATCTTTGCCTCTGAATGTTTCACAAATGTAACAACTTACTGACGTGTATAATGTACCTTCTTTTAAACATTGTCCACAAGTAAACCCGTGTTTGTCAATTTGTTCTTTGTTGAAAGTGGTTGGATTTCCACAAGATGGACAAAAAAGATATAATTTGTTGTAAAACTGAAACAAACTACCGACCATATTGAATGTAATACATTCTGTATTTGCACATAGATCATTTTGCATTTGTTTTCGTTGACTTTTCCACTCTTTTTTGACACGTCGTTTCCGATGTTCTTCTAATTCTTCACCATCTAAAAAGTTGTCTACTGTTATGCGTTTTCTTTTTTTCGCGTCTGTCTTTTCACATCGGCGTCCACAATAACATTTAAGCGTTTCGTCATCAATGATGATTTTATGATGGCCATTTGCAAATAAATTCGTACATTTTACGTTGTTTTGAACACAAAAACCTTTGAACGTGTTGCATGATAAACAGATGTAGACTAGGCCAACGTGTGGTTTCATATCGTCATTATATTTGAGACCATACCTCCTACGCAATGTAGTACATTGTTTGTCGTATATATGTTTCGGTAATGTAAAGACGCGAATGTTGTAATGTGTTTGTTGAAACGCAGTAAAGAGTTCTCTGATGGCTTCAAATTCATAGCGTGTGGACGAATTCAATATTTTTCGTAATTCTGTCCGATATGTATTTTGTTTGGAGTGTTTGTACATATTCATGAGAGCATCGATCGATGTTTGATTGACGTTGAAAAATTTTAACCATTGAATGTGTGGTTCGCCTCTTTGTACACGTGCCACCATTTGTCTTAATAATTGGCAATATTCTCTTGGGAATTGTATGTGTGGATTGACCTGGTGTTTTGTTTCATCAATTCTGTCACAGATAGAAATAACGTTTTGTGTGAAAGATTGTCGTTGCGGTCGATATAAATTACCAAGTTGTTGTTTATTGACATGTATTAACGAAGATTCAATTTTGGACAACCACTCTTTGATAGATTTTGAACGATAAATATTTTCTTCTACGGTTTCACGAACACTGTCCATTGCATGATGGACAGTCTTTTCAAAAACATTCCATTTGTATGTTTTGCAGAGTTCTTCATAGAGTGCGGGAATCAAATACATGGAATACGTCAGAAACTCTTTAATGATATAAAAGAGAAGATGTTGATATGACGTAAACAACCATTCTTGCAATTGCATTCGATTGGGGTTTGAATAAATAAAGCGACGGATGATGTCTTTTCTTACTCTCCATGAAGGTCGAAATTTACAATGTTTGTACATTCCCAATAGTGAACACAATAAGGCGGAACGCATAAATTCGTGTACCAAATCGTCCGTTTTGCAATAATTGGAGATAATTTCGCGTAAATTTCGGATTTGACAACGTTGAGGTAACGCTTTGCACATGAGATGTACGATGGGTGCCATTTTTTGTTTGTTTTCGTTCCAAAAGGAACAATCGAGTTGTAATGTAACGATATCTGGTAGATTTCCTTCTTGGAGCACATTTTCACATTTCGGTTGATATTTATGAAAGATGGATCGGACATTTGTTCCGTCTTCGAGGGCACACATGAGTGGTACATGTGCGTCATAATAGATGTGGAGACAGAATAATATTTCCAAGTCTTTTTCAGTTTCGAATAGTTCTACCGTAAAATGTATGATTGTTGCAAGGGACTTGACCATGTTATGTTCGTTACAGGGTGGATTCCAAACAAATGCAATATCGGGTATTTCCACAGTTTGTAGTCGTTCCCAAAACGAACCAATGAACAACCATTCATATTTAGAACCAGCATAATGGTTCAGAAGCGTTTTTTCGGGCATGGTTCTTCGAAAACCATCGTTGAATTCAAAAGGATATATGCGCCCGAGACTTAATTCGATGTCTCGGGCGCCTGCATTAAAAAATGATTTTGTTGTCCTGGATATTTCATACGCCATTGTTCATAGTAGCGAATTCCATCGTTAATGCGAATACGGTACGCATTACGTAAATGAAGAACAACCGGTTCAAGAATTCCTTGAAATATTGTTGGTGAAGATAAAATACAATCTTCCATGCAATATTCTCCTTCTTCACCGACAATGTTTCTGTAATCTTGCAACATGACATTAGATTTCACACCCATACCATCCGCTCGAATATTAATAAACGCACGTGCAATCTCAGACCGTTTACACATTAAACACAACCGACCTTCTGAAGGCAGTTTACCTGTTCGTTTATATTCTTCTTCTTCTGTTGGAAGTAAGAATTCACGTATGACGAATGCATTTTCTGTCACATGCGTCAAGTGCATACCTTGACACTGTTCTCCCATAATACATGGTCGTTCTTTACGAACAGGTTCGCGTAAGTATTCTTCTTCGTATGCGCGGGATACGACTTGAATAGAAGTTCGAATGTGTTCTTTGTGCTTTATATCTTCAGGTGAAAGTGTGTCAACAGGTTTTTGTTGCAATAATGCGCGCACATAGGGAAAATCGTAAGGTCTGAGATGCGATAGGTCAGTGCGATGCCAAAAATCTTTGTTCTGTTGGTTAAAGAACGTGGTCTCTGCGACCATTACTGTTTTCGAACGCATTTCTTCGGGATTTGATGTTTGTAAAATATCGGGTGTCTCTTCATATTGTTTTTCGGGAAGTGATGCAAATGTATATGCATCACCCTTGTGACGTTTTGCACTCGGCTGAAAATCATTCCAATGGTTTTCCATATTTAAGTCAATTATTTTCATATATATAGTTATTTTTGATCAACTATTTATTTTTTGGATTCGGATTTTATCTCTATTTATTCTGCTTTATTCGAACCATATGCGGATTTTTTTTGCCATTTCGGCTTTATTATGGTCATGGTTAGTAGGAAGGTGTCTCGCAGTAGGAATAAATATAGACATTTTTAAGTTACAATTTTTCGATGCAGATTCATGGTATAATTTGACTTTAATTCGCCAACGAATTCCACCAAAGATCGTCAAATACTCGCCTATTCTAATAGGAATATTATCACTTCCTATTCTATTGATTGATGATGATATTGTTCATTGTGTTGCAGTTGTCGCGTTGGTATCTGAACAATGTTATATTCCGATGTTTATTGCGCGAATAAATTCATCAATGTCTTTATGGGCTTTTCTAAATATATTATTCAACGCAGTGTTATTATCTATTTTGAAAACACAGTGGATAATATTCTGGCATTCGATAAAGTTTTTGTTATTTGTTTGGTATCTGTCTGTGGAGTTACAACTTGGTAATAACATCGTTTATAATATAGAGGAAAGTGGTCGTCAACCACGGGTATAAAGGTATAATTCTCAAATGAGAAATGTCGGCGTCCATTCAGAATAGCGTACGATTGCGTATTTTTTTAATTTTAGTTTTGTCTATTATCATTAGAATCACAAGAATACAAGCTTCAACATCGGTGCATAAAGCCAGTGGTATTCTAGAAACAAACTATTTTATATACGGACTAGTCATGATATGTTCATTATTACCATTTAAATCGTCATGGGTAGTTGCATTTTGCGGTCAAATAGTTGGCACGATATTAGACATATCTACGTTATCATTGGCATTGATAGCTACTTGGCGTTGTAAGGATCAGGTCGGATGTGTTCAAACATTGCCTTTCTCTATTATTGTACTTTTTTTAACATTGGTAGTCGCCATTTTCGATACACTTCAAACGTGGTCCATTTATCAAATTTTGTCCGGACCTATGTTTTTAACATCCGCTACACAACGCACACGAATATTGTTCGCTTGGGCGTTTCCATTTGCATATCTCATTAATTTTACATTGTTGTTCAATTCACAATGGACTCCTCTGGTAACGCCACATATAGTAGGCGATACATTAATTATTTTTATGGCGAATTCAGGAGAATATTCCATTTTAATCACGGTTATGATGATATTAGTCGTATTTGATGTCATTGCCACTATGGTAATTATACATAGTCTTGTTTTAAAGGCAATATATGTTCAAATTGTTCTCACACTTGGCGGTATATTTATATTTTTCGGTTCGGTTCAAATGAAACAGGAAAAAATCGAACATGCAGAGTCGACTCTTCCCATAAAAGAACAGGAAAAATTCGACCATGCAGAGTCGACTCTTCCAATAGAAAGAAAACAGGCACTGTTCGGTTCAATATTAATAAAACGAAATGGAAAAAAATCCAAAAAATTACACTTCTGACTATAAACACCTAATGAATTATGTTATAATGTCAGACGAAGAAGGTCCACCAACCGGACGAAAATATCCTGAAACACCAATGCCAACTCACGAAGAGCCTGAACGTGACGAGGAGGAAATACCAACGAGAAATAGTTTTTTGAATAATTCAGTTGTTCTTCTATTCATATCAATTGCAATTGGACATTTTTGGACTGTAATGGCATTGCAGGCAGATGTTAATATTATAAAGGTGTATCAACAAGAACATGTTGGCCAATATAAACATATGGTAGATTTATTAGAAAATATGCAGCAAGTGAAATGGCAAATGGTTCCATCATGATAAATCCAATAAGTTGAAACTATGGAAGACTATATACGTACATCAACTTTGTATAAAATGGTAAGAAAATTAAGACGTAAAAGAGATCCAGCTAGACCTAAACGTGCTATGACACCTTTTTTATACTTTGCGTGTGAAAAACGCAGAGAGTTAAAAGAGACTGGTGAAAAGATGACTTTGCCAGTACAGTCGAGACACATTGCTGATATGTGGAAAACCGTCGAAGACAAATCTTCTTACGAGGCATCAGCATCTGTTGACCGTGCTCGTTACGACGAAGAAATGAAATCATATGTACCGCCTACGAAAATTAAGAGACCACGTTCTTCTTATGCGTTCTTTATGAAAGATGTTCGTGGGCGTATTGCGGAGGCATTACCTGACAAAACGCCACGCGAATTGATGTCGGATATTGCCATCGCATGGAGACAAATCACCAACGATGAGAAAAATCGCTATACAGAAATGGCAAATGACGACAAAAAACGATACAAAGATGAAAAAAACGCCGAATCTAGTATTTAATAACCTATAATAATATATAACATGTTTTTTAGAAAATATTTAGCTTGTTATGATTCTACGTTTCCATGGGTTTGGTGTATCATTGGTTCTTGGTGGCTTGACAGATTATTTGTCGAACTTGGGCACAGATACAATGAGTCTGAAGTATGTACGCATAATGATCTACAATATGTACATATTCATCAATATTTAACGACGGCCGCGATTATTGCTCAGTCAATTTCCCAAATAAAATCCAGAAAAAAACAATTCAACAGAGAAGTCATCTTGATAGGTTCGACAAAAACATGTCTCATTCATATTTATTTCTTACAAATTGTTCTTATTATAGGATGGACATCCATTCTTTCAGTATTATTGGACGTATCACCATGGCTATGTAAACACATAATACTAGAAAACCGAGCTTGTATAGCAACTGCATCATGTAGCATACTTTATTTAACAAGTTTAGTAGAAACAAAATGGTGGAATTGGTCGCTTCAACGCGGTCTAACGAATTTAGATGATATTTAAACATACATTTATTTTGTTTCCTTTATAAACTGGTAGATATTAGACTGCCTGTTGTTTGACATCATCTGTGTTTTCTTTGTCCTCAAATTCATCTGATGACTCGTCCAAAGTAAATTCTTCATCTTTTCTATCTTGAAACTTAGTCCCAGATTCGAAAATTATCTCTTCCTCATCTGACGATTCCACTCTTTGAAGCTCGACATTTTCCTCTTCGTTCACAACCCCATAATGGTCACTTTTCCACCATCGCAATACTTCAGAATTATGGGTTACAAACCATGTACAACACATGATCACCGCTGAACATGTCGCAACAGTTAACGCAACATAAACCATCGCGCCTGATTCTACCCAAGGATCGTTTGCTGTGATATTTGTTTCATTACTCATTTATGGATTTATCAATTGGAAACCAACTATATAGTCCGATTGATAAATCCATAAATGCAACCCAAGTTGCGTAAAACACGTTTTGTTATAATGACCATTCTGACGTTATATATCAATTTAATCCTGACAAACCTTGTTTCATTGCGCCAATACTGGTATCAACATTCAGTTTTAAACGGAACAAAAATACAACCACTGTACGATTCGTTGTTCAGAGATTGGGTACACGGGTACGACATACCTTCGCCAAAAATGGTCACAATGCGTGGTATGGTTGACTTTTGTACATATTCTGCGGTAATACTAGTGATTATAGCATGGATATGTTGTTCGCGCAAACCCATCATTATTGCAAAGGGGTTAATGACACAAATGGTTTTAATTTCAGCCTTTTCCATTGCACAATTGTTAACAATCATTCCAGATTCCACTCCAAATTGTTTAGAAATTTTTGAGATACCCACATCCAGAAATATCGATTGGGTGTTTTGGCGATATCCCAAACGCGCATGTGGAAATATGATATGGTCATCTGACATAACACAATTAATCGTATTCACGTCACTGGCCACACAAATGGTACCACGGAGGAAAAGAAGATTAAAGAGAATTGTATGGTTCGCCGGGGAAGTATGGACGTTATTCACACTCATATTTGTATTTAGTTCACAGTATCAATACAGTGTTGACGTTGTTACTACCTATGTCATAGTAAAATTAGCAATAACAAACCCAACAATCGAATATTTAGCCAAATACTTTTTTGTTCAAAATGGTGAATATTTTGAACGCGTTTTGATGCAAGAATTACCTAACATACAGACTTTATAAGAAAACACTATTTAACAAGCCATTCTAATGTAAATGAACCAAGCAGTTGCTAATATGGAACAGTTAGTTTCACATTGGAAAACATTACAACCAAGCACTTCTAGCAAAAAAAGAAGACGCGAACCAGACGAACAACCCGCGCGTACTAAGTCAAAAACTCAAGACCACGGACATTCAAATATAACTTATCAGAATCACCAACGTGAAACGCAATCAACGCACGAACAGAATTCATCTTCTTAAACGCAGAAGATATGTGTATTTTTCGCTTCCGTTTGTTGGTACTACTGTCAATATACACCATAGGTATTCGTTTGGCACGAACATTGACAATAATACCCACTTCATTTTTATGAACACGTAAACAACGTGATTCCAATTGAAATTGCGTTTTGAGATTTCGAATAAACGAAACAAAACAATATTTTCGAAAAAATATACGATTTTTTGAACAAAAACGGGCTGGAGTCCATGGGGACCACACTGTCAATGGTTCCGACAGATGTTCCGACCACAAATGTCGGGCATGTTTTGTAATATTGCACTGTACACCGTAGTATCTCTGACAAATACCACGGAGATTTTCTTTAGTTGGTTGTGTCAATCTGTACTGTCGACCAAACATACACCATTCACGGTCAGTAATTTCATATTCTTTACACACCAGTGACCATATGTAACGAAGATTTAATGGACTGAATTGCACAATGATTGAAATCACATCTATGGGAATCATCTCGCTCAAATTTTAGAATGTATTTAGAATATATATTCGTATTTAAAAAATCATTTATGTCCCACAAATAATGGAGTTAAATGTGTAAGTTATGAAATTGAATCCATTATTTTATATAATAAAGCAATACTAATAGATTACGACCAAATAATTTCTCATGATTTTCAACCCGCCGTTGAAAAATTAACGCCTTTGACATGTACCTAATAAAAATTTAAAACGATGCAGATAAATTATAATATAAGTATTTAAGAAATAGACGTTAATGAAAATGAATAAGAGTAATTATGTACCCTTTACTACAATAAATCTATAAATCGTCTTTTTTACGTTTATAATCTATACCAAAAAATTCAGTCTGAACATCTCTTTCTTCGCGCATACGTGTAACACAAGATGAAAAAGATGACACAGTATTTCCTATGAACAAATCTGTTTGTTCTAATGTGTACAAATCGTGTTCAAACAAATCCAATGAACCGAAAAATATATTATACTGGTCAACTACAATATTTACACGGACATCGGAAGCAATGAATATATTTTTGATGGTTTGTCTGCGAATAACATCAGTGATATATGATACATCCTGATAAATCATGTCAGTGGTTAAGACAATACCCATTGTCCTATTGTTTTGAGGGTGTGCAAAAAAGCTGCTACTACCAATGCGCGAATTTAAACCAATTAAGAGGGGGGCGTTTATGTATGGGATGATTTACCATAAACTCGACAGGAAAAATGCTTCTAATTTTTTAATATTGGATTTTTTTTTCCCGGCGGATTTTCCAAATGGGTTTGGAATTTCCACAACGATTCGGAATTTCACATCGATTCGGAATTTCACATTGGTTTTGGAATTTTTCACCGACGGAATTTTCACCCGGCGGAATTTCACATCGATTCAGATTTCCCAAATGGGTTTGGAATCCAAATGAGTTCGGATTTGTGCCCAAGATTTAAATAAACAAAAAAAGGAACAAATACACAGTATAAAACTTGATATTATTTTGTCTGTACATGGAAGAAAAACCCCATTATAAAACTTTTGCATCGGCCGAAGGTTTCGCGGAACTACTCAAATCAGCTTTCCTCGCACTCATCCTGACCCTGAAAGCAGCAGCAATCCAACCTTCGCAAACGGCCCTTGACATGGCAAATCGGTTAAAAAACAAAGAGGAAGTTTCGTGCTGCGATTTGAAGCGAGAATACCGCAGGATGGCATTGGAGTTACACCCTGACAAAGAGGGTGGGACGCATGAAGACATGTTACTGTTAAACGATTCGCGTGACTCGAGGACCGATTGCTCCCGCAATAACATGCGCGGTTGTTCTACTACAAAAACAAAACCAAGAGAAAAAAGGAGAGAAAGGAGAAATAATAAAACCAAAAAGAAAAAGGAAAAAAAGAAGAAAAAGGAAAAAAAGAAGAAAAAGGAGGAAAAGACCAACGTCGAAGAATTGGTCATGGAAACCGTTGTAGGTGTGGGCGCGGGTCTCATTGTTCGACACCTGAGGAAATCTACCGACGACCGTGGAAAAAAATACAACATGCCTCCCACACCAGAACGCACAAAGAAAAAAACAGTCCATATATAATTTAAAAAAATATTTGATTAATAACCTCGGCAATATTGTAGAACGACAAGGGATTTGACAATAATATCAACCGTCGCAACGTTGAAGCTTTTACAATATTCTGAAATTCCTTTTCCAACGCAGGAAGTTCCGTCATGTTAGTGACGGCAGCAGTTTCTTTGAGACATGTTATTAATTTCTTCTTTTCTTCCAACGGCAAGGGTCCAAGCGGAATGTTTGAACCAAAACACTACGCGACCGTTCACGACGGCACGATCAATGAACACATGCCCGGAAAACACGTAAATTTTATTTCTGTAAAGATGAATGTTGGGAGGAATGGTTGAAAGAACTTTTGTGATCAGTGGTTTGTCTGTATATACAAGTTCAAAAAAAATGCAGCGCATGAACACACTATGGAATTATATGAATACCGTATGGAATTTTTTATTTAACCGCACCGAATACCTTAGAGTGATTGAACCACCAAGACCACCCTCGCCACGTTCCATGGAGTTTTGTTACGATTGTGGAAACTATTTATGTGTCAACACGACAAAAGATATTTCAAAATGGAAATTAGTGACAAAGAAAACACGCAATTATTATTTTTGTAAAGACGAGTGTTGGGAAGAATGGTTAAATGAATACTAATGAACAGAAAAATGAACAGAACGTTTAACTTATGTGCCGAATTTATCCCAAGTCGTCATTTCAAATCGGTTTAAATCTATAGAACATAACACCATGCATTCGTGTTTCCGACCTTCGTCGACGTCGAAATAATCGTGAACTCCACAACCCGCCTCTTCTCCGACCGAACTGTGTCCTGGATGCACCATCATTTCAATTGTGCCGTGCGCCCCCTTGAGAGATTCTTTGATGCGAAGTGGTGTCATTTGCGTACCACACAGGCCCACACCAATGAAACATGGAGGAGCACGTATACCATGTCTCGCGTATATTAGTCGGGCTTTTACGGCGGACATATACCGCAATTCATAGCGTTCACGCACATCGTCTTCAATCCACTTGAGTTGGTCTAAATCTTGGTCTGGAATACGAATGGAACGTACTCCGTAATGTTGTAGTATGGGCGCGATTATTTCTGGTATTTTTGGTGCGATGTGGACGTGCTGGTGTCTATCAACATGATGGGGATATGAACTCGTTAATTCTTTAAAACGTTCCAATTGTGCGACTGTTTCGTGTTGGATGTCTTCTTTATGGACAGGGTGTTTCAAAAACGAAGTTTTGTATTGCATCATTCCTGCTGTATTGACTAAAGATGGTACGGTGGATAATGGTTTTCCTTCTGTCAGGTTGAGATGGAGGCCTAATTCTAATCCCATATCGATGGCTTGTTTTGCTGCTTGTTGGCACGATGCACCGTTGACAATGAGTGATGCTGACGTGACAATGCCTTCTTGAAAAGCCTGGAATATACCACGGTCGCGATGTGGACTGTAGCCAAGGTCGTCGGCGTTGACGATGACTTTCATTTCTATTTAAAGATGACTATAAATATGTCTTTTTAAATAGAAATGAAAATCAAACCCAACGACCCGTGTCCATGCCTTTCTGGCAAAAAGTTTAAAAAATGCTGTCGTGGTTGGATCATGAAAGACATTGAAAAAGAAGCACCCGAAATATTTCGAAAACACCAAATAACCGCCAAAGCAATGTTAAATCAATTTGCAGAAAATTATACCAAAATATGTGATTGGCCTGTGTTGTTGACCAACAACACACACATAAAAACTGTGTACGATGTCGCTCCATACATGCCCGTTGCCATTCATCCCATACACTACATACACGGTCTTGCCACCACATACGCCGTACACAAACCCGGTCCTTATCCACCATATGACCCGAAATTTAAACAATTTAAATTGACCGAAAACGAAGTTGAAGTGGAAGGTGTAGATGTTTCGGTTTCGTCGAATCTTAATATTGATGAACCCCACTTAGGACATTTAATACCCTATTCGCAATATGACGGAAACGTAATGCGATATCACGCTGGCATGTATGCGGTTATTTATATTTCTACCCGACGTATTGCTCACGGCGAATTGATCAAGTACGGACCACGGGATGCGTACGCAGCGGCAAAATTTGCGTCTAATCCGTTCCATGGACATTTCAAGAAACATGTTACGGAAATTGTTGACCGATTTAAGGTCTTGCAGAGAATGTCAGAAACGTTTAGCGATATAGAAAAAACAAAGTTTGGAAAATATGCAAAAGCATTACAACAATTAGAAAACGCAAAAAAAGAACACTGTGTGGAAATGCCAAAAAAAAACTAAATTTCAATTGTTTTTTCTATTTTAGTATATTTTTCCAGCATTTTAATTTCTCGCAATTTCCTTTGGTACAATTCGCAAAATTGAAACAGTGCAAAATGTTCCAAGCAATTTATTATAAATCCAACTTCGTCGTTTGCTGCTTTTATTTTACTCATTATTCTCGTACGTTTGGTTTCCATTCGCTTGGACACTTTTATAAATAACGCATTCACTTCGTCTGTAGTTCCACTATTGTACTGTTCATATAAATCTTTATTTTTTTCAAAAGTTGTTTGAAAATATTCATTTAGTAACTTCTTTTCTTCCCTGACTACAGCCGGACGTTTTTTCCATTTCATGTTGTCGAATGTTAAGTCGTAACATTTTCTCCATGTCCATAAAATAGGATGGTTTTGTTCATAATCGTGTAACAATTTGTTTTGTTGTGCCATTGTTTTTACACCCTTTAAAGTGTTTAGGTATTGTTCTTGAGGTGTCAATTGACGTTTTAATTTGGATAACGAATATTTGACCGCACGTTGTTCGTCTTTGAGTTTTTCTAAAACATTCACTTTGAATTCCAATAACACCTTGACAGTGGCGTCTTCATCTAATTCATCATCCCCAATATAATCTTGTTTGACAGCTCTTAGTGCATCTGGCAATATGACCCGTAATCTCATCAAAATCTTACTTCTTGCATTCCACAATTTATTTCCAATATCCCAAGAAGAGTTCTGATAGACATCTTCAGCATCCTGCAATTTGTTTCGCGTAATTTCGATTTGAACCAAAAGATTGATTTTTTCTAGTTCATCCTTCTTTTCATCAATTGTAGCCTGTAAAATATTAAGTTTCTTTTCAATTTGTAATTGTTGTTCACTTTCAGTTGTAAGAAACATTTCCTCTATCTTTATCATTGTGTTATTACCCTCGCTGGTTTTAACTTTATATTGTGAACCGTCACTAGAGACAACCCTTCCTACGGTCTCACCATATTTTACTAAATCACCTTCTTTAAAGGCGTATGTATTTATTTTTTCTTCATTAAAAATTTCAGTTGTATCTTCCAGTGGTTCTTGAATATGAGATAGGAAAATAAGGTCTGCGTTTTTTTTTTCCCATTTGTCTGATTTTTTTTCAGCTTCACTTGGTACAAATAAGTGAAACATTGGTTATGTCAACAACTACTTATATATGGGAAAAAAACGAAAAAATGATGTATAAATAGTTTGAAACAATCACTACAAAATGGCAACATATAAACAATATACTAAAATGTCAGAACAGGAGGATAACGACCTTAACGGTTTAAAAATGGACGAATTGCGTAAAATTGGTAAAGAGCTGGGTGTACGAGGCAATACCAAAAATAAACTAAAGCAAAAAATTAAAGCTGCAAGTAAGGAAAAAGAGAAAAAGAAACAGGAAGAGCTTAAGATACGTAACGAAGAATTAGAGAAACGTAAAAAGATACAAGAAGAACAACAACCAAAAAAGGAAAGTCTTGATGCACAAAAAATGCTGGATAAAAAGCACCCGAAAAAAGCAATTGAAGCATATCCGCCACTCTTAGTGGAGAGAGCGAAAATGCAGCACGCAGAGAATGAAGCAAAGAGAAAAAAAGAGGAGGAATGTGATGACCACGACCTACACTGCGTAAGTGTGGTCTTTGTTGTTCGTACTTGGGAAAGTTTGTCACCGCAGGAAAAGTTGCCTCTATTGATCCAAGCTGCGGCAGAATATGCAAAGGAAGATATTAAAGAAACAGAAGAGACCGCGGAAAAAAAAACCGAGGAAGAAGAGAAAGAAAAGGTCAAGCACCAAAAAATCGAAGACGCAATGCTAAAAAAGAAGAAAGAGCAGGAGATAAAAAAAAAAAAAAAAAAATTAAAAAAGATGAAAAAACATTATCCCATGGACAAGGTTTTAAACAAAGCTTTCCTTAATAAAAAACTCCAAAAACCAATGTACACAGTCTTAAAAAAAAA
>Ga0115000_10001853_pt1 | contig 18463 bp, 20 predicted proteins | sample ArcticOcean_MG_C_6_FD_89690 | JGI IMG/M metagenome (GOLD analysis project Ga0115000, IMG submission 89690) | Marine microbial communities from western Arctic Ocean - ArcticOcean_MG_CB8_128 | ecosystem: Environmental > Aquatic > Marine > Oceanic | place: Arctic Ocean: Canada Basin | collected...
AAATACCTCCATTTCGGTTACGAGTCTGGCAACCAGCGCGTATTAAAACTAATGGACAAGGCAACCAAGCTCGATGCCATAGAAACCAATCTGCGCATGTCTTCTGATGCAGGGATTTGGAATCACTTAATGGGCTTCTTTGGCTTTCCTGGTGAAACCAGTGAAGAAGCAGATGACAGCAAAGCCTTTGTTGAAAAAAATAGCGCACATATTCATTCCCTTGGTTTCATGACTTTTGTTCTGGGGAAATACAGTCCCATTGCATTCGAGCCGGAAAAATACGGACTGACCTATCACAAAAATCCGGAATGGGATTTAGCGTTAGACTATTATTTCACTACCAAAGAAGGACTCACCATTCAAGAAGCTCTTGACGTTTTCGATGAGTTCGAGCAAAACCACAATACGAAATGGGACTTAAGAACCTGTGTTCGCGAATATATCTTCCTCTACATCGACCAATACGGATCGAACAACCTGCCACAACTACAAATGACCGAAGGCCAACGCCACCAAATGCAACAACCCGCTATCGGCATGGTCTAGCACGCTACGTGGGCGGGTAAATAGTTCGGGGCTCTTAAAGCGATAACATCCAACAAGAAGGGGTTACCCCACCCCTTCCACTCGTCATCGCGAATTTATAAATTCCTTCTCCCCTAGAGGGAGAAGGTTAGGATGAGGGGGGAGTGAATATGCTATGTTGAGTTAGCTAGTAAACAGTTGAAACAATTTGAAGTTATAGTAAAAAGTGGACTTGCCCTTTGAATTAAATAAGGAAAACATACGCCGCATGTGGTTTATTAAATGGCTATTAATAACGGGGAAGATCAAAACCTACCCGACACCAATATGCGCAGGACATAAGCTTCAAGGCACCCTCTGATTTTACTACTCCTCACAATGATAAAGTTAAACTTAAACCGCCCTCTAAGCCATTCACCATCATTATCAAGATAATTATAAGTAAAGGAAGATCGCCCCTACAAATGATCTTTCAGGCGTTGACTAATTCCATTTTTCGCTCTTGGGGTGCTTCCCACATGCACAACATTATTCTTTGAATCATAAATTACATATACGCCTTTTTTATCTGGCGGCATTTAATGGTTTTCTTCGCTCTGGAAAGTCCTGTTTTTCAGCGCGTAGCAATTTTTTGAATAACTCTTTTACCTTTTTTTGAGTTTCATTCATAAGACCGATCCTTATTTTTAAAGAAATTTAATTTCCTGTTTCATCATAAGCAATCACATTTTCATGCTCGTTGGGGTCGTTGCGGGAAACGATTGCCAGCGCGGGCTCGGTTTCGCTCAGGTTGACCGGCTTATGAGGTACACCGGGTGGGATGTAGATAAAGTCGCCTTCTTCATTGATGATGGATTCTTTCAGATTTTCACCGAAACGAGTCTCAACTCTTCCCTTCAAAAGGTAAATCGCTGTTTCAAAATCTTTATGGTAATGCGCTTTCGGCGAGCTGCCAGGAGGGATCACCACCAAGTTCATGGATAATCCTTTTGCGCCTGCGGTCTTTTTTGAAATGCCAACGTAATAAGGTAGGTTTTGTTTTGTATTGATGGTTTCTTCGGGGCGGACGGTTACAACTTTTCTTTTTAAATCTAGACTCATATTTCACCTCCTGTTGAGATGAAATTATACTCCAAACCTCTGGGTGTTTCGTTAAGCCATTAAATTTCGATATAGAGACCGTCTTCTTCGCGGGCGACTTTATAGATGGGTGTGGTTTCAGATCGGTTCCATTTACAAAAACCTTTTCTAATATTCCAGGCGCATTCCTCTTTGGTGCAGAAGGCAAACATGCCTCGGAGCACCCCTTTTGACAAGCTACCCTCGCAACTCTTGCATAGGTCAGTAATACAATAATATTTCCCCTCAACTTGGAACAAACCTAAGATATAGTCGATTTCTGTATAAGGGTGTCTGAGGTTAATTCGCTTACCTTTCCCCTCTTCTGGTGCGTCTGAAACTTCTGATAGTTTGACTTTAGACATTAAGGTTAATCCTCAGGCAGGTAAGGACCGTATCGGTCGCGATAATATTTTTCAAGGTCCCAGCGAAACTTGCCTTTCAGGTGAGGCAGTTCTTCGCCTACTTTATGGTCGAAGGTAACATACTCTTCTGACTTTTTTTGTACTTCTTCGTCTCTTTTGACATTGGAGTCGAGATAGGAATCTCCTAGGCACGAAGTGCCCACAATGAGTTTTTGTCCTCTTTTAATCCATCGACCCAACATGAGCCGTTCTTCTTCTGTTCCAGGTTCTATTGCCATAATAATTTTCTTTTTGCTCGAGTTGTAAAGGGCATTTCTGAAAGCCTCAACCAATAAGGGCACTGGCCCTTTTTTGTCAGTTGAAGCCTCAACCTATTTCATCTAAACTTAGCCCGGTTGCAATGTTAGGGTTCAATAAGGTAGCATAGATGCTTATCCATTTACAATTTTGTCGTGAACCCTATTTAATTAGAAGATTAGAGGAATATTATGTCATCGGAACAACAGGCAGAAAAAACTGCGGAAGAATATTTTAAAGACGGGCTGGCTTTTAGCAAGCTGGGCGATGACCGCAGAACATTTGAGTCTTATAAAAAAGCCATTGAACTTGATCCAGATCATTTTATGGCGCATTTTAATATTGCTATTCGCTATGGCAAGCTTCGCATGAACCTGGAAGCTTCAAAATCTTTTCGGGAAGCTCTTCGTTTGAAACCAGAGGCACCGATGGTGCATTACAGTCTGGCTGTGGTGAGCAACCTTATCGGCGAGATGGAAGAAGCATTCAAACATTATAAAGAAGCCATTCGCATCAACCCGGATTTCGGGCGGGCACACAGTAATATTGCCATGCTTTTTTATGGCCTTAAATACGGAAAAGAAACGATTCACCACCTTGCCAAAGCAGCAGATATTTTCAAGGAAACGGGCGAAGATTTCATGGAAAAAAATGCCCGTGACCTGATGCAGGAATGCGGTTCGGAGTTTGGTTTAATACCAGAAGACTGCTTAACCCTCGAGGGGTAGGCCCCTCGGGCCGACAGGGCTGAGCGGGTTCTGCAACACTAGGGTCTTTGTGGTTCTAGAAATAGTTATCTATTAATTTAACAAAAGACTGCCTTTGGAATTTGATGTTGCAATACTTGGTGGTGGTTCGGCGGGGTACGCTGCCGCATCTTCCGCCCAATCACACGGCGCTCGGGTAGCTATTGTAGACCCTGGCCCATTAGGTGGACTCTGTATTTTGCGCGGATGTATGCCTACCAAAACCATTCTCCGTTCATCAGACATCATTTCTTTGATGCGTCGCGCCAATGAGTTCGGCTTACTACCTGTTGAAGCGGGCGCCGATCTCGCCGCTATCAATGATCGCAAAAACCAATTGATTGGGGAATTTGCCGATTACCGCGTCGAACAATTGAAAGACCCTCGCTTCACTCTCATACAAGAAAAAGCCGAGTTTATCTCCCCCAATGAAGTGCAGGTGGGAACATCTAAACTTAAAGCCAAATCATTTATTATTGCCACAGGTTCTGTGGTTGCCGATTACCCCATACCCGGATTAAAAGAAACCGGATATATCACCAGCGATGATGCTTTGACAATGCGGGAGGCCCCTGAGTCGATCATCGTTTTAGGTGCTGGCGCTGTTGCGGTGGAGCTTGCGCAGTTTTTTCTACGCATAGGAACAAAAGTTACTTTGCTACAAAGAAGCGGTTATATTTTATCGCAAGGTGATGAAGGTCTGGCGCGTCCCGTAGAAGATCGTTTTCGCGAAGAGGGAATGGATCTTTTTACTGGGACAAAAATTATAAAAGCCGCCAAAGAAAATGGACGCTCTGCAATCTATTTCGAACACGAGGGAAAAGATAAACGTGTCGAAGCGGAAACTATTCTTCAGGCTTTAGGGCGCAGGCCGAATATTGATGGACTCAATCTACAAGCCGCAGAGGTCAAAACAGATAAAGGTCGCGTCACGGTCGATGGAGAAATGCGCACCAACCAGAAAAATATTTTTGCCGTAGGCGATGTCAATGGAATCCATGAGGTGGTTCATATTGCCATTCAGCAAGGGGAAGCAGCCGGATTCAACGCATGCAACCCTGAGACTTCGAAAAAGGTGGATGACCGTTTAAAAGCGTCGGTTGTTTTCACCGACCCCGCGGTAGCCAGTGTGGGTTTGAGCGAAAAAGAATGCAAGGCGGCAAATATTGATTATCTTGTGGCATCGCATCCATTCAGCGATCACGGAAAATCTATGTGTCTTGGGGAAACCCACGGGCATGTGAAAATTTTATGTAATCCTGTGAGCGGTGAGGTGTTGGGGGGGCACATCGTAGGGCCTGAAGCGGGAGAGTTGATTCACGAGATCATCACTCTCATGTATTTTCGCGGCACAGTAAACGACCTAATGAACATCCCGCATTATCATCCTACTCTTGCAGAGATTCTGACTTATCCTGCTGAAGAGCTAGCGGATAAAATAAAGTAATTACATTTCTTCCAGCTTGTCTGCCAGCCGATCCATTTCTTCCTGACTATTTAATTCTGTCGCGCAAAGCAAGAGGCTGTTTTTTAATTCAGGATAATGTTGCCCCAAGGGATAACCTCCGGTGATGTGATCCTGTTTCAATTTCTGCAACACTTCTTCGACGGGTCGCGGACATTCGAGAACAAATTCATTGAAAGTATTAGCGCCAAATTTAATTTTGAATCCGGGAATATTGGCCAATCGGTTTTTTAGATAATGCGCTTTTCTAACATTGAGCACTGCCATTTCGTTCAAACCCTGTTTTCCGAGAGTGGATAGAAAAATGGTAGCGGCCAGCGCACAAAGACCTTGATTGGTGCATATATTGGAGGTCGCTCGTTCCCGGCGGATATGTTGTTCGCGGGTAGACAAGGTGAGCACATAAGCGCGTTTGCCATTTTGATCCTGAGTTTCTCCGGCGAGCCTTCCCGGCATTTGCCGGAGATATTTTTCGCGCGTGGCAAAAAAACCTACGTAGGGGCCACCAAATGACATTGGCAGTCCAAAAGATTGCCCTTCCCCTACCACAATATCGGCTCCGCGCAGTCCGGGTGGTTTTAAGATACCCAGAGACAACGCTTCCGCTACCGCTACTATTAGCAACGTTCCATTTTTTGAGAGCATCTCAGTGAGGGTGGCATATTCCTCAATGGTTCCAAAAAAGTTAGGCGATTGAAGAACGACTGCGGCTGTTTTTTCTGTCAGATTTTTCGAGATGAATTCCAGATCAGTGCCACCTGCCTCTGTGTATGGAACTTCCTTTAAGTCAAATTTGCTGCCCTTGGTATAAGTATTAACGACACTGCGGTATTCAGGGTGGATAGCGCGTGATACCAGAAATTCACTTCGGCGATTGATCCGGTTTGCCATAATCACTGCTTCGGCAAGTGCAGATGCACCGTCATACATGGAGGCATTGGCGATCTCCATACCGGTCAAAAGGCAGATCATCGTTTGGAATTCAAAAATAGCCTGCAAGGTCCCCTGACTGACTTCGGGCTGATAGGGGGTGTAACTGGTGGCAAATTCTCCCCGCGAAATCAAATGGTCTATCAATATTGGGGCGAAATGATGATAAGCTCCGGCACCCAGAAATATAGAACCATTTTCGGAAGTGGTATTTCTTTTTTGCAGTCGTTTGATGTATTCCGTTAGCTCGCTTTCTGAAAGGCTGCGAGGCAATTCCAGCAGCTTGTTTTGCAGCCGTAATGATTCCGGAATACTATCGAATAGTTCATCAACATTTTTCACACCGATCTCGGAGAGCATTTGTTTGATGTCTTGTTCTGTGTGGGGGATATACCGCATTTTTAGGAGAGGCCTGTTTAGTTAAGGGTGATTAACCCTGTTCCTTATTGCATTGCTCAGTGTAGTCGTCAGGACTCATTAATTTTTCAAGTTCCTTTTCGTCGGAAATTTCGATCTCAATGATCCATCCTGTGCCGTAGGGTTCGCTATTCACCTGCTCGGGATGTGCTTCTAAATCTTTGTTTGAGGCCGTAACAGTGCCGCTGATAGGAGCGTAAAGATCAGAAACAGTTTTAACAGATTCCACAACCCCAAAAGGGCTTTCCTGTTCTATCAAGGTGCCGGCTTCAGGTAATTCTACAAACACAATGTCTCCCAATTGATCTTGTGCGAATTGGGTGATACCGACCACTGCTTTTTTGCCATCCACACGCACCCATTCATGTTCTTGCGTGTAGAGAAGATTTTCAGGGACCTCCATGATGCCTCCAGGAAATTAATAGTTAGCTTTTTTTAATACGACTTGGCAGGAAAGGTGGCTTGACGACCTCAGCAGGTACGTTTAGCTTCCTGATTTCCACATCCAATTTTGTTCCAAGTTTTGCATATTCTTTGGATACATAACATAAACCGATTCCGGTATTCAAGGAAGGAGAAAATGTTCCGCTGGTCAATTCTCCTACGGGTGACCCTTCGCTTAAAACCCGATAATGCGGACGCGGTACACCGCGATCGAGCAGGCGAATGCCAACGAGTTTTCGGGAAAGACCTGCATCTTTTTGTTTTTGAAGTGCTGCCTTGCCCAGAAAATCATCTTTCTGCAATTTGATAACCCACCCCAAACCAGCTTCAAGGGGATTACAATTTTCATTTAGCTCATTACCATAAAGGGCATAACCCATCTCCATTCTAAGGGTATCCCTTGCACCCAGGCCGATGGGTTGTAGATTGAAAGATTTCCCTTCTTCAATCAGGGCTTTATAGGCCGACTCCGCATGCTTTGAATCGAGGTATAATTCAAACCCATCTTCTCCGGTATAACCCGTGCGGGCGAGAATGCACTCAAAATTATGGATTTTTCCTTTTCTAAAGTGGTAGTATTCAATTTCGCTCAATGAGATGTCACATATTTTTTGCAAGAGAGCCTCAGAATGTTTCCCTTGTACCGCCAGTTGCGCAGTCTCCTGGCTGGTATTTTTTACCACAGCATCAAAATCGCCAGCATTTTTAAGAACCCATTGGAAATCTTTATCTGAATTTGAAGCATTTACGCACAAGAAATAGTGTTCACCAGAAAAACGGTGAACCAGTAAATCATCCACAACACCGCCAGTTTCCAGACACATCAAGGTATAGAGGGCTTGATTGTTTTGCATAGGTTCAATATCATTGGTTACCAGATATTGAATCAGCTTTTTTGCATCGGGGCCGGTGATTTCAATTTCTCCCATATGACTTACATCAAAAATACCCACACCGTTGCGAACACATTTATGTTCTTCCATAACTCCATTGAACTGGATGGGCATATGCCAGCCAGCAAAAGGAACTAACTTTCCGCCAAGTTCCTTATGCATAGAGTGAAGAGGAGTTGTTTTTAAATCAGAATCATTTGTCATGGTAAAAATATCTGTTTTTTTGTTGTAGAATACGATTCATTTATACTACCAATTTTTAAGATGCACGCAAGAAATTATAATGAATAAAAAAGTGGTAAACTAACATTATGAGTTCATCAAACGACCATAAAAAACATGATGTGATCCTAGTAGCGGGTGAGGGAAAGTCCAGCTATAAGGTTTACCATCAAAATAAGGCGTTTTTAACCCTGCAGGGGAAATGCGTCATTCTTTATGTTATCGAAGAGTTGCAGAAAGTACAATCAATTCGAGATATCTATATTGTTGGATTAAAAGAGAAACTAGATCAAGTTTTACACTCCGGCAGGATTGATCGCCAATATCCGAAACGCATTCATGTTGTCGAGCAAAAGGCCAATTTGTATGAAAATGTCTGGCAAACATTTTTGCAGTCACAGCAAGTTGAATTAGAGGACGTAGATAGAACTCCGCACCGCGACAAGGCCGTATTGATTGTGCCTTGCGACGCGCCTTTGATCACGCCGCAGGAAGTCGAACATTTTATTTCCCACGCCGATATGGATCGTTACGATCATGTACTCGGCCTGGTGTCACGTGAAAAGCTACAGCACTTTTATCCTCAGGCGAGTAAGCCGGGAATCAAGATGGCTTATTTGCATATTCAGGAAGATAGTTTCCGCATCAATAATCTGCATCTGGTCAAACCTCTGCGTATTGAGAACCGGGAATACATCCAGAAAATGTATCAGTACCGTTACCAGAGAAACTTTAAGAACCTGGTACTGTTTGGCTTGTCGGTATTCGGCAAAGATAAGGCGAAACATTACAAAAACTACATCGGCTTGCAGTTGTGTTTGTTTTTTGGCGGACTGGGCCTTGAGTTCGTGGTAGATTATTTTAGGAAGTTCAACCCCAAAAAAGAATTAGAAGACTCGATTTCAACGATTATGAAGACCCGGTTTTCGGCTCTTGAAGTACCTTTTCCAGGAGCTGCTCTGGATATTGATAATGCAAAAGATTATGAAGCAATGAAAACCCGGTTTGAGGAATGGAAGGAATATTTAAAGCCAGCTCCCATTACCAGCATTGAAGAGTACAGCGAGGCATTTTCTCCCTCCCGTAAAATGGTACGTACTTCGCACTAGTTGCATTTATCACTTTAATATCCCCAGGAAAAAATTTACTTCCTATTTTTGCCGGAAGCTATATCCGGTAACATAATAAGTTTTTAAAAAACTATGGATCAAAAGAAATTAAGAAATTTTTCTATCATTGCCCATATCGACCATGGCAAGTCTACCCTCGCAGACAAGCTCATACTTGCCACTTCTGCGCTTTCCCAACGGGAAATGAAAGATCAGGTATTGGATAATATGGATCTCGAACGTGAGCGCGGGATAACTATCAAAGCACAAACGGTTCGCTTAAAATATGCGTCTAAAGATGACGGCGAGTTTACCTTCAATATGATCGACACGCCGGGGCATGTCGATTTCACTTACGAAGTCTCGCGCAGTCTCGCCGCATGTGAAGGCGTGCTACTCGTCATCGACGCAACGCAGGGTATTCAAGCACAAACCATCGCCAATTTGAACCTTGCCATGCAGCACGATCTGACGGTGATTCCTGTAATCAACAAGATTGATCTCCCTAGCGCAGATCCCGAAGCTATAAAAGAGCAGCTGGAAGACGTTTTACAGATCGAGTCCGACAATGCTGTGTTGGTGAGCGCAAAAGAAGGAATAGGAATTGAAGAGTTGATGGAATCGGTGACAAAACTCATCCCATCACCTGAGGGCGACGATTCTGGCATACTGCAAGTGTTGTTATTCGATGCTTGGTACGATGCTTTTCGTGGAGTTATTGTCCTTGTTAAAGTCCAGCAGGGAACAATCAAAGTGAATGATGAAATCACCATGATGGCAACCGGCAACCGGTTTATGGTGGAAGAGTTGGGAACATATAATCCTAAGCAAGAACCTAAATCCACATTGCAAGCCGGAGAAGTAGGATATCTGGTAGCAGGAATTAAAGAGCTGGATCAAACTAAAGTAGGCGATACCATCACGCATGCCAAATCTCCATGCGAAAGCCCTTTACCAGGATACAAAGAGGTCAAACCCATGGTGTTCAGTGGGCTCTACCCGATCAGTGGAGATGATTATGAAGACCTGCGAGACGCACTGAAGAAATTAACCCTGAACGATGCTTCCTTTTCCTATGAAGCAGAAACATCAACTGCATTAGGATTCGGTTTTCGCTGCGGATTCCTCGGACTGTTGCATATGGAGATCATACGCGAACGTATTGAACGGGAATATAAAGTCGATCTCCTCACTACCGCTCCCACGGTTATTTATAAGCTTATCACCACCGATGGGTCGACGATAATGATCGACAATCCCACCAAACTGAAAGAGCAAAAAAATATCGACCATCTGGAAGAACCCTATGTCATGGGTACTATAATTTTGCCAGATGAATATATTGGCGTTGTTATGGGTCTGGTAAGAGACCGGCGCGGCATCCAGAAAAAAATGGAATACCTCAACCCGGAAACAGTTTTGCTGGAATACGAAGTGCCCTTCAACGAAATCGTGCTGGACTTTTATGACAAGCTAAAATCTTCCACCAAAGGTTACGCCTCATTTGATTACGAGTTTATAGATTTCAGGACATCCAGTCTGGTAAAGTTGGATGTTCTTTTGAATGGGGAACTGGTAGATGCTTTGTCTATAATAGTGCATAAAGATAAAGCGTTTTTTCTGGGTCGCGACTTAGCTAAAAAGCTCAAGCAACAGATTCCCCGGCAAATGTTTGAGGTGGCAATTCAAGCTGCCATTGGTAGCAAGGTCATTTCCCGTGAAACTGTCAAGGCACTAAGAAAAAATGTTCTGGCAAAATGTTATGGTGGAGACATTACCCGAAAACGCAAATTGCTTGAGAAACAAAAAGAGGGAAAGAAAAAAATGAAGCAGATTGGAAGCGTAGAAATTCCCCAGGAAGCTTTTCTAGCTGTATTGAGGACAGATGACAAATAAGACAACTGGAAATATTGAGAGCGGTGCTGCCCCTCAGAAAAGCGTTGCCCGTGAATATACCGAGGCCATTTTAATTGCACTTCTTCTTGCCCTGTTCATTCGCACGTTTGCCGTTCAGGCTTTTAAAATTCCTTCCGGTTCGATGGAAACGACTCTGTTAATCGGTGATCATATTATTGTCTCAAAGTTTGCATATGGGACACATATTCCCAACGAAATTCCTTTTCTCAATATTAAATTATTTGATGACATTATTTTGTTTCCCAGCCAACCTGAGCGTGGAGACATTATTGTGTTCAAGTTCCCTAAAGACGAGACACGTGATTTTATTAAAAGAGTGATTGGTGTTCCAGGAGATTTGCTCGAAGTTCGTCGCCAGAAAATTTTTATCAATGGCAAGTCATACGAAGATCTGCACGCGCGACATACTAAATCACCTTCGGACAGCCCGCTGGTACCTCGCGATGATTTTGGCCCGGTACTGGTTCCCGATGGTCATGTGTTTATGATGGGGGACAACCGGGAGAATAGTCAGGATAGCCGCTACTGGGGATTTCTGGATATCAATAAAGTACGTGGAAAAGCTTTGATGATTTACTGGTCCTGGAATCAACTCGAAAGCTGGGTTCGCTTTGACCGCTTTGGAAAAATACTGGAATAATTTTAAACTGTTCTCACATTATACTATCGCCCTAAATGAAAACTTCTTTCGCAGACCGCAAAGCAAAACTTCATACTCTTCTCGAAAATTCCAAAGCCGCAATCTTGGACTTTGATGGACTCCTCGCCGACTCCGAACCGTTTCATTATAAAGCTTACAACGAAGTTTTTGAAAAGTACGGACACACCCTCGACAAAAAAGAGTATTGGGTGGAATGGACCTCCAAAGGAAAAGGCATAGCCGGAGAGATTGAACGCCACAAACTCAAGCTGAATGTCGACCAGGCAGAAATACGAAAGCAAAAATTCGAAGTGTACACCCGATTTTGTGAAAGTGGAGAAATTAAGCTTTTTCCAGATGCTGTTCACCTGGTTGAGAAATTAGCTTCGAACCATAAGGTAGCCATTGCTTCCGGATCTTGGGCTACGGATATCCAGCATATTTTGAGGAATGCCGGTGCGTTGGATCTTGTCCCAATTATTCTCGGTAAAGAATCTGCCAAACGGGAGAAACCGTTTGCAGATATTTTTTTGAACGCCGCCAAGAAACTGGGTTGCTTACCTGCAGAGTGTTTTGTTCTGGAAGATGCTTTGAAAGGATTGAATGCGGCAAACAAAGCGGGTATACCTTGTATCATTTTACAAAACGAACTGAACCGGAATATTGACTTCAAAGATGCGGAAATGGTTTTTCCTAGCCTCGCAGATTTTGTTTCAGCGTTATAGTGCTAAAATTAAATTTTTGAATCCCCGGATGCTTCCAGCTCTTTTTTGAATCCATTAAAAATATTTTGTATCGGCGGGATGAGTTTTTCTTTTAACTCGTCAGGAATCCAGTTGATTTTCTCTACAGGCCAGCTTCCTATCTTGTGGATGTCCAGACCTGCTTTCTGAAACGGACCTTCCAGGCTTTCTTCCAATCCGTAAATTAAAGCATTACTGAAAACCATTTTATATAATTCTTCTATCTTTTCGGGCTCATGGAGTCCTCCCATGAATGCCTGCATCATGCTATCGATAATAGGGGTCGCGTGTTCTCGAAAATCCTCACTGCAGGCATTCTCAAGAGTTCGATAAATGATGATGATATCTTGCAAAAGATATTTAATATCCTTGGGATCTTTTTTGACAGGCCTTTTTTTTAAATCAAAATAAGGTTTGTATTCTTTTAAAATTCTTACCATGTCACTGATGATAGATTCTTCCCATGGAACCTTGTTCCAAACAAAGAAAGTTCTCAACCATCGAACTCTATCCGTCGCATCTTCCATATGCATGGTCAAGCTGAGTTTATTCTTGTTGCTGTGCGGTAATGTACCGCCCCACATTTTTAATTTAAGTTCAAGCTGATAAGGGGCAAACGCTTCCTTGTAAACATCGGCATAGATAGCGACCAGCTTTTCCATATTTTCATGTTTGTCGAGCGGACTGTTCTGCGGCAGGTTTACTATGGAGTAGAGCCTCCATATTCGTCGACGCGCCAGGCCATTGGGTTTGGCGATCAAATAGGTACCTCCCCAGATGCCGGAAGTCAAAGAGATATCAATCCCGTAAATTTCTTTTAGGCGGAAAGTGGCCTCTGCCCCGATATTTCGGTATAACTCGTTTATATAGTAGAGGTTGATCAGATGATCATCAGAAAAAACCGGACCGGAAGCTGTAGGTGGATTTGCCATAAAATACCTGAATAGAGGTCAAAAAAAATTCCACCCCCTACTAAACCGGGGATGGAATTAAATTTTTCTGATAAATTATTCCTGACGGAATTATTTCACATGTGTAACAAATACGGTTATGCCATCGGATACCGCAGGATTGTAAGGAACGTGATTGCCCTGAGCAAAAAGAGCCCTGATGGTGTGTTGTCCTTTAGCTAATTCCAATGTTTTACATTTTGATCCATCACCCATATGAACATGGTTTCCATCTTTGCCAATAGGCTTGCTCAAATTCCATGGAAGAGGCACATCGATCAATAAATGATGATGCCCTTTACCTGCATTCACACCATTTTTAGCAGGTTCAACAGTGTAACCATTGGTTGCCATGCAAACTTGTAACGGACTACTAACATTAGAAAGAGTCGCTGGTGAAGTAATTGAAAGCGCCTTGCTTGAGCTTACAACACTAGCAGTGGAACCACCACCAGATTGCCCTGCACAGCCTATAAATGCAACCACTACCATCAACATAAGTACTTTAGAAATGATTTTCATAAACTCCTCGCAAAAAAAAGTTAAACAATTAATAAAGCCAAAAACAACATCTAAAATTTAAAAACACTGGAAAAATATTTTTTCGAAGGGTAAAATTCAACCGCAATAATTACTGTTTTTTTGAAAATATCACCAATTTATCGGTCCAAATTCAGCAACGAAAGGTGATTCAAAAAGATAATTTTTTTATTATTATGTACGAAAACAGAAATAAAATCAATGCTATCATTTGACAAACTCCTCCCGTAAGCTACAAATGGGAAGAAGGAAGAACTATAATTCTGGAAAATTTTGCTATGGAATTTTCGATAAATAAGGATATGAGAAAAGAGAAAAAAACCTTTAAAATATTGAGATGTTTTTCTCCTGAAGCCCGGAAATGCGTAATCGGTTTACTTCTACTTTCTGCATTTGGGATATATCAACCCACAATGAGTTTTGCAGACTCGGTAAATTCAACGGCCTGGAAGAATCTTGAACCAGGTCTGGATTTTGGAATATTTAAGGCTCCGAAAAAATCAGCATTCGGTGACTCATTGATCAGGGTTTTGCGTGCCGACACCCGATTGTTCGCTCTGAAGCTGTTAAATTCTTCTGCATTAACCCCCCCAAAAAGATATTCGGCAAAAAAATGGGTGAATAAAAACTCTCTTGTAGCCGCTATCAATGCCAGTATGTTCCAGAAAAACCAGGTGTCGAGCGTTTCCTATATGAAAACCGGGAAACATGTGAACAGTACCTGGGTGTCTAAAGACAAAACTGTTCTGGCCTTTGATCCCACTGAAAAAAATATGCCCACAGTAAAAATAATTGATCGAGAATGTGAAGACTTCACCATCCTTCGAAATCAATATGAAACTTTGATCCAAAGTATCCGTATGGTTTCCTGCAAGGGGGGAAATGTTTGGGAGCCCCAAAATAAAATGTGGAGCACAGCTGCGATTGGCATAGACCACCACGGAAGAGTTTTGTTCATCCATGTTCGATCTCCTTACTCTACTCACGAATTAATCAATATGCTTTTGCAACTTCCAATAGATTTAAAACGCGCAATGTATCTTGAGGGGGGTGCCGATGCACAACTATATATCAACACAGGAAAAGTAGAGCATGAGTTCATTGGAAGTTATTCCACCGGTTCCAGAGAGCATGACGAAAATACTTTTTCCAGACCCGTTCCAAATATTTTGGGACTCGTCCGGCTAAAAAAATAATAGGATCAAAAATTGTCGAAACCAAAAACCCTTCATTGTCGTTCTCGCTACCGAATTATGTCGGATGATTTGATTGCCTTGGGACCCGGGAAAGTGGACTTGCTAGAATCTATCGATCAGGAGGGGTCCATATCGCAAGCTGCAAGGCAAAGCCACCTCAGCTACCGACGTGCCTGGGATATGGTCGACACTATGAACCGCTGTTTTAAGAAACCGTTAGTAATAAGCGCAACAGGAGGAAAAGGCGGTGGTGGCGCAGAGCTCACGCCTTTAGGAAAAAAAGTAATAGCGATCTATCGAGATATGGAAAGCAAAGCCAGCAATGCCACGCAAGAAGAATGGAACTCACTTAAAAAACATCTCACCCTCTAACGAGGGAGGCTATTGGTCTATTCTCTTTCTGCGAAACCACAATCCAGAAGCTTCTAGAAATATTTTTTGCTAGGGTTAATATTGTTAAGTCTGGATCACCGGGTCACTTGCGTCTCGCGATGAGGTTGGAGCGCGCAACCCCCATCTTGTTGATATGCTCAATTATATCGTATCGCTTTAAAAGTCCTGACCTATTAGACTGCGGCGGCTCGCCGCTTATTTGCCATGATCTCTAGGCCAATGAATTTTATCGACAGGTCGTCGCCAGGGTTCTGACTGTAGGCATCTGTTTCGTCTTCGTATTCATGGAAGTCGAAATGTGAAACATCAAACCCCGCATGCCTCACATCCTTTATCAAGGTCTCGCAAAAGTTTTCTTCGATCTCGACAAGGGTTTCTTTGTATCCATGTATGAGCTTGTCACCGTATTCTGGATTTTGCGCACGCCTTAATATCTGGCATTCCAGATCGGTATCGAGAATCAATAATAACCCGTAAGCCTCCAAGGCTTCAATTGCCCATTGCAAGAATTTTTTTCGGTCACTTCTCTGCAGATGATGTAAAAACTTGTTAGCGAGAATACAGCCACAACTCTTTCCGAGGGGTCCGTCAGGAAAATCAATATTTAAAATTTCGACATTGGTTTTTCCAGAAAGTTTTGCGAAATGGGTTAATCCCATAATGATGAATGGAAGGTTGTCGGTAAGAATCAGTTTTGGGTAATCTTCAGGCCAGTCATGGATCAGACGAAAACCAGCGAGTCCTGTGGCGACATCCATGATTGAGCTTTTCAAACCGGTGGGAATCATCTCCATTGGATTATCCCACGGAAAATTTTCGGTCTGAAAAAGATAGATGCTGTAACTCTCACTCAACAACCGGACCATTCGGGTATCGCTGAACAGCAGAGGATTATCCCTAATCGTTTTCGCTAATCCCTGAAAGAGGATTGAAAACTTTTCATTAATCTGATCTGTAGAGTCCGATAGAGCCACCTTGTTTTTTTTAAGGTTCATATGAATATGATCAAGGTTTAAATAAACAGCCGGTCGTTCGTGTTGCACATAGATAAGGTCGGCAAGGTCAATCATGATTTCAGGGTAAATAGTTTGTAACAACAGGTTAAAGGTAGACTGATTTTTGCGCCCCTCATCTGTTTCAGGAAACCCTATATGTTCATTTAAATAATCAAAAAAAGCAGTAACCCGCTGGCATAACTCAGGCGATTTGGAATGTTCCAGCCCTGAATATTTTTTCCCAGCCTCGGTGAGCAGAGACAATCGGTTTTGTGATTTAATAAATAGAGAAGAGTGCATTATGGCCAATCCCAACCCGCGCGCCCGAGTAGATAAAATGTAATCAAAAGGCAGGGTAGAAAAAAAGGAACAGCAGGAAAAATATTGTCACCCAATAGAAAATATATTGCATTGCCCGACCTTCCCGCATAAATAACGACCAGAATTTGGGTCAGGAGTTTTTTCTCCTGTAAAAGATAATATGTAAGAAAACCTATAAGTAAAACATAGGCCGAAAATGAAAGTAAAGCAGACACGTCAAAATTGAGTGCCGGAATAAATTTCACCACCACGATCAGATAAACCAGGTTCATCATTAGAAACCCATATCCTGCTTGTTTGAACTTTCGCGCGCGATCTGAAGTTTGTGTGGAGTCGGGGAGAATAGAATTTTCAGAATTGTTTTCCAACTGTTTTATTTTCCAGTGAATTGAAGCGGCGGTTGCAGATAATTCCGGGGTATGTTAGCTTCCATTTCTTATATTAGCATTTAAATTTTAACCTTCAAATTCATCTCATGTCGATTATGTTGCCTGTAGAAGAACAGTTGAAGACCCTGCGTAGGGGAACATCTGAAATAATTGATGAAAAAGATCTAGCCAAATTATTGGCAAAAGGCAAGCCCTTACGCATCAAAGCCGGGTTTGACCCTACGGCACCCGACCTGCATCTGGGGCATACCGTGCTCTTGCATAAAATGAAACAGTTTCAAGACTTGGGGCACGAAGTCATTTTCCTCATAGGAGATTTCACAGGGATGATTGGCGACCCAACAGGGCGCTCTGAAGCAAGAAAAAACCTCACGCCTGCAGAAGTCCAGGAAAACGCCAAAACTTATCTAGAACAAGTATTTAAAATTTTAGATAGCAAAAAAACCACTGTGGCCTACAACAGCGAATGGATGGGGAAATTCACATCTGTAAACATGATCGAACTGGCCGCACACTTCACGGTGGCGCGTATGCTGGAGAGAGATGATTTTCAAAAACGGATGGCAAAAAAGCTTCCCGTCTCTATTCATGAACTGATGTACCCACTAATACAGGGATACGACTCGGTCGCTCTGAAATCCGATGTCGAATTGGGAGGCACCGATCAGAAATTCAATTTACTGGTAGGTCGCGATCTACAACGAGCTTATGAACAGAAACCACAGATTGTTCTTACTATGCCGCTTTTGGAGGGCACTGATGGCGTGCAAAAGATGAGTAAGAGCCTGAATAATAGTATTGGAGTGTTTGACCCTCCAAATGAAATGTTTGGCAAGATAATGTCTATCTCCGATGATTTAATGTGGCGGTATTACGAGCTTTTGAGCCAGGTCTCAACTGATGAACTCGGCTCTATGCAGGAACAAGCGAAGTCGGGGGCTTTGAACCCAAAAAACGCTAAAATGAAATTGGCCAGCGAAATTGTCGCCCTCTATCATTCGTCTGAAGCAGCTGAGGTCGCGGCAGGTGAATTTGAAAATGTGTTCAAGAAAAAGAATCTGCCCGAAGATATTCCCATCATCATGGGATGGGGACAGGAAACGCGTGGCATCTGCACTATACTCAAAGAAAATAAACTGACCGATAGCACCTCGGCGGCCCGCAGACTGATCCAGCAGGGTTCCGTAACGGTGAACGGAGAAAAAGTTTCGAATGTGAACCAGGAGTTTTCGGGAGATCAGGAATACATGATTAAAGTGGGCAAGAAAAGGTTTCTCAAAATCGAGCCCGGCTAGCGTTTGGTTCTTATCTTATTACCCACGTGCATATCGTAATTGTTTTGAACAATGACAGCGGTCGCTGTTTTTTTCTCCGTTTTCACAATCTTTAATTCCCCCAACACATCTGGAAGCAAGGGAGTTTTATCTAATCCTATCGATCCTATTTGGTACCAGGTTTTTTTCTCTATTTCGGGAATATAGTAGACCTCAAAAACATCGCCCGCATGAACACCATCCTGCAAGCCTTTGTCGATGTATACGATGTCTGTAATCCCAACACCTATTTTATCCAGCTTGGTGGCAACAATATAGCCTTCCATAAAATTATCATCGCTATTAGCAGACAAAGGCTCGGCAAATTCTTGATAAGGAGTCAGAAGTTCACCGGGTTTAATATCTTCATATGCCTTTAAAACCTTCGCATAAGACACGGTGTCTCCAACCTCGGTGACTTCCAACACACCGCGTATCATAATCCGGTAGCCCAAAGGCTTGCTAGCAGAGGACCAAATCTCATTATGGGCAAAACCGGAGCGTGGTCGTTCTTACCTCCATATTTCTTTTTTA
>Ga0115000_10001859_pt1 | contig 18429 bp, 12 predicted proteins | sample ArcticOcean_MG_C_6_FD_89690 | JGI IMG/M metagenome (GOLD analysis project Ga0115000, IMG submission 89690) | Marine microbial communities from western Arctic Ocean - ArcticOcean_MG_CB8_128 | ecosystem: Environmental > Aquatic > Marine > Oceanic | place: Arctic Ocean: Canada Basin | collected...
GCTGTTGACGTCGTCCTTAGAGAAAGTCGAGAAGCAAAATCAAAAGTACTTGGAGCAACTCCGCGCTTCGCGCAAACAGGACGTGGAAGCGGACAGATTTACGAACAGAGCGTATTACTATTAGATATGTTTTTAGAGTTTGATAGACAGCCAGCCAGAGAGAAGAAGTAGATGGCTCGTAGACTGCTCGAAAAGAGTGCGTGACCGTCGTCGTTTAGGCTCGCGTTTAGAGTAGAGGCGCAGCACAGATGTGTTTAAAGAATACTACGAATACTCAGAGAGAAAAAACCACACAAAAAACCACACAACGTCTTTTCGCCCGAAATGTTCCGCGTTCTCTCTCCCTCCTTTTCTCGCACAAGTCTGTTCCTGAAAAAGCTCTTCTGAAAAAAAAAGCTCATCTTTGTGGTCTTTGTGGTCCAAACCGCTTCACAAAATAACACAAATAATAATGTTTGCCACGCACCAACAACTTCGCTTTTCCTCCCCGGTTTCCACGTCGGTGACGACCACCACCCTCAGGCAGAAGAAATCATCTTCGCCGAGAACGATCTCGAGAGGTGGGGTTGTCCATGCCGTCGCCATGGGTGCGTTCTTTTCTCGTAAATCTGTTCCAATTTTTTTTATCGTGACGATCGCCTCTGGGATGACGTCCGACGTGTAATCTTTTTTCCAATCATCATCATCAGGAGTAAAGAGCAAAGCTTTTGCGAGACGCGACTTTATCGATGTCGCTCTCCATCATCCGCGCGTGTCGTTCTCTCGTTCACTCTGTCTCGCGCGCGCGCGCTCTTTTTGTTGCTGTGTGCATTTTCTACGTGTCCACTTTACTCTCTCAAAGCGCTGACAAAACTCTTCTTTATCCTCCTCTTTCTCTTTGTTTCTTTTTTACTAAAAACAGCGAATCCGGCGACTGTGGCGGATACCAAGGCGAAATTTACCAAAGGCTACCCGTACCCTTTACCGTCGATTTGGGCGACAGTTTTACAAGAACTACTGGTCGGGATGCATTTCACGGTGACGAGCTCGAAATATCAACACGAAGAGATGCGAAGTTTAGGATTCGTCTCGGTGTTTGACCAATTGTTCGAGGGGTACCCGACCGAAGACCCGAACGCGAAGGAGAAGATTTTCAGCACGTTTATGGAAGCGCTCGGGCAAGACTCGAAGAAGTGGAGAGCGGACGCGGAAAGATTGTCCGCGTTTGCGACGGAACAAACGAGCATCGATGGGATCATCGCGAACCCGATGTTTGCCAGCATGAAATCTAAAGTTGAATCGAAGAGTTTAGTGTACGACAAGTTCATCGCGATTGGTTTTTTCCGAGCGTTGGAGATGAGCAAACAAACGTCGCCGGAAAATTTGAAGAAGATTTCCGAGGCCAGCGGGGTGACTTTGGAGAAAATCAACGGCGATTTGGGGTTGTACAAATCCGTCTTGTCGAGAATGAACGCCGCGAAGGAGTTACAAGCGGAAGTTTTGGAAAGAGAGCGACGGAAGACGGCTGAACGCATGGAAAAGAAGGCGGCGAAGGACGCGAAGGAAGTAGCAGAAACGAGCGATTAGAAGATACAGACACAGACACACAGACACAGACAGAGAGGCAGAGAGAGAGAGCTTAGAAGGAAAGAGAGGGTGAGAGAGAGGAAACAACATGACATTATTCGCGCTGCGTATTACAAATTTTAAACCACAACAATAGATTTTTAAAACATGACTGACGAAGAAATTAGAGAGAAAACGTATTTTTATCCACAAACTTTACGCGCATACAAACACGTATACCAAATGTCCTTCCCGGAGGCAATCAAAGCGATCCCGGCGGATTTAGCGTTGCACCCGAACTCGAAGTTCAAGCGGTCCGCGCAAATCGCCAAACTCTTCCTCGACGAAGCGCGAGGGATAGTCTCGATGATTCCGTACGGCGTTCGGGCGAAACTCGTTCACAAACTGACGCCAAAAGCGACGGAGATTTCGAAAGACAGAGGAGAGCGGAGAATGCAATTTAAAGAGACGAGAGTGAGCGCAAAGAAAGATTTCAAATACGGAGAAGACGAGAGGCAAAAGTTTGACGTGTATTTACCGCCCGCACGATCGATACGACGAGGAAAGAAAGATGATTACGACGACGACGAGTACGAAGAACGGGAGGATGAGGCGAAAAATGCGAGAGTTCCCATGGCGGTATTTGTCCACGGCGGCGTGTGGGCATCTGGCGAACGGTGGCAGTTTGCACCCCTTGCGCATCGATTAGCAGAAGAAGGCATAGTCACGGCGGTTATTTCGTATTCCTTGTACCCGGAGAAGTCGGCCAAGGCGCAAGCGGAGGAAGTATTGAAAGCGTTGAAGTGCGCGATTATGAACGCGAAGTTGTTTGGCGCGGATGCGAGCAGAACGCATTTGGTTGGACACTCGGCGGGGAGTCATTTATGTGCCATGGCTTTGTTGTTAGATGAGGAAGAAACGCAAAAAAGAGAATCGGAGAAATTGAAGTCGTTCGTCGGCATGTGCGGCGTGTATAACATCGAGACGCATTATGAGTACGAGGATAAAAGGGGCGTAGCGATGTTGAGCACGATGGGAAGAGCGATGGGTGGTAGGGAGAAATTTAAAGAAATGTCGCCGTTTCATATTTTAGAAGATAGAAGTAGTAGCAGTAGTAGCAGTAGCAACAGCAAGAGTAGGAGTAGCGATAGCGATAGCAGCGGCGAAGACAACAACGACGACGATGTGACGAAGTCATCGTTTCCAAAGACGTATTTGTTCACCTCGGATACCGATATTGTCGTCCCCAAGCGCGAGTCGGAAGATTTGCACAAGACTTTGCTTAAAATTGGTGTAGACAGCGAGCTTTCGGTGTACGATCACGGCACGCACGGCGACTTTGCGCTCGGATTTAAAAAACGACCAAAACCTTTGAGAGCGTTTCACCGCGATTTGATCGAGTTGCTTCATTCCTAAGTGTAGTAAAAGTAGATTGTTTTAATTATTACATCAGTGCATTCTACAATTACCCTTCCATGGCTACGTCGTCCGCGTCGGCATCTTTCAGCTCCTCCGCCACTACCTCTTCCTCGTCCTCTAACTCATCATCTCCTCTTCTCCTCATTTCCTTACCTTCCTCGAACGTTTGTTTCCTCTTCGCGATCCTCTCCAATCCGTCGTCCACCTCCATCATCTTCGTCTTCAACCACTCCTCAACTTTCCCGGGTTGCCTCGCCAACATCGACTGCGTCTGAATCGTCTCTTTCTTCGGCTTCCAAAACACCCTTGGCAACGCTTCCGTCCGTAACTTCCCGTTCGCGATTTCCCGCTCGCAATCCGCCGCCATCGAGCGATACAACTCTCTCTGCTTATATTTCATGTCGACATCTAAATCTATTTGCTTCTGAATCAGAGCTTCGCGTTTTTCCCAGTATTTCTCTTTAAATTCTTTATAAATCTCTTCGTTTCTCGTCACCGCTTTCGTTTCCGCTTCTCGGAGTAAATCTTTCCGTTGCGTCTCGCGATCTCGCGTTTTCAGCAAATCCGTTTTCGATCTCTGCAAAGTTCCCAAGACTAAATTCCCAAACATTCGTTTCGAACGTTTTCTATCCGGATCTTCTTTCAACGAACTCGAGTCTCTATTTTCTCTCGTTCGTTTCTTTGGTGCCGCCGCTTCTTCTTCTTCTTCTCCCCCTCGTTCTTGTTGTCGTTCGGATGATGATTGTTTCTTACGACGAGGAATCGGTCCGAGAGATTTGATTTCGTCCGAAATTTCTTCGCGGGTTTGTCGCAGCTCGTGGAGCGTCGTTTTCAACTCGACCGTCGCCGCCGAGTCCGACGGTGATTGAGTGATAGTAGTAGCACCCGAAGGGTGTTGGTTATTATGGCCCCCGCGAGAGTGGTGGTACGTCGTTGTTTGCGTCATTTTGGTGTCAAAAGTGAAGTTAGTTTTGACGGCTATTCGTTCTGTATTTCAGATATATTTATGTGAAAGTATTCGTTTTGCGCGCTTTTGAGTTATCTCTCTCTCTCTCTCTGCTCCGTCTTCTTCTTCTTCCTCCTCCTCGTTCGTTTGTTTTTTTTACAAGAACATCCCGTCCGGCACGTTTTCTTTCTTCTTGTACAGCACTTTGTCTTTAGCCGTTTTGAAATCTTGGTGCGTGATTTGCATCCTTCGCTCTCGCAGCGCTAATAACCCGGCTTCGGTGCACAACGCTTTGATGTCGGCGCCCGATAAGTCGTCTTTAGCCATGACGAATTCTTCCAGTTTCACGTCTTCGTTCAAATTCATGCGCGACGTGTGGATGCCGAAGATGTGTCGCTTCGTTTTCGCGTCCGGTAACGGAAACTCGATTTTCCGGTCGATTCTTCCCGGACGCAACAACGCTGGATCTAAACTTTCGATTCTATTCGTCGCCATGATGACCTTCACGTCGCCTCGGTCGTCGAAACCGTCCAACTGATTCAACAATTCCAACATTGTTCTCTGAATCTCCTTCTCACCGCCGCTTTGCGAGTCGTACCTTTTCGTCCCGACCGCGTCGATTTCGTCCAAAAACACAATCGACGGAGACATATCGTCCGCCACTCGAAACAATTCTCTCACTAACTTTGGTCCGTCGCCTAAATACTTTTGAATCAACTCGGATCCAACCACTCTTAAGAAACTCGCGCTCGTTGAATTCGCCACCGCTTTGGCCAACAACGTCTTCCCCGTCCCGGGTTCGCCGTATAAAATAACCCCTTTCGGCGGTTTAATCCCGATATCCTCGTACAACTCCGGGTGCGTCAGCGGTAACTCCACCGCCTCTTTAATTTCCATGATTTGATCTTCCAATCCTCCGACGTCGGCGTAACTCTCCTGAGGCGCTTTATCAACCTTCATGACCGAAACCATCGGATCGGCGTCGTCGGCTAACACGCCAACCACCGCGGAATGTTTGTGATGCAACAGCACCGCGCACCCGGGCTCTAACTGCGTTTTATCCACAAACGACAATATGTTCACGTAATACTCCGGCCCCATCGCCGAACTCACAATCCCGTGATTATCGTCTATGATCTCCTCCAAAGTACCGACCGAGAGTGGCATCCCTCTCAAGTCGTCCAATTTCGATCGCTCCTCTTCGTCCCGTTCATCTCTCGGCGTCGCTTTTTCCGCCTCTTGTCTCGCCACGAATTCTTCCTCCATCAACAGCCAATCTTTCACTCGTTCTAATTTCAACGCTCTGAGTTTACATTTCGTCGCCGGCGCGATCGGTGGTAGTTTCCCACCAGCCGCTCCGGAGACGGTCCCTCGCTTTTTCTTCTTCTTCCCGACTCGTTCCGGAGGCGTCGGGGGTACCCATTTTTTCTTTTGTTTTTGGTCGCCTTTTTTGCCTCCTTGTTGTTGACCACCACCCTCGCCGGGGAGCGATTGTCCGTTTCCCATTCTTCTATTATTTGTTTCTTTCTTCTTCTTCTTCTTCTTCTCGTGGTAGTACACGTTCTCTCTCTCTCTCTGATCTCTCTCTCTCTCTCTCTCTCTTATTACAGCACGTCTCCGTTTCGCGTCAAAGTCGTCGAAAAACGCGCGCTTATTTAAGAAGAACAAGAACAAGAACAAGAGAGATGATTATGATGATCTCCCCCGTTTAACAGACGAAAGAAGTGTGTTTTCAAAATGAGATCTCGTTGTTGTTGCCAAAAAGAATACCACCTTCAAAGGAACAGAACTTCTTCAGACGACGACGAGAGAGTAGTAAACCACAAATGTATTCGTTTTCAGCAGTGTCGTCGAGGAAAACCGAGTTTAAAGTCGCGTTTCTTCTCGTTGTTGTTATTCAATCGAGAGCGCTGATAATGAGGTCAGAGAGAGAGAGAGATGAAAAGAGAGATGAGTGAAAGGTGAAAATTTTTCCTCTAAAATTTTTTGCCCTGAAAGTCGGACTGGGGCAGGAGGAGCTCCAGGGGATATTATTAATTCCTGAGAATTTACGCACTTCAACACGAGAGAACGAAAATCATCCGCGCATTGGTGGTGGCGGGTGAAGAGGCGGTGGTTCGAAAGTTCGACGACGCGACGATGAATTTTGCCCTCCCGATTTTCGCTTTAAAAATGGCGGAGTTCTTGGTGAAACCGTTGCCCGTGCCCGCGTGGGTGATGATTTTGGGTTTGATTGCGATGGCTTTTTTTCTCGGTGATTTTACTAACGGTTCTCGACGTCGTCGTCGAATTCGGACGACGACGACGACGACGAGGATGGAAAAAGAAAAAGAAATATCGGAGCGAAGGAGATTGGAAAGGATTATCGAGGAGAGAGTGGAGAAAAAACAGAAAAAACTCGTCGAGGAAATGGAAACCGTGGTAAAGCGAAGGGTGGAAGAAGCGCGGAGAGAGATTGAAGAAGAGAGCAAAAAGAAGAAGGAAAAGGAGGAGAAGGAGGACGTGGAGATGGCGGATTCGTCCCCAACTGCCTCTGCCGCCGCGGCTCGTTCGGCGTCCACGAGGACGTCGCCGGTTGCTCCGGAGACGACGCCGAGCAAAACCGCTAAGAGCGCGAACGGGACGGAGGACATGTCCTGGGCGCAGACGAAGAGCGACGAGGGCGACGAGGAAATCACGTCACCTTCGAACGAGTATACGCGCGTGGTCTCTAAAACGAAGAAGCAAGAAGAAGCGAGACGACGGAAGATGGAGGAGGAAGAAGCGGAAAAACGACGACGAGAGGAAACGAAACGAGAACGAGAGGAGAAGAAGACGAGAGAAGAGAAGGCGAGGGTGCAAAATAGAATGGAAGAATTGAAGCGAGAGAACGAACGATCAGAAGAGCAAAACCTTCTGCGCGAACGATGGCGAGAAGAGGCTATGAAGCATTTACGCGAGTCTGGAGCGTATGAGCACGCGGAAAATAATGATTTACACGCCTTTCTGACGCTGACGATGAAAGAGGAGATTGGTATCGATCGTGTATCCATCGAGACGTGGTACAAAAGAGCACAAAGAAAGTTCCACCCGGATAAGTCGCAAAACATGACGGAATCGGAGAAAGTGCTCAACGAGGAAATATTCAAAACCTTGGTCCTCTTGCTCAAGAGGTGGACGGAAAATGGTAAACCGCTCGGAAGAAAGCAACCGCCGCGGAGAAGGCCGGAAACACCCCCCGAGGCGAAATTTTCCAAACAAGAACAAGACGACTTTAAAAGCACCGAGGGGACGTGGAATCGAGCTCACGCGAAGAGTGGCACGCGCCGCGGGTCGTCGCCGTCGGAGAAGAAGAACAACGGGGGATCCACGAGCAACAACGACTCTTCGCGAAGCAACGGATTTCACTTTTCTTCGAACCCGTTCTCGAACGCTCAGCCGCGGCGGCAGCGCCAACAACAACAACAACAACAACAACAAGCAGGTCTGAAGAAACCGTTTAGCACGGGACCAAAGAAGAGCAAAACCGATAGCCAGCCGTCGTCGCCGTCGACGCGATTGTAGGCGCATTTACGTAGAAGAATAGTTTGAAATAGGGAATAATAAAAAAGGAGAGAAACGCAAAGCTGCTGCAAAAGAAAAACGTCTTCAGTTTTAGGAGAGTACATGTTCCCCGCCGCGCGAACGCACCAAAAAACCTACCCCGTCGTTCAATCTGCCGATCGATATCGTCGTCGTCAACCCCGTCTTTTATCATCATCGTCATCATCATCACGAACAAAAAGCACCGTCGTCAAAATGGTATCCAATTCCAAAACGACAAATAGCGCGTTGATTTCACCGGAAGAGTTGCATCAAACGCTCTCCTCGCAAGCGAAGGGCACGAACAACAACAACACAGTTATTATCCTCGATGCGAGTTGGTACATGCCGTTTGTCCAACGCGTACCGAAATCTGAGTTTCAAACGTCGAGGATAAAACATTCGCAGTTTTTTGACATCGATAAAGTCTCCGATTTGAAGGAGAAAAATTTACCGCACATGTTGCCGAACGCGCGCGCGTTCGCGATGGCGTGCGACGCGTTAGCTATTACGAACGATTCTTCAGTTGTGATTTACGATCGAGCGGAGAGTGGTATTTTTAGCGCGGCGAGATTATGGTGGATGTTTAAAGTGTTTGGCCACGGCGGTTCGGTGCGAGTGTTAAACGGCGGCTTCAAGGCGTACGAGAAACTGTATTCGGAGGACACGGATGGGATGGATACGAACGAAATCGGGATGGACGAGGTGGAGAAGAGCGAGAGAGCGTGCGTGGAGGCATACGAAAGAGAGGATTCTGTGACGACAAAGTATAAAGCGACATTGGATACGAACCGATTAGCGACGATAGAGAGCGTGAAGAAAGACGTGTGCGAAACGAACGTGAAGCAGTGCGTAGACGCGAGGCCGAAAGGACGGTTTGACGGAACAACAGCGGAACCGAGAGCCGGTTTGGCGTGTGGATCTATTCCAAATTCGAAGAACGTTCCGTTCCCGGAAGTTTTAGATGCAGAGACAGGGAAGTTTAAAGACGCGGAGCAGTTAAAACGAGTCTTCGAAGCGGCTGGGATGGAGTTGGACAATCAATCCAAGAAAATCGTGGCGACGTGCGGCACCGGGGTGACCGCGTGTATATTAACGTTAGCAATGCACGAAGTTGGCAGAGACGACGTGGAAGTTTACGACGGCTCCTGGTGTGAATGGGGAAGTCGGGAAGACGTGCCTGTAAAAACAGCATCGGCGTAAAAATAGATGTATATTATGCGATAAAATGTGTGTATGTGTGTGTGTGTTCAATACTATTATTTTGTCTCTAACTTTACAACGTCAACAGTAATTTAAAGTCTTCAATCGTCTTCTCCAACGCGGCAATCTCTTGCTTTTGCAACTCAGATTTTTCGCTATTTTGCGCGCGGATGTTTTCAGGCACTCTCTCTTCGTACGAATCTTCGCTCATGGTTTTCTCTAACTTTGCGTTCAATTCCGAGATTAATTTTAATTTTTTCTCGACCGATTTCGTTTCTTTCTCCGCGTCGACGTGGCCTTTCAACTCGAGGTAGACTGTTAACTGATCGTTAATGACGACCGCACCGCACCCGACCGGCGCGTCAACGCTTGCGTCGATGGTAATATCGCCAACGGAAGCCAACGCTTGGATGCCGCTAAAATTCTCTCGAATGGCATCGACGACGTTTTGATCCGAACATTTCGCGTACGCGTTCGGTTTAGCTTTCGCCGGAACGTTGTAGTTGGCTTTCATGGATCGCAAGGATTTAACAAAATCGATCGCGTCTCGCATAGACTTTTCCACCTTATCGTTCGCCCACTTCTCCTGAGGTTTCGGATACGCGGCAATCATAATCGATTGCGGCGTGTTCGCGTTTTGTTTTCTCGGCAAGCGTTGCCACAACTCTTCCGTGACGAACGGCATAAACGGATGCAACATCTTTAAACCGGCTTCAAGTGTGACCCACAGCGCGTCTCTCGTTTTCTTTTTTGCCGCTTCGTCGTTGCCGTCCATCGTCGGCTTGATTATTTCAATGAACACGTCGCACAAATCATTTTTCCAAAACTGGTAAATAGCATCGGTGGCGATATTAAAGTTGTACGATTCCATCGATTCGTCGACGATAGATAACGTGTTGTTCAAACGCGAGATGATCCATCGTGCCGCAATCGGACTGGAAGAGTCTGAAACGTCCAACTCGGTGTACTCGTTATCGACCGGTTCGTACGCGTCGCCCAAATTCGCCATGGCGAATTTGATTGCGTTCCAAAGTTTGTTGCACCAATGCCTGTACGCGTGCACACGCAAAACGTCCAAATTGACGTCATTACCCTGTCCAGTGTAAGACATCAACGCGAATCGAAGTGCGTCGGTTCCACACTCCGGGATACCTTGCGGGTAATCCTGTTTCTGCCCTGCCGTCGCTTTCTTTAACTCTTTCTCTTCTAAGTTGCCATTAGCCAAGGTTTCGTGAAGCGCTTCCAGCGAGATACCTTCGATGACGTTGATTGGATCGATGACGTTCCCTAACGATTTGGACATTTTTCGTCCGTGCGCGTCTCTCACCATGGCGTGTAAGAAAACTTGCTTGAACGGTACTTTACCAGTTAACTTCATGCCCATCATGACCATTCTTGCCACCCAAAAGAACAAAATATCGTGCCCGGTTTCAAGCAACGACGTCGGGTAGAAATCTCTCAAATCTGGCGTCTCGTCTGGCCATCCAAAGACGGAAAACGGGAACAAGCCGGACGAAAACCACGTGTCCAATACGTCCCCGTCTTGCGCCAACGTGAATTTTTTTCCCGGAAACTTCTTCTCGGCTTCCTTTTGCGCCTCGGCTTCGTCTCTCCCGACGACCCATCGGTCGACTTTTTCGCTTGTTCCGCCCGGCAAGCCGTTGTTTTCTTGATCGTCGTCAAAGTTGACGTAAAACGCTGGGATTCTGTGGCCCCACCACAACTGTCTGGAAATGCACCAATCGCGAATGTTTTCCAACCACCGAAACCACGTCGCTTCTTGCTCTTTCGGAATAATCTCCATGCGTCCATCTCTGACCGCGTCGCACGCATCTTTCGCCATATCCGCGCAGTTTACCCACCATTGCGGTTTCAACATCGGTTCGATGACATCTTTCGATCGCGAACAGAGACCGAGTCTCATCGGGTTCGGCGCTTTATCTCTGTACAAACCGAGCTCTTCCAGCTTTTTCTCAATCGCAACTCTGCACTCAAAACGTTTCATGCCTTTGAACAACTCGCCACCGACGTCGTTGATGATCCCATCTTCCGTAAAGCAATTGATGAATTGCAAATCGTGTCTTTTTCCAGTTTGGAAATCGTTCGGGTCGTGCGCCGGGGTAATCTTCACGCAACCGGTACCGAATTCCACATCGACCAAGACTTCGTCGCAAATGATTGGAATTTCTCGCAAACTATCGAACGGATGAACTAACATTTTGCCGTGGTATTTCTTATACCTCTCGTCATCTGGGTGAACTGCAACGGCCACGTCGCCCAACATGGTTTCAATACGCGTCGTCGCGACGACCAACTCGTCGCCGTTCGGATCGTCTTTAATCTTGTACGCGAACGACGTGATCACCCCAAACTCAACTTTCTTCAAGTGTCCTGGGACTTGCAACATAGTCGGTCCTTCCACGTCGATGTAATCCACCTCGATATCCGAAATCGCCGTCTTCAACTGGCAACTCCAATTTACCAATCGATTATCTCTGTAAATCAACCCGTCTTCGTGCATCTTCACGAACGCCTCTTTTACCGCCTTCGATAACTTCTCGTCCATCGTAAAGGCCTCTCTCGTCCAATCTAAACTCGAGCCGAGCCTCCTCAACTGGTTAAAAATCTTCCCGCCGTATTCGCCTTTCCATTCGAACACCTTCTCGAGAAACTTCTCTCTCCCTAAATCGTGTCTCGTGATTCCGTTTTCTCTCATCAACTTCTTCTCGACGACGGTTTGCGTGGCAATCCCCGCGTGATCGGTCCCGGGCACCCACAACGCTTCGTACCCGCTCATTCTCCTCCATCTCACGATCGTATCTTGAATCGAGTTCGTCAACGCGTGCCCGATGTGCAATGCGCCCGTGACGTTCGGCGGCGGAATCACAATCACAAACTTTGGTTTCTCCGACCCGTTCACGGCTTCGAAATACTTCTTCTCCTCCCACCAGTCGTACCACGCGGCTTCCACCGCGACTGGATTATAACTCGTCGCCATCGGAACCGTCGTCACGTTCTTCTTTTTCCCTCTCTCCGTTTTCAGCGCGTCTTCCAACGCCAACACATCCTGCGGCGAAGGTCCTTTCGCTTCCGCTTTCTTCTTCTCCTTCTTCACTTTACCACCACCTTCATCGTTCGCTTTCGCTTTTTGCGCTGCTGCTGCTGCTGCTGCTTTTTCTGCTTTCGCCGCTTGCTTCGCCGCGAATTTCGCATCCTTTTCCGCCTTGGCCGCTTTTTTCTTCGCCTCTCTCTCAAGCTGCTCCGGGGTTTTCTCTTCTTTCGCCGCCATCGATGGTGGTGGTTGTTCTTCTCCTTCTTTCCTCATGGCGATGATGATGCTTTTTTCTCTTTGCGAAGTATTGAGATTCGATTTTTACCCGATGGTGATGATGATGATGTTCTCGAAAATGAATCGATTTGTATGTATATATATATATAGAACTATAGAACTATGCAATAATCGAGCGTAATAATAACGCGAGTTCGTGTTTCGTCTCTCTTCTTCTCTCTTTCTCTTTCTCTCTCTCTCTCGCGGGCAATAAAGCGAATAGTAAACCGTCGTTTCAAAGCTGGTGTTTAAGAGGGTTTTTATGACGGCTATCGTCAGAGAGAGAGAGAGAGAGAGAGAGAGAGCGTATCTGTTTTCACGCGCATGCGGAAAAGCACGACCACGCACGACTGCGACGCCGTAGTCGTCGAAAAGAGTGCGCGTGAATTGGATTTTTGCTTTCGCCCGTAGAAGTCGTCGTCGTAATCATCGTCACACAGAGAGGGAAAAGAGAGAGAATCCATTTGGAAATGGAACACCAACCCGGTGGTTCGACTCCGAATGTTTTACCTCGGTACCTCCTCGTCCGCGAGTTCCTCAACTCGCGCTTCTCGGAAACAAAACTCTTGTGTGCGTCTTTGAAACGTAAACTCGGCGAAGATATCTTCGGGAGCTCCGCCGTGGACGGGAAAAGCCGGAGGAGAGCCACCAGTCCGAGGAATTGGAAATTTTGGCAACGAGACGAGAGGAAGAGGAAACGAAAAGGAAACGAGGACAAAAAGGAGGCTTTTCCTCCTCTCTCTCTTCCTCGCGAGAAGCGAAGGAAAGAGACGAGGAAGGAGTCGTGGATAAAAGAGCGCGGGAAGTTAGCCACGCACGAGTGGTTGGCGAAGAGGTGAGCTTACTTTTCTCTTCTTCTTTCGCAGCGCGCGTCTCGATTTTATATTTCGTTCGCTCTCGCTCGCTTTACGCTCGATGCCGATGAAGAATAAACACGCACCCAGCCAATCCGAGATGAACACGATGGCGACACGCGATTTAGTTACCTGGCAGTACGCACTGAGGCACGAATGATAATGAGTTTGATTATTGTGTGCTTTCTCCTCTCTTTCTTTCTCTCTCTCTCTTCTATCTCGCGCGTTGCATGTGAGCTGCGCTTTGTACTTACTCGTTTCTTAAAAACGTTTTAATTTTGATAAAACAATCAATACGCACAGGTTCGTCATGACTTCTATTTCCTCCGCGAACAAAGAGCAAAGTTTGACGGAAAAGGAGAAGAGAATCGAGGTGGACAATACATCGAAGCTCGTGAACGCGTTGGGAGTAGACTCGACGTTTATGGATAACCACGTGGCCATCCGCGCGTTGCCTTTACACCGGTTTGGTAGAAATCGAGGGTCGAGATCGATGACGAAAGCCTGGAAGTCGGCGGCGGTGGTGCACGACGCGACGTATTTGTTATATCGTAGGAACGAAAAAAGTGCGTCGGCGGCGTTACCATCAGTTTTATGTAACGTAAACGCGCTACCGAAACGTGTGCGAGAGACCTTTCGCGACGACGAAATCGCGAATCTCGCGCGATTCGACGTCGCGGGTAAATTGGCGCTGAAACTCATCAACGAAACGCTTCGGACATCCATCAAGTTTAAGAAGATTAAAACCGTAAAGAAACGAATTGAGCGGTTCGGTGGAAACGGCGGTGGTGTGCAGTACGCTGTACTTGCTGCCGTAGATCCACGAAGAGTCTACGCCGACGATCAAGTCGCGCCTCCGCCGAAAAAAGAAGGAGACGAAAGAAATCTCTCTTCGACACCACCGAGCGAAAAAGATATTTCCGATGCGCGCCGCGATGCAAAAATTGTTCGAGCGAGACATTTAGCCGGCGTTGATATGAGTGATATCGCATCGGCCGCAAATATTGATCTTTCTGTGCTTCAACAAAGGTTTCGAGTGTGCGCGGTGGCGAGACCAAACAACGACGGCGCGTCGTTGTATTTTAACGCCAATTGGGCACCAATTGTGTTAAAATCACTAGTAACGCGTGGTGCGTACGCGGCTGGTGTCTGCGAGTGGATCGATTTGGGTGTTTGGCGAGGAGCGAACGTCGAAAAGGTGCGCTCTATTTTCATTGGTAATGAAGCGAGCGACGACGATACCGCGACGATATCGACTCGAATCGTTCTGAGGTTCCCGAAGAAAGGCGTCGGAAAGAAAGGCGATGCCGTTTTCGACGAAGGTGGGAAGACTAAACTTGGAACGATTGATCGCGTCACGCCCGTTTCTATAGCTGTCGCAGTCGCTTCGGCATCAGTTCTCGCATCCGCTTGGTCTGAAGTTGTATCCAAAACGAAAAAAAAAAAAGGAGGCGTCAAAGTTCTCGTCAAATCGACGACGATAGGAGACGTGAGCGCTTTTGCATCTTTGGCAAAAGAAACGAACGGAGATTTCAGCTGGTGGTAATAGCATTGTAGCAGAATAGATTTGCATACCTAGGTTAGATATGTTTTTAGCGCACACGTTGATGTGTATTTCTTGTACCAGTACTAGTACCAATTCATAAAAATTCTAAATGTTACTTTCGACTGGAATCTTTGAGTTTGGCTTCGCACTGCGCTTTATCCATTCCCGGAAACTCAAACTGCCACTCCACGATTTTCTCTATCCATTGCTTTAACAACGGTCCAGGTTTCTCCATTCCTACTGCTTTCATCACCTCTTTACCATCTAGAATGGGTTTTAATTCCCACGGATTACCAACGCTATCTTTTCTATCGACAAGTTCAAACTCGTCTCTCACTCTCGCAAACGCTTCTTTGCACTTTTCGGCGACGCTTTCCGCGACGGCACCTTCGTCGATGTCACCACTATTTTGTTGTTTTAGCGCATCTTCTACAGCCGCGACGATAAAAACTATATCGTAATCTTTTCCGATCGAACGAATTTTCAATCCAGCTTCGGTTCTCGTGAACGTTTTCAAGTTATCAAAAATAACATCTCTCGTCCCGTCGATATTCGAGTGCGTTCGCACGACGCTCTCCGCGTCCTTGTTTCGTAACTTTAACGATTCCATCACGACCACTTCGCTCAAAGGAACTTCTTTCTTCTTCTTCGTAAACGCTTTACTCTCTCTTAATCCTAGCAGCCACAAGGCTAAATAAAACCGTTCTTTGCGATCGGTCTCCTCGCTACCATCCGCGCCTTCCGTGACCCCTTCAAACATCTTCAACGCCATGGCGACTCGCATCCCAACTGCGACTGCTTTCACGCCAAACTCTTGCATTTCCATCGAGAACGTCTCCTCGCAATCCATCACGATGCCGCCCATTTTCATTTTCGTCACCCACTCCACCGCCAAGTGCGGATTCGGTCCTCTCAACATCCCCGCCACTTCCTTCCCGACTCGTTCTCTGCTCACTTTCGTTCTCAACCCTTCTCTGACTTGCTCGTCCTCCACCGCCACTCCAATATCCTCCGCCAACGTGAAAGCGTACCTGGACGCAAACCTCACCGCTCTCAAAACCCGCAACGGATCGTCCACGAAAGTCCTCTTCGCCTCCAACGGTGTCCGGCACAACCCGATTTTCAAATCCTCGATCCCTTTCCCGGTAAAATCTTCCACTTTCTTCTCGTTCAAGTTATAATACAACGCGTTAATCGTCAAATCTCGTCGCATGGCATCCTCCAAAGGCGTTCCAAAACTCATGGTTGGAATTCTCGACTCGTCCGCGTACGACTCCGAGCGCAAATTCACAAAATCCAACCACACGTCTCGGACTTTCATCGTCGCCGTCTCGAGATGTTTCGACTGTTCCGGGTTCGATTGTATCACGCCGACGCCGCTGATTTCTTCACCTTTACTCGTTAAATACTCGTTCACTTTCGCCGCGAATTCCGCGCCCAAACACTTATCTAAAGCGACGTCGATATCGTTCGATTCCAACCCGAGCAATTTATCTCTCACCCATCCTCCCGCCACTCGCAAAGTCAAACCCGCCATTTTCGTCGTCGCTTTCCCACCATCATCAGTTTCTCCTTTCGCCGCCGCGCTCTTCTTCTCGTTATTCACCACATCCAAGAGCAACGAAAACACCTCGTCCTCTTTTTGTGTCAAAACAATCTCCGCATTCTCCTTCATCGTTTTCGGTGGATCCGTGAAAGGTGGTCGTCTAAAACCTCCAACAGAAAACAAAGCTTTATTGTCGCTCGTGGCGGTGGTCGCAAACTTGCGCTTCTTTATCTTCTTCTTCTTTATGATGATGTCGTTTTTTATTGCTGGACAATAATAATTCTGAATTGGTCTCGTCGTCCCGGGAAACGAACCAAAAGCAGTCGTCGTAGTCGTATTCCTGTTGTGTAATAACAACACTCGCGCGTGCGTGATGTCGATGCTTTTTAGTGTTGTTCTCGAGTGGTGCTTCTTAGTGGTGTTTCTCCTGCAGCACGACGACAAAAACAGCTTCGCGTGCGAGTAATAACAGCACGCTCGCATTAATAATAGAAATACTACGTGGTGCAAAGTGTGTGGTAAAAAAATGCATTTTCCAACAGTCCGTCAAACAGTCACTCAGTCCTCTTCATCGTAAGCTTCAAATGCTTATCACAGAGAAAGAGGCAAAAATTTCAAACGATTATTTTCATTCATTTTTTCATTTGAAAGAAAAACTTTTCGAGAGACGTGGCCGAGCGAAAAAGAGAGATTTTTCTTTTCTCGTTGAAACGTCACACACTTAAATCACGCATCTCATCACAGCAGTTCTTTCTTCTGTGATTAAACAACACCTCTATTACACTTTTTGTTTCAGAGTGAGAGAGAGATACAGAGACACAAAAACAACAACAACGAATCGAGTCGTTTTTGTTGGCGCACTTTTCTTCTTTTTAAGACGCAGTGCACGTGTTATTATAGAACACGTTTCGATTTTTATCCAAAGGAGAGGAGCGGGGAAAGTTTTTTTCTGTAATCCAAAATTCATCAACACACAACAAACATCATGGTGCATCCAGTGAACGCATCAACGATCAACCAGAACGTCCTGACCGCGGAATACGCGGTGCGAGGTCCAATCGTCGTCCGAGCCGGCGAACTCGCTTTGCAGTTGAAGAAAGACCCATCGTCGTTGCCGTTTGAAGATATCGTCCTGTGCAACATCGGGAACCCGCAATCGCTCGGGCAAAAACCAATCACGTTGTATCGTCAAATCATGGCCATTTGCGATTACCCAGATTTGTTAGAGTCTCCGGAGTGTTCGAAGATTTTTCCGGAAGATGTCATCGCGAGATCGAAGGAGGTTTTAGCGAACACGGCTGGAGGTACGGGGGCGTACACGGAGTCGAAAGGTTTGAAGTACGTGAGAGAGCAAATCGCGACGTTTTTGGAGAAGAGAGACGGACACAAAGCGGATCCAGAGATGATTTATACTTTGGATGGGGCTTCCTCTGGGGTGAATTACATGTTAACGTTGCTCATTCGTGGGAAGCAAGACGCGATGTTGGTGCCGATTCCGCAGTATCCTTTGTATTCCGCCGGGTTGGCGTTGTACGGCGGAACCTTGTGCCCGTATTATTTGAAAGAGGAGAATAACTGGGGGTTGGACGTTAACGAAATGCGTAAAGAGGTTCAAAAAGCCAAGAAAGACGGGATTGAAGTCAGAGCGTTGGTGGTGATCAATCCCGGGAATCCAACTGGGAACAGCTTGTCGTTGGAGAACCAACAAGAAGTTGTGAAATTTTGCGCGGAGGAGAATTTGATTTTGTTGTCCGACGAAGTGTATCAAGATAACATTTACGTGGAGGGTAAATCATTCGTCAGCATGAAGAAAGTCGTGGCGGATATGGGATACGGGGATAAAGTCGCGCTCGCATCGTTGCAGTCCACCTCGAAAGGTTTCTACGGCGAGTGCGGGAAGAGAGGCGGATTTATGGAACTCTACGGCGCCTGGGACCAAGGCGTGTTGGATCAGTTGTTAAAGTTGGCGAGTATCAACTTGTGCCCGAACGTGAGTGGACAGATCTTGATTGGCCAAGTGTGCACGCCGCCGGTCGAGGGCGATGCATCGTACGCGTTGTACGAGAAGGAGAAGGCGGACATTTTGGCGAGTTTGAAAAGACGCTCGGGGAAGTTGGTTGACGGTTTGAACAAGTTGACCGGCGTGACGTGTAACAACAGCGACGGGGCGATGTACGCGTTTCCGAATTTAACTTTTCCGGAGAAGTTTCTCAAAGACTGCGAGGGTAGAGGTAAGATGGCAGATGCCGTGTATTGCATGAGTATCTTGGAAGAGACCGGTATTGTCGTCGTTCCTGGGTCTGGATTTGGCCAAGCCGACGGGACGTGGCACTTCCGAACGACGTTTTTGCCCGGGGAGGATAAAATCGATGCCGTCGTCGAAAGATTGAGCGCGTTCCACGAGAATTTCATGAAAAAGTGGATGTAATGAAAGAGAAAGAGGCGCAAGAGTGAAGGAGAAGAAGAAGAAGAAGAAGAAGA
>Ga0115000_10001862_pt1 | contig 18420 bp, 14 predicted proteins | sample ArcticOcean_MG_C_6_FD_89690 | JGI IMG/M metagenome (GOLD analysis project Ga0115000, IMG submission 89690) | Marine microbial communities from western Arctic Ocean - ArcticOcean_MG_CB8_128 | ecosystem: Environmental > Aquatic > Marine > Oceanic | place: Arctic Ocean: Canada Basin | collected...
GTGAACTTATAACTATTGGTGAGTTGTTCTATCTCACCACTACTTAACTTAGTAGAAGCTCAAATATTAGAGTTTAGTAAATTGTAATTATAAAATGGATTTTGTAAAAATGCTTTATCTGAATTATTTCGATTAAGGTCTTGTATAAATACATTTGAATTTAGGGAATTGTGGGTTAACCAACGTTGTTGCCTCGATATATTATTTTTCTCCAAAAATATATTTTCATACAAAACTACGTCTTTTAGGGAATTTTGAAAATTAAACGTATTTAATAATAATGATGAAATTATGTATTCAGGGCTAAAGTTTGTTTTAAGAAAAACTTTATTGTCGTAAATACTAAAGTTTTGTTTATGTATTAAAAAGTTAGAGTAAATAGAAGTTTTGTAATACATTTAGTTTACAAAGTTCAAATTTGTTGAGGTATTTCTAAAAGTAAATATATCTCTTTTCGCTAATTTTGGACATTTTAAAAAACTTAATGACTTCGATAAAAAGAAGTTCTTACTAATCTTAACTTTATTTTGTTTAAAATTTGAATGTTTTATAGGTATTAAATTGTTAGTTATGTACTTGTGTAGAATTAATTTGGTGTAAAAGTTTTTCATAAGTAAAATTAAAGAGCCTACGATGAAAAAATAATTTGATAAGTAAAATTCTTGTAAATATCTATATCATATAATTAGTGTGTACTGTATCTCAGAAAAAATAACGAGTTTATAAATAACTACAGTAAAAAATAACAACATAAAAAAGACGATAACCCAGTCCTTTAAAAGTAAGTGTTTAATGTTTTGTGTTTTAAAATTGGTTCACTTAGAATTTTTATATGTGTTCCCGATTACATTTAAAGCATACGTTACTTTATTTGCACGTTCGAAAAAAATTTTTAAGAACCCTAATAAATTATTTGTATATCTAAAATAATATAAAAAATAATTTAAAATTCTTGTCAACATAAAATATTCATATTACAAGAGTTGGTGCTAAGATTAGAGACCTACTCTTTAGGCTGGTCGGTAAATGATTTGTGAGGCGAATCTATAGGAATTGAACCTATACATTATTGAGTATGAGTCAATATGGTAACCATACTTAGATTCGAGTTATTATAAGGTGTTTTACAGAAAAATTAGTGAGTGTACTAATATAAATACATATAGTAAACAAACAAATACATAGAGTATACTAATTAACATTTCGGAAATATTAGTAACTTCAAAAATAGAATAGTAATGTGCGGGCCAAAGTAAGTAATCTAGATAAAAATACACTATATTTTCGAAAACATAACGTTCACTAAATAAAAAACCTGTGAATATAACAAACTGACGTAACCACAAATCAACTACTTTTTTCTGTAGAAAATCAAATAAAAATCCATCTTGTCAAATGTATTCATTACGTACATAATATTTTTCTAAAAAATTAGTATTTGAGTAAAGATATTGATTTACATATTTAAAAAGGAAAAGAAAATACTCTGTAATAGAAAATATAAAATTATTTATTTTTTTTAAAAACAATCGAATTTTAGTTTATGCCGTAGTTAAAGTTCACCCCCTTAATAAAGAGGGTATGGAGTGTGTGTGCTTCAATACATTTTAGGTGAAGGGGGAGGTATATCGATATATATAAGATCAATAAAGGAGAAGTGGTCGAGTGGTCGAAGGCGGCAGGCTGTAAACTTGTTAGGAAACTCACATTGGTTCGAATCCAATCTTTTCCAAGAAAATTATAAATGGTAAAGGTTAGAGAACAGTTTATCAACGTTCGGTACAAAAGTTTTAATAAGAGACGTAGAATTAATACGCTATCAACTAAACATACTAAAGTGATTGTTAACTATTACTTAATATACTCGTTTTATAAACACTACTACAGCATAATACTATACTTAAACGAGTTTAGTAAACACTTTTTTTCATCAAATTTTTACCTAATAAGTTTTAATTTCAAGCGTCGACGGTTTTTCCCGTCTTTAACAACTATTTTCAATACGAATTTTTTTTTTATCTCCTTAGGTATTTTTTTTAGATTTTTAAAAAAAAAAAAGAATTTTTTAAAATTTTAATTAATTTTTTTTTTTTTATTTATTTTTTTTTTTTAAATTTCTAAAAAAAAAAAAGAACTTTTTAAAATCTAAATTAATGTACTTAATTTTAAGTAGTTTTTTACGTAAAATTATTATATTTTCATATTTACAACTATTTTTTGTTCAAATTCTTTATTTTCCGAAATATTTTATAGAGATACTAAGTACTTTATTAGAGCCCACAAAAAAATTTTACCTTAACCCGTTTAAGAGTGACATACGTATAAACGAGTTGGAGTGAAAACCTGAATTTGTTTTCTACTCTATTATATTCCGTTACAATTATAACAGTAAGTTGATTAAACTACCCCAAAAAGGGCGACTAAAGCGAAAAATTTCTAAAAAAATAATTTTATATAACCGAATAATAGACTAGTTTAGTTTTGGTGATTAAGAGCCCCTTAGAGGATTATACAGAAATTAACATTTATGAGTTTGACTATGGCTCGGAGTGAACGCGTACAACATGTTTTGACACATGCGAGTTACATATAATTTTTTTATTTAATTATATAGCGTAGGGGTGAGTAACGCACAAACAGTTGTTATAGAGTTTATTTTAAAAATAAATAAAAACGTATACTAGATGTAATTTTTTAAAAATAGTAACCAATGTTTGAATAAGATCAGTTTGTTGAGGTGTTTTAAAGTACGTATTAAGTGTAATTTTTAAAAATATAGGCTAACTTTATAGTACAGATGTGCTAAGGTAGATAAACAGTCATTGTGTCGAGTACCTTTAGCTGGATTGTGAGATTGTCCAGTCACATGGGAACTGAAAAATGTCCCACCGTTGGCAGCAGTGGAGAATATTGGTCAATAAACGAGAGTTTGAACCAGCATGTTGGGTAAGATGAAAAATCTAAAATAGTTAATATTCATTTTTTTTAAATGAGTAAATACTTAGGTTGTGAAGACTACGAAAGTTGTAAAGTTTGTCCGTAGAAAAAAAAAATGATATATATTTATTAGAATCCCGGGCTAAAAAGGTGCCAGCAGCTGCGGTAATACCTTGACGGGGGAGCGTTACTGACCTTTACTGAGCGTAAAGTATGGCTAGATTGTTTAAGAAGTTACAAAGTAAATCCAAAGAAATATATTTATTAGTAAAACCTTAATACTTGAGATTGGAAGAAATTTGTAATATCTATAATCTAGAGATGAAATATTATTAGGTTATCAGGAATTTTCGTAAGCCTCGGCAACAAATTATTTTAAAATCTGACATCGAACCATTTAAGTATAATTATCGAATAGGATTGGAGACCCTAGTAGTTTATACTTTGAATCAATGGGTATTATATTTGAGTTTTTTGAAAATTTATGTATACGTTAACGCTAAAATGCCTCGCTTGGAGAGTACGGCTGCAAAGGTTAAACTTAAATAGATTGGCGGGAGTTTGTTTGAACGGTGGAGCGTGTGGATTAATTCGATAATCCGCGTCTAATCTTACCAATGTATAAAATTTTTATATTATATTGTTTTGGTGTATGTATTGTAAAAAAATTTATTGGTACTGCATGGCTGTCGTCAGTCCGTACTGTAGAGTGTTATATTTATTTACACAACGGACGTAATCTTTATTATAAATTTTAAATAACTTTTTTTATTAAAGATACAGATAGTAAATATCTGCTTAATAGAATAGTATTTTATTTATGTAAAATTAAAGTTGATAATCATAATTTTATTTTATTAAAAGTAAGTATAATAACCACCGTTATAATTATATTTTTTTTTATTAAGTGAAGTTATTAACTTTAAGGAAGTGGAGAATAAGTCAAGTCATTATGGTCTATATATGTTGGGCTTCACATGCGCTACAAGGGTAAAAACAATGAGTTACAATAATGTAAATTAAAGTAAAACTTTAAAAATTACCACAGTTCGAATTATAAGTTGGAACTCACTTATATGAAGTTGGAATCGTTAGTAATTATAAATTAGTATGTTATAGTGAATGATATGTCAAACTTTGCACACACCGCCCATCACGCTCGAAGAGTTTTATTAGCTGGATATTATATCTTTTTTTTGCGTAATATGGGTATAGTACAGTTTTTTTGAAAACTGTATAGTAACCGTAAAATAAAATAAGTAAAAAACTTAAATACGTGATTGATTTGTAAATTAAGGAGGATAAAGCAATTTGAGCGAAGTTGAAACAAGGTAATGGTAGGGGAACCTGTTGTTGGAATAAACATAATTTATTAGTAAAGTAAATGTAATAAACTTTTTAAATTTAAATAGTAAGAATCCTAGCATTAAATGGATACCTTGATACTAAATTATTAACGATTATTTAGATCGATACTTATTTGGAGCTCTTAGTATAGTGTGGATAAATAAAAAGAATAGTAATAGAATAATGAAGAGAAACATCTTAATAATTATTTATTAAATATCAACTGACTCTAAGATAGTAGTGGTGAACGAAATTTTTATAAACCTATATGTAATAAAAATAATAATTAGATTAATATGTTTGAATACATAACTACAAGTAGTAAAAGTCTACGGGTAATAATTGTTGTTTAAATTTTTGAGGAGTATAGTTTAATGGTAGAACAATGGTCTTCAAAACCATATGTGGAGGTTCGATTCCTTCTATTCTTGTGTACTATGCTTTTTTTTCATAAACCAAGCGCATTCTCACCAACTAATATTTTTTTCTCAAAATATTTCCATTTAATACACATTTCTTTTAGAAAAATTTTTTATATCTTATATATATGTTCTCAGGTAAAATTTCTAAATACACCATTGTATTCAAAGAATTATTTTTATGTCAAAGACTTATATAAGGCTCGCATTAACTCAATTTTTTATAGCAATATCCAAGCAAAGAAAATTTATAGTAATAAGTTAGGTACAAATTCTACAATTATTAAGTTCGCATTTTATAATTACCAACAAATAGTATTTAAAGTCTATCATTTATTAAGTTTATACTTGTATTTAAATTTAGTAACCTATAGTTACAATCGAGTAATTAAGACAAATGGTGTACTCATTGCTGAAATTAATAAAAAAAGTTTTTTCTCACTAGGTAATACTTACTTATTAGAAACGCAGGTTTTTACACTTAAAAATACAACAAAGTTTGCTAAATATACGTGAAACTATAACTTGTTTATAAACGTATTTACGTTAAATATAAATTTTAAGCGTCGACGGTTTTTTTCAGGAGTAGTGGAAAAACTGGCACCACAACCTAAAACCCCTTTCGATAAAGTTTTTCGACAATTAACTTACACCGTAGTTCTACTTATGAAAAACAGTTTATTTTTGGGTAAAAGGTACAAACGTTTGCAGTTTGCAAAAAAAAGACGGAGTTATTTAAATGTTTTAATTCGGAGAAAAAGGTATAAAGAGTTACTTTTCTTTAAGAAAAGAAAAAACTATTTTTGACGCCGAAAACGTATGTTTTTTTGACGTAAAAGTAAAAGAAAATTTTTTTTTTGAAAACGTCTGTTGTTTTTACGGCAGAAGAAAAAAATTATATTTAACCGCAAAAAGAAAGTAATAAATGAGAAGTTTAATAACACTTTAAACCCTATAAGCATACAAAGCATAAAAAGACAATTTTCGTGAAATACATATTTTAAAACCAATATGTTTAAACCCTTAATTAGTTATAATATACTATATTTATACTTACTTAACCCGTGGTTTTTTCAAATTTTTTTCCCACTAAATAAACAGTTAAATATTTTTTTCTTAAATAAAACTTATAAGTTCTTTTCCACGAGTGAAGTTATAAACCTAAACTTCTTTAACTCAAATATTATACCGTATAAATCATTTAACTATTTTTTAGTAAAAAAACTTAATAGTTTATTTACTACGGATAGGATACGTGAAGATTTTATACCTTACTACTACCATACATTAATTCGTTTTTTAGAACATTGTTCGGGTAAAAAATTTTTATTACAAATATACCCCTTTATAAATCAAAATATAGAAATGAGTTTTGTTATACGTTATAAAATGTGGCTGGATCGTATGAAATTTTATGAAAGACGCCTAGGTCATAAGTTTTTTTTTGAAGAAGCTTTACATATAATGCATATAAGTTTTATTTTACGCGATAGTTTACTATTTAGTTCGTGGTTAAAGGCTATTATCTTAAGAATTAATTTTTGGAAAACACGCCTCATCTTCCGTTTTCTACGTTACCTATTTTTAGTATATTTCAGGCATGTTTTTAAAGAACTAAAGGTAAAAGGGTTAAAAATAAAACTAAAAGGTAAGATTAGTGTTGCGGGAAATTCTAGGAAACGAACTATACTATACCGAACCGGGCAAACATCGCATAGTATACTAAACTTACGTATTTCACACACTAAACGAACTATTAACACGTTTACTGGTGTTATGGGTTTTCAGATCTGGTTATTTTACTAGCTACAATTTTTTTGTGGGAAATATGAGTAATCCTATTATTACTAGACTTGGGCTTTCACAGTTTTGATATAAACATTGGTATTCAGATAGTTCATATGGTTTAAATGTAAAATACGATAATTTATTTAAACAATTACTACTACTTTATTTTAATTATGGTTTAAGTCAAAAACGAAATATTTTTCTACATAAATATTGATATAGGAGTACAAATTTTACTAAAAATCAAATAAAAAAATCTCAAGTAAGTAATGAAATTTTTACATGAAATATTTTTCATAGGTCTTATACATTTACAAACGTAGCAACGTCGATTGAAAATTTTTACACACTAAGAAATATAACAGGTGAGTATTTTCCATTAAAATTATGAGTGTTTAAATATAATAATTGAATTATTTATATTATAAATTGATTTAAACCACAAAAATTACGAAGGAATAATAAGTATAAAAATGCGCTAGATTCAAGTAACTCATTACACAAACCTACATCCCCCTTTTTCAAGTCTAAACGAAATAAAATTTTACTTATATTTTTTTTACAACAAGTGAAAAAAAAAATAACTAAGTACTCTTTTTAATTTTTCTAAAATTAAAAATTTGACAAATAAGGAAAAAAACTATAATATACGTATATCAAAATTCTATAATAATCGTATAGATAACGTTTATAAACTTCCCAATTTTAATACAAGTTTTTATATAAATTTACAAAAACAACAGTATACTTGTTTATTTCATCAAACTAAACATAGTGTAATGGCTTATGAAGGTGACGTATTTTTAAACCCTAGTTTAATCCACACACATTATAACTTCTTAGTAACTTCTAAATTTATACAGTTTTTTAATAACTTACTAATTGACATACCTGTTTGTTTTAAAAAATCAAACTCCCTATACCGTTTAAGTAATGAGTTAACATTTCTTAAATTAGTTAATTTTTTTATGAAAAAAGGGAAAAAATTACAAACACAGAAACTTATCCTAAACTCATTATTAAGTATTTTTCATAAAAACTATCTAGTTTTAAACGCTCAAACATTATTTTTTTGGAAATTAATATATATAAATTTAAAAAATTCGAGCTATACTAATAATTATAATAACAGTTTATTTGAATTTGACACCAACCTTTTTTCATCAAAGCGAAAAATATATAACTTAAAATTTAATATTTTCAATTTTTTTTTCAAAAAATTATTTCAATTACTCCCTGTTTTTAGTTTTTATATATATAAAGTTGATAAACATATTTACAAGAATACTAGAGGTCGGTCGGGAAAATTTACATTTATATGAAAATATGTTACACCTTATAAACGTTTTTTTTGAGTTTTACACTGACTGTTTAAGGAATTGAAATTCCAAACAGGGCGAACTTATAAAACTAAATTACTAACACTATTTAATACGATATTTTTTAACCCTGATATGTTATTTTTACATAAAATTAAAAAATTTTCCTATAACTATGTTTATTATAATTGTAAAAATTCTCTACAAAAAACATATAAGACTGTAATAAAATAAAGTAATAAAGTTTACTTCTAAATAAATTATGTATTTATTACCTTTAAAAACATCTTTCTTTGTAAAAAATATAAATTTACGTTTTAATAAAAAATATATAAAAAACCACCTCTCATACAAACATAATTTTAAGTTTGTGAACTCGTATATCCATTTTTATATACCTTTTCAATGATATTTTTTACTTTTTTTCCAAACAAACAAATATTATGTCTATTTGTACTCAAACTCATATTATATTTGGGTACTAATTCCTCTGTTCTCATGAAATATATTTTATGACCCCAATACGCGTGTACTAGCAGTCCACAATCTGTACTTAAACAATTATATATTAGTTTATATGTTTAATATTGGTAAATTAATTACCAGTTTTAATGTGTTACATTTTTTAAAAATAAAATTTAAAGGGAAGGGATACTATATTTTTAAAAATAAACGGAACACTATTACTCCACAATTTGGATTTGCCCACCGACATTATGTATATGGTTATTTCATATCCGTAAAATTTAGAAGTAAAGTTAGTGTCATTCTTTTTAGTATTTCTTATATTAACATAGTATTTTATAGTTTTTTATTGAGGTGGTTACGACCTATAAATATTTTCACTGGTCGTGGGGTAAGGTTTACAAAAGATAAAATTTTTAAAAAAACAGGTAAAATTAGTTCGTACCGTTAGGAAGTAATAGTTTTAATACATTATGTTAGAAGGTCGTAATATTAGAAGAGTACTATGAGGTTATCACCCTACCTTTCAAAATATCGATGCTGTTACTAATTGAGGATGAAATTTAATTTCTTTTTCATCTATGATTTTTTCCTATTTAAATTTTTTCGTAAGCCGTTTAATTTTACCATTTCAAAGTGTAACTTCTGTTATTGGGTTTATGTTATTACTTTGTATCCTTATGCAGTTACTGTCTGGTTTTTTTCTAGCTTGGTATTATATGCCTGAACCCGGACTAGTTATTGAGTTAAGAGAGGAAATGTTTAATGATACTCGTTTTGGAGCTGAAGTCTTTTTTATGCATGTTAGAGGTGTTGACACACTTATGTTATTATCCTATATGCATATTATGAAAAAAATATATTTAAAAAATTTTGTTACAAGTGAATCTGAGGGTTGAATTTTAGGAGGGTACGCTTTTTTATGATTCCATGCTATTGTAGGGTTGGGTATTTCTTTAAGTGCTACTCATCTAAGTGATCTTACTTTAACAATTATTGCGAATGTCGTCTGATCCCTAATCAATAATATTTATAAAACATATTATATTATATTTACTAATAAGCATTTAAATGTCGACCAATTAACTCGTTTTATGGTTCTACATTATTTTGTACCTTGGTACTATTTGTATTTAATTCAGTTACATGTTCTATTTTGTCATGAATCATGAGATAGTGATAGTGGCGAAACTACGTATGAAGACAAGTCTGGGACATTTGTATCATGATTTTATGATGGATTTTTAAAAGAGTTTCAAGATGGTTATTACTGAAGTATGTTCGTATTTGTTTATTTTTTCATGCACCATTTTAGTGGATATACTGTTAATTATTTTTTCTTTGAACACTGAAATATCGCTGAAATGGATGAAGTTCGTTTTTATGGTGTATCACCTCATTGATATTTCAGAGCTTTTATGGGAGTTTTAATTATTGCACCTACTCATTATGAAGGTTTAATGTGAATGGGTTTATACTTTGGGTTATTATTGGTGTTACCCATGCTATATAACCTGTATAATGTATTTAATAAGTACGTACCTGTTATTCCTATGCAAAATTCAATTTTACAAACAACAGTATTTATTTTATTTATGTTATCTTTATATTGTGTAACAAGTATGTTACCTTGTGGACGTTATTATTATGAACCTGAAGGGGGGTATGTAGGAAATACATGAGTTAAGTTCTCGTTACAATTTATATATATATATCTAGGGTGGTTAGTTCATCATTTAGATCTAATAGATCATTATATTTTCCAGTGCAGCCAAATATTAATTCGACGTTTTATTCGTGTTAAATCTGTTTTTCTACAAAATGAAACACGATCTTTTGGAAAACGAAAAAATACTTTAACTAACGTACATGAAAAAGATTTTTTTTAATAATTTATAAATGTTAAATTATAAGTTTAAATACCAGTTTAGAAATATCCTATATTATTCAATCCCACCATCAATACTGTTTATCGTAAAAAAACGTTTAAATTTTATTTTTTTTATGATTAGTGTTTTTATATTTATATTTTACGCAATACTATAATATTTAAATAATTTATGAGTGATGGTGATATAATGTATTATTTATTTTTATTTATAATGTTTGTTGCTTTTATATATGCAGCTACATTCTATTACTAGCCTTATATTATTCAATCCCACCATCAATACTGTTTATCGTAAAAAACGTTTAAATTTTATTTTTTTTATTATAAGGTGTTTTTATATTTATATTTTACGCAATACTATAATATTTAAATAATTTATGAGTGATGGTGATATAATTTATTATTTATTTTTATTTATAATGCTTGTTATTTTTATATATGGGGCTACATTCTATTACTAGCCTTATTTTACACAATAGTATGGGATTGGAATAATTTATGGGAGATTATGAGATTGCTTCATCTGTATTGTCACTTGTCATACTCACTACTATTATTTATAATCTCTTAACTTTTTTATCCTTTAAAGATATTTTAAGGCGTTTTGGGTTTTTAAAAAATACCAGACGTGATTTTTATGAATGTGGGTTTAAACCGCAAACACAAAAACCAATAAAAATTTCTATACAATTTTTAATCATTTGTATTTTTTTCTTACTATATGATATTGAATTAGTTTTTTTATTCCCTTTTGTCTCAGGAATTACATTTTTTGGTTTATATGATAATTTACTAATTAGTTTCTTCTTCCTTATTATGTATATAAGCTTACAAATTGATTATGAACGTCATGCTTTGTACTGACAAGAATAAATGTATATTTACATAATTATTTTTAAATTAATAGGTTTTATATCCAAAGTTTTGTAGTACAGAATTTTTATATATTAACTCCTTTTATTATTTTATCAAAAAAGTATTATTATATAGTACATAATCTTTTAGTAAAGTTGATTTTTTTTTTTTATAAAGTTAACTCTATTTTTTATAAAAACTACCTATTTACTAATATTTTTAACCAAAGCCCTAATCTTTACATCTTAAATTTTTTTTTTCTGAAAAAATATTTTTTTTTTTTGAAAAAGATTATTTTCTTCCAAGAAAGTTTTTTCACTCAAAATTTTATTAAAAGTTTAATATTTTGAAAAATTAAATCTTTGAGATTTCTTGTGAAACCATCATATACGCTAGGAAATGTTAAATATTTTAAATTTAATACTCATTATTTTAAATCAATACCAATTTTAAAATTTACTTTTTTAAAATTTGTTTTTAATTTATTTATTTTCTTCCTCTTCTTCCTTCTATTACATATATTTATTAAATTTACTAACTCGTTTATGTTTATATATAATTTTATTCTGGTTTCACCACATTTTTTACTATTACCGTTCTATAACCAACGGCTTCTTCGAGTATATCATTTTTAATAGGTTTAATAACTTATGTTTTTGAATGTAAACTATTTTTTTTTTTTACTATATAATGTTTATATCATTTTTTTAACTTTTATGTTTAGTTTACGTATAAATATGTATGCATTTAATTGGTATGATATTTATTCGCGTATATGATTAAACGAGTTTTACTTAAACATCTACTACTATTGATGAACATCTTTTTGATATATACCCTTTTTCCTTTTAACTGTTTTGTTATTTAAACTAACTAACCGGTTGTTGCGTTTACATTATTTAATATATTTTTTTTTATTCATTTATATTTACTTTTTTTTCTCATTACATACTTACTGGTTATTAAACACAATTGATTATACTTTCGCAATTCAACTTGAAAATGTCAATAACTTACTAGTAAATAGTATAAATAAATACCACCCATTTTTATTATATTGAGGTGGTTTATATATAATGTATTATCAGTTTATCCTATTAGAAAAATTTTATAAAAATGTGTATTATTTCCGTAACGTATGTAATAAGTATATTTATTTACCTCAAAATACCCAATCCTTTATCGTACTATTGTTTACTTTAGGTTTAGGTGGTTGATGGGCATTGCAAGAAGGTTCATGGGGGGGTTGATGAAATTGGGATGCTTCTGAAGTATTTGGATTAGTCATACTAACGGCGTTAATCTTTACTCTACATTATACATACAATAAGGTTTCTGAAATATATAAACAATTTATGGTTTATATATTAGTTTTAATAACGTTAGTTATTTATTACTTCATCCAGTTCAATTTTAATTTAATTTCACATAATTTTGATTTACAAATAAATGATTGAATAAGTAACTTAAACCAATACTTATTTATTATAAGTTTTATTATAGTACATTCTTTCGTAATTTTTTTTACTGTTAGGTGAAAACTTGTTAGTATACAGTTATTAAATACTTTAATTATACTAAACCAACCACGAGCAGTCTATTTCATTCCGATTTTTTTTTCCATACTCTCGACTATATATATATATGAGGTTTTTTATAGTTTTATACCTTTATGAAATGATTTTATATGGAAATTTTTATCTGTAAATGTATCAAATCAGGTGGTTACTTTCAATAAGTATAATATCAGTTTAGTTGTAATTTTATTAATGGTAACATGGAATATACTAATATTTTATACGGTTTTCTTCTTCACTAACTATTTCTACTACACTAATTATTTACTTATTTTTTCATTTATGAATATTAGAAGATTTTTCTTCCTCCATACCCTTATTATTATATATATTTGAATAAGCTTATTATCATATAATTATATTACGCAAATATGATATTTTAATTTATTTTCAATAAGTCAAGTATATGTGTATTTATATACAATTGTGTCATTAGATAATATATCTTTACAACTCGTAACTACACATAATGATTTTAATAACTTATTTTTTTTTTGAAATTTAATTATAAATGACACAGTTAGCGAGTTAATAACTTTTGGTTATTACTGAACAAGTGATTACTTAATACAAGTTTTAGTTTTAGGTAATAAACATTTTTGATTGTATATTAATACTATCGACTACACCTCCTTTAACTTCTTACTACTTTTTGCTTTATTATTTATTTTTTTATTAGTATATTTATTCATTTTTGTTAGTATTATTTATTAAACTTAGTTATCAATTGATATAATTAGTTTTTTTGATTTTTTTCTCCTTTATACCTTTAATATTAGTTTTACATTGTATATGTATTTTTATTTTCAAACGTTGACTTGGACCAATAGGAACATTCTACAGTTCCCTACTTATTTACTCATCTGTTTTAGTTTTGTTATTAAACGAGTTTTACCATCTTTTACTACACGGTAATTATAATTTTATTGATTTTGGGCGGTGATTTTTTTGTTTAGAGTTAATTGATTCGCATTTAATTTTTTGTATAGACAACCTAGCACTAATCACATCGTTACTAGTTATACTTTTGACAATGTTTGCTTTATATTTTGGGGTTGAATATATGTACAGAGAAGCATTCATAAACCGTTTACTGTACTTACTCAATTTATTTGCAACAAGCGTTGTATTTTTATTCTACTGTTATGATTATTTTTTAATTCTATTTGCTTGGGAATGTATTGGTTTATTTTCATTTTTACTCGTAAATTTTTATTCAACACGGGTTTATACAATCAAAGCAGCCTTAAAGACATTTGTATTCTCACGTATAAGTGACATGTTTATGTTTTTTTCCTTTATATTGACAATAAATATATTTATTACGACCGACTTATCTCTAATTTTTATCCAAATACCATTTTATTTATTCCATTATATCTGGATTAGTAATTATGCATTCCATTTTATTACTTTATTTGCTTTTTGTTTAGTTACTTCGGGGGCTATAAAAGCCGCACAATTTTTTTTTCATGTATGGTTACCGGATGCTATGGAAGCACCTACCCCGGCTTCCGCCCTCATACACTCATCAACATTAGTTGTAGCCGGTGTATACTTAATAATTCGCTTTTCTATTTTATTTGAATTCACACTACTTATAAATTATTATTTAGTATTGTTTGGTGCATTGACATTAGCTTTCGGTTCTATTACAGCTACTTTTCAAAATGATATTAAAAAATTAGTTGCGTATTCAACAATTAGTCAAATTGGTTATTTAATTTGCGGGTGTGGTTTTTGTTGTTATGAAGAAGTTTTAATATACTTAATTATTCATGCTTTGAATAAAGCTTTTTTATTTATACTAGTTGGTTATATCGTTCATTTTTTTAGCGGAAACACAGACATGAGGCAAATGGGTGGTGCATTTTTATACTCATTCGATATTACAGTTTTACTATTCGGTACTTGTTTTAACTTAGCGGGATTACCCTATAGTGCTGGATTTATTGGAAAAGAATTTTTATTATTTCAGGTACTAAGAGATGATTTTTTAACGTTAATGGTCCGGGGTTGTTGATTAGTTAGTTTTTTTTTTACACCAATATACATGTTTATTTTAGTTTTTATTGTAATGTTTGGTCCAAAAAAAGGATTTATAGGTGTTTACTCAACTAGTTGAGTAATAAGTAGTACGTATTTCTCCTGAAATAATTTTACCAATTTACAATACACAATTATAACATCTAGACTAACATCATACATATTATTTGTATTTTGATTATTTTTCTTCTTCTTTGGAGAGATCTTACTATTATTAATTTTTAACTATTCAACTTTAACTGACTCTATAACTTCGACATCCTTTTTTACAATTAAGCAACATATTATATTTTATATTTTTTTAAATACTCAGTATTTATTATTACAAATTAATTTTTATATTTTTATACTAACTATTTCAGCCGTACTTTATCTTTTCAATTTAATTTTCCAGTCTAGCTATAGATTATTTTATTATAATTATTTGATTACAACTACTTTATTCTTAATTACTTTGTATTTATATATAACAACTTAAACAGGTAAGTATAGCTTAATGGTAAAGCAATAGGTTGTGGTTCTAGAGATTGTAAGTTCGAATCTTACTATTTACCCTATATGTGATTAATTGAAACCTTAAACATATCTAGAGATTTTATTTATTTTCAAAAAATCTTTAATATACTGGCGTTACCCTGAATTAAGTATTTTTCCTTTCTACAAAAAAATTTTATTAACTTTTATAAATTTTTCTTTTTAAATATAAAAATATCAAAGCATAAATTTGACTTCAAACTATTAAAAACTAAGTATATAATAAATAAGCATTATGTTTATAAACCTACAAAATTACTTAATTTTTTTATAAAATTAACAAACTCCTCTACACAAGGGTTTTATAGGGTACACCCGTCACAAAGATTTAATTACATTTATAACGTAAACTCCGCTTCATATATTTTTAACTTAATGAAATTCTCAAAATATTGGTTAAATTTGTATAATTTATTATATCAAATTTTTTTCTATAAAATATCATTCTTAACGTTTAATAGTCCCTTTTTTAAGAGAGAAAACTTGAGTTTTAATTGAAAATTTTTAAAAGTATTTAAAAACTATTGAAAGTTTTCTGAATTAACGGTTTTTTTTTCCAAACATACAAATTTACAAGGTCTAGTATTTACTATCTTTTTTTTAATGAAGTATAAAATAAATATTATAATACTTTTAAATGCTTTATTACGTAAAAATATTTTAAAATTTTTCCATAAATATAAATTTTATTCTATAGGCGTAGTCCCTATAAATACCAGTTTATATAGTGTTAATTTTGCTATTCCAATTGGTAATGATAATATTTTTATGGAATTATTTCTGATAAGATTTATATTACAAATTCATAAATATGTAAACTGAACACATATCCAATTCTTTAAGAAAATATGAACTAATTACTCATATAAATGTTACTAAGCTCAGATTTTTTTTTAAAAACTAAACTTAAAAAATCAAACCAATTTTTTATAAGTTTTTTAAATAATTATAAACTATATACCCCTACTTTTTATGTACTCTTTACCTATAATAGATATATTAGTATCTTTTTTAAACAAAGTTTACAATATGTATATAAATTATTATTTTTTACTAATTTATATAGTACAAATACTAGACCTTTTAATAAGAATTATACTTTATACAATTTTTTTTTAAAAAAACTTTAATATTATAATATAGATTCCAAAATTTACTGGGAATATAGCTCAATGGTAGAGCAGCAGACTTTTAATCTGATGGTTATGAGTTCGACTCTCATTATTCTCATTATGAAAAGACTTAATCACATAATTTTAGATTTTGAAAAACTTACCCATAGTTCTATACCAAATTATTGAGTTATTTTTTTTATTAAACAAAATAGCATAAATATTTATAATAATAAAATACATACAAAAAAAGTAAAAAGAAGTATAGTATTAAACTATATTAACATAAATTTCTTACGAAAAGATTTCTTATATACAAAACTAAAATATTCAAGATCTCCCGCATACGATATCGTATCTGGTGGGGCTGCAGTATTATTTGCTGGTTTTTTAGGATTTTTAGTATCTGAAAAATTCGGTTTAGAATTAGTAGACTCCGGAGATTTTTATTTTCTTATAATGTATCTTACGTTTTTTATTTTTAGCTGAAGACCCTTATTAACTATATGTGAACCACATAAATCTATTTTAACTATTTTTAATTTTAAATACGTATACAAATTTTATGTAACATTATTATTTCTCTTTTTAATTAATAAATAGTTTAGATTTTTTAGAAATAATAATTTTTTTGTGTTTTATAGTAATATAAAAAGTAGTTTATAGAATGAAATTATATGAATGAAAAAAGGAGAATCAACTTCTAAGGTTAACGAATTTAGTTTCGATAGTATAAAGTATTGTGAAAAAATGGTGACAATTTATCAAATTTAGAAGTGAAATATTTATTGAAATTTAATGTGTATACTGTTAGAGCATCAGCGATAACGTACCTTTTGTATAATGGACTAGTGAGTTAATATATATAGCAAGCTTAACTCTTATGTAGGCTTAACTAAAATATAAAAAGTTATATATATTATACCCGAAGCTAATCGATCTAATTATGGACAGGTTAAAATTAAAATTGAGGACCGAACCCGTGAATGTTGCATTATTCTGGGATGATCTGTAATTAGGGGTGAAAGGCCATTCAAGATTAGTGATAGCTGGTTCTCCACGAAAATTATTTTAGTAATGATTTTATGAATATTAACTTAAGGTTATGTAATCTTAGTATAAGGTAATTGAATATTAGACTATATTTTAAGAAACTATTAATATAAGTTAATCTATATAAAATTTTAGACTTATTTGCGCTAAGGTAATAAGTCGAAAGGGAAACAGCCCAGACCATGAGATAAGATACTTAATAATAACTAAGTGAAAAGATTTAAATATAATTAATTATTTAGGAGATAAGCTTGGAAGCAGCTATTCATTAAAGAAAGGGTAAAATCTCACTAAAATAGTAAAGTATTACGATAATAAATACTAGGTTATATATAATTCAATAATATATAGGTACTAAAGTTATTAATCGAATCTGTGGAAATAAATATAATTATTTGGTAGTGGAGTTTTTTGTATATTAATAAAGGTTAATTGTAAAATTAATTGGAGATATCAATATTAATTATACTAGTGATAGTAACGTAAAATTATGAATATAAAAATCATAATCACTTAAAATTCTAGAATTTCATAAGAAAGTAAAACTTTTATGTGAAATACAATCTCTAAGAAATAGACCTTTGTCGTAAGTTTAATGAGTAGAGTACATATTTGACTTAAACTATAGTTTTAATTTTTAATAGAACTTTATATTTTATCTCTATCATTGTTTAACTAGAAAAATATATGTACAATCTTAATTGCACTTTATTATTAAGATTTTTTATTTCTAATATTGTATTAAAACTGACACTAGTGAATAGGTAGAATATACTGCAGTGATAGAAGAATATAATTGAAGGAACTCGGCAAATTGACTCTGTAACGTTTGGATAAGGAGATCTTTAAATTTTAAAGTATCATAAAAGAGGGGATAGCGACTGTTTATCAAAAACACAGGACTTTGCAAAATTTAATTATGATGTATAAAGTCTGACACCTGCCCAGTTCTTTAAAGTAAAGGATTATAAGTTTTGCTTATTAGTCTAATCTCAAGTAAACGGCGGCTGTAACTCTGACGGTCCGAAGGTAGCGAAATTCATTGGCGGGTAAGTTCCGTCCTGCATGAATGGTGTA
>Ga0115000_10001865_pt1 | contig 18410 bp, 14 predicted proteins | sample ArcticOcean_MG_C_6_FD_89690 | JGI IMG/M metagenome (GOLD analysis project Ga0115000, IMG submission 89690) | Marine microbial communities from western Arctic Ocean - ArcticOcean_MG_CB8_128 | ecosystem: Environmental > Aquatic > Marine > Oceanic | place: Arctic Ocean: Canada Basin | collected...
GTGCCATAATTACATCTTAAATTAAACCAAAGTGAATAAAAATAGTTTAGTAAATATCGTATTGGGAATAGCTGTTGTAGTATTGTATATTTTGCATTTTAATTCAGTTGGGCCAGTTGAGGAAGTTAAAGAGGAAATAGTTGCTGAGGAAGTAGTACTTGCAGATACCATATCAACAACAGATACATCATCTGTTGAAATTAAAGAAGCGGTTGCTAGTAAAGTTGCTTATTTTAACTTGGAAGAATTAGTTTCAACATGTTCTTACTTAAGTTTGAAAACAAAGGCGTTGATGAACAAAGAGAGAAGATTGTATGAGTCAATGGGTTCGAAAGAAAGAGAATTTCAAACTTGGTACCAGAGCAAACAATTAGAGTTAGCTGAATATGACAAAAAGAAAATGTTAGTTCAAGCTCATGTTGATGCAGCGCAAAGACAAGGAGCGGAAAAGCAACAGCAATTGCAAATGGAAATGGAGAAAGCCAAGCAAACCTTGATGGAAGAAAAACAACGCTTCGGTATCGAAAGAGACAAGGTTATTTTTGAAGCAATGGCCGATTTAAACAAAGAGGCTGCTTGGGATTACGTTTTGGTTGATAATTCTGAATTACGTTTAGTAATTCCTTTTAACGAAAATAACAACGTGACTAAAAACCTAGCAAGTATCATTAATAAGAAATACGCTAAGTAAAAGATGTTTATAGCTGCCCAAAAGAAGAAAAGTAGTATTGCTGAGTATGTGTTGTACATGTGGCAGGTAGAAAGCTTGATTAGAGCTTCTCAGTTTAACATGGAGACCATAGAAAAGACCATTATTGATAAAATGGGATTAGATGAAAATCAGCTAGGAATGGAAATCGATTGGTACAGTGGATTGATTTCAAAAATGAAAACACAGCAAGTTCAGTCCAAAGGGCATTTGCTTGAAATTAGAGATTTACTTATTGAATTGTCTTACCTACACAATTCATTGTTGAACAACGTTAAAGACACTAATTACGGATTTCTTTACAATGCAGCCAAACCTTTTATCCTAGAGTTAAAAAAGAAACAAGAAGGTTTAGTTCACGATGAGATTGAAGTATGTCTCAATGGATTGTATGCCTTTTGGATGCTAAAGGCTTCCAGAAAACCAGTTTCTGCTGATACTGAAAAAGCAATGGCTGCAGTTAGTAAATTGATTGGTGTCTTGAGCGCTAAGTATCGAGAGATGATGAGTGCGGTTGATGAGGTAAAGGGTTAATTGTACTTTTTAAGTTTCATTTGATTGTACTTCTTGCTTCTGCAGTTTCAGTGTGATTGCCTTTTTTTCTAAATCTGTTTACTAATATTATTTTTCCGAGTTCACTCGTTCGTCTTTCCTGCTCGGTTCATTCTTTTGCAATTTTCCATTCTTCACCTATTAAATTTTTGGAATTCAGTTGTTTGCTGCGCTCGTCTGCACGGACTTCTACAGACCCGAAGCTGGTCTTTTACTTTTTGTTCACCTTTTATCTATTTTAAAGGTGTTCACTTGTTCGTCGTTCTTCCTCGGCTCTTGATAAAAAGTAACAAAAGTCAAGGCTGACACATGAAATTCTTGAAAACTGCGTCCCCCGCGCAAAACAGAAACTCACTCCCTACGGTCCGGCAAACAGTCTGTTTCTCTTCCCCTCCCTCATCCTTGTTTTCTACCAATTTCATCTGACGCCGGCTGCATAACGTGACTGTATAATTAGAAATAGTTGCGTGTATAGATCCTGCTTATAGTAAAAGTAGAACTTGTAAGTCGTGATTTACAGAACAAACGTTTCTTTTAGATTCTGGTTGATAATTTGAATTTCAAAACCTCATCATCATGTTTAAAGACGGTCAATTTTTTTCCTTTTCGCAGTATTTTTATTGTTCGATAATTGAAATAGTCTTTTGCTTTAAAAAGCAACGTGTCGTTGATGGTGCCATGTAAATAATAATCGGTCTGACTTGCTACGCACTGTTCACATCCTTCACCGCCAAAATCTAAAGTAGATAAACTTTCTCCCGTAAAAATTATCCCGTACTTATAGTGTTCAACTGTAGCTATGTAAAGACCAATTTCCTCTGCTGAAACTTTTAAGTATCTGACTTCTTTATTTTCCTTTTTAACTAAACTTGTCCCTTGCTTGATTAGTTGGAGCACACTATCCTTACCAAATCTCTTATAGTTCTGCCAACGGTCAATTACCAAACTACCTATGCTGTCAAAATATAACACATCAGTTTCGCTGTAATAATTACTTTTAGCATCTCTTGTGTCTTTAGTGATTATTGAGCCTGTATAGAAACTGCGTTTTACTTTATAAAGAGAAGCTCCGTATTATTAGGATTCCGATAAACACCCTCATAGGTTTTGCATGACATAATCAATATCGCAAAAAGAATAATTACTAATGTCCATTTCATAGTGCTGTAACGCAAAGTAATGAAATTGTGACAACTATATTTGAAAATGAATTATTAAGTCCTACTTCATTACAAAGTGGGACTTGTACGTTATTGATTGTCAACTCAAGTATTTTCCGCTGTTAAATTAGGTCTTACTTATCGTGACGATATAATAAAACAAGCATTAAAATTCACATCATGCCAAGGGCCATCAGTGAAAAAACTGGAACCGGCTCCTTGAGAATTGCGGTCTGAGGAATGAGGACAAAGAACAGTTAACTGTTGTCAAAGTTGTTCTGTTCATACATATCATTTCTTGGAATTCACCTGTTCACTGCGCTCGGTTGTTTTTTAATAAATGGAAAGGGAAGCTGGTAGTTTTTAAGGTGTCAGGCTTAATTTTTTGTTACTTTTTTATCAAGAGCCGAGAAGGCACGACGAACGAGTGAACTGCGAAGCACTCTTGAACTCCCTTGAAAATATAACATCGGTGAATAATTCAAAAAGATAAAATATGATGAACAAACGACGAAGAAGTGAACACCTTTAAAATAGATAAAAGGTGAACAAAAAGGAAGGCCAGCTCTTGGCCGGAAGGAGTTCATGCAGCCGAGCGAAGCGAACAACTGAATTCCAAGAAATTAAATAGATGAAGAATGGAAAATTGCAACATGACAGAGAGTTAATAACTCTCCTCATCAGCACAGTGCAACTGATCTCGGTACACAGAGAATATTTTTGATTTTGAGAGGTAGCCGTAGTACTTTCCGTTTTTCAATACAGGTAAATTCCAAGCTCCGCATTCATCAAACTTTGCCATTACTACGTCCATTTTTTCGTCATGTTTGACATAAGCAGGAGAGTCGTGAGTGATGTGTTTAAGGCTGAGGTTGTATTTTTCAGGATTGAATATCAAGTGGCGGACATCGTCAAGAAGGATGATTCCTTTGAGTTCTCCTTGGTCGTTGACCACTGGGAAAATGTTTCTGGTCGATTCTGAAATTGTTTCAACCAGGTCTTTCAAAGTACCGTTTTCGTTGACGGTTTTCAGATCTTTCTCAATCACCTTAAGTACTCCTATCTCACTCAATAGACTGTGGTCTTTGTCGTAGGCTGCAAGCTCTCCTTTTTCAGCTAATTTTTTGGTGTAAAAGGAATAAGCGCTGTTCTTTTGTGAGGTAGCATAAGATATTGCTACAACAACCATTAATGGTATGAACAACTGGTATCCTTGTGTAATTTCTGCTATTAGGAAAATAGCGGTGAGTGGCGCATGCATTATTCCAGCAATTATTCCAGCCATTCCAACAAGTGTAAAGTTAGTTTCGGAAAGTTTATAGTTCAGCCATCCAAGTTGATTGATTGTCCTCGATACTACAAAACCGGTTAGTCCTCCAATGAATAATGATGGAGCGAAGACTCCTCCATTTCCTCCAGCTAGTTTAGTGAAGTTAGTAGCAAATACTTTTAATAATATCGACGCTGCCAAGAAAACGAGTATTAGCCAATTGTTTTGAAGTAGTTCGTGCCCGCCAGTAAAGCTCTCGTAGAAGGTGTTTTCAAAAAGCGTGTCTTCCTTACCGTTCAATATTTTCCTTAGTGTTAAAAAACCTTCACCATACAGTGTTGGAACTAAAAAAAGGGCCAGTCCGAGAAGTCCTCCGTTGATCGCAAAACGTTTAAATGGGTTTTTTTGTTCTCCTAGTTTGTTGGTAAGAAACGCCGAAGTTTTCACAAAATAGATGGATAATAATCCCGTGATTAAGGCCAGTAAAATGTAAAATGGAATTTCCTTTAAACTTGTTGCTTGCAGCTTCCCAAAATCAAATAACATTTTATTACCAGCAAGGACAGATGAAGTAAGAGTTCCAGCAACTGACGCAATTAGTAAAGGTATCATGAAAGCAACTCTAGCTTCCACTAGTATTATTTCAAGTACAAATATAACTCCAGCAATAGGAGAGTTAAAAAGAGCAGAAATTGCTGCTGCACTACCACATCCAATTAACAATAAACGGCGCTTTTTTGATAAATGGAATAATTGACCAAGGTTACTTCCAATTGCTGAACCCGTTAGAACAGCCGGTCCCTCAAGACCTACTGACCCTCCAAATGCAACAGTCAAAGCGGAGGTGATTACATGCATGAAACTGTGGATAGGTTTAAATATTCCATCCCTGTTTCCAATGTTAAATATTACGTATGAAACACTCTTTGGTAAGTGATTGTTAGCGGCATATTTTACTATTAGTACAACAGTGAAAATACCAACCAGGGGTAAAACGAAATATAAAAGTCCGTCAAAACTGTTGAAAAATCCATTTAGAATTAAGCCTTCAATCCAATGAGTTAGAATCCTCAAAAGACTTGCCATTACACCAACACCAATACCCAAAATAAGTGCCAGTAAAATGACAAATCGTTTGTCATTTACATGCTTGATTCTCCATTTAAAAATGACTCCTAGGAGCTTGTTGGCTGTCATGGGTGCTGTATAAGGGAGTGCAAAAGTAATAAATGTCTTTTGATTAGAGCCAAGGTGAAATACATATCTTTGGGCCTGATTAGGTTAAGACCTGAATAATATAAGTTTAAACATTGAAGCCATGGAGATCAACGAAGCAAAATTTGTAGTTAGTAACAGTGATTATAAACTTTGTCCTAATACTCCCATGGTTGAAGTTGCCTTTATAGGAAGGTCAAATGTTGGTAAAAGTAGTTTGATTAACATGCTTTGCAACAACAAAAAATTAGCTAAAACATCATCAACGCCTGGTAAAACACAGTTAATAAATCACTTTTTGATCAGTGATTCTTGGCATTTAGTTGATTTACCGGGTTATGGATATGCAAAGGTTTCAAAAAAGATGAGAGCCGTATTTCATAAAATGATCAATGATTACTTAGAGAAAAGAGAGCAGTTAGTCAATACTTTTGTTCTAATTGACTCGCGTATTAAGCCTCAACAAATTGATATTGATTTTCTGTGCCATCTGGGAGAGCAAGGGATTCCTTTCAGTATTATTTTCACAAAATGTGATAAATTGAAACCAAGAGAGGTTGAGAAAAATGTAGCTGCTTTTGAGGACAAGATGTTCCAGTTTTGGGAAGAATTACCTCCAATGTTTCAGACTTCCGCCGAGAAAAAAGACGGTAAAAAAGAAGTGCTGAATTACATTGAAGCAATTCTGGAGCAGTGAATTTTTGCTTAAAATCCTATTGGTGTTTTCCCTTTCTTAATTAATTTTCTGTCTTTTTTTTGGTCGTTATGATGACCCTTGGAGTGGTCATTGTTCTTCTTGAGCGGTTTTTTCGGTTTACACACAGGCCTTTCATCTCCGTAATATATGTCTTCATAATCATTTTCATATTGACTAGTTGAGCTGTAATCACTCCACGAAAAGGGCGCTATAGACACCACAATTCCGAAATTAAATAGAAGTACAGTTGGAATTGACTCGTTCACGTTATAATCCAATACTCCCTTCTCATCCATGATGGAAGGAAGGGCAATAAAATTAACTGACTCTCCACCTGCATTAATAGAAGCGCCAAAATCGAAATATAAGTTAGGTCTTATTTTTATATAAGCTCCTACACTGGCTCCGTACTGAAATATTTTACGAGAAAATAACATGTCACGATAAGTGAAACTCTCCTCCGGATTCGAGCTTTTGTTGACTAGGAGTTCATCAGTATGGTATCTACCAATCCCGACATGTAGTCCAATGTATGGCTCAAATGATCCATAGTTTTTACGTATTTTAATTTCTAAGTGTGAACTAGTAAAATCATTACTGATACTGTACCTGCCAATTGGAAGGATTATGTTTTTGTCACCATTTTCCCCGAATTGAAAGTGGCCATTGATTTCAAACATTAAGCTATCAATTAATTTAAATTCGTATCCCCAGCCTAATTCCAGTCCAACTCCAGAGCTGTAATTGCTCTGGTTAAATTTAAACAATGGCTGAGATCCAAATCCTTGTGCAGAGATGATGAAGTTTCCAAAGGTGCTATTAGAAATAATAATGGATAAAAGTAAAAGTTTTTTCATGCGAGTACAGTTTCGTTACTTGCTCTCAAGTAAGCAACAACTATGCCGTGAAAGACTGAAGGCGAATCGGTTACTGTCTGATTCCGAAGATTGAACTTCCCACTCGTATCATGCTACTACCATGCTGAATTGCAATTTTATAATCTCCCGACATGCCCATACTCAGCTCTTTGAATTGATCCCTGTTTGAAAAAACATCACCTTTCAACTCATCAAAAAATAACTTTAATCCAGTAAATTCTTTAGCAACTTGCGATACGTCTTTTGTGTTTGATGCCATTCCCATTAAGCCACATACCTCAACATTTTTCCATTCGGCAAAGGCTGGAGATTGCAAGAGGTCATTTATTTCAGCTTGGCTAAATCCAAATTTACTTTCTTCAGTTGCAATGTGCACTTGCAACAAAACATTAACCACGCGATTGTTTTTTTTGCCTTGCTTGTTAATTTCTTTGAGTAGTTTGCCTGAGTCAACTCCATGAATAAGATGCACAAAAGGGGCAATGTACTTGACCTTATTACTTTGCAAATGGCCAATCATGTGCCATTTAATGTCTTTTGGTAAAGCTTCCTCTTTGCCAACTAGTTCCTGAACTTTGTTCTCGCCAAAAATTCTTTGTCCAGCATTATAAGCCTCTATCAGTATTATATTGGGCTTTGTTTTACTTACTGCAACCAATGTCACAGAATCAGGTAATGTACTTTTTATCGAGGAAATATTATCAGCAATAACCATATTATATCTGCGTACACCGCGAATAACTTTAATTTATTGTTTTACAAAGCTTCAGATTCAACTTCCTTTACCTCTGGAAACATTCGGGTAAGTAAACCTTCAATTCCTTGTTTTAAAGTTACAGTTGATGATGGACATCCTGAACAAGCACCTCTTAACGCTACTTTTACTGTTCCTGCCTCAAATTTCACAAAGTCAATTGAACCACCGTCGGACTCAACAGCTGGTCTGATGAATTCGTTTAAAGCTTCAATGATTTTTTCATCCAATTCCGTTTCAGCAACATTGAATTTCACTTGGTCACCTGCTTTTGTTGCTGTATCCTCTTGCTTAATTGAATGAGGCTGTAAAGCGCTCTCTTTCATTATTTCATTTCCGTTTCCAACGTAATCACGAATGAATTCTCTGGTTTCCATGACTACCATGTCCCATTCAATTTTATCGTTCTTAGTAACAGAAACGTAGTTGTTAGAAATGAATACGTTCTCAATGAATGGAAAGTTCAAAAGCTTTTCAGCAAGTGGAGCAGGACTAGCATCATCACTAGATGAATAATCCAAAGGAGCTCCTGGATTCAATATTTTATTTGCAACAAACTTCATGACTGCTGGATTAGGAGTCATTTCTGCATAAATTGTAACGGGGACGTTTCTAGCTGCCATGATCTTATAATTTTATAGTTCAAATTTATGAAGTCTCAACAAGTAATCAATTGTATTCGCATTGAAAAAGTTGATGCTGTTATAAACTTTTGTCAAGTACACTGATGAATTATTTTGAATCTTGTAAAGCAAATACCTTTTTTAATATGTCGCTTGTTCTTGATTCTAAGTTTGCTCGGATTTTCTTTTCCTCTACGGTAATCATTTTAAATACTCATGAAAGAGCTTTGTTGGTTACGTAATCTTTTAAATCTGGATTGACTTTGGTTACAAATGGAATAGCATTGTATTTAGTAGTTACCGCATTCCAGGCATCGTCCGCTCCTACTTTAGTAAGTGAGGTTTCAACTACAGGATAGAATTTACCATATAAATCAGTGCTTGTACTTTTTATCAGATAAGTAGTTGCTGAACTGTCGTGTCCCATCAGGATTTGTTTAGCATCAGCAAAACTCATGTTTGTAATTGCGCTTACAAATATTGGAGTTGCTTCTTTTACAGCGTCTTCAGCAGCTCTGTTCAACAATAAAATACCTTTGTCAGGAAGAGCTCCTAAACCGACATTTCTTAATTTGCTGTCTACCTTTTTTAAATTTTCAGGCAGTAATATTTTTACAGCTTCGTTTTTGAAAAACCCGTCTGTTTGGGTAAGTTTTGTTACCTGTTTTTTAACACCATTATCCAATGCTTCTTTCAGGCCATTTGCGATGTCTAAGTTAGTGAGGGCAGGAGCTAATGGAAGTGCTGTTTGAGTTAACAATTGTAGTTCCTTACAAGAGAAAACCGTAACAATAAGAGAAAGTAAAATAATTTTTTTCATGGCAAAGTGATATAATTATAAGCCTAATTTAAAGTATTATTTCTCATAAATATTGACTCTGCACATTTATAAATTTTTCCTAGCAATTATTAATTTAAATGACCAGAATATGATGTTCAAAAACAACCCCATTAGCAAAGTTACTCCCCAAGTTCGTGGATGAGCTAAAGGGTTTATGATCCGATCACTGATGTCGTATAATAAATTAAAGGGTTCTGAAATTATGTCCCAACTGTTCCATCTCAGGTAGCGACCAAGATAGATTCCGAAACTTGCGATAAAAATAAGTAGGGTTGATAATAGTCCTGATATTTTACTGTTTTTGTAGAGCAGTTTTTCGATGTCTAGTAAGCTTAAGAATCCAAACACCAAACCTGTCCAAGCAAATGATAAGATTAATATCAAATCAAACCATATAGGTATTGATGATCGAGAATTCAAATGGAAAAGATCCGTTAAAATATAAGGAGCATTTGGGAAAAAAAGTAACCAAGAGACTAAGATTAAAAGCAGTAATATTTTATTTTTTTTAATACGTGGACTGATGCAAGCAAGGCTAGTTAATGCCCAAGGGATAAAAGCTAAGAACAGGTTCCAATTCAAAAAGAAGAGCCTTATTGACCCTGAATAAGTGATTCTAGACAATGAAAGGCCTAAGCAGGTAAGGGCGATAAATCCTAGAAATAATGTTTCTTTGAATCGGTTTTGTTCTTTGAGATATTTGATCATTAAGTTGCTTAATTAGGAGGTTCTACTCAGCAACGTTGGCCGCATTAATTATAGTGCAGTATAAAATTGAATTAGGGTATTTTAAGAAAAAAAGCCCTGATGAGAAGATCAGGGCTTTTAAAATATATTGAATTAAGGATTACTTCTTGAGTATTTAAAAGTCATCAGTAACACAACCAGTGCTGGCGTTACTTACATGATTAGCATATTTAGCCAACACACCTCTTTTAGGCAATGTTTTAGGTTTCCAAGTTAATTTTCGTTCAGCTAATTCTTCCGCTGAAACAGCAACGTTAATGGTATTGCTAACTGCATCTATTGTAATAATGTCTCCGTTATTAACTAGCGCAATGGTACCACCTTCTTGTGCTTCAGGACAAACATGTCCAACAACAAATCCGTGGGATCCTCCAGAGAACCTCCCATCAGTAATCATTGCAACGTCGTTTCCAAGTCCTGCTCCCATTACTGCTGAGGTAGGCTTTAACATTTCTGGCATTCCAGGTCCTCCTTTTGGTCCTTCATACCTAATTACTATAACGTTTCCTTTTACTACTTCACCATTTAAAATACCATCAATCGCATCAAATTCATCATCAAATACAATGGCTGGTCCTTCAAATAATTCTCCCTCTTTTCCTGTGATTTTTGCTACTGCTCCTTCTTCGGCAAGATTTCCATAAAGGATTCGAATGTGACCTGTTTTTTTGATAGGCTTATCCAAATCCATGATGATGTCTTGTCCTTCTTTTAACCTAGGAACTTCTGCAAGGTTTTCAGCTACTGTTTTACCTGTTACAGTCATACAGTCTCCGTGAAGTAAACCTCTTTCTAATAGATATTTCATTACCGCTGGAACACCTCCAACTGCGTGTAAGTCTTCCATTAAGTATTTGCCACTGGGCTTTAAATCAGCAAGAAATGGAGTTTCGTCACTCATCCTTTGAAAATCGTCAATGTCGATATCAACATCAATTGAATGAGCCATCGCAATTAAGTGCATAACAGCATTGGTTGAGCCTCCTAGAATGATGATTAATCTCAAAGCGTTTTCAAATGACTTTTTAGTCATGATATCACGAGGCTTCAAGTCAATTTCCAACAAGTGTCTCATTGCAGCTCCAACTCGTAAAAGTTCGTCTTCTTTTGCTTTAGTTTTTGCAGGGTTAGAGGAACTAAATGGTAAGCTCATACCTAAAGCTTCAATAGCTGAAGACATGGTGTTTGCCGTGTACATTCCACCACAAGCACCTGCTCCTGGGCAAGATTTTTGTATGATCTCTTTGTATTCTTTATCGTCTATATCTCCTTTTGTCTTTGACCCTAAAGCCTCAAAAGCCGAAATAATATCTAGTTTTCTTCCGCAGTGATCTCCTCCAGCAATGGTTCCTCCATATACTAAAATTGAAGGTCTGTTTAAACGTCCTAAAGCAATCATAGCTCCAGGCATGTTCTTATCACAACCTACTACAGGAATAATTGCATCATAGTAATGCGCATTAGCAACTGTTTCAATGGAATCAGAAATAATATCACGAGAAACCAATGAGTATTTCATCCCTTTTGTCCCGTTACTAATTCCATCACTTACTCCAATGGTGTGAAATATCAAACCAACTAAATCACTTTTGATTACGCTGTCTTTAATGTCTTTAGCAAAGCCATTTAAGTGCATGTTACAAGTGTTCCCTTCGTAACCAGTACTCACGATTCCAACTTGAGCCTTGCTCATGTCTTCTTCAGTTAATCCTATTCCGTAAAGCATAGCTTGCGATGCTGGTTGAGTAGGGTCTTGGGTCAGTGTTTTACTGTATTTATTTAATTCAGCCATTTTGTATGATTTTTTATTGCAATGTAATGTTGCAAAAGTACTTATTTTCTTTGATTCAATTGATGATTTGGAACCTTGATGTTATTCATCTTTTTAAGTTGTAATTACCGAAACTTAATACGGGAATATTTCTTTAAAACCAATTTGTTTCACTGTTCCAAATGCTCCCAGTTTTTTAAGGTCTATTTTCTTGATGTCTCCTAAAACAGCTATTCTGTACTTCTGACCTTTGATGAATTTGTTAAAGAACTCTTCAACATCCTTGAAAGTCAATTGGTCAATTTTCTCAAAAGTATCTTTTCGTTTGTCGTAGCTGTAACCTAACTTTTTATCTGTTCTATAAGCTCCAAGCATTCCGTGTTCAGCAATCCTATTAGTAGCATACTTTTGTTTGATAGCTTCTTTTGCTTGGCTAAACTTCAAAGAATCGTATGGAAGCTTTTCTAAAATGTTAAGCATAGCTGTAATTGCTTCTTCGTACTTATCGGCTTGTGTTCCGATATATGCTAATGTGTAATGTGGGTCTTCACTCTTTTTAGTTCTCGTGTATCCAGCATATACAGAGTAAGCTAAAGCTTGTTTCTCTCTGATTTCTGTGAACACAATTGATGACATTCCTCCGCCAAAATATTCATTGAACAAGGTAAGTACCGGCAATTGTTCTTTTGAAAACTGATTACTCTTGTGCATCATAAGAATTTCGGCTTGCTTCATCTCGAAATTCAAAAAGAAGATTTCATTTTCAGATTTATTATCAACTCTGGTGAAAGTGTTTAATTCAAAATTGCCAGTCTGTTTAGCGTCAATGGTAGGAATGATTTTAGTAACGACATCTAGCGACAAAGGTCCGTAATAGTACACTTCCGATATTGAACTTATGGTTGAGTAGTAGGAGCTTAACAATTCCTTACTTGTTTTACTTTGTACTGCCAGATTGCTTAGGCCGCTCTTATACGGCGATTTTTCATCGTATACTAAGTAGTTCTTTAAACCAGACCACAAGATATGACGTTTGTTGGTCAAGCTATTTTCTCTCAATTGAACAGCTTTCTTTTTCAAGGATGCTAATTGAACAGAATCAGCTACAACAGAAAGTAAACGCTGTTGCATCAAGTCCAGACCAGCTTGCATGTTGTTAGATAAGCCGCTCAGACTAATATAACTTTCTTCCTCACCCACACTGATGGAGAATTCAATCCCCAATTGGTACCATTTTTCACTTAGTTGAGGTAAGCTTAAACCTTTGCTTCCACATAATTCAACGTAACTAAAGGCCAATGACAAATCAGGGTTGTGATTACTGCCAAATGGAATTACAAGACTTAAACTAAATAAACTGTCTTGCTTGTTGTCTTGATAAAACAGTGTGCGATTTGAATCCAATTTTGAAATGTTGATTTCTTCAACATATTTCACGAAAACAGGCTCAATTGCTTTTGGTGGCGTTTGATTTGAAAAGTCAAGTAAGAATTTAGATCTGTTTTCCGCGGGCACATCTATCGGTGTAATGGCAGGTTTTTCAACTTGTTGGCTTATTACACTATCCGATTGTTCACGATATACAGCAACGTAGTTCTCTTTATAGTGCTTATTCGCAAAAGCTACAATTTCTTCTTTTGTTATTTTACTCAAGCGATCGAAATGTGTTGTCTGAACTTGCCATGGAATATTTTTTCCAAAAGCATCACTCATTATCGAAACTCTGTGTTTGTTACTTCGCGTGCTTTTAATTTCACTCTTTTTTAAGTCGTTAACAACAGCTTCTAGCATCCATTCATTGAAGTCACCTTTCTTAATTAACTCCAATTGACTAAAAATTAAATCTTTTAGTTCTTCCAAACTTTGCCCCTTGTTTGGTGTTCCTCCCATGACATGGGTTGAATAATCTTTTAAAACGTATGGATATGAAAATGCACTTACAGCTTTTTGAGCTTGATTGATGTTGATATCAAATAATCCCGCTGTGCGATTGTTTAACAGCATGTCCATCATTTCAACCATGTAGCTTTCTTGTGTTCCTGCTCCAGAAAAACGAAAGCCTATCATTAGTTGTTCAGGCTCTTTAGTCGTCATATGTTTAATCACAGGACTTGTAAATACATGGGCATTATCAAATAAATACGGAGGAACCTCTTTGGATTTGAAATCTCCAAAATGATTTTTAATCATTGTTAATGCGCTATCAGGATTAACATCTCCCGACAAGAAAACGGCCATGTTGTTTGGAACGTAATAAGTGTTGTAAAACTTCTCGATAGCCACCATGGATGGGCTCTTTAGGTGAGCTATTGTTCCAATGGTAGTTTGCTGTCCGTAATTGTGATTAGGGTAAATCGCTTCGTAAAAAATTTCGTTCATTCTTCTATCGGCCTTGTCAAGAGTGATGTTTTTCTCTTCGTAAACGGCCTCAAGTTCAGTATGAAACAGCCTTAAAACAGGGTTGGTGTACCTAGCAGCTTCAATTTGTAGCCAATTTTCTAATTGGTTGGAAGGGATGTTATTAATGTATCCCGTGAATTCCTTAGAAGTATATGCGTTGGTTCCCTTAGCTCCAATTTTGCTGAACATTTGAGTTATTTCATTTGGACAGGCATACTGAGCAGCAACACCGGAAATACTGTCGATGTTGTGATAAATTTGCTTCCTTTCAATAGTGTCAGTACTTGCTTTTAGCTCTTCAAATAACCCCTTTATTTTATCTAGTTCAATTTTTTCTTTTTCATAATCGACTGTTCCCATGTTGTCATTTCCTTTGAACAACATGTGCTCAAGATAGTGCGCTAATCCCGTAGCATCTGCTGGATCATGAACACTTCCGGCTTTAACTAAAACCAATGTTTGAATCCTTGGCTCCGACTTATTTGGGGAAATGAAAACCTTCAAACCATTATCAAGAGTGTATTCCATTACTTTCAATGGGTCTCCTTTAACTAAGGTAAAAAACTGTCCTTTAGGTTCAGCATAAGCTTTTGATGACGATACAGGTTTTTGAGATTCAACTGTTTTCCAATTTATACATGATGATAAAACAATTAATATCGAAAGAGGTAAGGCTATTTTCATCTATTTTCATCTATTTTTATTTATTCTATTGGTCTAAAATTCGATGTTTTTTTTGACCTGACCTACAGAACTTTGTTTTGATACTCAAATCACACATCTTTTTGGTTTTTTCACTTGTTCTTTTTCCATTTTTCTTTGTAGGAAATCAAAGCTGTAGCTGTCGCTACGATTGAGTTTTTCGCCTTGAAAAAAGAAAAAATACCTTGCGTCAAAAACCCCAAACAACTGTGCGGCTTGAGTATATTCAAAATTGTTTGATTTTGACAATCATAAAATATATTAAAACAGATAATGAGTGATCAAACAAAAGTGCCCTAGACCAATAATGCCAAGTTATACTGGAAGGTAAACATAAAGTACTTACTTATTCTTCTGGTATGCTGGTTTGTTGTTTCATTTGGAGCAGGAATAATATATGTTGATGAATTAAACGCATATAAAATTGGTGGATTGCCTCTAGTTTTTTGGTTTGCTCAGCAAGGAGGGATATATGGTTTTGTGATTTTAATTTTTGTGTACATCTGGTTGATGAACAGGCTTGATAAAAAATACGAATTTGAAGAGTAAGGTTATTTAAGTCATAAAATAAACAAGAGAGGTTGCTTCCTTCCTCGCAGCCGAGTAGTAAGGACGAACAAAAGAATTCCGGCTGAAGTCATCAATAGATGAATAATAACGAGCGGAATAAAAATAGATATAATCATTACAGTACAATATTGGACATACATCATAGTGGGAGTTACCTTTGCATTATACATTGGCATAGCAATCTGGGCACGAGCGGGATCCACCAAAGAATTTTACGTAGCTGGTGGTAGGGTTCTCCTTTAGCTAATGGAATGGCAACTGCAGCTGATTTGATGTCTGCAGCGTCTTACATTTCCATGGCTGGAGTGATATCTTTGATGGGTTATGATGGAGCAGTGCACTTGCTTGGTTGGACTGGTAGTTATGTGCTTTTAGCTTTTCTCCTTGCTCCATATTTGAGGAAGTTTGGGAAATTTACAGTTGCTGATTTTATTAGAGACCGTTACTATTCAAATACTGCTCGACTAGTCGCTGTAATATTTGCTTTGATAGTGTCCTTTACCAATGTAGCAGGACAAATGAGAGGGGTAGGGGTGGTTTTTTCAAGGTTTTTAGAAGTTGACATAAACACCGGTGTTATCATCGGAATGGTTATCGTTCTATTTTATGCTGTTCTTGGCGGAATGAAAGGTGTTACTGATACACAAATAGCTCAGTATTGTGTTTTGATTTTTGCCTTCATGTTTCCATCAATATTTATTTCAATCCAAATGACTGGAAGTTCAATTCCTCAAATTGGAATGGCTTCTACTCTTGTGGACAGTGATGTGTATTTAATTGATAAACTTAATGGGTTGTCAACTGATTTAGGATTTTCGGAATACACTTCGAGCAACAAAGGAATGGTTGACGTGTTCATGATCACTTTAGCTCTAATGGCTGGAACAGCAGGATTACCTCATGTAATTGTTAGATTTTTCACGGTTAAAAAGGTTAAGGATGCTAGAAAATCAGCTGGTTTAGCTTTGCTCTTTATTGGAATATTGTACACTACGGCACCTGTAATTTCAATGTTTGCAAGAACTAACTTGATTGAAACAGTTAGTGAAAAATCCTTATGAAGGAATGGTTTAAAAAATGGGAAGCGTCAGTTTTGATTGGTTGGGTAGATAAGAACGAGGATGGAAAAATACAGGACAAACCAGGACAAGCAGTTTTGTTGGAAAATGGAAAATTAATTCATACTGTTAGTGAGGACGGATCAGGAGTAACTGGTTCTAACGGCGAATTGTTATTGAGTAATAAATTAGCTGATACAGAAAATGAGCTACACATTGATAGAGATATCATGGTTTTGGCTAACCTTGAAATACAAATAGCTTACACAAAACTAACTCAATGGTATAACCAAGTAGAGGTAGCTGTTTTTAAGGCATTTAATACGATCTCAAGAACCATGCAACTGAATTACAGAAGCATATTAAATTCTATTCTTAATAGAATCACAAACGCTTCTGCGGAATCTTTCAATGCGAAAGTAAAAGCGTTTAGAACTCAATTTAGAGGGGTGAGAAATATGTAGTTTCTCCTTTTTAGACTCACAAATATTTATGCCTAACAATAGATATTCCCCAACTTTTGATCTTGATCCCAAAACAATCTGAATCTTTCCTTTTGAACCCTAATTCAATAAGTAAACCCTTTTCCATTAAGGTATTCCAAGGTCACTCATCTTGTTTAGAATTAATGCTTTTAAGGGACTTAGGTCTGTTATGCTTGGCTATTCTTGGAGCGAATGTTTTCTCCATAAATGGTTTTATATCGGCTGAAGAGATTCTCTACCAATGCTCGTTGATGGTAATCAAATTCTCTTTTCCACCTTGATTTTCGATGTTCTCCAATGTACTTAATAGCCTCATTTCTTTGATGAGTAAGCTTGTCAGCAAAAGCATTGCGTCTTGGAGGTATAATACCTTTTGTTTAATCAGGAGTGAATAATAGATTAAATTAATGATAAAAACCAAAAGTTTTCAAGAAATAAATTGTTGCGACAGAAACTTTTCGGACCTCTGTTTTGACGTATAAATTGTTTGCGATATTCATTGTTTTTATTCTTTTAAAAACTTCTCGCTTTTTGGATGAACAATTCCTTTGTGTGCGCACAGGATAAGTACTAAAGGTAATTTGTTTTTCAAGACAAGCGGGTCTATATTTTGGCTCAATTTTGGAGCGAAACACAAAATCAAAAAAAAGTTCTAGATTTATCAACATAATATGGAAATGCTTCAAAAAAATAGCGGAAGAGTTGCCAAATATTTTAACCATCATAGCATAAAATATGCAGCATAAAACTAAACATCTATTGATGCGAGATTAATACTGGGCCGAATACCTGCCCTTCCGTATTGACTACATCTACGCCACCGATCACTTTGAAGTGGCTAGTTCTATTGTAGGTGATGATGACTTTTCAGATCACAACCCCGTTACTTCGGGTGTGTTTATTAAGCAATGAGAAAGAAAAATAATCCAATACTGGCAGGAACTAGAAATCCGTCAAATACGCTTAACAGCGTATTGCTTTTTTCAAAAGTATTTCAGACGTTTACATTTTGCGACTTTATAGTAAAAGATGCCTAAAATTTTAGTTGACTCACACACTGTGTAAAACATTTGATATGGATTTAAATAAAATATTTTTCATCAAGCTTACCGCTTTGCTAAGCTTATTATTGTTGTCTGGAGCTGTTTTCAGTCAGGCTGTTGGTGATTATCGAACAAACGCCGCAGCGACGACTTGGTCGAGTGTCGGTGGTTGGGAAACTTATACAGGAACTTGGGTTCCTGCTGTTGTATATCCAGGTCAAATAGCTGGAGATGCTAATGTTGTAACAGTCAGAGATGGTCATACAGCTACCTTAACAGCAGATGTACCTAATAATATCGCATCTTTAGTGGTTGGAGAAGGGGGGGGAGGGATTTTAACATCTGATCATGCATCAAATGTTAGAGTGCTTGGTGTTGCTGGTTCAGTAACGGGTAACGCGGGTTCTCAAATATTACTGCGTGGAATTACTTTAACGGTAGGAACAGTTACGGCGATTGACGGTGTTTTTACAGATGATAATGATGCAGGAGTAGTTACTTTTACTGGATTGGTAACTGTAGGAGGTACAGGTTCTTTTACAAGTACAGTAACCACTACTGCTAACTTGAATTTAGGAGCAGGTATTGCCAATGCCGGAACAGTAACAATGCCAACGGCGAACTTCACAGGGACAGGCCCAGTGTCGGGAGCAGGTACTTATACTATAACTGGTAACTTATTATTAACAGGAGCAGTAACAGTAACCAACTCTGTAGCTAACTTAACAGTAGGGGGAACTTTAGATGGAACCGCAGGAGGATCTACATGGGTAAATGCAGCAGCAACTAATTTCCATTACCAAGATGCCACAGCGCCAATGGCAACAGGAGTGTTGACAGCGAATAATGCGAATAGTAATTTTTACTATGATTTAAACGGTGCACAAGCGGTAAAAGATGGTAGTTATTTTAACTTAATATTTGATGCTGGAGGA
>Ga0115000_10001868_pt1 | contig 18400 bp, 13 predicted proteins | sample ArcticOcean_MG_C_6_FD_89690 | JGI IMG/M metagenome (GOLD analysis project Ga0115000, IMG submission 89690) | Marine microbial communities from western Arctic Ocean - ArcticOcean_MG_CB8_128 | ecosystem: Environmental > Aquatic > Marine > Oceanic | place: Arctic Ocean: Canada Basin | collected...
CTTTGGTCGCTCATGAACTAATTTATCGAGTCTTTCCAAGAACTGCGCTCAAATACACCGTCGTCGAATCTAAAACCTGTTCTTGGAACGATTTTAATTGAACGCCGTTGCGTAAAACTGTCATAAATTTTGTGCTGTCCATGCTAATATCAGCAGGAGTTTTAACCACGGCAGCAGCGCTAGAAGACGTGGTTTTACTTTTCTCTGCAGGTTTCGCGCGCTTTTTGCTCGCTCTCATGGTGTTGCAAAATATGATGACCATGTCGTAACGGCTCAAGCGCTCCGGTCCGCCCGCGTGATAAATGGGAGTGCTATCTGACGACCCACCTCCTTCCTCGAACAGAAACGCGGAAACATCGCGTTTACGTCGTAAACCTACGAAAATTTCAAAACTGTACACGATAGCCTCGGTCAAATCAATTCGCGATACTGGATTTCTAAATTCATCTGTCCAAAACTCCACCGCGTTCTCATCTTTAACTTCTTCCTTCTCTTCTCCTTCTGCACTTTGACCGCGCGTGTTTGGAGGGCACGTTTTTGCGATAAAATCTAAAAACAACGGCCTGTCGACGCGTCGATACGGCGGCTGTGGTCCCGTGATGACTGAACTACGTAATATGACGAGCGCGTTCTTATCGTAGTTTTCGAGTAAATACGATTCTGCGTACTTTTTCGAACGACCATATGCATTTATCGGCTCAAACGCCTTTTCGCGCGCGTCGTCTTCTCTGGTGTTGGAGTACGAACCGCAGAAGACCTGATCCGTACTCATGTGGACGAGTAAAGGAACTCTCTCTTCGCTTCCCTTCCCGTATTTGCTCATAAGAGCTTCACATAAGTGCGTCGGGGCGTTTATTTTACGCGCTTTTTCTTCGTTTTCTTCGCATTGTTTCGGCTGCGAAAGCGCGGTGCAGTTGACGACCAGTTTCAAGTTTTTGTTGCCTTCGAGATACTCACCCTTGGACGCTTTCTCGACGCACTCTTCCACGCCTGCACCAGTTTCAAAGTCACACACGTGACAAACTAACCTTCGCTTATGTTGTTCGTGAATGCTTTCCGGGAGTTTTGAGCTTTCCGACGAACACGTGTAGTGTACCGCGTTGATTTCCTTGTTCAAAGTCAGGAGACGTTCGATGAGAAACTGTCCGAGGTATCCGGACCCACCGGAAACGAGCACATTCATTTTTATTTTATCGCCTTTTTGTGCTGCTGCTGGAGAGTATTAAACCGCCGGTCCGGACGAACAAACGATCAAAAGAGGGAGAGAAAGAGAGAAGGAGAGAAGGAGAGAGGGAGTGAACGAGAGAGAGCTCGTTGTCGCTGTTTTAAGCTGTTTGTTTATTTGTGTGGACAAAAGTAATATCAGCAACTGTCACACCCAAAATAAAACACATAAGTATCATCACTAAAATTCTCTTGTTGTGTTGTGAAATTATTCAATCTACGCAACCACCATCAACGAGAACAACACGAATCGATAACGTAGCGTTGCGCGAATGTTTCCAATCGCTTCCGCGTCTTTTAAATGCATCGCGTCGACGCCATTTTCAGCGTCTTCTCTCCAACCAAGCCACAGCCAGAGACTTTTGAGTAAACGACATTCTCCTCCCGTGGAAAGAAGAAGACAACATATCGCAGTTGTGAACGGGGCATCCGATGTTAATAACGTAGCTGATGGTGGTGCAAGCGACAGTCATCGTTCTTTTATCGAAAGAGATGCAAACAAGTCCGCTCGCGTGCTGCAAAACCAAAAACCATTGCGCTTCGGCTTCATAGGTTGCGGAGCGATGGCTGAAGCGATGGCGAGAGGATTCCTGGACTCCAAAGTCGTACAAAGCGAATCTATCGCGTGCTACGGAGGAAAGAATCAAACAAGCAACGGTCGAGCGTCTCTGTTCAAGGAAGAGTTGGGCATCGAGAATATCGTCTCAAACGCCTCGGCAGTGTTGGACGAATCCGATATAATCTTCTTGTGCGTCAAACCAAATAAAATGTTGAGCATATTGGACGAGATTAAACCGAGGGTCAAACCGTGGCACGTGTTTGTATCTGTTGCCGCGGGTATTAAAACATCTGACATTGAAAAGCATTTAAACATTGGAACGAATGCGAAATTGAGCGAACGAGGACGCCAAGCTGATGGGAGCAACTGCAACACAAAGTCTCGAGGTCTGTTCAATCTCGGCGGACGAAAGAAAGATAGCGATAGCACTAGCATGAAATCTTACGATTACGACGACGGTGATGATGACGACGACGACGACGACGAATATCAAAGTGATAAGATTCTAGCGGCGGCGCAACTCGAAGGCGAAGAAGTTTTTTACGAGGAAGATGCTGGGTTCAACGAAAGCAATGACAACAATAACAAGAGCGATAAGAAGGACAACGCAAACAACGACCTGCTGCCGACACCTTCGGTAGTCAGAGTTATGCCCAACACGCCGTGTTTTGTAAGAGAAGGCGCGATTGCGTGCTGTGGAGGGAAGACGGCGAGTTTAGCCACGGTGAAGATGATTTCATCATTATTTTCAAATCTTGGTTTATCGGTCATCGTAGAAGAAAGCCAGATGCACGCCGTCGTCGGCGTTTCTGGTTCTGGACCAGCGTATGTGTTTGCATTCATTGAAGCTTTGGCAGATGGGGCCGTCTTGAATGGTCTCCCTCGAAGTGTTGCGATGAAACTCGCCTGTCAGACTGTAATCGGCGCTGGAAAGCTTTGCCTCGAAACGCAGGTGCACCCGGGAGAGTTGAAAGATAGAGTGTGCTCGCCAGGAGGAACGACAATATCGGCGATGCGCCAGCTCGAAAAGAACAGATTCCGCTCTGCGGTAATTGAAGCCGTAACTGCTTCTGCGGAAAAAAGTAAACAAATGAAGAAAAACTAGAGCTTATTGATCAGCTTTGGTACGCATAATGAAAAATTGCTTTACACTTTCTGCGAAAGTACCCAATCTTCTATGTCTAATTTCGCCACGAATCCTAATTGCTTTTTCGCTTCGCACGTTGAAGCTAATGTGCCTATCAAATCGTTCTTCCTTTTGACAACATGAGTTCTTTTCTTTTCATCGGGTTGTACTAATTCCGCTATTTCGTTTATCGTCTTTAATTTCCCGCTCCCAACGTTGAACACGTGTCCGTTTTCTTCTATCGAAGACTGCGCGGCTAATACAAAAGCTCGCGCAACGTCATCTACGTGTACAAAGTCTCTAAAATGATTCCCACTACCCTCGATCTTTAAATCTTCATTCGCTTTGAACTGCTTTAAAAACTTTCCAGTCACAACGCCGTCCAAACCTTCGCTCGGTTCGTTTGGACCAAACACCATAAACAAACGCAAGATTATCGTCGGAACGTGATAGCTCTCCGAATACAGCTTCACGATCGTTTCTCCCATGGCTTTTGTTGTAGCGTATGGAGAGGTTGACGCGGTTTTGTGCTGCAAAACATTTTGTTTAGAATTCTCCTGGAAGGGAAGATTCCTCAAGTTGTTCCCATAAAACGTCGAAGACCCGGCGTAAACGAATTTCTGAACGCCTTTGAAACTTTTTCGCGCCTTATGATGTTGAGGATGGTGCATCCCCGAAGGTTGATTTTTTTTTTCGACGTATTTCGCGTTCGCGGATCCATCGCCACTTTCAGACGACGCGTGCCGCGTCTGTACGATTGCTTTCAGAACATTCTCCGTGGCAAGGACGTTCTGCTCTATCGAAAACTGAACGAAATCCACGCCTTTCTTCAATGAAGGCAACACTTTTGATTGCGCAGCCAGATGGAAGACAACGAAAGGTTCGTGCTCTTCAATGGTTTTAAAAATTGTTTCGTAATCGCGACAATCACCGCGAACGAGCGTAGACTTTTTAGCGAGGAAGCTTTCTTTGCCCGTCGACATGTTGTCCAAGACCACGACATCATAACCGACGCGAAGTAACTCTTTCACTAAGCGGGAACCAATGAACCCGGCACCGCCGGTAACTAACGCTTTCGTTTTCGCCACCGGTTTCGGCTCTTTCTCATACTGCTCGTGCGTGTATTCGCACGCGTCTTTCACTCGCTCTGCTGTTTCTATCAGAGAATCTTCCCCGTCCTCGATGTAATTATCCATGTGATCGGTATTCAGTAGTCGGAAATATTCTTGTCCTTCTTTGAAACTCCCACTTCCAAACTTACCAACGCTATTGCGTGTGACCTCTTGAAAGTTCCACGATTCCCGAACGATGAGCGAGGCAACCGTCAAAAGCGATAACGCTAACGCAAGTTTAGTCACGCGACCGTGACCAGACGGAATAGGTTTAAGAATATACTTATCATCCGCGCTGCTGCTGCTACTGGCGGCGGTGGTGTAACTGACGTCGCCTTTGCTTAAACTTTGTCGCATTTTTCCTTACACCTAATTTTATGTTGCGACTGCTTTTATATCTATCTATCTATCAGTACGACACCAGAAGCATTGTTTTCTGAGAGAGAAAGGAACGTCGAAAATGATGAGGATTCGATCTTTATATATACATATATCTCGCTCTTCAATCAATGCGTCGCGTGCGCCGTCGAACTGGTCGCGTGTGCGCGATGCGTTTGTTTCTTTTTTTTTGAGAGGGGGGGTGGGTAGTGAGGGAAATTCCAATATCCACACTTTTCCAAACGCGAGAAAAAACACAGAACGAGACGTATAAATACTACCACGTCTAACAAGAACAACAACATCAAGAGAACAAGGAAAGACAAAAGAAAAGGATATGGCGCAGAACATAGCTCTGAGCGCATCAACCGCGGCGACGAAATGTTCTTCGCAAGTGTGGCGCGCTGCTTTGAAGAAGGCGATGGACGCGAACAAATCTCTACCGAATGCAAAATGTATCCAAGTCGCGACAACGGGAGCGAACGCATCGATGGACGATCAAAACGATGAGAGTGGGTTTCCAGCAATCCGTACGGTCGTATTTAGAGGTTTCCTGGACCGAGACCCGACGAAAGTGACGTTCGTGACCGATAAGCGTTCGAAGAAAGTAGGTGATTTTGCTGTCAACAACAAGTGCGAAATTTGCTGGTATTTTCCGAAGAGCAGAGAACAGTTCAGACTGCGTGGATTTGCCAACGTCATCACGAATGAATCGACCGATGAGATTGACATAAGAGACCGCTCGATATCGTGGAAAAAAATGCGCCCAGGCGCGAGAGGGCAATTTGCTTGGCCGGAACCAGGACAACCGCGTCTGCCGGAACACGAGGAAGCTTACGATGTCGACAGACTGATAGAAAACGAAGACGAATTCGAAAACATGTGGCCGAAAGATAATGTTCTGGAAAACTTTTGCCTCGTCACCGTGGACGTAAACCGCATCGATCATCTAAAGCTGAAAGGAAACAAACGATATTTATATAGCCGTGAACAAAATAGCGAGGGAGATACTCGCAGTAATAATAGCGCTAATAACGAAGAGGAAGAAAAAAATGAATGGATGGTGTGCGAGTTATGCCCGTAGAATCTCATCTATAATGAATGCGTTTTTGAACGCGTTGTATTATTATTAGTATTATTATTTCAACATTAGTACGGATCATATTCAATTCAAGTGGTGCATGCTTTGGCATACCCTCTGCTTTTAGAAGGTGTCAAACGTTGCTCGCTATTTTCTTTCCACACTTCGCCATCCTCGAAAAACTCCTTTTTCCAAATCGGCACCGTCGCTTTCAGTTCATCAATCAACCATTTAACTGCGTCCAAGGAAGCCTCGCGATGCGCTGATGAAACCGCAATTATAACGCTCGGTTCGCCAACAAGTACTGTACCAGTCCGATGTTTGATTACTACTTTCAAGAGTCCGTCGTCGGTTTGTTTTTTACTACTCGTGCTCGTTTTGTCGTTGCTCTTTTCGCCAACCCCTCCCATTCCCCTAACTGTCTCGTTTTTATCCTCAACCTCGCAACTCGACGCTCTCCTCACAATCTTGACGTTTTCGCTATCGTGACTATCTCTAGTGTTACTCACATCGCACCGATCATCGCCGTTCCATTTTCTGAACGCCATCGCACACAACTCGTTGAGTTTCTTGAAAGCCATAGGGGTGTAACACTCGTATTCCAATTTCGAGACGCTTTTTCCATCGAACGTGTTTCGGGTGACGCCGACAAAACTGGATATCGCCCCGGCGCGATCGTCCGATACAATTTGCACGCACTCGTTCAAATCTAAAGGCGTGCCGACGATTTCAACTTCCCAATTTCCTCCTTCTCCTTCTCCTTCTCCTTCTTCTTCTCTCATCGTTTTAATACTAGTGAGAGTCTCTTGCTCTTTCTTTTTCGTTGTGAAGTTCTTCTTTTGCCTTAAAATTTTCTCGTTCAAAACGAACCATCGTCATCCTCTCTCCGTAAACCTAATACACGCGCACGGCGCATCAATACCCCCCATAAAAAACACAGCTCAAGAGCATATTTATCATGTGTATCGCAGCGACGACTGCACCAACGGCGAGGCGTCGAACTTCGCTCCTGTACGAGCAACACAAAAGGAAAGCAAAATTTAGATGGAACGTTGTCAAGCTTTTGTTCGCTCTGCTCGTAGTTTGGTACGTGAAGTGGACGACAAAGACGGTGCTTGAAGGAACAGACGGAACGTACGGAGAAATGGACGAAGATATATCGTCGTCCTCGCACCGGAGAAAAAACCATCCGGTATCTTTGCAAAAAGCAAACGAAGATTATGCTAGTAACGATGATTACTCCTCCTCCTCCTCCCACGACAAAAATACGCAGACTACAGACTACGACGGCGCGACTAGCGAACAACAACAACAACAACACAGAACACAAAACCAACAGAAAAGCTCGAGCGTTCCAGATGCATTGCCTGCTGTGCGAACTATTCCGAGACCGATATGCGGCGCGCATAATCAACCATGCGCGCACGGAACGTGCAACGATGACGAAACCATGTGCACGTGCTCGAAAATATACGTAGGCGACTTGTGCGATAGTCCAATCAAACTATCCGGGAAGAAACTCGGCGGCTCGCTCTTGCAAAGTTGGAACTTACCTTACACCGGTCCAATCATCATGTCGAAATATAACTTGGGCAAGCACATGAATACGAGGAAAACGGGCGTGTTGCAATTGGATTTACCAAACGAAGTTCCTAGATTTTTAGGCCCGATTGGTCCACCTTTGCTGAAAATATTACCAAGCGATGATATCTTTAGAGGCAACCGGCTCTTTTTTCCAACGTGCGCCGTAATCGGCAACTCTGGGTCCATGAAATCGCGCGTAAATAGAAATCGCGCGGCGGAGATTGACGCGCATACCGTCGTCATAAGATTCAACGACGCGAAGACAGACTCGAATTACGGCGACATCGTGGGAAGGAAAACGTCGATGCGTGTGGTGAACGCAAAGCATTTTGGGTTTCGCGAGACGGAAGATGAATTTGTCGTGCAGCAAATGCGTTCTCCGCAAGCGTTTCGGTCGTTCATGGGCGAGCACAGAAGGAACCCGGGAACGCCTTTGTACTCTTTACATCCCGATTTTGCATCGTATGTGATTAAATCGTTCCCGAAAATTCAAACGAGCGTTGGCTTTCAAGGGGTTTTGATGGCGTTGATGTCGTGTGGGACAGTGAACGTGTACGGATTTTCTCTCGGACCGAACGAAGGCTTTTCGAAATCGTATTACAGACCAGATTCGGACGAAGATCTCGACGCCGACGATGATAGCAGTAGAAATGCCGAAGTTCAAATGCTTCGTAAACGAGAACAAACCGAGTGGAAGGCTTTGAGCGCGATGAACGGAGCAGGGCTGATTACGTTTCGCGATAAGTGCGTTGAGAACTGTCACGTGAGTCGATCGCGTTGTGGTCAATGCATGAAAAAACAAGAAAAGGTGATCACGGGTGAAGTAGACGACGTCGACGATGGTGATGAGAATAGCGGTAGCAATGATGACGAGGATGGTATTAGCGAAAACGATGTGCGAGCGGAAGAAGAAGCGTGAATTAGAAGATAGTCACAATTCGAGTCGATCGATTCACCGAACGCTGGCGGAGATAGCGAATCGACTTATAATACAATACATCGTTTGGTTAATGAGAACTACTTTATTTCCACGGTTTCAAAATCGGCAGCAATATGACTAGAAGTACAATCATCATGAGTATCGTAAACACGCAGGCCCATTTCCGCGTGTTCTTTTGGTATTCTCGAGCACTCACTAACGCCACTTGCCCTTGTTTTACGTACTCGGTCGACTTGGAAACTTGTTCCTGTATATCATCTATCATCTCTCCTTGCGCGTCGACTAGAACGCTCATGTCTAAAAAGATCTGATGTAAATCTAACAACCGCCGCTCTAACTCTCGAACCGCCTTGTGTCGTTCCTGAATTTCTTCGACCGTGTCTAATATCAAACCTCTGCCTTGATCTAAAATCGCTTGCTTAAACATTTGTTCATCGGCACCGTTTTCAATCATCGATTCGAGTTTCTCTTCCTCGATTTGTTCCCCAGTCAACGCAAAGAATCGCCTCTCGATGACTTCCTTGTGTTCGGTCCGCAACTTCTCGCGAAGGACTTGAAACTCAGCCATTTGCTCTTTCAACTTTGTTTTCAAAGCGTTCGAAACAGTTTCTCTGGTTTGTTTCTCGCTTCCATCCACGCTTATTTTTTTCTCTCGTAGCAACCTTTTCAAGTCTTCGTCCATGTTTTGCACGCGCAGTTTAGCTTCACGCGCTAATGTTTTCGCCTTCTCCGAGCACGCGTTCATTTCGTCTTTGATTTGGGACATCTCTGATGATTTTAAAGCCGACTTTCCGCGTTCGTGGAGTTGATGCAAGTTCACGAGCTGTTTTCGTATGTCCGAAAGAAGACTCTTCATCAATGTTGCGTCTCTTAAGAAGAGTTCCATCGTCGTTGGAGACGAAGTGGTTGATGTTGACGGCTCTGAAGAAACACCTCTTTCAACGTCAACGAATTCGTCTTTGTTGGTGCCTTTTGTTGATAAAAAACGACTCATCTGTTTGTTGTTGTTGTTCGTTTGCTCATCCCGGTCGTCAACTCCCGTCTTTTTTATCTCGCCGAGCAAATCGCTCATGTTGATTTTAGTTTTCGTTGCGCTTGAGACTTGTGAAGAGTTGTTGTTCTTGTTCTTGTTGTTGTTGTATATGGTCGTGTGTCGCTTTACTCGTACATGTCGTACGGTTTTTTGTGGAAAGATGTGAAAAAAATCAAAAAATCAAAGGAGTACCGTTAATTGTTTTAACTACTTCACATCTTTAAACACAACCACGATGTATCGCATGATATTAGTATAAAACAATGGGAGAGAGAGAATAATGAGTTCGTGCGCAGTTTGCTTCGACATCGTGTCGGGGAAATGCGTTGCATTATCCGAGTGCGGCCACGTCTTTCATCCTTCGTGCATAACGAAATGGTTCGATATGAAAAAGAAAAGCAATCGCCAGGACGGTTTTGCGATTCCAACAGCTCCTTGCGTCGTGTGCAGAGTTGATTTCGATATCAGCGCGGCGCTTCCGGTGTACTTAGATGTCCCGCTATCTGCGCTTAAAGCAACGACGACGACGAAGAGAAGAGTCGACAAGAAACGAAGCGGCGATACGAAGCAGACGAAGAAGAAGAAGAAGAAGAAGAAGAAGACCAATTTTGAAAAGAAAGAAAGAGGGAGAAGAAAAACAAACATCCTCGAGAAGCAAGATGATGAGGATGTTGTCGTATTGGTTAGCAGTAGCGAGAGCGATGGAGATGAGAGTGATGATGCCGCTAATGATGATGGTGACAGCGAGGAGCACTTAGAATCAGAAAATAAAAATGCAGAACTTCGCAGGCTTTTACTCGAAGAAAAGCGGAAAACCCGGGAAGCGGAAGATGCGGTCGTTTTGAATAGGTGTAACAACGATGCGTTCGCGCAAAGTAAAATGCAGCTGGAAACACTACAAGTGGAGTATATGCAAGTGCAAGAAGAAAACAGAGTTGCGAAAGCGCGAGAGAAAATCGCAGTGGACAAAGCTAAAAATTTTGAATCGAGAGTCACGAAAGCTGAATCAGACGTCAAAAGGCTTCGAAGCGAAATCGCGGCGTTGAAGCACCAAAGAGCGGTGGAGATGGACGTGTTCGCGGATAAAAATGCCGTGAGTAGTAGTCGCTTTTTCGAAGAGGAGCAGATTGCTCGATTGATGGATCAGAAGGATAAACGTATGGCGCTCGAATCCCTCGCTCGTTCTTTACGAATGAAGACGAAACACATTGTGACGCTCCAAGACGAATATAACAAAGTAGTTAAAAGTTCAAGAGTCGCGGAAAAGTCACTTCGCGATTTAGAGATGAAATACGCGAAGCGAAAGGCGAGAGAAAAGCAAACGAGGGAGGAGTTACAAAATCTTACGAGAGTAGAAAGGCAAAAGCATAGCGAAGTAGAAAGAAGCGGAATCAAAAATGGGATTAAAGAGGGCGATGTTGTTGTTGTTGTTGATGATGATGATGATGATGACGACGATGACGACGATGACGACGACCTTTTGATTCTCGATGATGATAATAATAAAAGAAATAAACCGTCGAGTAGCGTCTTGCGCGACTCAAACAATAAGAACGATAGTATAAGCGGGAAAGTAATAACGCGGCTAGGTGGCAACGTAAAGAGTCATCACTTTAATAGAAAGAATAATGCTGGTGGTGGCTCATTCATACAAAATGGAGACGACGGTCGAGGGGGGAGAGCAACAATATTGACCACCTCTACAGGGGGAAAGCTCGAACGCAACAACAGAAATGATCGAAAGCCGTTGAGTCGAGGTGAAATGATGCAGAAAAACCTCTCCAGCTTCGTGCGCAAGGGACGGTAGATAGATGTAATTTTGCAATATGAATGTATGATTGAAAATGAGTTGTATGTATCGTGATAAATGCGCACTCACATTAAAAAAAACGTTCTCGCTAAAAACTTAGAGCTCATCTTTCGGTGCTTCCTCTTCTTCCACTGCCGGCGCAGATTCTTCGGCTTCGGCGACTTCTTCCTCTTCATCGGGGAACTCGATTTCATCCAAGAGCGGTGCGTCTTTCTCAACGCCCATCTTGTCCTTGAGCAAATCAAAGACACGCGACGCCATGGATTTAGAGTCGTCGATGACGAATCCAGATTCGATGAGCGCAGTTTCGAACATGACGACAGCCAAGTTCTTGGAAGTTTCATCTTCGCCATCAGCTTCGTACTTTTCCTTGAGAGCGGCAACCAGCGGGTGTTTGTAGTTGATTTCCAACGTCTTCTTACCCTTCATGTACTGCGCTCTCGAGTCGTCCGATAACGCTTGCGCTCTCATGATACGCTCCATGTTGGCAGACCAGCCGTATTTGCTCGTGACCACGACGCATGGCGTCGTGGATAATCTGTTCGAGATCTTCACGTTTTCGATTGAATCCGGGTACGAGGTCAAAAGAGCATCCTTCCACCATTTCGTGAACGGCTTGAAGTGTTCTTTCGTCTTTTTGAACTGCTTCTTCTCGCCTTCATCCGCGTCCCCAAATTTCATGTCTTCCTTGGAAGCGTTGGAAAATTTGAACTCATCGAATTCTGTCAAGTTTTGCATCGTGTACTCGTCAATCGGGTCGGTGAAGTAAATAACTTCAAATCCTTTCAACAAGAGTTTTTCGAGAAACGGCGATTTCTCCAAGGCTTCTTGGGATTCGCCGGCGACGTAATAAATGCTCTTTTGTCCTTTCTTCATTCTCTCGACGTACTGTTCCAAAGAGACCAGTTTGTCCGGAGATTGAGAGGTGTAGAAGCGGAGTAACTTGGCTAATCGCGTTCTGTTCGAGGCATCTTCGATGATGCCTAATTTGATGGCTTTACCGAAAGATTTCCAGAACTTTTCGTACTTTTCGTTCGCGATAACCTTGGCCTCTTCGTCTTCGTTCTCGTTGTCGTTATCCTCGGAGTCGTTGCCTTCCTCAGCGAGTTTACGAATCATATCCAATGCTTTTCTGACGAGCTTCTTCTTGATCGTTTTCAAAGAAGTGTGTTGTTGCAACGTTTCGCGAGAAACGTTCAACGGAAGCGTATCGGAATCGACGATCCCTTTAATAAAAGAGAGATACTTCGGCAAAAGCTCGTCGAATTCATCGGAAATGAACACTCTTCTCACGTACAGTTTTAACGCAGAGGCTTTACCGTAGTAGTTATCGTACATATCCGGTGGGGCACTTTCCGGAATGAAGAGAATAGCTTTAAACTCAACATCGCCTTCGGCTTTGAAGTGGGAGTACGTCAACGGATCGCTCTTGTCTTTCGACAACGCCTTGTAAAACTTGGAGTACTCTTCCGGTTCAATTTCGGAAGACGATCTGAGCCAGATAGCTTTAGAGTCGTTGAGTAAGACCCAGTCCCAGACGGTTTTCGTAACCGTTTTCGTTTTTGGTTTGTCGTCTTTCTCGTCCTCATCGTCGTCGTCGTCGTCCTCATCGTCGTCCTCTTCGTCCTTCTCCTCGTCGGACTTTTCTTCATCGTCGTCTTCGATCGGAACTTCTTCGGATTCTTCCTTAGATTCCCACATGTAAATCGGAAAGTTGATAAATTCAGAGTACTTTTCGACCAAGTCCTTCAATTTGCCCTCGTCCAAATACTCTTGCGCTTCCTCTTTGAGATAAATCTTGATCTCCGTGCCTCTGTCGATCGCTTCACCATCGGTATCTTCAGAAATGGCAAAGTTACCGTCGGCTTGAGATTGCCAGATCCATTGCGTGTCTTCGCTGTTCGACTTGGTACGCACTTCCACAAAGTCGGCGACTAAGTACACGGAGTAGAAACCGACGCCAAACTGACCGATGAGAGACATGTCGCCACCCTTTTGCATTTGCTCGAGGAAGGCTGACGTACCAGATTTAGCAATCGTGCCCAAGTTGTCCTTGATTTCTTGCTTGGTCATCCCAACCCCTTTATCGCGGATGGAAATAAGCTTTTGGTCTTTGTCGATTTTGATGCGAATGTCGAGCTGAGCGGCATCTCCGTCGCCCAATTGCGAGGCATCGGTCAAGGACAAGAAACGAATCTTGTCCAAAGCGTCGGATCCGTTAGAGATCAATTCTCTCAGGAAGATGTCTTTGTTGGAGTACAAAGAGTTGATGATGATATCCATCAAGCGCGAAACTTCGGCTTGAAACTCGTTGACTTCAGCACCCGCCTTGAAGGTTGGAATTTGGAATTCTTCCGATGACGATGGCGCCTCATCCGCCGCCGCCGCTTCTACGAATAGCGAAGAAGAGGAAGCAGAGAGCGCGTTATCGTTCCCAAAGTCTGTTGTTGAAAGTGAAAAGAGACGACACACACAACGGTCAGTGATGGCTCGAGTTAACTTTAACCACCAATAGAAGAAGATACTAATCCAAAATTATATTTGATCGAAAGAAAGCGAGAAACAAATTTCCGAGACCAAACAACACGCGGCGCGCTCTCGAAAGATGATGATTGAATAAAAAAAAGACTACGACATCATATCATTACGCACTCGAAGGGACAGAAATACCGGCAAACAAGCCGATGAGTAACCCCAACAGAAGGAATTTAGTAAACTTCATCATCGTTCTTACGTTCGCGAGAAAGAAAGAAACGTTGTTGGTGTTTCTAAAAGTGATGAAGAGATGAGAAGAATTTTCCTTCCTTTTCTCCTTTTCTCTTTTGGAGATGATGGGTGACAATTCAGGAGCCAATCAAAATTTCACAAATTAGCGACACAACACACAAACAAAAACAACGCGTGGATGGGGTGGTGGTGAATAAATAAATTTTTCGTACAAACTTTAACAACTTTGACGCTTCTTTCTTTCCTCATCCTCATCCTCATCCTCCTCTAATTCTTCCGAGTTTCGCCGCCAATTTACATACACTTCGTCCGTTCTAAACCTTTGCGTGCACGTCGTCTGTTCTAAAGGAACACCCACGCTTCCGTTCGCTAAATATTCAATCAAGCCGGTGTACGCAATCATGGCGCCGTTGTCGATGCAATATCGTTCATCCGTCGCATATAACTTCCCTCCGCGCTCTTTAGCCATTATATCCATCATCTCCTGCAGACGAAGATTACACCCAACACCCCCCACGATGAGCACATCGTTCGCATCGCAATGCGCCATAGCTCTTTCCGTCACTTCGATCAACATCGCAAACACAGTTTCCTGAAACGACATCGCCAAGTCAGCCTTCGTGACTGTATTACTACAACCATTACTATTACTACTACTTTTCATCGCGGCTACTTTTTCTTCCGCGTTGGTTAGAATTCCACCAACGTTTATATCCATACCTTTACAATTGTATGGAAATTCCACGAAGGTTTTACCTTCTTTCGCGAGTTGTTCGATGTTATATCCCGGCGCCGGGTCGTTCGAAAGCTCTAAACACCTCGCGAATCTATCCAACGCGTTTCCTACCGCTATATCTATAGTTTCTCCAAAAATTCTGTACCTGTTATCGTTGTACGCGATGATTTGTGTGTTCCCACCGCTCGCGTATAAAACGACTGGATTCTTAGCTTTCGTTACTAATCTTCCCATCTCGATGTGCGCTATGCAGTGGTTCACCGTTTGGATTGGTTTCTTCCAAATTTGACTGAGCGTTCGAACGACTAGCGCGACGACGATGAGGCACGCCCCCATCCCAGGTCCTTTGGTGAAACAAATCACATCAATTTCCTCGCCGAAATCTTTCAACGAAAATGAAGAGCGAGATTCATTATTATTATTACTATCATCAAACGCTTCTCGTAAAGCGTCTTCGGTTAAATCTAAAATCACTTTTTTGTGGTGGTTGGCGGTTTCTCGCGGGAGAAAACCACTACCCGTAGGCGCGCAATACGTCCGCCGTTTGTTGCTCAAAATCGTTACATCGCTGGTTACTATGCCGACGCCTATTTTGTTCGCCGACCCTTCGAATCCAATGGCTATCGCTCTCTTCTTCTTCATCCTTTTTCACATATATTTTATTATGGCGCCACGGCATCCGGTGTGAGAAAATATCGAAAGAAAGAAAAATGCAAAAAAAGAAATCTTAACTTTTGAAGTAACGAACACGCGCACACACGGAAAGAAAGAAAGGAAAAAAGGAGGATGCTGTCGGCGTCGTCGTCGGCGTCGTTAACTGCAGCAGCGGCAGCGTTAGTAACATCATCGTCGTCGTCAACGCGTCCAAATCTGACTTCTTCAAAGAAGACGAAGAAGGTAAAACTCAGCGGGGTGGTGAACTCATCACCATCGTCAAATGAAGGATACTTACCCGGCACCATGCTAAGCGCGGAGCAAATCTTAGAAGTACCCATCGATAGAAGAGCGTTTAAACCTACGAGCGAAGAGTGCCCTTTCTGTGTAAACGCGATAGTGAAAGAAAATGGGAGCAAGTGTATCGGAGTCTGTCGGAACCCGCAGAATGTGCCTGGTCCCCTATTCTTCCCTCATCAAATGCAAACGTGTCGAGACGCGGTTCAAATTCAACTAGAATCGATGAAAGATAAGAATAATCCTAGAACCGATCACGGCGTACAAGTTATGTGGGAGTTCAGCGTAGAATCGGGAAACATGGATCGCTCGAGATATTTCGGTTTCTCGTCGGATATGTATCACTTTGATCATTTTCTTGGGAAGTGTTTGGTAAACTTCGACGCGTTCGTATTCAATAGAAAGCACGAGATTCTTGACGAGATTTCAATGAAAGATGGGCGCACTTTAGTGAGAGTCATAGTAACTGATAAAGTTGGGAGTGATACTTTTTGGGCTTTTGTCATGGTGAAGCGCACATTCAGTAAATACGAAGGTTGCTGGCAAAGCTTGAGGATTTTGCCGTGCGATGAAAATTGGGATTCGAAATATATTAACGCGAATACAGGCGAAGCTAAGATGCCTGGAATATAAAATAGATTTATGTATATTAGTAGTACTGTACACGAAAACGACTAGTTAACGGCGGCGGTTTTGACGCCTCGGGTACCGTCCACCTTTATTTTAATATCGGCAGACGCGACGGAGGAAGCGTTGTTGTTGTTGTTGTTGATATTTTTTACACTCTTTCCCGAAGCAGCGTCGAGGATAATTTCCTTCAGTTCATCACCAGTTAAGCTTTCGCGATCCAAAAGCGACTTTGCAATCGCGTGCAGCTCTTTCTCGTGCGTTCGCAATAGCGTCTTGGCGCGCACGTACGCGCTTTCGAGCATTTCTTTCACTTCTTCCTCTATTTTTTGTCTCGTTTCTGAGGATAAGCCGCTTTGATTATACTCTTGACTCGCTAAACCAATAGTTTGAGAAAACCCGTACTTTGTGATCATCTCCCTCGCCAATCGTGTCGCTTGTTGCAAGTCAGAAGAGGCGCCGGTTGTAATTTCATCTTTGCCAAAGATCAACTCTTCCGCGACTCGTCCGCCCATGGTGACGTCAAGCATAGCCATCAACTGTTTGCGAGTGAGATTCAACTCGTCTTTATCTGGAAGTTGCATCACCATACCTAAAGCATGGCCTCTCGGAACAATGGTCGCTTTATGAACGGGCCTCGCACCTTGCGTTCTTAATGCAACTAAAGCGTGACCACCTTCGTGGTAAGCGGTGAGCTTTCTGTTCTCTTCCGTAATGACTGCGGACTTGCGCTCCGCGCCCATGAGAATGCGATCCTTTGCGTGGTCGAGATGGCTATTTTTCACTTCCGTCTCGTCATCTAAAGCTGCCTTCAACGCCGCAATGTTCACAAGGTTTGCTAAATCTGCTCCAGAAAAGCCCGGCGTCCCTCTCGCGACGATTTCAAAGTCTACGTCTTTCGCGAGCTTTACATTTTTCGAGTGCACTTGCAAAATTTGTTTGCGACCTTCGACGTCTGGATTCGGCACCACGACGGTTCTATCGAAACGCCCGGGTCGAACGAGCGCTTTATCCAAAGCCTCGGGTGTGTTTGTCGCTGCAAGCACAACAATACCTTGGACATCGGACGAATTAAATCCATCCATTTCCGTTAAGAGTTGATTCAAAGTCATGCGAGTGTTCTGCGCATCTTTCGGAGAACGCTGCGAACCGACCGCGTCGATTTCGTCGATAAAAACAATACACGGTGCTTGTTTCTTCGCCGCTTTAAATAGCTCTCTCACTCGTCGAGCGCCGACGCCAACAAACATCTCCTCAAACTCAGAGCCGGAAACGTAAAAGAACGGCACGTCCGCTTCGCCCGCGACGGCTTTCGCGAGCAAAGTCTTTCCTGTCCCCGGCGGGCCGACCAAGAGCAAACCTTTTGGAAGTTTTCCTCCCAAGCATGTAAACTTTTTCGGATCTCTCAAATAGTGTACGATTTCTTTCAGCTCATTCTTTGCCTCGTCGACGCCTTTTACATCCGAAAACGTTGTCTTCTTCTTCCTTCGTATTTTACCACCTTTACCGTCGCTCTCTTCGATGAACTCGTCCTGGTTTTGAGGTTTTGGTTGATCTGAGTTTCCTAGAAGCGATCTTCCGACCGGTCCTCCTTTATCCTCGATGAGTGCTCCTACTCCGGACAAGACCACAAAAGCTAAGCCTAACGTGCGAATTGTTCGCCAAACTTGCGCTGGAAACGTTGGTTCTAAATGCTGCACGAATAACGGCGACTTTGGCGTCCCTAGCACTTCACCGCCGGAAGCCGAGGACGACGATCCGCGCAACGCGTTTGTCGCAGCGGCTGCGGCACCGCCGGAAGCATTTCCTCCTACCCCACCTGTATTATTTGCCGCAGCTGTCGCGTCATTGATAGCTTTTGAGAATCCTTGTAAGGTTGGAAACTGCCATCCTCCACTTCCGCTAGCGCCGTAATTGTTCTTTGCCATCATCGCGGCATTTGCAGCCGCAGCGCCGGCAAAGCCATCACCTCCTTCTCCTCCTCCTCGTTGTCGTCCAAAAGCAGACGCTGCCGCCGAATGTGGTTGCATCATTTGCCCTCGCTGTAGAGTTTCTAACATCGCTGACTCGTTCAACCGATTCGTCGCTACTAATGCTTTGAGATATTCGCTCAGATTCTTCTCGTTTTGTTGGTTGACTCGGTTCGTTTCGAACAACTCAATCACTCTGTTGCTTTTGTTCTGCTTGTTCAACAGTTTGAGTTGCTGAAACTCGAGAGAGGACGAAGAAGAAGAAGAAGAGGAACCGAAGAATCTCTTGCTTATGTTGTTGTTGCTTATGTTGTTGTTGTTGTTATGCGAGACTTTGTTCGCGCTCATCGCGCGGTTGCTCTTGGAAAGATTCTTCGTCATCGTCACTCTCGTCGTCGTCGTAATTCTCGTCGAAAAAAACGCACACGCATCTCGAGAGAGTTTTGCGAACCCACTCCTTCTCGAAGAAAGAGACATGTCGCGAGACGCAGCGTTCGTATGACTCTTGTTTTTAAGAGAATGAGAAGGAAGTCAATTCACAC
>Ga0115000_10001873_pt1 | contig 18358 bp, 18 predicted proteins | sample ArcticOcean_MG_C_6_FD_89690 | JGI IMG/M metagenome (GOLD analysis project Ga0115000, IMG submission 89690) | Marine microbial communities from western Arctic Ocean - ArcticOcean_MG_CB8_128 | ecosystem: Environmental > Aquatic > Marine > Oceanic | place: Arctic Ocean: Canada Basin | collected...
TAATTTCGCGCTGTTGATATGTATTGCTTTCAGCTCATTTTCCTGGCCCTGTGCTCTTTGATGATTGCTTCCTTTCAAGTTGATGTTCGAAAAATTGGTGAGCTCGGTATCCTCTTCCGAGACTTTAGTCAAAAGCCTTTCTGGCAGTCTTCTGAAGAAATTCAAGATCGACTTAGCTCTGAAGGGCAGTTTCATATGAGTGATTCTGTAGTTGACACCTCTCTTGAGGAAGAAATTGAGACCTTAGAAGAGAAAAATAGCAAAAGACAAAGTTCTTCTTCTGGACCAATGAAGTTAAAGTTACAGCACAACGATAGTGAAATTATTGTAAGGCAGAAAGCTCTCCGCCGATGGCCACCTCCACACTGCAAAGGATCATACCCTGCTTATCCTCCCAAAGTGAAGAATATTGAGTACGAAAAGAGCACCGAGAGTTCTCGCAGAAGACTTTTATCTGAAGCTCCAACAGAGTTGCTTTTGGATAAAAATCCCCCAGACGTGAAGTTTCAAGCAGAAATTTATAACTACATAAGAAATTTCATGGCATCTCCCACTCCTTGCTCTTACAGAAATTGTCCAGAAATCATTGATGACTCGGGAGAAGGAAAATTGCCCATATACCCGTGGCCTTGCATCTTCAGAACCCGCAACGAACAGTGCTCCTTCAAGGAGGAAGGAAAATATAAGTTGCCACCAGCTTTGGAAAAAGATTCTCTAGGAAGTTGTGCATTCATCGGTACTGGTGATCAGCTTCTTCAGGCCAAGTTTGGTGACGAAATAGATGCTCATGATACTGTTATTCGTTACAATACTCCAATTAAAGGTTATGAGAAGAATGTTGGGACAAAAACTACTTTGATGTTTGTGAAAGGACACTACAAGACTTCTGCTACGCCAAAACTCGGCTATTTTGACGCTAAGGTACCTCTTCCCAAAGGATCGAACGTGTATGCTATCGACACTGACGTTGGTATGCGACCAATGAGAACGTTAAGGAACGAACTTGTGAACATTTGGCTGAAAAGAAACAAAATTAAGGATGGCAAACCTGCGGCTGGACTCATGCGGACTCAGATGCTTATAAAGTCGGGCTTATGTACCTCGGTGGATCTCTATGGATTTTCGACGAAGGGGAGCGTTCGAAGTGGGAAGTACTTTGATAAAAAAGCTATCGTAACAAAGGGTCATACGATTGATTGGGACGGCTGGATCTTGTCAGCTATGATGGACTTAGGTTACATTTGTGTGTATGGTTCCTAGAACCGTAGAATTAGATGAAGATCGTAGTAGAGAAAGTAGACCCGGTCCTGGAGATGAGGAAAAGATCTGGTTTACGACTGGGTTGCAATATGTTGCAATATAATAAAAAGCGTCATCTAAGGGTCACACCTAACTCTTCTACCATTTTGGTTCTCACGGAATCTTGCAGCTCATTCACCTCTTCATCAGTAAGAGAACGCTCCATGGATCGATATACTATTCTAAAACAATTTGAGGTCTTCCCTGTTTTTGAATTGTGAAACTCATCGATAAGCTTAACTTCTTCTACAAGATTTCCAGCAACCCCACGGACTAGTTCGCACAAATTATTCTCGGTAAAATTTGTCACTTTTTCTGGCAACCAAAACGAAACGTCTTTCAAGCAAGGTGGATATTTAGAATAGCTTTTAAACTTTTTCATGCCAACACCGCCAGCTCGGAACATTTGAGCTTTGAACTGATTGCTAAATCGAGGATCATCTGACCAGAAAAGTCGAATATCTGGGATGTCAAAAAGAACCATTGCCAAGCGCTCTAGACCAAGCCCAAATGCCCAAGCCTTTTTCCCTGCATTACCGGAGTCTTCTAATATAGACTGCTGCATGACACCACATCCGAGGACCTCTAACCACTCACCGTTGAAAAAGATTTCCAACTCGAAGGAAGGCTCTGTAAAAGGAAAGTATGCATCGACCCAGCGCATCTCTACTTCACCAAAAAGATGTTGCGCCAATCCTTCTAAAGTTTCTTTTAATTCTTTGCTGACAACTTCAACTTCGCTCAAATGGTCTGAATTAAGTTCTGCTGCATCAAAAACGCGCACTCCTTCCATTTGGTGAAAAACTGGAAAGTGTGTAGCATCAATGGTGTCACGGCGATAAACGTCCCCTGTGACTAGAAACTGTTTTTCTCCACCTTTCAGTTTTTCATGTTGATGCGCAGAAGTGTGACAACGTAACACGCTATCGGCATTGACATAGTATGTATCATTTACTGACCGGGAGATGTGATCTTTAGGAACTAACACAGAATCAAAGTTCTCGAAAGTTGATACTATCGGATGGATGTCATCGAATCTTTTGAACGAATTATTTCCAAACTTGGAGTCGAAATAGTCGCCAATTACATTTTTTAATATTCCAAGGGGATGATCAGGTCGTTGGTGCAAGTTTATTCCAAGTCTTTGATATATATAATCCGAGACATTATTGTGTGGGTCCCCTGTGATGACGTCTATAAAAAAGACAGGGATAGAAAAGATTAGTAAACTAAGAGAATATACTTCGTGTAGTAATCAGACGATTTACCTTCTCTTTTTGTTGCCGAAAGTGCTTTAAAATGCGCGCGTCCAGAGTTCTTTCGAGTTGTTATATTTGAGCAAGTTTCCTTAAATACTCCGCGTCTTCCGGTACGAAGATAAGAAGGAGCTGAAATTCTGCCACCACTGGGTTCCCCGCAAAAAGATGTGCGACACAGAAACTTTTAGATTGAAGCAGAAAGAAAATAGAAATATCCTCACCCTCGCAAGCGACTACCCATCATAAATCTTAGATGTGTGTTCGTCGTATTCACGCTACATTTAAACATTTGATAGCTACTTTCTATGTATGAAGATACACCGATACCTTTGGGGCCTAAACCCAAGACGAAATCTAGGGTGTCAAAAAATGGTCAGCCCCGTTCATTTTTCGTCTTTTCCTTTTCTTTTTTTTCAATTCCGAATCACTTCAAGTCGAAAACGTCAATTGGGCGGCGGCAATTTCGCACTTTTCTTGCTTTGTTGTACTGTCTCTTCTTTACAGTTGTGACGGATTGACCAAAGATATAGGCAACTCACGTGATTAACGTACGTCTGCAAATTACACTGCCTCTCAACGGTAGTTATTCTGATACGGTTTTGTATTAGCTTAAAGCGTGATTCTTGCATTCTGTTAATTCTTCTCCCCTTTCGCATCCCTACACTCCGATACATAATGACTGAATTCATGATAAAGCCATCTGATGAATCTCAAGTCTATGATGCATCAACATGGCCACTGCTACTGAAGAATTACGATCGCTTGATGGTAATTTAATTATTATCAAATCTATCATAATATTTAAGTATTTTTTTTTTCTAGGTTCGCACAGGACACTATACCCCAATTCCCTGTGGTTATTCACCCTTGAAACGTCCTATTTCGGAATACATTCGCTATGGAGTTATTAATTTGGATAAACCAGCTAACCCTTCCTCGCACGAGGTTGTTGCTTGGTTAAAGCGTATTCTGAGAGTAGAAAAAACCGGTCACAGTGGGACATTGGATCCAAAAGTAACAGGTTCTCTCATAGTTTGCATCGATCGTGCAACACGTCTTGTGAAGGCACAGCAAGGTGCTGGAAAAGAATATGTTTGCATCTGCCGTTTGCATGCCTCTCCTAAAGATGGGAAGACCTCAGTAGAACGTGCAATTGAAACCTTGACTGGTGCGCTTTTTCAACGCCCTCCACTGATTTCTGCAGTGAAGCGCCAACTTCGAATTAGAACTATATACGCAAGTAAACTACTTGATTATGATGCAGAACGTAACCTTTGTGTTTTCTGGGTGTCATGCGAAGCTGGAACTTATATTCGGACTTTATGTGTTCATTTGGGTCTCATACTTGGCGTTGGTGGTCATATGCAGGAGCTCCGTAGGGTACGTTCAGGCGTATGCGATGAAAATGATAATTTGGTGACGATGCATGATGTTCTCGATGCACAGTGGTGCCGAGATAATCTACAGAAAGAAGATTATCTTCGACGCGTGGTTATGCCTCTTGAAGTCTTATTGACCAATTTTAAACGCCTTGTAGTTAAAGATTCGGCCGTGAACGCAATTTGCTATGGTGCAAAACTAATGATTCCAGGTCTACTGAGGTACGAGAGTGGAGTTGAAGTCGGAGAAGAGTGCATCTTGATAACAACAAAAGGCGAGGCTATTGCTACTGCAACAGCCCAAATGAATACTGCTATAATGGCTACATGTGATCATGGCTGTGTGGCAAAGGTTAAGCGTGTTGTAATGGAACGAGACACCTATCCACGGCGTTGGGGCCTTGGGCCAACAGCTGTTGCAAAAAAAAAATCAGTTGCTGATGGGACCATGGCCAAATTTGGTAACAAAAGTAAGGGTGTGCAAGATGATATGAAAAATTCTAATGAAGAAGCTCCAAATGAAGGTAAGAAAAAAAAGAAGAAAAAGGACGAAAAAGAAAAAAAGTGATGTTGGCCAAGCAGACTATATATAATAGAGCCTGGTTCAAAATGAGCAGACACTGAAGCTTTGCCTCTAAAAACTAGCCTAACTTTGTCCAACTTATTTATAACACTATGCATCAGCTTAATACTCCTAGTATTAAATGATCATTTATGAGAAACAAATACAACTACCAGTATGCTAGGGAAATCTTTCGTGAGTGAACTTTGGAAATCTTTTGTGAGTGAACTTTAGTGGAAAAAAATAAAAATACCCCTGTCGTGTTGTCCGCCTTCCGTAAAACATACCATTCCAACCGCTTCAACTATTGCAAGTTTGCTGAATGTTAGAAGTATCACTTAAGCTCAGAAAACCGCCATAGTTTCAATTCATGATCTATGTCATTCTTTAAAAAGAAAGAAACTATAGAATTCCTGTTTCTACTAATGTTGACTGCCACAGCTAAGTTAGATGATTCTTCATGAATTCTTTTCACCGGAATAGAGCATAAAAGTTGTTGAGAATTCGAATCCCACAAATAAAGGTGTCCGTTTTCCGAACCACACACAATCAATTCAGCTTCCTTGATTTTCACGTAGGAACTAGGCAAGCAAAATTCTCTGTTCATATGGGATCTATATTTCTTCACACTTCTACCTGAATTTATATCAATCAACATAATAGAATCAGACAAAGTACCAAGCAATATGTATGATGGATTGGGTGTGCAACAAAGGAATGATATGGGTATTGCTTTATCTTCTGAAACTGAAAGAGACTTAAGGCAAGCTCCACTATGTTTATCCCAAAAGCGACAACTTCCGTCATAGCTTCCAGTTATGATTATGCTCCCATCCGCACTGAAACAAATACTAGAAATGGGGTCGGCGTGAGCTGGTATAATTAGCATACATTTCCCATTTTTAATATCCCATAAACGTAAAGTTTCATCCGAAGAACCACTTGCTAGCACGTTACTACTCGGTAAATTAAAAGCACAGCAAGTGACAGAACATTCATGACCTGCCAGTAAACGAATGCATTTGCCTGTCAAAGAGTCCCAAAGCATGAGAAAAGTATCATCTGATGCAGTAGCAATAATTTTATCGTCACTACTCCAGGTAAAGTCGCACAAGCCTCCGGAATGACCTACAAGAATTTGAGCCAATATACCTGTTTTCGTGGACCAGATTCGACAAGTTTTATCCCCAGATACACTTGCGACTCTTCACAAGGCGTATCGAACGCATGAAGTCAGTATTGTTTCGAAAATATAGTTCATTTACTTACCTGGAGCCATCGTTGGAAAATTTTGCTGACGCTATCGTTTTTTCATGCCCTCTACAGGCGAAGTCGAACTCAACACTCCGTGAAGGAGCAGATTTTGACAACAACATCATTCTATAGAAAATTTGATCTGAAATCTTCTTGTAACATATCTATCGAGACTGCAGGGAGTGGGTTCTAATATTTGAGATACCATATGGACAATGACGAATTGTTGCCGGCTGCGGGAGCAAAAGAGTGCACGCAGTATAAAAATCTTCCATTTTTTTGGTTTGAAACCGGCTTTTTTTTCCAAAGGGACCCCCCTTTTAAGATGCATTTGACATTTTTGTTTCGCACGTGACGTGTGAAACCAAGGAGTCCTTTCACAATTTCTAACTAGGTTTTGATTCATCACCGATTTAAGTTCGATTGAAATTCATCTTCGCGCTCAGATAAAAAACAATCGCATACTTGAGGGATTTAGATGACTTGAATGAGACACATTGGGTTCTGATGCGAAAAGCTTTGTGCTTGAAAGATTTGCAGAATCTTGACATCTATGATGAAGTTGGCATTTTGAATTGGAATCTCAGACATATCTCAGACATTCGCTCAGATAGTTCTAGATATGGGCGGAGTAAAAAGAAATCAAGGTCAGCGATACGACGAACCGACTTCATCAGAAAATATAGCCCAGAAATTGAAAAAAAAATCAAGTTTAACTCTATGCACCATCCGGGAGTCGAACCCGGGTCTCGAGCTTGGAAGGCTCATATCCTAACCGTTGGACTAATGGAGCGTGCTCACACTTTGTTTCAAATAACATCCAAATACACAAACGTTTTGCTCCTACTCAAACACAAGTGTTTTATTCGTGATTTTTGTAAACTCCAATGTCCTGAAGGGCTGAAGGGCTTAAACATATTGAACTTGAATTCAAATTTGCACTCTCATCATTGAACGTTTTCTGTCGTTCCCCGTTAAACGTTTTCTGTCGTTCCCAGAAAACCCGTTCCGCATATTATAACAAACCCTAAATATTCGAACGATGCATAGCATTTTTTGCACGATTCCTTAGTATCCTGTTCGTCTGTGTACCCGACCCGGCACGTTTGGAACCTTCCAAAGATTTATTTTCCCGCACTGACTTCGACTTCACTGGACGTTTTTGCGCACATCTTCCCAAGATTCATTCCTCACTAATAAATAAAGAAAGTATTGTCGCATTCTTACACCAGCTATGGAAACTGAAATGCAGTTTCGGGAGTTACAGGTATGTTGAAGTTTAACTATGACTTTCGTGTTAACGGCTCATTTCTCAGACATATGCGAGACAAATCGTGGCGAAATTAGAAGACTACAGAGAAAGAGATAAGATAAGGGATGCCGAACTTGCATTAATGAAAGAAAAGCTCTCAATAGTGATATCTTCTTTTGAAGCAGAGAAAGCAAAGATTATTGCGGAATATACTCTTAAATTTCACGAGAACAAAACGAAACTTGCTGAACATGAATATGCCTTGGCATCTTTAAAGACCTCGTATGACGAATCTCAGCGAGCTAGACTGTATAATGAAGACAGAAAAAATGAAATACAGGATGATTTAATGGTGACCATGAGAGAGAATGATATTTTAAAGGCTGATAACGAAGAGTTGCAGGAGACTGTAGTAGAACTCTACGAGGATACAATTTTTTTGAGGAAAACTCTTCAAAATGCGTATAATACCATGGAAATGGCATATCATAGCCGTGCGAGAGGCTATTCTAATGTGTCAGGCAAACAAAACTCAACCTTCAATAAGAATCTCAACGCAGAGGATAGAGCCACCTCTCGAGAAATATTGGAGGCGTTACGGAAAGAAATAGTCCAGAAGAATGGAGAGGTTGATGAATTAACTCAGTTACTTGGGGAAAAACAGGGCGAGATAGTTGTGTTGAAGGCAGAGAATGTGAGCTTGAGCAGAGGTGAAAACACTGAAGTTCTCGCAAAAGTGAAACCGACCAAAATTGGAAATAGTCTTACATCCTCGAGAATTTGCAAAAGAGACTCCAGCCAAAACGATATGATTTTGAAGGCTAAGACACCCGGATCGATGAGAAGGAAAGTATCTGATACCGAAATTTTCACACAGAAGTCTTCAAGTCAAAAAATGAATGCAGAGCCAGGAGGAAAGGATTTGAGGAAAGGCAAGCAAGTAGAAACTTTAGTGCAGCGAGAAGTGAATAAGTCAAAGAAGAGACGGAGACTTCTGAACCAATCAACCATAGAAGACGTACAGCGAGTGTAGTATACATTTAATTCAGTATTAGCTGTATGATATATTTCATTGAGTAAGAAAGTACTTCTATTATAATATTGGAAAAAGTTATCAGTGCTCTATGAAAAGGAGCAAAGAAAAAAAATGTGTTCGTGAAGAATTTAAAGCTCGTCATGGTCGTCAACATCCCCAGACTCTGAGTCCTCCTCATTCTGCTGATACGCTTGAGAAACAATTGGGTTGCAGATCCCCTCAATTTCTTTAAGTTTTTCTTCGTATTCTTCCGTGTCTGCTTCTTGATTCTCATCTAACCACTCAAGAACTTCCTTCACAGCGTCTTGAATGGTAGACTTGTCCGACTCTTCAAGCTTATCGCCCAATTTATCGCTGTCTGAGACAGTATTTTTCATGTTGTAGGCGTAAGTCTCCAAACTATTCCTCGAATCGATTCGCTCTTTAATTTTTTTGTCCTCCTCTGCAAATTCTTCAGCTTCTTCGACCATACGTTCAATTTCTTCTTGAGAAAGTCTCCCTTTATCGTTTGTTATAGTAATTTTCTCTGATTTACCAGTTCCTTTATCTTCCGCACCGACATTAAGAATCCCATTCGCATCAATTTCAAACGTAACCTCGATTTGTGGAACACCCCTGGGTGCAGGGGGAATTGACGTGAGTTCAAATTTACCAAGTAAATGATTATCCTTGGTCATGGCTCTTTCACCCTCAAAAACCTGTATCATCACAGTTTGCTGATTATCTTGATATGTTGTAAAAGTTTGAGATTTTTTTGTCGGTATGACAGTATTACGTGGGATCAACTTCGTCATAACGCCACCAACTGTTTCAATACCTTGTGTCAGAGGTGCTACATCAAGGAGAAGTATGTCCTTCGTTTCATCACCCCCTTCGCCAGATAAAATCCCGCCTTGGACTGCAGCACCATATGCAACAGCTTCATCTGGGTTCACTCCCTTGCTCGGTTCCTTGCCATCAAAGTACTCTTTCAACAGTTCCTGAACTTTGGGGATTCTTGTCGAGCCACCAACTAAAACAATTTCATCGATTTGACTTTTCTTCATACCAGCATCCTCCATTGCCTTCTTGACAGGCCCCATCGTTTTGAGGAAGAGGTCATTATTTAACTCTTCAAACCTGGCTCTGGTGAGAGGCTCAGAAAAATCAATACCGTCATAGAGAGATTCTATCTCAACTCTGACTTGGTGTTGGTTGGACAAGGAGCGCTTCGCGCGCTCAGCCTCGCGGCGAAGCTTCTGTACAGCTTTCTTGTCATTCGAAACGTCTTTACTATGCTTTCTCTTTATGAGCTTAATAAAATATTCCATGATTCTTTGGTCAAAATCTTCACCTGCATGGCTTACGAATTAGATGGATGTCATGATTTTACATAGTATTGAACTTACCCCCGAGGTGCGTATCTCCATTTGTTGAAATAACTTCAAATACACCGTTATCAATAGTTAAAATGGAAACATCGAATGTGCCTCCACCAAGGTCAAAAACAAGAATATTCTTCTCGCCTTTCTTGTCAAGACCATAGGCGATGGCCGCCGCAGTAGGTTCATTGATAATTCTTGCAACGTTGAGTCCCGCGATTGTCCCCGCATCTTTTGTTGCTTGCCGCTGTGCATCGTTGAAATATGCTAAGAAAGAAAAGTAAGCTCAGTCTATATCGAGAACGAAAAAAGAAAATACCAGGTACGGTTACAACAGCATTTTTAATTTGCTTCCCGAGGTATCCCTCTGCCGTTTCTTTCATTTTAACAAGAACCATGGCTGAAATTTCTTCAGCTTGAAAGACCTTCTTCCCCTCCTTCAAGTCAACTTCGATGCAAGGTTTGCTCTCTTTGTTAACAACTTTGAAAGGGAACATTTTCAGATCGCGCTGAACATCTTTGTCAGAATATCTGGTCAAGTTAAAAGAAAAAGAATGAGTCAGCAAAAAGGAAAGAGATGTTTGAGTAGACTCTTACTTTCTCCCAATCAATCTTTTAGCGTCAAAAACGGTTCGTGTTGGATTGGAGGTGGCTTGATTTTTTGCAGCATCTCCGATCAGACGCTCAGTATCCGTAAATGCAACGTAAGATGGAGTAATCCTATTGCCTTGGTCATTTGCAATTATTTCAACTTTCCCGTTAACGTATGCTCCGACGCAAGAGTACGTGGTACCCAGATCGATTCCGATCACGGTACCGAGCTTTTCACCGGAGTCGTCGGCGAACGCTGATAATAAAAGCAGCACAAAAGAGACTGGAAACAAAATAAAAGTCAGCATTACTAAGAAGAATTGAATTGCCATAAACTATACCGAGTGTGAACTGATGAAAACGCAACATTGTGAGTAAACGTGAGTGTTAAAGTGGCGAGGTGGGAGAAACTCCGACCAAAAAAATCTTTTTTTCAAGAGCGATAGAGCGTCGAATGAGCGAGTGAAACAATGACAGCCTGGGAACCAATCATTTTTTTTTCCGTAAACACAATTTAGGGTTTAGCTCCCGTATCGATTTTTTACAAAATCTTTTTTGAACGCTTTCCCTCGAGCCAGGCTAGACCAAAAGTGCCTTCGCGCTTCTGAAAAGGTTGAATTACGCCATATTCTTCTCGCAGGTTCTGTTGTATTAAGATAATCCCTGAGCGTAACCGGTGCTGAAAATATGCTTGCATCTGCTGGATTCAATACCGCTATTTCGAGTGCGAGGGTAATTCGCGCATTTCTTTTTTCTCCACTGTTCTTATGTGATTATTTTCGTATAGTTCAACCTTGCGCACTCGCGTCAATCGCGTACAAACGCTAGTTACAGGTAGGGCACTAGGAATATGTTCGCGAAATGCTAAAAATAATTCGAATGGTGTTCACAATTCCTCCCCCTTTCCTTTTGATAGAATTCGCCCTTATGTTCAACCGTGTTTTTCTAAACTCTTTCTCGCAGAAACACTAGCAGGAAGTATAAACCAATTCAAGCAAGTGCTGATAAAGCCCAAGTTATAAAGCCCATTAATGGCGACCCATTCATCGGAATGCTGGAGACACCGGTCACGTCTGCTCCTATCGTATCCAACTTTTTATCGAATCTTCCAGCATACAGAACTGGGGTATCGCCATTATTAAGAGGAGTTGAAGTTGGGCTTGCGCACGGTTTCTTTGTAGCTGGACCTTTCATTAAACTTGGACCACTTCGAGCATCTGATGCCGCCGAAGTAGCTGGTTGCCTATCTGGTGCTGGTCTCATTCTTATTCTTACAGCGTGCTTAAGCATCTATGGTGCCACAGCTTTTCAACGCGATGATGTTGTCGGCGTGAAAACTTTGAGTGGACGAGCTATCAATCGTGATCCGTTGCAAACTTCTGACGGTTGGGCTTCCTTCACCTCAGGATGGCTTGTGGGGGGATTATCTGGCGTCGCATGGTGTTATATCCTGACCCAAGTGCTTCCGTATTACTCTTGATTTCAGTACTGAACCTTAGAAATGAGGTACTAGTTGTAAATATGTCCACCACTAGTATCATCATTCCTTTCAAACTACAAATATGTATATTCTTACATATTCTTACATACCAATAATTTCCTATTTTCCCGGCAATGATAATATTGAGCTCTCGAAAGATCCTTTGACTTGAGTCTTTGGAAATCAATCGGAGCAGTGATATTGAGCATTTTCAAGCATTTTCACAGAACAGCCACGTGCTCCTTGCAGTTCCTAAAAGCCAAGTAAGCGGGACAAAAAAAAGCAGGACAAAAGCGGGAAGAGCGTATTGAAAATATGAATAAATGCTGAAAGAGAACATGGTATGAACAAAAAAATGTTGGCATTTGGCGCCACCGCGGATCGAACGCGGGACCTTTAGATCTTCAGTCTAACGCTCTCCCAACTGAGCTATGGCACCGCTTTACAACTAGCGTTCTAGTTCGCATTTGGGTCAGAAGGCATATTTACAATATTAATACATTTTTATTCTATAATTTAGGGTATTTTAGGGTATCAGCTAACAACATGCATTTCTGAAAGATATGAGTATACATTCATTAAACTTTTCGTCAATCGTTATCTCAAAAGTACTTATTTACCCGTTTTGATAATTTAAAGAACACATAAACACACAAACTGGAAAGTAGCAGTGCACATTCGTGCATACTACACGAGTGAAGCGGAAATACGTAAGTATATCATATTGAAGTTCCAAGAAGGGAACCGATCCTCACTTTCATACTTAATTTTTCGGTAATTGTTGTTCTCAGCTGAGCTCGAATAGTAAGCTTTGAACGGTCTTAAAAGTATATTCCTTCAGCATGACAAAAATTAAAGAAGCCCCTGTTTTCTATCCTACACGAAAGGATATGTTAGGCTCCTTCGAAAAGTACATAGGGAAAATAGAGTCCGAACTTGCACAGCACGGGATTGCAAGAATAGTTCCACCACGAAGTTGGCAACCACGGCAAAGTGGATACAAAAGCCTGCAATTTGTTTCGGAACAACCGATTAAACAGCATGTAGTAGGAAGCAAGGGCTTTTTTCGAACAGTTCTTGTAGAATGCAAGCCGACGTCGATTCAGAAAGAGTTTAAAGTTAGAGCAGGAGCAGCTGAAAATCAACCATCACAAGCAGCATTGAAAGATAACTCACTTTTAGAACGCGAGTTTTGGAAAAATATAACAACTTCTCCTCCTGTGTATTGCGCCGATATACCTGGAACACTGTTTGATAGAAATATAAAGGGATGGCAAATGTCAGATTTAAATACTATCTTAACACGTACTTTGAGGAAGAATGGTTCAAATATACCAGGTGTAAGTTCTGCATACCTATATTTTGGAATGTGGCGTTCTTTATTTGCGTGGCACACGGAAGATGCTGACCTTTACAGCTTGAACTATCTTCATTTTGGGGCACCAAAGTTTTGGTATTCAATTGCTCCATGTCATAGGGAACGTTTTGAAACATTATTACGTGGGAGATTCCCTGAACTATCTAGCTCATGCCCAGAATTTTTACGGCATAAGGAGTTTCTTGTGTCTCCTACGATTCTCCATCAGAATGGCATACCATTCTATCGATCCATGCAGTATCCGGGCGAATTTATCGTTACTTATCCGGGAAGCTATCATAGTGGATTTAATTGTGGATTTAATTGCGCAGAAAGTACGAATTTTGCTACTCGCGCATGGATACCTATCGGTAGAAGGGCAAATATTTGCAAATGTGTCAGTGATTCAGTTCGCATTGATATGTCTTTATTTAAGTTTGAGGACAGAAAAATCCCACAACAATCAGAAGAGCGTAAAACACGATCTGGGAACCTGAATTATACTACGAAAAAAAAAATACGAAAGAGTATCTCTTCGAATCATTCAACTAAACAATGTGTATCTACCATTAAGCTAAAGAAATCGATACTGAAAGGAGCTCTGAAAAGAGTGGCTTGCTCCAGGAAAAGACTCAGATTCTCAAAATTGCTTGCGTTATTGGAGCAGGATCTAAGCCTTACTCCAGGATCTCTTAAGAATATGAAAGATGAGTTGATTGTTATAAAAGATTTATATCGCTGCTGATGTCCGGGGGAACCAAATAAATTTCTGTCTAGTTGCATGACTTGTGTTTATTATATTTGTTAATTAGAACAGAATTCATGTATTGGAAATCTATATATTATAACAAAAGTGAACATCGTAGCGATCACTTGGGGCAAACTTTGACAAATACTTAATGAAGTAAAAATCATGCTCTTTATTCTGAACGAGTGAAAGCGTATTAAATGATGCCTGTACTGATATTAATTGCTCTTCATTTGATGTTGTATCATACACCTCAACAGTTGCGGCGCTAGCCTCAACTTCAGGTGAAGTTGGTATGAAGCACTCAAAGCCTCCAAAATTACCAGACATCCATGCACGATGCTCATTTATTGAATCCGCTTTAACAAAACATAACGTGGATTGAAGTTGAGAAACTTTCGAATTCGAATCATGGTGTGCGATCGTATAGTCCTGACCTCGCCTAAAATTTCGGACGGCAGATTTTGATTCAGAAACTATTTGACCTGTGATAGCAAGTAACCAGCGATTGTACGCACTTGATTTGAATAAAAACTCTTCAAGATCAAAAAAAGTTGAACACACCTCCACATCGTTGAGGAAGTATTTTCCTCTGTTTTCTAACTTCAAATAACGATGCTTGTGGGGAGGGCCAACAACTTTCCAGTTTCTTGTCGATTTCCTGCTACTTCCTGCACTTTTACCAGTCCTCATTTTCGCAAAGAGAAAAGCATTAATATTCTCAGATATGCCTGGTTTCAAAAAATATCGAAGTTGCACACACTTATCTGATAAAAAGTTCTTTCGAATGGCCGAAATATTTTCTTTTGCAAGATACTCTGCGCTAATCCATCCAGAAAGAAATGATATATCCTTTGAACTGAGTTCGTATATATTAGAAAGCTCATAAATTGATCTTGATATCCTATTTGTAGGATTGGAGATTTTGTCTGCTTTGTTACTCAACTGTTCTCTACTTGCATGCTTTGTCAGCATGAATTTAGAAGCTGTAAGGTGAAACCAACCAGAAATGCTAATACGAGGTTTGTTCTCTCCGAAAATTTCTTGAATTGCGTGGAAACTCTCTCCAGGTTTGACTTCAAAAAATACAAATTTATTCCAGTTTGGCAATATAAATTTACTAGGATATGTTCTTGGAAGTGGTTCGCCCTCTTCTTTATCAAATAACTCCAGCGCACCTCCATCTGTTTCTGTCCAAGTTTCTTCCGGATCTGTCAAGTACAAAATGAAAGAAATCGCTCTTGTACCAATCACATCATCATGGCAGAGAAGATGTCCACCCTGACAATAAATATTACACGAACAATCAACTCTATCACTCAAAATACCACAACCAGATATATCACTAAGTAACTTACGAAATTCACTCGAATAGATTGATGAACGGAGTGCTAGTAGTTCCGGGGTTTGTTTGAGCTTACTAGAAAATCCACAAAGATCACATGTTTGATAAACTTTAAATAAATCTGTCTCTTTAAATGCTGCGTGCAACTGCTCTTTTACTTCCTTCAGAACGCCCCTTAATCGAAAGTCATTACAGGCAGGATAAATAGACAAATGACAGTATGGAAATGAACTTTGATACTTTTGTTTAAGATTTTTTCTAGCAACATGCTCGAATATGGAAGCTAAAAATATATTGTTGAACGCTCCCTCTTTAAGCCTCTTTTGATTGACGAGATCGTTCGAATTTCTAGCAGTCATCCTCGATTTTTGTAACCTGGAAGTTGAATTTGATAAATCACCAAAACGAGAACCGGGAGTAAATATTTTCTTTGAACACAAGTAGAAAAGAAGTTACATATTGTATTCAAGTACTGGAAAAAGCTCGATTCTTTCACTTTTCACACATTGCCGCACTTTACATATTCCTTTGCTATTCTATCCTCTAATCAAGAAATAAGAAACAAAGTGTTAAGTGAATGGCGTTTTCAAACTAAAATTTCCTCGATTCCGTGAGGGCGGCTAGGCTGGTGCCTGGGTAACGAAGGCCCGGTCTCCTCCTTTTTGGCAAACAGTCAAAGACTCAAAGAGTCAAAGTTTCTCACTTTCGTCTAGTTTTCGGTTTATACGCGTATTCTCAGAAAAAGTTCGCGGCCACGAGTATAGTCGCGGATACGCTACTATACAAAAGAAGACAACACACAACAGAACCTTCAACAAAAGCTTATTGAAAGCATATACACACGGATACTGTGTGTGTAAATTTTATTACAGGGTATAAATATCATAGGAAAATTTAGAGAATTGGAAAAAAACTCGCACTAGCTTTTCCTTCCTTTCGATTATCATTGATATTCGTATATTCAGGCGAGCTTTCTAATTACAAGATTCTTATTCTTCTGCCGCTGTTAGCACAAAGTCAGACTTCAGGGGACATCATTTTTTATTTTGTTCTTGTCTTCAATTACACTCCTCAAGAAATTAAGTTACTGACATTGAAATCGGCAATAGCCAAGGAGACAAATCAAAAAGTTAAAACGGTGAAACACATATAGCCTCCAATCACCGTATCCAGGAATACGATTAAACTCTCATAATAGAGCACGACAACCTGCGATAAGTTTGAATCAGATACCCTTGTTTTCCTATGATATCTAGCCATACACCAGCTCGTACAGCGAATCTCTTGAGAGTGATACTTGCTTTCTTTGGGAGCTATGCACACAGTATAAAAATGATAGTCCGGCCACACTCAGTAGAATGTTTCACAGAACACCCTGGCGAGTCGCATGACTTGGTGACGGGTTCTTTTTTTGTCGAAAGTTTGAATGGATTTAATGGGAAAGAATCGAGCTTTGATTTGACGGTCACGGATCCGCACTCAAAAGAGATTTACAACGCAATCGGTGAAACAGAACATAAGTTTGAGTATCAAGCAAATACAGCTGGTGTTTACACGGTATGTTTTACGAATATGGGAGATAGAAGTGAACAACTTACTTATTTTAGTCACACTGGGCATCATTGGGATCATGGAAAAGCCACGAAAAAACATTTAGACCCAGTTTTAGAGGCTCTTCAAAATTTAGATGCTCAAGTTGCACAAGTTTCGGAAGATTCGAAATACCACAAACATAGAGCAGTGCGCCACGCGCGTACAACCACCAGTACTCAAAGCAGAGTCAAGTTAATGGCATTACTAGAAAGTGTAGTTATGATTCTAGCTGCAGTTTTTCAGTTATTTTTTGTGAAACGACTTTTTAGAAAACGAGAAAGCTTTGATTATGGTAGAGTTGATCGTAATAGATATAGTATTTAATCTATTTAGTGGGCGAGCAGTTGAATTTCATTATCGCATTTTCTCATTTCTTTATTCAGGAAGTTCCTGGCAGAGAATATATGCCTTAAAGTTCTGACCTCCTGTAGTTCTCATAGTAATTGAATTCAGTAGTTTTATGTTCTTTAGTCCCAGGCGATACCATTCCTCAAAGCGGCGATAAGTCACTAAAAATTTAAAAGAGCTACTATTCAATCTTCCTGCAAGCGCACTCAGTGTACTTTCATTGAACACACGATCATACATATAAATATGAGAATAATTGAAACATTTCCATTTTGTTGCATCTGCATGAACCAAAACACAGCTCCGGAGCAACTCACGGGCACTTGAGTTAAGTAGATTATTCCTTTCCAAAAGAAGTTCATCTCGTATACTTGCAGCTAAAGAAGCTCTCGATTCAACATATTCGATCCCAACTGAATGCGAATATCTTCCTCCCAATTTTGCATGAAAAACTACTTTTCCGTAACCACTACCAATATCAATAAACGTATTCACTTGGGATTCGGGAGAAGGAGACTCCGAAGATGGCTTGGCTACACTTCTTCCTACATTTTTTTGGGGTGTTGATACTGCAAATGATGCAGGTGAATCCTTTCGATCAATACGAGCAAGGTAACAAAATAAACGTTCTATGGATCCCTCAGTCATTTCCCCATAACCCTCAGAAGCTGAGTTGTCTATCTCAGTACTTGATACTGATTGTGAACTTGAAGCAGCTTCTGAAATATTTAAACTCGGGTAAGAAGATTTCGTATAGTGTTGAACAGAGACTCTGTTTCGTGGTCCTGAAACACGCCAGTCGCTTGTGAGGCCCCAGTCCAAGTATGTTTTCTTATCAACAAATCGGTAAATATTCTGTCATTGCATGATAAATTTAGAATGGAAATTCAGATCAAAGGCGAATAGAGCGCGTACCTTAATTAAAGGATCTACAATTACTTTGGTAACTGGAGCATCAAGGAATTCGGAAAATGGTTTAATATACGAATTGGAAAGTAGTGTCAAGGGCTCCTCATCACAATCCCGTTTGATTCTCTTGGAGAATCCCTTTATGCTGTGCGTATACTGTTCAAAGCTCAAATTAGAGTGGGCACGCTTCCGTAGTCCTTTCATTTTGTGTCTGTGTCGTATCTGTGACGATCGTACCTACCTTCTTTTGGAGGGAAAGTTTTTGAAGATTAGTAACCGAAGCCCTAAATTATATTTATTTAAAAACAAGTAAAAGAGTCAAAAAAAAGAAGTGGCACTTTTGAGAAAAAAGAAATCAATTCATCTGGAATTCATTGTTCAAACATTTTCGTATATTTGTACGTCTATCGTCTTCTTAGGACTAACTTCCACAAAGTAATAATGTTTCGTCGCGCTAGTTATTTAGCCTCCTCAGCGCTTACTCAAGCGAGCAAATATAATTCCGCACCCGCCGTTATTGGTAATGTAGCCACCAACCTTACTTTTGCGCAGTCCACATTTGGTCGCTCGGTAATATGTCGCAAA
>Ga0115000_10001874_pt1 | contig 18357 bp, 8 predicted proteins | sample ArcticOcean_MG_C_6_FD_89690 | JGI IMG/M metagenome (GOLD analysis project Ga0115000, IMG submission 89690) | Marine microbial communities from western Arctic Ocean - ArcticOcean_MG_CB8_128 | ecosystem: Environmental > Aquatic > Marine > Oceanic | place: Arctic Ocean: Canada Basin | collected...
AGAGAGAATTGGAATCCTTCCCCGTGGGGAAATCTCTTCAACGCTCGAGTCATGGCGGGAATACCACCTCCTCAGGTCTCTCGCCTGGACTTTCTGAAACAAAAACCGCCATCAAACTACGTCGCTGGAGTCGGCCGAGGCGCGACTGGGTTCACCACCAGGTCTGACATAGGCGGCGCGGTGAAACAAACCGCCGCTGGGAAAGTGACTTTGGTGAGTGGTGGAGCAGGAGGTTTAGGAGGAGGAGGAGACGAAGAAGACGAGGGCGATGATAACGATCAAAAGAATAGAAGGAGAGGAGGGAACGACGACGCGGGTTTGTTCGCGAGAGATAAAAACGATGGCTCGTACGACGAGGACGACGAGGAGGCGGATCGGATATGGGCCGCCGTCAACGCGTTTTGCGAGCCGGACGAGAGGACGCGAGCGAAGAAGGAAAAGATGCGACGCGAACGGAAAGAGGAGAAGAACGCGGTGAAAGATAAGACGATTAAAGATCAGTTCGCGGATTTGAAGAGGAAACTGAGCGAAGTGAGCGAGGAAGAGTGGGATCAGATTCCAGAGATCGGAGATTATAGCGTTAAGAAGAGCAAGGCGTACGAACGTTTCACGCCGGCGCCGGATACGTTGTTATCGGCGGCGTTGAAAGAACGAGAGACGGTAAATACGGACGAAGATCACGAGCAAGGAGGTGATGGAACGAGCACGGATTTAACCGCGGTCGGGGAGGCGAGAGGTTTAGGATTGGGATTGAAATTAGACGGTTTGCAACAACAATCGCAAGATAGTCAAAACGGTTCATCTACGGTCGATCCGAGAGGGTATTTAACCTCTCTGTCGTCGTTGAAAATTAACTCGGCGGCGGAAATTTCGGATATTAAGAAAGCGCGCTTGCTTTTAAAGTCGGTGATAAACACGAACCCAAAGCACGCGCCCGGGTGGATCGCGGCAGCTCGGTTGGAAGAGATTGCGGGGAAATTGAAAGCGGCGAAAGATCTCGCGAGGAAAGCGTGCGAGGCGTGCCCGAAAAGCGAAGACGCGTGGATCGAAGCCGCTCGTTTACACGGCACGGAATCCGATCAAGGGAAAGCGATATTAGCATCGGCGGTTGAATCGTTGCCAAACTCTGTCGCGATTTGGATGCGAGCGGCGCAAGCAGAAAAAGACGAGGATCGCAAGAGAAGAGTTTTAAGGAAAGCGTTAGAAAACGTTCCGAATTCTGTCCGATTCTGGAAAGCGTTGGTAGATTTATCCGAAGAGAACGACGCGAGAGCGTTGTTGCAAAGAGCCACGGAGTGCTGTCCACAACACGTTGAGTTATGGCTCGCGCTAGCTCGATTAGAGTCTTACGACAACGCGAGGAAAGTTTTGAACAAAGCGAGAGAAACGTTACCGACGGAACGCGCGATTTGGGTCACCGCTTCGCGGTTAGAAGAAGCCAACGGAAACGGCAAAATGTGTCAAAAAATTATCGACCGGGCCATCAAGTCTTTGCGAGGTAAGAACGTGAAAATTGACCGAGAGTTATGGATGAAAGAAGCCGAGACGTGCGAAAAGAGCGAGCCGCAATCGCTGGAAACGTGTCGCGCGATTGTCCACGCGGTCATTGGCGAAAACGTGGACGAATTAGATCAAAAGCTCACGTACGCGGCAGATGCGTCCGAGTTTGAAAAGAATGACTCGTTTGAAGTCGCGCGAACGATTCGTAAGAAACTCATCGAGGTTTTTCCGGAAGACGTGGAAATCTGGATCGACGCCGCGGCGCTGGAGAAGAATTGCAAAAATTTCCAAGGCATGGACCAAGTCTTGCGAGAGGCGACGACAAAACTTCCGAACGAGGAAATTTTGTGGCTCATGGCGGCGAAAGAGCGATGGCTACAAGGCGACGTGACGGGCGCGCGAACGGTATTAGAGGAGGCGTTTTCTGCAAACCCAGAAAATGAGGACATTTGGTTGGCGGCGTTCAAGTTAGAATTTGAAAACGAAGAGTTGGAACGCGCGAGTTTACTCTTAAAAAACGCGCGCAATCGAGAAAGCGGCGACAAGACGAACTCCGCTCGGTTGTGGATGAAATCTGCGGTGTGCGCTCGACAAATGAACGACGCCGAGGAAGAACGCGAGGTGTTGAAGAAAGGCCGGGCGTTGCACCCGAAGTTTTGGAAACTGTGGATCATGTCCGGTCAACTCGAAGAGAGAGAAAAGAAGTACGCCGAGGCGAGAAAAATATACGATTTAGGATTAAAGAAATGTCCAGACTCTTCGCCGATGTGGATCGCCAAAGCGCGATTGGACGTGTTGGAAAAGAAGTTTGGTTTGGCGCGAGCGACGTTGGAGCAGGCGCGATTGAAGAACCCGAAAATTCCAGAGGTTTGGCTCGAAGCCGTCGCGGTGGAGAAACAGCTCGGCGAACACACCGCCGCGTCCGCGTTATTAGCGAGAGCCCTTCGCGAGTGTCCGAAGTCCGGCATTCTCCACGCCGAAGCCATCAAATCTGCGCCTCGCCCGCAGCGCAAAGCTCGTTCCGTGGATGCACTCAAAGCGTGCGACGACGACCCAGACGTCGTCTGCGCCGTCGCGCGCCTCTTCTGGAACGACCGCAAATTAGACAAAGCCCGCGCCTGGTTCAACAGAGCCGCCACGTTACGCCCAGAAGACGGCGACGTGTGGGTCCGCTACTACGCCTTTGAAAAGTCTTCAGAAGACGACGCTGTTGAGGGTAATCTCAACGCTATCGCCAAAAAGGCCTCCTCGAAGAAAGCATCATTCGCCGACGCGAAAAGCTCGCCCAAAGAAGACGTCCTCGCTCGCGCTGCCAAAGCGAACCCGAACCGAGGTCGATACTGGGCGCCCGCGCGTAAAGATTTCCAAAATTGGCGCGACTCTGTCGAAGAAACCACGCTCAAAGTGTTGGCTAAGATGGAAAGCGAGGGTGACTTTTCGAGTTAGAGATTTGTTGTAAAAGAACGACGAAAACATCTCTCGACATCTCTCATCGATACGACAGACAGACACGAGTCAACACCACTCTCAACAAGTCACTCGTCACCTTGAATTCGTCATTTTTTTACACGCACAAAACTCCTTTTACTCGTCTTCCTCCTACACACTACAATAACACATGCCGGTCAAACCGGGCCCACCGCCTCCGATCCCACCTCTCCGCTCGCCCGAAACCGTCCACATCCCGGGTAAATCGAAAATAACCTTCACGCAATACACGGACGAGGACAAACAACTTCCCGAAATTTCCCTGCTGATTAAACAGCAACTCAGCGAACCGTATTCGATATTCACGTACCGATACTTCTTAAACCAGTGGCCACAGTTGACGTTTCTCGCGTACGAAGAAGATAAGTGCATCGGGACGGTGGTGTGTAAGTTGGACGACCATCGCGGGTCGTTTCGAGGGTACGTGGCGATGTTGGTGGTTGCACCAGAGATAAGAAAAGTTGGACTCGGGTCTATGCTCGTGGAGAGAGCGCTGGAAGTGATGCACGAGATGGGCGCGGACGAGTGCGTGTTAGAGGCGGAGAGCACGAACGCAGGGGCGCTGAGGTTGTACGAGAACTTGGGGTTTATTCGGGATAAACGGTTGCGACGGTATTATTTGAGCGGAACGGATGCGTTTCGGTTAAAGTTGTGCTTCCCGATGCCGCCGGAGGGAGAAGAGGAGGAGTTTATATGAGAGACCGGACGCGTTTGGTAACAGTAATAGTTTACGAGTAGAGAATAGAGCTTTCGCGCGAAGCAGATAGAATAATAGAAAAACATCAGATTGTTGTGTAAATTGTGTAACGCTAAATAGTTGTGTAGGAATCTACTACAAATAAGTCTAAGTCGAGAAGAGCGCTTCTCTCGCTCGCATCTTCTCTCTGTATTTCTCTCTCTAAGTCTTGACTACGAAAAAAAGTTCACCTTTTACTTGCCCAACTTCCCTCTTCTCCCGGTCGTCTTCGTGTGTTGGCCTCTCACCTTGATCCCCCAGTAGTGTCTCAAACCTCTGTGGTTTCTCATCTTCTTCAACCTCTCGATGTCGTCTCTCAACTTGGTATCCAACTGGTTCGACGTCAACTGCGAATATTTACCGTCCTTCACGTCCTTCTTTCTGTTCAAAAACCAATCCGGCACGCGAAACTGTCTCGGGTTTGAGACGATAACCATCAACGATTCGAGTTCAGCGGCGGAGAGTTCCCCGGCTCTTTTCCCCATGTCGATTTCCGCCTTCTTGCAGATGATGTTGGCAAATCGACGCCCGATGCCTTTGATTTTCGTGAGAGAGTACATGACCTGTATTGTGTGTTTACCGAAAAACGTGTGAAGAATCAGAGAGATAAAGAAAGGCAAAAGCGTGAGTACTAATAATAATAAACGGCATAAACGAGGTGAAAGAGAGAGAGAATAAAGAGAGAAAAAGAGAACTCGATCGAAAACCACGCGGGGAAACGGAGAGGAAAATTGGTCTCTCTGGACCCTTTTTCGCTCTTCGTGTTTGGTGGTCCTCTCGAAATGTCGAGGAAATTTCGTTGCCAGCTCGGCGCCTCAACACACCACGCGAACGCACCACTCGCTCGAAAAGCACGCATTCGCGCGCGGAAATACTTTCCGAACACGGTGCGAACGATTTTACTCGCGACTTTGTTTCTCCCAGCGTCGTCCATTCAAACACAAATGCGCGTTTTGGATCTCTCACAAGGGAGGAAACGAGGGCTAAAAAATGTAAAGCGGGGCTTGAAAATTTCAATCTCATCCTTTTGCGCGCGCGCAAACACACGCGACGCGAACGATAAAAACAAATTCTCGTCTGCGTACCTTCTCGCGTCCATCGACGTTCGTGTTTAAAACGCGCAAAATGTGCTGGAAATCGTCGCCGACAATCAAAGCCATGATGGTGCGATAGATGTTTTGCTTCTTTTGGCGCTTCTTCCTCCCTCTCGTCCTTTCCCAATGTGCAAAAAACTGCTCCTGCTACTAATTAGGGTTTAAAGCCCTAAATTTGGTACAAAAAAAGAGTCAAAAGTGTTTTATCCACAAAAATCCAGTCATGACCGCCGGTGTTTTGTGTTCGTCGTCGGTCCTCCGGACCGCGTCCTCCTCGCAATGCACGAGCAGCACGAGCAGCAGAAAGAGCAACAGTCGAGGATATCTTTTTTTTCGCAGTTCTTCTTCTTTATCTTCTTGTGTTGTTGAGCGTGATGGGAGAAGGATTGGAAGAGGAAAAAAGTTCGTCGTGTTTGCGTCGTCGTCGTCAAACAACAACAAAACCTCGGAGTCGCTCCAGTCCTCCTCGGTGTTCCTCCTCGGTCTCATGGGGACCGGGAAAACCACGGTGGGTAAAAAACTCGCCGACGCTTTAGGGTACGGCTACTTCGATACCGATCAGTTGATTGAACAAATAACCAAGCAAAAAGTGCACGAGATATTCGAGGAAGACGGCGAGGAGGGGTTTCGAGAGACGGAGAGCGCGATATTAGCGGAAGTGGCGTCGTATAAAAGAGTGGTGGTATCCACTGGCGGGGGCATCGTGACGGTGAGGAATAACTGGATGCACTTGCACAACGGCGTGACGGTGTGTTTACAAGGCGACCACAGGACGTTGGCGAGGCGGGTGCATAAGGACGGCGTCGGCGCGAGGCCTCTGTTGAAGGAGTGTCTTTCCGAGGAGGACGAAGAGGCGCAGATTACGAAAATCGAAGAGAAGATACAGTCATTGTGGCGAGATAGGGGAAAGATGTACGCGGAGTGCGACATTGCGGTTTCGGTGAATGGGGAAGAGGACGAGGCGTACGGCGCGAGCGTGGAGACGATCGTGGAGAGGATTTGTAAATCTATAGACAAGCGTTTGCGCGAGGACGGCAAACAGGAAAAGTTGAGAAAGGGACCAGAAGTCGGCGACATAGAGGTGAAAGATTTGAAAACAGGAGAGAGAATAGATAAGATTGATTGAGCTTATTTTTGGCATCGATTGATTGGTTACATGTGTGAGTTGTTTTATTATTATTCTTTAAATCACTCGTTCGAGCCTAACTGCGTTCATACACATCGTAAAAAATATATATAACAACAACTCTCGCGCGCGCTTGCGTATTATACGTGCGTATTACTGCGCATATTATATTATCTTGATTATTTCGTTTTTTCCTATTCTCTCTTTCTCTCGTGTTAAACCATTTCTTTGTCGAGAACACCTTCCGAGTCGCGAACGGCGTCTTCGGTCAACTCCGGAGGGCCAATGAAAGATAATATCGCCGGGAGCGTCACGAGAGCGTTGAACAAGCCTACAAATAAAATCATCGCGTACATAGAAAAGAAATATTTCTGGAAGTACTCGTAATCTGCGCCGACGAGCGGGAGTACCGCCAAGAACGTCGTGAAGGCAGACGCGAAAATAGCCGGTCCCATTTCCGAGAGCGCCTGAGCCGCGCGCTCGGGTCTCGTGCCTTTCGCTTCCGCGAAAGCGCGAGCTTCGTGAATGACAAACTCGATCGAAATACCAACCGTCATGATCAAATTCACCATAGTCACCGCGTTTAATTTTAAGTCAATCCAATGAATTAAACCATACAGCTCGATTTGAATCACCGCGATCACAAAGGTCAAAATAACATCCAGCCATAGGGAGGTCACAAACGGATACATGACGACAAAGGCAATCGCCACGGAAATGCCTAAACCGCGCAGAGTGTTTCTTTCTATGTTCAAATACTGTTCGTTCAAAGCGTACAAAGCGTAGTCGAATGGAAATACCGTCGCACCATCTTCAGTGGCGAGCTTAGAATTTTCGGCAATCTTTCGCGCCTCGCGCATGTGATGTAACTTGTCTTCCAACGAGAACACATCCTCCACGTAAAAGAGGGCGCGCACGTCGCTAATGGTCGTGTGCCCAACACTCGTTGGCGTAGAGTTGGTGATCATCAGCGATTGCGAAATTTGACCTCTCTCGCCTCCGTCGAGAAAAGTTTGCAAGTTTGTATTGTACAACGTTGGGTTATACACTTGACGCCACGGGCACACGCAGTGATTGTTTGTCGCGTTGTACGAACACCTGTACGTCTGCGAAGCACTCGTAACGGTTGGATTGTGGGTCGTCGGTGCGTACGCCATTTGCGGCTCTGCGTTCATGCACGTTCGAATGCACTTCTTCTTTTTATCGGAACAACTTAAAATCGCGTCTGCGTTGATAGACGCGCACCTCTCCAACGATTCGTCGATGAGGTTGATGTAATCTTTCAGCCAAACTGTATTCTCGCTGCAGACTTCCCCTGCGTTAACTCTCCCCGTCGTTTCGTCCGCAAGATATCGCAGGTAGTTTACCGAGCCGTAGTCGGCGTTTACGTTCGGCGCCGTGACAAAATCGTGCTCGAGCAACGCTTGATTTTCTGTCGTGGTCGCAAAGTCAATACCCGACGAGACGAGCGACACTTGGTAGGTCGCGAAATAGTTTCTCGTATTCAAAGCGTAATCGTAAATGTACGACGAGGAAGGCACGACATCTTCGAGATCTAAGCCTAAATTGACTTTATCGATTCCAGAGGCACAAAATGCGAAAAATCCAGCCGAGAGTAAAACGCACGTCATCCGAAAGACGATGCTCGCTAGCGCGCCCATACATATGATGCACGAAAACCCGTCTTTACCGCTCGATTCTTCACTCTTCGCTGTTGAACGTGCACGCTGACCGACGGCGTCGGGATTCGCGTTCACGTGCCTTTCAAGATCGAAGAGCAAAAGGCACGGAAAAATGACCACGGCGGCGATGTAGTTACACACGACAGTCATGGCGACTTGAATGGAAAACGCGCGAACGGCTGGAATCGGCGTGATCGCGCCGAGACAAAACGCTGCAAAATTTGTCACCGAACTCGCCGTGATGCTCGCACCCGCTTTTCTGTACGCCTTCCTGATTATGTATCGCGCGGACGACCCTTTTGGGCTTTCACCGTGGCATATTTCAACGTATTTCGCAAACACGAAATAATCATTCATGCCGAGACCGAGCGCGAGGAACGGCACGACTTGCAACGTGATGGCGTTGAACTTCAACCCAGCTTCGACGTAAAACGCGGCAAATCCAAGAGAAGCTGCCGTGCTCAGAATGCACACGATGGTGGCTAAAATCGCCGGCACAGGTCCCGGGGGTTTCCCGCTTTGCGCAGAGAGACCTCTGATGAAGAAGAAGAAGCAAAACACAACCACCAAAGCGTAGCCGATGGCGATGAATCCGTACGCCGACTTCGAGGCGTCGCTAATGACATCTTCGAGAGAACGAGAGGCGTACCACGACACCTCGATGTGTTCAAAATCTTTCGTCGCATCTTCGATGCCATCCAACCACGTTTTTTCCCATCCTTCTAAGATGGATTCCGCTTCGGATTCGTCCACCGCGTGTCTCGTCGAGCTCGGTAGCGTATACTTCGGGGCGCCCGGTGGCGGCGACGGCGGTGGCGGCGACGGCGGCGGCGGCGAGTCGCAGGTGTACGCATTCGCAACAAAATTAGAAGCACCGAGTGCGGCCACGCAACCGCTTACTGGTGTGTTAAGAATAAAGTCAAGTCGGATGTCAGTCGTCGAAGCGATAGACCTGTCGACGCCGTATCCGTCCTCCACATTGACGCACGGACATTTATTAAGCGCCATGACGTTTGCGGCGTTGCAGCAAGCAATGACTTCCGCATTTTCCGGATTAATGCCTGCGCCCATTTTTCCAATCACAACGAGGCACTTGTCTCGGTAATCGTCGTAATTACTCGCGCACGTCTCGTGACGCGCTTTTTGATCGGAGGTATGCGCTCGAACGGCGATACCTCCCGTAGCACATTTAGCGGATACTAGAGCGTTAACGACACTACTAGTAGTAGATCCAAGAACTGGGTTTGCAGCAACGGCTCCTATAACAGTAGTGTCATCCATGCAATAATTCCCGTAATACCCTTGCGCTAAACCACACATCGCGATGCCATTTTCCAGATTCGTTGAATCCGCCTGCGCCAATGCCAAAGCATTTAAAAACGATCCCATGTTGGCAATACAACTGTACCCCACGCCCGGTGGCGGTGGCGACGGCGGTGGTGACACGTTCGGACACGCCTCGTACGATTCGTTGTCCTTGAGACATTTTCCCGCGTACGTCTCAAAGTCTTCTCCAAACGTAGTGAAATAGGCCTGCACCGGCGCGTCCAAGTAGCGGCAGTGGCACATCTGTTTGGACGCGTCGTACACCATCGCGCAACACTTTGTCGCGCTTTCGTACGAATTATCGAAATCGTTGCACGCCGCGGTCAATTCTGCATCTTTCATGATAACTTGACAATCGGTCGCCGTCACCGGCGCATACCTGGTGTACGGCTGTTGATACTTTGTTGTCCCATCCGGTTGTAAATCACAGCTCGAGGTGCCCATATCGATCGCCGGTAATTGACACGCGTCGAGGACCAAACTTCCAATAGACGCCGCGGACGGGTTTATTTGGAACAAATATTTCGCGCACGGGTGCGTGGAAAATGGCTTCATGAAACCATCGCAGCACGAAGCGGGTTGATTTGAGCCACTCGGAATGCACCCGTACGACGTCACGGACGTGATGGTGAACGAAAGAACGCAAGAGCAATCATTGGCGGTCACGTACAACGGGCAACCTAAGATATCCGTCACCACGGAGCCACTGTCAAGCCACTCCGTCGTTAACACGCCTTTCTCGGCGAGATTCTTCGCCGACCTCGTGGCAAACACGTTGCGCATGCCGCCGATGCTGCTCACAAGCGCCGATTCCCCTTCCCCTTCGTACGTCGTGCCACCAAAAATCATCTTCGAAGGCGTTTGCAAGTTATACCACTCCTTGCACGCATCGTCGATGAATGCCTTGGTAAAATCAGTTCCAAAATCAAACTGCGTCTGGTCCGAAAAATCCGGTCTCGCCGAGTACGACGGCAAAAACTTGGTGTTATTCTCAACCCCCGGGACGCTTTGCATCCCTTGCTTAAAACAATCCAACGGCGTTAAATGGAAACACGGCGTCTCGTCCGCCGTATCCACCACTTTATAGCACAAATTTTCATATTTCACCTTTCCGGAATATTTCGCGCCGACGTGGTCGTACTCCACCGAAACGAACCATTTTTCCAACCGCTCCATCTCCGCGAACGCTTCTTTCGACGCCAGTGTCTTCCCTTCTTTCGCGGTTAATATCAACGATTGAACGCGCGCAAAACCGTACGCGTCCTCGAAATAGTCCATTTGATCGTGGATGTCCGTGCTGTCGTCAACCTTTATATATATACACACGCGCACACACAGGAGAGAGAGAGAGAGAAAAAGGTCGTCAGTGTTGTTTTCTATCTTGAAAAAAAATCTAAAAAGAATCTAAAAAAGTCCTTTCTCCAAGTACGGAAAGATGAGGGGAAAAAAGGAGGGAAATTGTATCGTTCTCTCTTCCTCCTCCGTTTTGAATAAGAGAAGGAAAGAACGAAAGAAAGCGTCGAACGAACTCTTTCCTCTGTCTCGTTTACGCGTGTTGTTGTTGTTATATAAGTTGTTCCGATGATCGAGACAGAGATAAAACATCACATCAAGAAAAATATCTCATCCGATGAGATGATGATAATGAGAGGAGAAACTAACAAAATTACTCACCCAAAGCTTGAACACGTCGTGTTCGATCTCGACCAGAACCATACCAACCGCGAGCAAGCCAAACACGCACAAACAGATAAACACGTGCACCTTGGGCGTTTTCGAAATCGAGTCGCCGAGAAAGGCGGAAAACGCAATCAGGAGACGCTCTAAGGAGAACATCGTTGGTCTGTTGTTATTCTTGTTCTTGTTATCGTGCGTGCGGTAATTCAAGTTTTGTTAGTTTTTTGCACCGGTGTCTGAAAGCTGAGTTGGACAGAAAAATTTTTTCTGATTTTTGCGTCTAAACCCTAAACATTAATAAAAGGGACCGGGGTGTTTTTTTTTCCTCAGAAACACTGCTTGTGCGCGCTTTTGTTGCGAATACTACGCGAGGTTTGGCGGTTAAAATGCAACAACACGTCGATGAGAACGCGCCGGTACGCGTGGCTTTTTTTTTTCTCTTTATTTCTCTCGAACCTTTCTCTCCTTTGTGTGTTGTGTTCTTCTTCTTGGGAAAGAATGAATGTCTCTCTCGGGGGCCCGCGGAATGGAATTTTACATCATCATCAACATCATCATCAACAACAACAACGTCATCATCTCTCTCTCTCTGACTCTCTCTCTGACTCTCTTTCTTCGACCTGCTGCTGCTCGTTTTCCTCTTTCAAAACAACTGACCGCGCTTCTTTCAAACAACACCAACAGTTGCTCTTTCCTTCCGGAGGAGACGTCGAATCCAACAGAGGAGGGAGAAACAACAGAAACAACAACGCGTTCGCAGTCTTGAACGAAGAGCTCCGCCGAGACGTTTTAATCGCCTCCGTATCTAACGCGGACCACTTATCGGAAACGTTAGAGCAGGCACACAAAATCGCCACCGAAACCGACGACGCCGGGGAGACGATTTTAAAATCGCTCTCGCAACAGAAAAACAGACTCTTGTCCGCGCGCGCCGCCGCGACGAGCATGGAACGGGACATGGAAAGTTCAGAAAGAAAACTACGAAGGATGGGATACGAAAAGTGCGTGCAGAAGTGGATGTGGCACGTGGTCGCGCTGTGTTTTATAGGCGCGTTGGGGACGTTTGTGTATTTTAAAATCACCAACCCGGATTCGCACCACAAGAACGGACACCGCTTGTCGGATTACAAAATACTCGACGAGGACGAGGACACCGGGAAGTATGTGTAGTAGGTAGCAGTTTCGCGAAGAATGTATAATATTCGTCGCGACGTAGATGTAGAGAGAGAGAGAGAGAGAAGATAATAGAAAGAGAATGAGAACATGGTGGCGTGTTATGTAAAAATGTATACTAAACTCAAACGAACAACAACTCGCCTCTTGAGCGTTGAAAACTCTTCACAAATCAAACCTCAAGAAGAAGACAAAGAAGACAAAGATAAAAATGAGCGGAATAAACGTGGAAAACGAAGATTTGCACGCGTTGGTTCTCCTCGCGTCTTCCTCGGATTCGTTTGGAAATCTTCGAGAGGAAATCGAACAAGAAAGAAGAGACGACGCGACGACGGAAATCCTCCATCGAATCCAATCGAATGCCGTCGCCGTCGTGGAGTTGTTACAAAAGATGGACGCGATATTAACGAGCGAAAACACCACGGTGAGAGCGCGCGCGACAGAAGTTCTGGCGAAATGCGTTCGGTCTATGAGCGTTAAAACCACGCAGCAGCAGAAGGAACAACAAGAACACCAACAACGCGTGAGAGAGAGTTTACTGTTGACGCAGTTTTTCGCGAGCAAGTTGAGAGAGTTGTGCACGTTAACGCACGGGTTGGACGGGATGTCGTTCAGTTTGAGATGTTTGAAACGGGCGATGACGTTTGATGACGAGGAGGAGGAGAGAGACGACGGTTCAAAACCGAAGCCGACGACGACGAGAAGAAGAAGAAGAAGGAGATACAAAGACGCGGCGATGATTAACCAATGCATCGATGGCTCGATAAAAGAGCTTTTCGAGCACGTGCACGCGCCGAGTTTAGCGCACAGAGATCGACAGAAAGTATACGCGGTTTTAGAGGAGTTGTTGAGGGAGTTTCCGCGAGCGACCGTGCTTGGCGGCGACTTCGACGACGACGACGACGGAGGGTCGAAAAATAAGAATAACATTAGCGCGATCGAAAGAGACGAAAAGAAGAAGAAGGCCGTCGGGAGATTGGAGAGCATCGTGGCGAATTGCGACGGGGAGAGAGATCCGAGGAACGTGTTAGCTTTGTGTAGATTGTGGCGAGAGCTGCCGAAAGCGTTCAACGAAGCTGAAGAAGATGGCGTAGACGCCGCGGATACTACGACCACGACAACGAGCGCGCAAGCGTTCGTGGCCAACTGCGAGGAAGTCTACGATGTTGTCGCGGCGTATTTTCCTATTTCTTTCAAACCGCCCCAAAACGATAGCGTGAAAATAACGAGGGAAGAGTTAGCGAGTGGTTTAAGAATTGCGATGACCGCGACGAACTGTTACGCGCCTTTTGCGATACCGCACGTGTTGGAAAGCGTTGTGAGCGGCGGCGAAAATGAAGGCGCCGCTACTGCAGTCTCGGGCGAAGCTTGCGCGGATGCCATCGATTGTCTCGAAACTATGGGTTCGAGTTGGCCAGACGAGGACATCGCGACGGATGAAATCTGCAAAAACGTTTGGTCCCGGTTGCGTCTGTGCGTCATTTCTCCGAGAGATTTGGAGTGGTCGAAACCGGTGAGAAGAGCGACGGCGAGGTTGTTTGCGAACGAAAATTCGACGTTTTCCAGGAAGATTTTGAAATTAGCGTTAGACGATCAAAGTATAAACGCGTGCGAGCAAGCGTTCAAAGCGTATAAAGCGCACAAGAAGGAACGAAGCAAAGATGCGCCGACGGCGATGGAGTGCGGTGGTGATAGTGACACAGAACAAAACGCGATGGAGGTGGACGGAGAAAAAGAGAACGAAGGCAACGGGTGTTGTGGGGGAGGGTGCAACAAAACGCAACACCAAGAACATTCAAGAAGCGACGAAATTGAAACAACCGCGAGAGTTGCAGCGGCTGTCGCGGGACGGTGTCTCGGTGCCGCCGCCGCGGCGAACGTCGCCGCGGCGAAGGTTGCCTCGAGCGAGAAACTGAAAAAGTTATTAGGTGCCATTCGAGACGATGAAGAGGATGCGAACAATAATTCCATGCCGCATTGGCGTTCGATTGCAATGGTTCTAATCACGCCAACGATTGGTGGTGCGCTCGACGCCGCGCTCCTGTCCTCCTCATCATCATCCTTATCAAAGAGTTTCGTAGAAGAAATATTAGGAAGCGAATTGCGCGATATTCTTCGCGATACGCTCGTTTCTGGACTCCGCTCGTTTACGTGTAAAACGAAAGACCATGACGGCGTCGTGTTATCCATCGCGTGCGCTTCAGCGTTCCTCCAGTTCCCAGAGTTTTCGAAAGTTGAGGATGCGAACGCGAAGAAAGCGTATGCGGATGTCTTGGAAGCTTTGTTTTGGGTTGCCACGACGGCGTCGAATGAAGAACTTGTGTTTAGTAATAAGGAGGAGAAGAACAATGATGACAGCTCGTCGCCAACGCTCGCCGACGAAGCCGACGACCGAAGATTACGCGTCAACGACGCTCTCGTCGTCGCCATAAACTCCGATGAATCGAACGGAATACTCGCTGGCCAAACGATATCGACTTTAATCGAGAAAGCGCTTTTCGATGAATCCAATGGACACGCCGATCGCCGCCGCCGCGCTTTGGAACTTTGTCTCGCGATCGTGACCACAAACAAGAAGAACACGAACATCATCGGACGACGATCGTTTCGTGAGAATATTGTCGGTGGGCTTGCAAAATTAATCGCGGAAAACTCCGCGTTGCGTTTACGCACGACCACCGCTTCGGACTGTTTGCTCGCCTGTTTGCGGGGACGAGCGTTGGAGAAGGAAATCATCCTCGCGCCGGGCGAACCCCCCCAAGACGTGAAGATGAGCGAAGACGCGCTTTCGGCGGAGCTGTGCGCTAGACTCGCGCTCGGTGGGCTCGGTTTCGGTATACCCGAAATGAACTCCAACTTCGCGTGCGCTACGATGGCGTGTTCCTCCTCCGAAGCGCAAATCGCGTTGGTTGGTTTGTGCGCGTCCATCGTACTCGGCCAAGCGAAAGGGAACTTCGAAAACGCGTGCGCAAGTCTGTGCGGCGCGCGTGCGGTCATTTTATCGGACGAGAATAACGAGCTGTTGAAATTGACCGCGCAAAGATTAGTCGATGTCGCGTGCGCGACGAAGCCGTACGATACGTATTCGAGTCTGAAGAGACGAGCGGCTTTGCACGCGCTCGCGTCCATGGTGCACAAAAGAGGCCTCGATCGATTCTTCCCGAATGAAGAGAAGATAATGTTTTCTAAACATAACGTTCAAAAGATGGTTTTTGAGAACGAAGAAACGAGTGGGGTGTTGCTCAGAGCGCTTCTATTTTCACCGAGCGCGAAAACGGCTTTGAATACGGCTAAACTTGAACTCGTCTCGGCATCGTTTCTTGAGTTGTTACTCAAAGGCGACGAGGACACGAGAGCGAAACACGTCGCCGGAGCCTTTTATCGAGCCATCGAAGAGGAAGAGATGAAAAACGGCGGAGATGCGTTCGAAGAGGAAGAGGAGATAGGGCACTTCGCGCATTTGCTCTACAGTTCTTCTTCTTCACCACTCGTTTCACTTTCAACATCTCTTCTTGGATTCCGATCGTTCGACCACGGCTTTCGTAAACCGGTGCGGGCGCAACGGTACGTCATGGAAACGACGAAAAGAATTCGCGAACTCGCTCAGAACAAGATGTCTCTTCACATCGCTTCCGCCATAGTTGCTCTCGCTTCCAGCTCATCCGCCCTCGTCGCTTCCTCTTTAGAGAACGGCGATAACTGCGACGTCCTCCTCTCCTGCGCGGCGACGGTGTTAACGAGGACGACTTCTACGAAAGAGACAACATCCGACACGATCCCGACCGGAGCCTCGGTCATCGCCTCCGCCTTCTTCAACGCTCCGTCCACCTACGAAAGAGACACGCATCTCACGGAAAAGCACGCGAGCAAACTCCTCCTCGCCTTATGCGCCGCGTGCAAATCCCCATCCGCCTCGGTCGATTTCAAAGTTCGCGCGTTGCGCACGCTCGCCAAGTGCAGTAAAACCTTACCGTTCAACGCCATCTACCTGTCTCGGTTTGAAGTCCTCGAGAACTGTCGCGCGTTTTTAGACAATCCCAGGCGAAGAGTCAGACGGAGCGCGGCGAAAAGCTGCGCCAGTTGGGCGCCGTTGTGTACTAAAATCTAGTATTTAGTAGTTAGTCGTTTTAGTACCAACCACACTTTTATTCACATGAGAGACGATTTAATGCCGGAAAAGAGAACACGGAAAAGGACGACAGACGTTACTAACGAAGAGAGGGAAGACGAGGAAGCGAAAACGTCGCTTTTGTTGCAGTGGCGAAGTTTCTTCGAGGAAAAAAATCATCATCATCGACGACGTAAACGATGCGGTTTGCATCCGTACTGGGAGGAAAAAGAATGGAAACCGTTACGGATAAAATCCTCCGAAGAGGAAGAAGAGGAACAGCTTCCGTCGCGAGAGGAAATCATCTCTCAATTTGGCCTGTTTGGAGGATCGAAGGATTCGAGCGAAAACAACAACGAGAGACAACACTGCGAGATAGATTTCACCACGGGCACGTGCGCGAACGGAGAGAAATGCGAACGGTGCGAACGGTGGAAACGTTTCGTGGACGGTGTAGGAGGAGACGCGGCGAAGAAGAAGAAGAAGCATTACGAGGTATTTACGAGAGATTTGGTCAGAGGCGTGATGCAACACGTCAAGGAGAGATGCGTGGAAAAGGAGATCGGGAAAACGAGAGTGGTCGTTTTAGAGCTCGGCGCGAGGGATGGGACGTTCGCTCGGGCCTTCGTGCGAGAATGGACGGATGAACGAACGAGATTGGAATACTTTGCGTGCGACTCGACGCCGAAAGACGCGTCGGTGACGAAACGCGACGCGAGCGAGGCGATAAGAGAGATTGGAAAGAAGTATGAAGGAAGAGATTCTGATACGTTATGCATCGCGCTCGTATCGTGGATGCCGTTTCAGATCGATTGGACGAGGGAGATTCGTAAACATGCCGCGTTTGACGAGTACATTTTGATTGGAGAAGGAGAAGGAGGGATATGCGGTAGTAAGGAAACATTTGGTCAAGAGGATGAAGGTGATGATCAAAGCGACGGCGACGAGAAGGAGGGAGAGGAGGGCGATGTTCCAGCACTCTACGAACGCGAAGGTTTCGTCATGCGCGAATTGGAAAAAGTCAAAAATTTGGGCAAATCGGACACGACGTACGAACGCGAGGGCACGCACTCGAAAACGATTTCGTTTCGTCGGCGGGTAGATATACAATAGATATAGATTAGATCGTTCAGCAGCAGCAGTAGTAGTAGTAGTAATAAGTATCGCATTAATATTCAAAATTCCTATCGTTTGTTACTTTCGATACTAAGCGAGTCGCATCGCACATCGCTGCTAGGTCTAATCGTTCTTTTTGTTTCCTATTATTCGGACTCGTTCTATCGACGACAATACAGTCCTCGTCCGTGCCAAAGGATTTTCGCGCGCGGTGCAAGACGTCTTTGCGCACTCGCACGACTCCCGGACGCGCCGGATCTTGAATTATAAAAGAGTCGCCTTTAACGCCAACGACGCAAACGTAATGCCCGACAAATCCATCATGAGAACGATGATGATCGCGAAACTCGTCATTCGCGCTGTGTTCATCGTCGTACCCGTTCTCTAGCACTATCTTATCGACCAGAACGATCAACATCTTCTCGCTCTTCTCCCCAACCTCCCGTTCCATCCATTCGTCTTTCATCCCGCCTTCTACCAATCGCACGACGATGCCGCTCTCCTTCTCTCTCGCAATCGCAAACGCCCTCTTCACCCTTTTCGCGTCCATCTCGAACGTCTTCTCGTAAAACCGTTCGTTTTTATATTGCCTCTTCACGCCTATTTCCGTGGTGTAAAAATGTACTCTCTTCGCGCCAAACGCGCGCAACGCTAAAGCGATTTCAATCGACCACACCGACTCTGCACCCTTCAAAAACGCCTTCAAATCTCTCAAACGCACTCTAACTTTTGTGTTCTTCTCTTCTTCGTCGTCGCAAAAGCAGCCTTTCGAGAGTTCTCTTAAAATCATTAAAGCGCACGCTAAGCCGCAATCCCACGAGCGTTTTTGTTGAACGAATGGGAGACGTAATCGTCTCGCGGTGTGTGTGATACTCGCGCTGCTGATGCAATGCCGCTGACTCGACAATTCTACAAAATTACATTCGTCTTCTCGGTGCTCTTCTTCTTGCTCTTCCGAAATCTGGTTTCGTTCTTCGACGTCATCGTTTTGACAAAATTCCTCTTGTTGGTCTTCTCCTTCCTTCTTTTTCTTCCTCTTTGCCGAAAGGGCGCTTTCTCGTTGTCTTCTCTCTCGTCGTCTGACCATTATATAGAGTAGAGTTGTTTTTTGCGGAGAAAATTGTGAGAGAGCAAAGCAGAAAGAAAGGGGAAAAAATTTGTATTTAGGGTTTTCAAAAATCTTTTTACGAGTCAGAAAAAACGTATTTTCTTTCTCAACCGTTCTTTGTCTCGTCACGTTATATATCTCTCGTCGAAGTTTAGTACATATCTCAACGCACACATATTTCATCGAGAGAGGTAAAAACAACGACGACCTTTTACGACGACGA
>Ga0115000_10001875_pt1 | contig 18357 bp, 15 predicted proteins | sample ArcticOcean_MG_C_6_FD_89690 | JGI IMG/M metagenome (GOLD analysis project Ga0115000, IMG submission 89690) | Marine microbial communities from western Arctic Ocean - ArcticOcean_MG_CB8_128 | ecosystem: Environmental > Aquatic > Marine > Oceanic | place: Arctic Ocean: Canada Basin | collected...
ACAGCGAGTGGTTGAACTCTACGTTCGCTACAGAGGGCGGTGTTGTTTTTGAAGATGGAAGATTCACTGGAAACAGTGGCGGGAACGAAGTAAACAGTTGCCAAGATTGTCACATGCCCGGCAACTTCGGCGCAATTTGTGTCTTCTGGGAAATAGAAACGGTAGGTTTACGCGATCATGTTGCAGAACATAGTTTTGTTGGTTCTAACAGTTGGGTCTTAGGCGCAGTACGTAATTTATACGACGATAACGAAACTGGTCTTAGTGAAGAATCCGTTGCGCTCAACCATACACGTACAGAAGCCCTGATGCAAAAAGCTTCTGATATGGATTTATCCATCGACAATGATCAATTGAACGTTCGCATAACCAACATGACAGGTCATAGTTTGCCAACTGGGTACCCTGAAGGCCGTCGCATGTGGTTAAACGTGAAGTTTTTAGATAGTAATGGCGTACTTATTGCAGAACGTGGTGCATACGACTACGCGAGTGCTGACCTAATAACAGGCGATACAAAGGTGTACCAAACAGTTCTTGGTATGAATAGTGAAATGGCAAAGACTACGCATTTGCCTGTAGGTAAATCTTTCCACTTAGTCTTGAATAATGAAATAATTTCGGACAACCGTATTCCACCAATGGGTTTCACAAATGCGAACTTTGAAGCAATTCAATCTGCTCCAGTAAATTATTCGTACGATGACGGACAGCATTGGGATGACACGTTATATGCAATTCCAACAGGTGCAACGCAAGCTGTTGCCACGCTGTACCACCAGACCACAACCAAGGAATACATTGAATTCTTACGCGATGCTAATGTTACTGATACCAATGGGCAAGTTGCGTACGACCAGTGGGTCATCGGCGGAAAGAGTGTTCCTATTGTTATGGACAGTTCCATGATTGATGTAGGCGCTGGCGAACCAATTGCTGGCGATGTGAATGGCGATGGCGTTGTGAACGTGAGCGACTTGCTTCTTATGATCAGCCAATGGGGCGCATGCGTTGACCCTGAAAATTGCCCAGCGGATGCTACCGGCGACGGCTTTGTGAATGTCTCTGACATTCTTACTGCAATCGGTAACTGGGGCTAAGGTTCTTGCTCTCACAATTTGTGACAGCAACGACGAATTAGGCGGTTGCTCATTGAAAAATAGAAGTACAATGCACATCCCATGGTGTGGACCGGACAACATTTTTTGGGTCTTGAGGACTTGTCTAAAGAAGACATCCAATCGCTCATTCGACGCGCTTCGCACTTTCTTGAAGCGGGAAATCGGTGTGAACCCAACGCTCCGCTTACTGGAAAAATAATTGCAAACCTGTTTATGGAAAATTCGACGCGTACGAGGTGCAGTTTCACAATCGCAACAAAAAGATTGGGCGGTGATTGCATCGACCTTCTTGGCGGAACCTCTAGTGCATCGAAAGGTGAAACGCTTGTTGATACTGCGATGAATCTTGAAGCGATGGGTGTTGCTGGCATAGCCATCCGTTGCTCTGAAGAATGCGGCCCATCAGACATTGCGTCGAACGTAGGAATACCTGTTATCAATGCCGGTTCTGGAACTGCGTCGCACCCAACACAAGCACTGCTTGATGCAGGTACACTGTTGCACCATTTTGGATGTAATGACCTCTCTGGTCAACACATCGCGATCGTTGGTGACATCACCCACAGCAGAGTCGCTCGTTCGAACGTCATTGGTTTGACCAAGCTTGGTGCAAAAGTAACACTCGTTGGTCCACAAGAACTACTACCGACCGACCCTGTTTGTGAAACTTCAACCGATTTTGACGCTGTACTTCAAGAGGTGTCAGCGTGCATGATGCTACGCGTACAATTTGAACGCGATGCCTATGTGGGTGAAGATTATCGAGACAAGTTTGGGTTTACAGAAGAACGATTTGCAAATTTTACAGGTGCAGTACTGCACCCTGGCCCAATCAACCGCGGTTTAGAAATAGATGATTGTGTTGCAAGTTGCAACAGTCCGCAAAACAAAATACTTTCTCAAGTTTCCTTTGGCGTCGCAACGCGAATGGCGATTCTTGAACACCTTATTGGATAAAAGTCTCCCATGGAATTCAAAACAATTATTGAACCATTTCGCATTCGGCAAGTACAACCGATTCGATCAACTACCCGCGAAGAACGCGTACGTGCACTTCATACTGCTGGTAACAATGTATTTCTTTTAAGGGCCAAAGATGTGCTGATTGATTTGCTTACAGACTCTGGCACAGGCGCAATGTCAAATGAGCAGTGGGCTGGCATGATGCGAAGTGACGAAAGCTATGCAGGCGCAGATTCGTATTACCGTTTTGAAGAAACAGTAAAAGACATCACTGGTTTCAAGCATATTATTCCCACGCACCAAGGCCGAGCAGCAGAGCGAATTTTGTTTGGCGCTGCAGTTAAAGAGGGGGAACTTGTTCCCAACAACACCCACTTTGATACAACACGCGCGAACATTGAAGTACTTGGAGCGACCGCTGTTGATATTCCAAACCCCGACGCAAACGATACTCAAATAGTTTTGCCATTCAAGGGAAACATGGATATCGATGAACTTACATCAATTCTGGATCAGTGGGCGGACAAAGTACCAATGGTCATGATGACTATTACGAATAATTCCAATGGCGGGCAACCAGTCAGTCTTGCAAACATTCGTGAAGCAAGCGCTATCTGCAAAGAGCGTGGCGTACCTTTCTTTATTGATGCGTGCCGTTTTGCAGAAAACTCTTGGTTCATAAAGTTGCGCGAAGAAGGCAACGAAGAAAGGACACCAATCGATATCGCACGTGAAATTTTCTCCCTTGCAGATGGCGCGACAATGAGTGCAAAGAAAGATGGCATGGCAAATATGGGCGGTTTCTTAGCGCTCAATGATGATGCTCTTGCAGAAAAATGCCGCTCTATGCTCATTCTCACCGAAGGGTTTCCAACATATGGTGGGCTTGCTGGGTATGACCTTGAATCGGTTGCGATTGGTTTGTACGAAGCGCTTCGCGAAGATTATTTGGCGTACCGCATTCGCACAGTTGCGTATGTTGGTGAGCGATTGACAGCAATGGGTATACCAATCTTGCAACCACCGGGCGGGCATGCTATATATCTTGATGCAAAAGCATGGCTAACGCACGTTCCCCAAGAACAGTATCCAGGGTGGGCGCTTGCAAACACGTTGTACCGAGAAGGTGGAATTCGAGCAAGCGAAATTGGAAGTGTGATGTTCGGACAACAACCAGACGGCACAGAAAAGTTTTCCGATAAGGAACTTGTTCGACTTGCCTTCCCACGCCGTGTCTATACGCAAAGCCATATAGACTATGTTGTTGAAGTACTTGAATACGTCAACACCATCAAAGATACAATCAAGGGTGTCCGAATTACAAAGCAACCAGATACCTTGAGGCACTTCACTGCTGAGTTCCAGACTATAGAATAATTTTATATCTCTGACAGTGGCATGTCGGTATCGACGCGATTGGTATTCATCGGCAATTCAACTTCAAGCATTCCCGAAATTCCTGCGTCTGCCATTCTAAGGCGTACAGTTGCCGCATTAAATGTTGTCGTTTCCATGTCATCGACAAGTGCTTTCAAATTCATTGCAATTTGACCTTCTGCTTGTGCATCGCCAATTGGCTGTAACGCTTGTTCGAAGAGTTGCAGTTTGTTGCTGTGGTTTTCAAAAGTTCCTGCTTTTTCAGCCCAAGTTGCGGCAGGTAAAAACACATCAGCGCGCACTGTCAACTCATTCTGCAATGTATCGATGAGTATCAATTTTTGTTCATCAGTAATTGTTGGGGTATCCCATTCTTCTGGGTAATTACCAGTCACAACAACCGTGTCCGCAGAAGCTATTTTCGTTTTCCATTCGTCGTACGTAAGAGCATCGCCAAGCGCCCTTCGAACGCCACGCGCATTTGGTGCTTTTTCACTGCGAATAGTAAACCCACTTGGGAATGTTTTATCTTCGCCAACAATTGGAATTGGGCCAATGCCAATAATTGCATTTGCATCTATGCTTCGAATAAGTTGGCCTAACAACCATGCGTCTTCGCAAGTAATCATCGGGCTTACAAGAAGCGCTAACCTTGTAGCTTTTTGTAAAAAGTCGGCAGCAAGAAGTTCCGTATCGTCATCTGATGCAACTACTCGGAACTCGTCGTGAATAAATTTCCAACCATATCGAACTTCGTCTGTAATCCAGTATTCGTTTACATCAAGATTGGTTCGAGGCTTCACTCGATAGACCTTGTTGTTGTTATGTTCAATATTAATATTGTCGCCACTGCTTGTCAGCGGGTCGATTGATGGGGTCGTCTTTAATAACCATACTCGTTGCTGGAACATAAAATCTTTATCTAGAAGTGCGCCAACTGGACACAAGTCAATAACGTTACCGCTCAGTTCATTGTTGATACCCATTCCAGGGAATACATCAATCTCTTCTTTTACACCTCTACCACTAATGTACAGTTCTGCTGTGCCGGTAACCTCTTCTGCAAAACGAACACACCGCGTACACATAATGCAACGATCCCCGTACAGCATGATGTTATCGCCAACATCTTTTTTGCTTTGCGTAATTTTTTCTGTATCGCAACGTCGTTCGCCACGACCATACTCGTATGCGTAATCTTGTAACGAACATTCTCCAGCTTGATCGCATGTTGGACAATCAATTGGATGGTGATTCAATAACAGTTCCATCACAGATTTTTGATTTGCGGTTGCCTTCGGCGAGGTTGTGTATACAACTTGGCCATCACCAGCAGGTGTTTGGCAAGTAGGTAACAACTTTGGCATGGGCTCAAGCTTGTTGTTGTTTCGTGGGTTGGGTCCCCAAACTTCTGCTAAACAAATACGACAGCTTGCAACGACGCTCAAAGAAGGGTGGTAGCAGTACTGTGGAATCTCTATTTCATTCTCGCTGGCAACATCTAAGATAGATTGCCCCTGCTCGAATTCCATTAATTTTCCGTCGATTGTGATCGTTGGCATAGGTTGCGTATTGTAGCGTAGGTGCTTACTTTGGAAGGTGGGTTTGGCATGCAAGTACGAGTGCGCCATCTTCAAGCGTAATTGAGCGAATATCAACCACTCGGTCATCCATCAGTGGCGCTGTTGCATCCACAGCAAATACTTCATCCCGTGTGTCTTCGATTGCTTGTTTGAATACCGTTACAGGAATAGGAACCTTTCCTAGCCGAATCGCAACTGGCTCAACCACAAACATGCCGTCCTCGATACGCATTGCCAACTGCAGGGCAATTGGACGGGGATCATCTTGCTCAATTTCAACCATGGCTGCAAACCAGACTCCCTCTGGTGTAACGTGCACTTGCGGGTCATGTATTTCCGGTGGCATCTCTGCATCTTGTTCATGGGTTAGCCAGTCTTCAAGGCGTGTTGCAAGCCAAGCATTGATTAATGCATCGTTAATTCGCAACTTCCATATCTCATCCTCTGGGCGAATCTTATGGAATTCTTCGGTGAGTCTATATTCAGCGCGCTCGGTAAGCGTTTCAAGCTCTGGCGTAATGGTGTTTTGCTGCACATACCAAGTTTGTGGCTGGCGGCTCAGCCAAGCAACAATACCGGCCCCGCAGGTAAGCAGGGCGATACAAATTGCCAAGATAATGATTGCTTTTTTCATCGCTCTTTAGGGTACTCGCATTTCAAGTGTCCGTATACCTACAAGAAGGAGCACATTTAGAATGATGAATAGGAGGCCAGCAATCGGAAACATCACTGTCAACAAGGTCGCAGGTGGTAACGAAATGACACTTACAAGAACCATTCCGCCTAAGACGCCAAAGGCATATCCCGCTTGACCTGCTGCTTGAAGTGAACTAAAGACCAAGTTCGAAGCTTCTTGCCGTACTGCTACCGAAAATGCAGAAGGTAACGAGCCTGCGGCACCAACTCCGTATAAAAGTAAGCACGGAGGCAAGATAACAACGGGTGGCAACCATATAAGTAAACCAAGGCACGCAAGTGATCCGCCGCAGAGCACCGAGGCGACAAGACGGATTTTCCCGCCACCACACCGGTCTGCCAAAATACCAAAAGGGGCTGCAAAGACCGCTAAAGCCAAAAACATGCCGCCCAATGCAACACCAAGGGTAACTGAGCCAATCGCAAAGCCAGATGCAAGCAAAATAGGAAGTGTTGTTGACACAAGAGCGGCTAGGCCTCTATCGAGTGCAAGGAATCCAGCGCCAATCCATTCCTTGGGAAGAAGTGGGCAATTTTTGGGCTCGGGACGAGGAGAAGCCGGCACGTTATCTATGGTTTTACGTAAGAACGCAACAATTAGTGTAATAAGTAACATGGTGGCGGCACCAGCCCACAACACCATTGCGGGGTCGTTGCTTCCAATCTTGCCACCTGCCACCACGCCAATAGCCATTCCTACCATCATGACGGTGAATCCACCGCCCATTCGACCCGCAAAACGCTCTTTCCCGCCAGCTGACGCAATGATTCGCAATGGAATCGCCAACAACATAAGATCCGCCCCGCCTTCAAGGCATCGCAGGGTCAAAAAAGCACCCCAAGATGTAGTTACGGCCATTGCGGCCATTAAAACAGATGAAATAATTGCAGAGCCAAGCAATAGTACGGTTGATGAAACAGCGCGGTTCAATACTGCCAAGACGCCAATTGCAAGCAGGGCGCCGAGCAAATTCACCGCCATGAAGTAATGCGCATCGCCCTCGCTTATTCCAAAGCGGTCAACGGTAAGTTCCTTCAACACTGGAACAACCATGACGTCTGGGATTGTTGCTAATCCAAGCAACAAACACCCAGCTACAAGAGGGTGTTTATTGATTTTATTTGTCTTATTGTCGCTGTTTATTGCGAACATATGGCTTTTTTACGCGAGTAGTGAACACAGGGTGAAGTATACGGGAGTGCTTATTTTGTCGAGATAAGTTCAACATCGAAGATAAGTGTAGCCCCACCAGGGATTACACCGCCAGCACCACGCTCTCCATATCCAAGGGCGGCTGGGATAATGAGTTTTCGCTTACCGCCAACCTTCATAGAGCCAACGCCTTCTGTCCAACCAGCAATAACGCCATTTAGTGGGAATTCGATAGTTTGCTCACGGTCAACACTTGAATCGAATTTGGTCCCGTCGGTCAGCCATCCGGTGTAATGCACTTCAACAGTGCTCGAAGAATTTGCTGGTTTCTCTCCATCGCCTTCAACGATGTCGTACCACTGAAGTCCACTGTCGCTTGATGAAATGTCGCCTGTAACAGCTTCGCCTGGTAATTGATCCATTGGTGGAACCTTTGCATAAGGAGATACGGGATTGATGTCGAGCAATTCAACATCGAAAATAAGTGTCGAGTTAGGTGGAATTGTACTACCACCGCGTTCGCCATATCCAAGTTCAGATGGGATACGGAGTTTAAATTTGTCGCCAACGTGCATATAGCCTACACCTTCAGTCCAACCGCTTATAACGCGATTCAACCCGAATGTAATAGGTTCGCCACGAGCAACACTGGAATCAAACATTGTTCCATCTTCGAGCCAGCCAGTGTAATGCACCATGACTTTATCGGTTGGGATTGGGGTTGCTCCAGCGCCACCGCCATCAGTAATCACCCACCATTCAAGACCGGTTGGTGATTTCTCTGGGCTTCCAGAAATAGGTCCACCAGGTAAATCGGTGGTGACATCTGCTTCAAGACCCAATGATTCAAGGAAGGCATCCATGCTTGGTTCGCGACCTAGATAATCTGTCACAAGATCAAGGCTATCTTCTGTTCCACCCTTAGAGAGCACTTTGTCACGATAGTACGCCCCAGCTTCGGGGTTAAGCATGCCAAGTCCTTTGAAACGTTGGAACATATCTTGCGCATACACAAGTGACCACATATACCCGTAATACCCCGCTTGGTACCCGGTTAGGTGACCAAAGCTACCCTGAAAATGCGTGCCGGGGGTGTGTGGATACATGCGCGTTTCGTCATGAATGTCGTACGCGACTTGCGTCGTGTCAACAACTCCATCTGTGTCGGTGTGGTATGCCTGATCAATCATACCCAAGAAAATCTGGCTTTCAGTCTTTACGCCGCTTTGCAAATTCTTCGCTGCAATCATGCCGTCGATTAATTCTGCTGGCATTGGTTCATCAGTTTCATAATGCCTTGCAAACAGCGAGAGTGTTTCTGGGGTCCATACCCACTCTTCAAACATTTGCGAAGGCGCTTCCACAAAATCGCGCTCGACATTTGTGCCAGCGAAACCAGCAAATTCTGCATCACTCAAAATAGTGTGCAAACAATGCCCAAACTCATGGAAGAATGTTTCCGCTTCGTCGTGTGTCATCAACGAAGGCTTATCTGCAGTTGGCTTTGTAAAGTTACATACGAGGGCTGCTACAGGAAGTTGCTCTCTGCCGTCTGCCCACATTTTGTGCTGCACTAAGCCCCACTGCGTGGCGTGGGAATATTTATTGTCGCGAGGGTGCAAGTCAATATAAAATTCGCCTAGTTGTTTGCCAGTTGCTGTATCCCACACTTCAAACAAACGCACATCGTCGTGCCACAAGGGCGTTCCACGCTCAATCGCTATATCGGTAACTTCTCGATACTCAATGCCGTATAGGTGCTGTGTGATTTCAAATAAGCCATCCATGACATTTTGAAGAGGCAAATACTCTTGTACTTTTTGTGAGTCCACTGCATATTTGTCGTTCTTAATTTTTTCGTAGTAGTAACTGAAGTCCCAAGGGTAAAACTCTGCTGCTTCGTCACCTGTGTCTTTGCGTTTGGCTTCTAGCAATTCTTCCCAGTCTTTTTCTGCCTTTTTTCGCACAACAGGTCGTAGACTTTTATAAAAATCTGCAACTGTCTTTGCATTCTTGGACATTTTTACTTCTGTTTCATAATCTGCAGTAGTTGCATACCCAAGTAGGTCCGATGCTTCGTCGCGTAATTTAATTATTCGCTCAAGCACTTCTACGTTTTCTTGTCCAGCTCGTTTGGAGTACGAAATTCGCACAGCCTTGCGTGTTTCTGGCACAGAACAGTAATCCATAACTGGACCAAATGTTGGGTAATCAAGTGTTACTAAATAATTACCGTCGACAATCTCAAGCCGATCTATGACATCTTGCGGTACGCCTGTAAGACCACCACTTGGTATTGAAACAACTGTTTTATCTTCGCGAATATTTGTTTCAAACTCAATCGCAAGCAAGCCAAGTTCTTTTTGAATTGTCTTGAGTTCTTCGCGGTTTTCTGAGGTAAGCATCATGCCGCTGCGACGATAGTCGCGCATCATGTGTTCAAGCATGCGAGCACGCTCTCCTTCGAGTGCTGGATTTGTATTCGCGTATGTTTTGATAGCGTCGTATAAATCTTCGTTCGTAGCAAAGTCGATTGACCAAGTAGACCATAATTGTTCCGCGCCTTGTGCAGCCGCACGTATATCCGCATCTGGGTGAACATACGCCATAAATGCCATGAGGTTTGCGTCGCCATCAAGACGAGCCATCATGTCATCGAGTGCGCCAACAGTGTTTGCAAATGTGCGCTGTTCGTCTGGCACGGCAATGATTTCTGCAATTTCAATATCAGCGTTTGCAAACGCCTGCTCCACTGTCGCAGTGAGTTCCTCAGGAGTCGTGGGTAGTATTCGATCCGCAAATAATGTTATTGGTGACAGGGCAACGATGCATGTTGTAATGAGTAATTTCATAGTTTGGAGTTTCCTTCTTTTGAGCCGTATAGTGTATAAGGAAACAGGGCTCGTAACATTTGTTACGAGCCCTGTTCTAGTACTGGTGTATGAAGACTATGTAAGACTTTTTAGAGCGCTGCAACCATTCTTTCTGCTTTAGCAAACGCGTCTTGTAGTGTGCCAACATACATAAATGCTGATTCTGGAAGATCATCGCCTTCACCGTTGCACAATCGTTCAAAAGAATCGATTGTTTCTTCAAGTGAGGAGTTCACTCCTGGGAAGCCTGTAAATTGTTCTGCTACGTGGAATGGTTGGCTTAAGAAGCGTTCAATTCGACGTGCGCGAGCAACAGTAAGTTTGTCGTCTTCGGACAATTCGTCAACACCGAGAATCGCAATAATGTCTTGCAAATCTGAGTATCGTTGAAGGATTGTTTGTACTCGACGTGATACATCGTAATGGCGATCGCCTACTACCTGTGGATCTAAAATACGGGACGAAGATGTAAGCGGGTCAATCGCTGGGTAAATACCTTTTTCAGCAATTTTCCGTTCAAGAACAACAAACGCATCCAAGTGAGCAAAAGTTGTCGCTGGAGCAGGGTCAGTCAAGTCATCCGCTGGAACGTAAATCGCTTGAACAGATGTAATCGCGCCCTTGCTTGTTGATGTAATTCGTTCTTGAAGTTCGCCCATTTCTGTTGAAAGAGTCGGTTGGTAGCCAACCGCTGAAGGCATACGTCCAAGAAGCGCTGACACTTCTGAACCTGCTTGTGTAAAGCGGAATACGTTATCAACAAAGAGTAGCGTTTCTTTACCTGACTCGTCGCGGAAATTTTCTGCCATCGTAAGTGCTGAAAGTGCAACACGAAGACGAGCTCCTGGAGGTTCGTTCATTTGACCGAATACCATCGCAACTTTATCAAGAACAGAAACAGTTTCGCCTTGTTCGTTTGTAAATTGCGCTTCTTGCATTTCAAGCCAAAGGTCATTTCCTTCGCGCGTCCGTTCGCCTACGCCAGCAAACACTGAGTAACCGTCGAAGTCACGAGCAACACGAGCAATCATTTCCTGAATAATAACAGTCTTGCCTACGCCTGCGCCGCCGAACAAACCAATCTTACCGCCACGAACAAACGGGCAAAGAAGGTCAACAACCTTGATTCCAGTTTCAAGAATTTCTGAGTTTGGGTTTAGGTTTTCTAGTTTTGGTGGAGCTGCATGAATTGGCATTTTCTTTTCATACGTTACTGGTCCGCGTTCATCTACTGGTTCACCAAATAAGTTAAACACGCGTCCTAAAACGCCTTCGCCAACTGGAACTGTCACTGGTGAGCCACTGTCGTTGCACTCTTGCCCGCGACGTAAACCGTCGGTACTGCCGAGTGAAACGCAGCGAACACGTCCGCCACCCAAGTGCTTGTTTACTTCGCCAACGAGGGTGAATTTTTCCCCTGCGTTGTCGATTTCAACATCTACAGCGTTGTAAATTTCTGGAAGTGAATCTGCTGGAAACTGAGCGTCAAATGTTGAACCAATGACTTGAATAATTTTGCCTGATTTGGACATGTATGTATCCGAGATTTTAGGGTTGAAAGAGAATAAATTATGCCCCTACAAATAGGGCTTCAGAACGCCACAGGATACCCAAAATTGCGTCTCTTGGCTAGTCCCTTTGCATACGTGAGAGCGAAGCAACAAGTATAATCCCAACCCATGAAGTTCAATCTTGTTGATCAGGTTCTTGAAAAATCAAAGGACCATATAGTGACTGTAAAGCAGGTTTCCCAAGCTGAAGAGTATCTTGCTGACCACTTTCCAACATTTCCAATTCTGCCGGGAGTTATGATGCTCGAGGCAATGGTCCAAGCCGCTTCCACATTATGTGCAAAAAATGGGGAAAGACTCGTATTGGGCGAGGTAAAAGCAGTGAAATACGGCGCGATGGTTCGGCCAGGTGAGCAGCTTCGAGTTGAAGTCACAATCGTAAAAATACATGACGACGGCTCTTTCTCCTGCAAAGGGATTGGGACTGTTCACAGAAATGACACCTCAGAAACACAGACAGCGGTCTCGGGACGGTTTACTATACGCCCCGTTCGCATGTCCTAATAATGAAACAAATGCAGGAGACTATTATGAGTCGCGAAGAAATTTTTGAAAAAATACAGGAAGTACTCGACGATGCGCTAGGTGTGGACGAGGACGAAGTTACACCAGGCGCTAGCCTTACTGCAGACTTAGGCGCTGAATCGATTGATTTTCTTGATATCGTCTTTCGTTTAGAGAAAACATTTGACTTTAAAATCTCGCAAGGCGAACTATTCCCAGAGGGTCTTACGGATAATGAAGAATGGGTAACAGACGGAAAACTCACTGATGCTGGTCTTTCCATGCTACGAGAACGCATGAAGCATGTCGATTTTGACGCATTTGGCGCAAGCGACCGTGATATCTCTAAGATTGGTGATTTAATCACAGTGAACTCACTTGTCAATTTCGTTGAAATTAAACTCGCGAGCTAACCATGCGCTGGATGTGGATCGATTGCATACTTGAGCACGAAGCTGATTCTCGGCTTGTTGCTATCAAAAATGTTTCCTTGGCAGAAGAACATCTGCACGACCATCTGGTCGATGGGAAACCGATTATGCCATTCTCGCTCATGATTGAAGGTATGGCACAGACTGCTGGCATTATTGTCGGAAGCACGAGTGGATTTAAAGAAAAAGTAATTCTCGCCAAAATCGCAAAAGCAACGCTCGATTGCGATGTCACGGTTGGTGATACGATTCGGTACGACGCTACTATTGAACAAATCGATACCGCTGGTGCGAAAACAATGGGGATTATTGACCGGCGTATCGCGGGCGGGGATGCGTGGGAACGAATTGGCAAGGTGGAATTACTCTTTAGCCATATCGATAACAACATGGCTGGCGTCTCGTTCCCGGAACATAATTTTGTATTTTCAGATAACTTTAAGATGATTCTGGACACTGCTGGGCTTTCAGGTCTTGTAGAAGTCTAGTAACAATAAACACTCATGTCCTAATAGATTGCGACATATCGCTATATTTCTTTACACACAACAAGGAGGCTCTCATGCCACGACTAGACACTATTGATCCAACAACTGATACCGGCGCAGGTGCTGACATTCTAAATGGCCCGCTAAAGGAAAAACAAATCAACATTTTTAAAGGTCTTGCCGCGCATCCGCCCGTGCTTGAAGCATTCTTAGGTTGGGCGAACGGTGCAAAAGGCGGTGCTTTGAGTCCGGCAGAGGGCGAAGTCGTCCAATTGCTGGCCGCTGAAAAAATGCAATGCGATTACTGCTTGGCAGCACACTCCAAGATTGCCTTAGGTACAGGCTTGAGCGAAGACGACTGTTTACAAATTCGTACACGCCACAGCGACGATCCAAAAATACAAGCGCTCATCAATTTCGCAGCCGAAGCACTTGATTCCTACGGCAACGTGAGCGATGAAACCCTTGCGAAATTCATGGAAGCGGGCTTTTCTACAGAAGCGGCGATTGAAGTTGTCGCTGGTATTTCCGTCATTACATTTACAAGTTTTTATAATCATGTCCACAAGACCGTTGTAGATTTCCCTGAAGCTGCTGCAGTCTAACTACAGAATCGAATACACCATAAAAATGGGTCCCCGCCACGAATGGCGAGGACCCTTTTTTTGTGGCCGATTGGAGGCTCGGCCCTTTAGGAGAGAAATGGACTGCATGCGTGGTGCAAACCATTGCAATAGGAGGGAGAAAGTTGATTTCTCCTACTATAAGAGTCGAATACAAAAGCGTAATTTGCAAATTGGTTCGTACCAATTTTGAGACATTCTGTGACGGTTATGCTGGTTACCCGTACAATTGAGGGCATGAGCGAACATGTTGCCATATACGCTGGTTCATTTGATCCAATTACAAGCGGCCATCTCGACGTCATCGCAAGAGCGCGGTGTATGTTTGATCGAATAGTCGTCGGCATTGGGCACAACCCAGATAAGCAAGCGCTCTTTCCTTCAAATGAGCGTGTCGCTATGGCAGAAAAACTAGTGAAGGAATTGGTTGATAAAAATCCTACCGATGCGCCTGTCACAGTGGAACAATATTCTGGGCTGACCGTTGATTTCGCTCGCGACTCGGGAGGTGTAGCGCTCATTCGAGGAATCCGAAACGTAACAGACCTTGCAAACGAAACGCAACTTGCAATAACAAACAGGCAAGTCGCAGATATGGAAACTGTGTTCATTGTAACTGGCGAAAAATTTGCTTTCACCTCATCGAGCCTCATTCGTCAGATTGCTGCCCTTGGTGGAGATGTGCAACGGTTACACGAAACAATTCCACCGCTCGTCATTGCACGGCTAAAAGCATTGCAAGATGACCCGACAAGCTCCTTGCATGCGCACGTCAAAGATGCGCACGTGGACTAAATTATGGAGTGGCGCATAGCTTCAATTGGAACACTAGCGAATAACCCCCTTTGGAATGAAAAGGGTTCTCCTAGAACTGGGCATGCAACAACGACTGTCATTAAAACGGGCAGCGCAGTGTTGCTTGTTGACCCTTCTTTGCCTGCGCAGGTGTTAGATGCGCGTCTACAAGAGCGTTGGGGAATGCGGCTCTCTGAAATCACGCACGTGTTCCTTACAAGTTTTGATCCAGACCGAAGAAGAGCACTTGATGGTTTAGAACATGCCACTTGGTATATGCATGCACCAGAAATTGACGCTGCCGCTTCTGCCATAAGCGAAGAACTGTACCGGGCAGAGGGTGACGAAGAACTTTCACAAATACTAGAACACCACAAAGATTTATTACTTTCTTTTTCCGTATCAGGCGACAATATGTTTGACGGAGTAGATCTATTCCCAATACCAGGATATACGCCAGGTAGTTGTGGGCTTCTCCTGCCAACACCAACACAAACAATCCTTATTTGCGGTGACACAATAGCCACACAAGAGCATCTCACTAAAGGCGTTGTTCTGTCAAATGCTGCGAACATTGAACTTACGCAAGAATCTTTTAAGGAATGCGTTGAAATTGCTGACATTATTATTCCGGGTAGAGACAACGTATTGCGTAATCCAATCCGATCATGATCCTACTTCCACTACTCTTAACTGCGTTCACTTCGCAACCGACTAACGGCCCGTCTGTCGAACTTCGCGCTGGTATATTTCTTGGCACACGCGTAGCGAAAGTTGAACAAAAATTACCAGTACGAAAACAAGTCGTCTTGGTTCCAGACGAAGCCACGTATCTTGATGAAATTTCTAAGTGGTCAACGCAAGCTAGGTGGCCGGTTCTGTTTGATCAAGAGCCATTGGTTTCGCAGTTTGTTCGGGCGTTTAAACCAGAAACCGTTTGGCGTAGAGAATCTGTAGGCAAGGCCATAAAAAATAAAGAGCAAGCAATGGAACTGGCGGTTGCGAGTGCCTGGGATGGCGACGGCTCTATCGAAAACGCTTTTGCCGCCTTGCGGTTACCCCCAATGGGCGTCGTATTTACGAATGCGAACGATGCAGCAAGAACAGGTGCTGTTGCACTCGCCGCTGGAAGAGGGCAGTTGCTGCGGTTTATCTCTGATGATTGGGGACCGCCACATAAAATATTGAGCGAGGCCTCAACGACTGCGTTGCAACACGAAATAGATTCCGAGTTACAAACAGCGGGCGTGAAGTACCAAGGCATTGGCGACACAATCGATGCGCTCACGCTTTGCTTATCACTACCGTCTCGAGTTACGAGTTCTATAGCACTTGAAAATCCTATCGCAGTTACCGATGCTGTAGGGCGTGATGAAACCGGCAAACGGTTTGCATGGACAGGATGGTTGTTTGGATCAAAAGCGCAATCTACCTACATGGCAATGTGCAGTTTATTTTTGGAACGAGATCAATATTGGTTTTGTAATACGTATCCAAACACTGGTGGCTGGACAAGATATGGAATTGGGACAATCGCAGAAACACTTCCTCAATATGGAATTAATGTTGAAGTAATCGGCGGAAATTCAACTGCATTACAACAAGCAGGGGCAGGCGGCGTCGATGCTGATGTTGTGTACTTCACTTCAAAAGGTAATCCTGATTTTCTAGAATTATCTGATGGGCGTGTTGCCCCTTCGTGGTTGCCTATTCTAAACACGCCTGCATCGTTATACCTTTTGCATAGTTGGTCGTTAAAAAACCCAGAAACAAGAACTACTGTTGGTGGTACATGGTTGTCAAGGGGAGTCTATTCGTATATTGGCTCGTCGCACGAGCCAATGCTGAGTGCCTTCGTGCCCCCTACTGAAATAGTACGACGAACCATGAGTTTGATCCCCTTTCTTATTGCAGGGCGATGGAACCCTGGCGAAAACCCCTATGCACGAGTTTGGCGGTTGAATACAATCGGTGACCCGCTCATGTTGTGCCCACCAAAAGGCGCCATCAAAAGAACCTACTTGGAAGCGATTGAAAACGAAGCATATACCAGCCTAGCAACACTCGCAAAAGAGTCGCTACAGGAGACCGTCAATCAACCAAGCGATCAAGTGTTTGCACGTACGATTTCTTTATTGTGCAGCAAGGGTGATGATTCCATTGCGCAAGATGTTTGGAATATTTCAGCAAAGCAAGGCACGCTTGGCCCACTAAGTGCCCGAGCAGTTCTACCTGTCTTGTTTCGATTACAAAACACAGATGCATTTCTGCATGCGTTTTCATTATTGAACACTAAAAAAGGAATCGAACAAGACATGTTGTGGCAATTAGTAAGTTCCCGTGCTGACACACCGCTGCAAGTACTTATTGACAACCTAAGAAAACCTTTTGAACTTGACGACTTGCTCATTATCCGCACAAGAGTCGAAAGGTTGCGTGGAGTGAACGCAGTAATTTCCATCATTCAAGACAAACTAAAAACTGCAAAGGGAAGAAACCAACGTGGGTTGCAGCGATTGTTAAAGGAATACAATGACTAAAGTAGCTCCCGTTGTATTAATTGTTCGTGACGGGTGGGGGTTCAATCCACATCCTGAAATGGATTCCTGCAACGCTATCGTACAAGCAGACACGCCAGTTGCAGACAATTTGCACAAGCATTGGCCAAGTACACGTATTGGAACATGTGGTAAAAATGTTGGCTTACCAAGTGGTGTAATGGGAAATAGCGAAGTTGGGCACCAAAACATTGGAGCAGGAAGAATTGTCCCACAAGAACTTTCGCGATTAAACCTTGCTGCTGAAAGCGGTGCTTTTGCGACCAATAAAGTTATCAAAGAAGCGTTTGATAGGGGTACGACAGGAAACTCCATGCACATTGTTGGTCTTGTCAGTGATGGCAGAGTGCATAGTGATCTGCAACATCTTTTTGCACTCCTTGCTAGTGCGCCCAAAGAAGCAACTGTTTTTATCCATGTAATCACAGACGGTAGAGATTGTTCGCCAAGCGCTGGGCTTGGTTTTATCGAAGCCCTTGAAGATAAGATTAGAGGCACGAATGCAAAAATTGCCACTGTCATGGGTCGATTTTGGGCAATGGATAGGGACAACCGGTGGGAACGTGTAGCTGTTGCGTTTGAAGCAATGACAGGCATTGCTACAACACATCCACTTCGGGAAAAAACCGTGCACGTTCGTCAATCATTCCACGCTGCTAGTGTCGTTGCTGAGTATTACAAAAACCCCATTGACGCAAACAGGAGCGGTGACGAATTCATTGTGCCTACTCAAATCGTAGATGAAAACAACGAGGCGATTGGCGTTGTGCAAAGTGGCGACAGTGTTCTGTTCTTTAACTACAGAGGCGACCGGCCGCGCGAGTTAAGTAGAGCCTTCGTGCTAGACGATGCCTCTTGGAGTGAGGTTTCGCGAGGTCCATTCAATAGAGGGGATTCATTTACAAATTTATATTTCGCAACAATGACAAATTACGAAACGGGCTTGCCTGTATCTGCCGTTGCTTTTGAAAAACTGAATGCAATGCCGCACATACTCGGCGAAACTCTAGCGAGCAATTCCATTACACAATTTCGTTGTGCTGAAACTGAAAAATTTCCACACGTTACATTCTTTTTTAACGACTATCGCGAAGAGCCATTTGAAGGAGAAACAAGATTACTTGTGCCGAGCCCGACCAAGGTTGCCACCTACGATCAGCAACCAGAAATGAGCGCGGAGGGCGTGTGCCAAGGAGTACTTGATGAACTTGCAAAGGAAGACGGCGCGAGGGTTATCGTTGTGAACTTTGCAAATGGCGATATGGTTGGACACACCGGAAATCTACCCGCAATCATTGCAGCAATAGAGTTTGTTGATGCGTGCTGTGGAAAAATTATTGAGGCGGTTATAGAATTAGATGGCGCGTTGATTATCACAGCAGATCATGGAAATGCGGAACGAACACGCGACCCCGAAACGAACATGCCAGACACCGCCCACACAACCTACGATGTTCCCCTACATGTTGTATGCAATCAATTCAAGGGTACCACTCTAAAGCCTGATGGAATACTTGCTGACGTTGCGCCAACGATGTTAGAGTTGCTCGGAATCCCCTCGCCCAAAGAAATGACTGGCACATCGCTTCTTAGTTAGGTTACCGAACCTCCCTGCATATAT
>Ga0115000_10001876_pt1 | contig 18356 bp, 13 predicted proteins | sample ArcticOcean_MG_C_6_FD_89690 | JGI IMG/M metagenome (GOLD analysis project Ga0115000, IMG submission 89690) | Marine microbial communities from western Arctic Ocean - ArcticOcean_MG_CB8_128 | ecosystem: Environmental > Aquatic > Marine > Oceanic | place: Arctic Ocean: Canada Basin | collected...
CTGCATTGCCTTGAGGCATCGTTGAGTTCGCGGCAGCACTATTTATATTCTGTGAATTTCTACCTATTGTTATTAAACCGGAGCCGACGTTCTTCACAATGACCGTATGTCCGGCGCTCGGGCCTGAAGGTAAAGTAATTGTAAATGCTGACGAAGAGTTGCAAATTAGCTGGTCTTTAGTGACGGCGGTGTAGCCGCTGGTCTTAATTGCCCATGCGTTGTAAGCGCCACCTGATGTAATGTAACCAGCACCGTTCGTGAGCTGATTGTTGTTAGTAATATAGTTGGCGTTAGTGGCGATACCTGATAATTTACTGTTTAACGCCGACGTAAAGTTTATTTGTGTAAGACCGCCATTGCCTACTGAGTAAGTTGTATTAGTTGTTACATAGCCAGCGCCGTTCGACAATTGATTGTTGTTAGTAATGTAATTTGCATTAGTGGCAATAGTGTCTAGCTTAGTACCATCACCAGAAACGTTTCTGCCATCGACTGTGCCAGTTAGCGTTAGATTTCCAGCGTTTGTAATCGTTGCTTTCACAGAATTGCTTGAGAGAAACTCGGTACTACCTCCATCCGTGTGTCTGAGGCACCAATCCTCTCCACTGTCAAGAAGACCTATCTGATTAGAGTTGTTAGCGTAAATTGCACCTCGTACAGTGCCATTATGCTCATCTCTAAATCTAATGCCATTTGCAGAAGAGCCACCGGCTACATTCCACCAATCATCATGGTCAGAATACCAATGTTGCCCCGTACTTTGGTTATACAGTCCCGTGCCAGACTGGTTGTTTCGAAGCCAACTACTTACATAAACATCCGCGACACTCACGGTCGAGGGTAGACTGTAATTATTAGCACTCGCAGCTATTCCATTTAATTTAGAATGGTCTGCATTCGTAAAGTTGTTTTGTGAGAGTCCACCATCACCAACTGAATAAGTTGTATTAGTTGTTACATAACCAGCGCCGTTCGACAATTGATTGTTATTAGTAATGTAATTAGCACTAGTAGCAATACCGTCTAACTTATTCTTTAGAGTAGTAGTAAAGTTCTGCTGAGTTAATCCACCGGCTCCAACTGCAATAGCAGAAGTATAATGAGGGGCTGCGGTATTTGTAGCACTCGCAGCTATTCCATCTAACTTAGTACCGTCTGTTGCTACGTCACGACCATCAAATGTAGAGTTAGTAGTGATGGCACCGGTCATAGCACCACCAGACTTAGGAAGCTTAGTACCTAACGCTGTAGTTAATGTAGTGTTGTAATTAGCATCGTCATTGATTGCCGCCGCTAATTCATTCAAATCATTTAATGTACTTGGAGCACCACCAATGAGAGTAGTAATCTTATCTGTAACATAAGCTGTTGTTGCTATCTTAGTACTATCATCACTTTCAGCTGTTGTTGTTGCTGTATCTAATCTAGCCGCTACAACTGTTCCAGTAAGGTTAGCCGCTGGTAAATCAATACCAAGACCTTCTATATCAGATTTTGTTTGATCAGCTGTAGCAGAAGTTTCTATAGTATCTAACTTAGTACCATCAGTAGCTACATCTCTAGTATCAAAAGTAGAGTTAGTAGTGATAGCACCGGTCATTGCTCCACCAGCTTTAGGGAGTGCTGCATTAGCTGTAGTAGTAGTAGACGCTACTGCAAAAGCGGACGCTTGCTGCCCATCCAACAAATCTGCGTCTAAGCCAGAGCCTGAACCGTCTACTGTCTTTATAGAGGTTAATATCTGAGCTGCGGTTTGATCTGCTGTTGCACTTCCCTCAATACCGTCCAATTTATTCTTTAGAGTAGTGGTGAAGTTCTGCTGTGTTAATCCACCAGCACCGACAGCAATAGCAGAAGTATAATGAGGAGCAGCTGTATTTGTTGCACTTGCAGCTATACCGTCGAGCTTAGTTCCATCAGTCGCAACATCACGCCCATCTACAGTACCAGTTACACCAATATTTCCGCCTACGGCCAGGGCCGTGAGTGTTCCTACAGAGGTGATGTTAGATTGAGCTGCACCTGTGACTGTTGCAGCAGACCCAGATACATTACCCGTGACATTGCCCGTCAATGGACCTGCAAAAGCAGCAGCCGTAGCCGTTCCCGATACATCTAGAGCAGCATTGAGATCGACAGTCGTGGCTGCAAGCTGTATCTCTTGGTCAGCGACGATATCGAGCTGTCCGTCTGTAGAGCTGTGAATAAAAACCTGGCTGTCTCGGAATATCAGCTTATCGTCAGTACTCGCCACCATATCGGTGCCACTAGTGGAACTACCAGCGCCGAGAACTGCTGCAAGCGTGGCACTAGTAGCAATTTCGGTAAGTCCAGTCGCCGTTATTCGAAGCTCAAACGCATCGCCAGAGGCAAAAGCCGAAGCAGAAGTACCCTCCTGCGCTCGAACAACGGTTAAGCTTGTGCCAGATATTGCCGTTACTTTTACAATTTCTTGTGTAAGCGGCGACTCTTTTTGCAAAGTGCAGTAAGCGTAATCACCAGCTCCAAGCGACGGAAATCCCGTCGCGCTAGTAATAGCAATAGTCGTAACGCTGCTGTTGATCGAACCACTGATGGTTGTCTCAAAATTATTCGCGAACTTAACACCCATCGCAATTTCTCCTTACGATGCAGTAATAACCCAGGTGATCGACATTTGGTCCGACGAGGCTTTTGAAACCACTGAAAAAACAGTTCGACACAACAAAGTGCCAGCACTTGATGCGTTAAAAATACCGCTCTCCGTGATTGATCCAGTTCCACTCCCTGCGGCAAAGGTTCCCACGTAGGTTACTGTATTTGTCGCAACGGTTGTTGACGTGAGCGCAACACGCGCTGCCTCTGTGCCAAGTGCAGTGTCCCCCGCTGCTGCGGCAGTACTACCAGTACCAATCGCGATATGTGACATCGCGGTTGCCGTAGCGTCTTTCATGCGAGAGGCGACATAGTTTTTCCCTGTAGTAACTACAAGATTTGGAATCTCCTGCACCACTTCTCCGTTAATCGAAACAGAGAGATGACCAGTGAGTTTTAAAGATGAGTCGAACATTGTTTTGTTCCTCTTGATTACGAGCTATTAAAAGTAAAGGTGTTTAGGGCTGAAGTATTGAGTACTGCGTGGTTCTGTCTTTCTAAAACGTGAGTGAAACTATCGTTAAACCCGAAAACGTTTGTCTTGTTGAGGATTGCGGTGTTCGTGTGAGTTTCAAGATCATCGAGGCTAAAAGCGTCAGTGAAAGTACGGCTGTATGTACCAACGCGACTAAATGATTCTCCTACACTCAAACTGTCACTGAGTGATTTTTCAGCTGTAAGAGCTTGCGTGTCTGATAATGACGTTGCGTCAGTGAGACTGCGGCTGTATATAGCTGTGCGAGAAAATGATTCTCCTACACTTAAACTGTCACTTAGTGATTTTTCAGCTGTAAGAGATTGCGTGTCTGATAATGGCGTTGCGTCAGTGAGATTACGGTTGTATATAGCTGTGCGAGAAAATGATTCTCCTACACTAAAGCTGTCACTTAGTGGTTTTTCAGCTGTAATAGCTTGCGTATCTGATAATGACGTTGCGTCTGCCTTCGACAAAGAAACTGCCATTGACAGAAGCTCTGAAACAGACAGAGTCTCTGTGAGTCCCTTTCCTACAGCGAGGACTGATACATCTGAAATAGCATAAGAGTCTGCGAACGCTCGCTGAATGAGCAACAAAACTTCTACGCTATCGGACACTGATAACGCTTCACTGATTTGCTTCTGTAGACTGAGTTGCTGACTATCACTGAGTGTTACGCTGTCAGGGTCTGCAATCTTTGATAAAGAAAAAGCTGCACTGTCTGAAAAACTAACTGCGTCACCATCAAAAAACTGATTTATTGAATAGTAATTAAGATCTAGGCTTGTGGCTTTTAACTCCGTCCACGTAATCTCACCGCGCGCAAATTGATAAGCGACAGCTGCTTTTACGTTGACATAAGTTACGCCTACCTTTTTAGACATTAGTCGAAGTCACTCCTGACTTTCAGCTTGACGAGGTCATGAACCGTTTGAATACCGCCGTTAGCGAAAGTGATCTCTATCTCACCCTCAAACGTACCGGCAGTATCTAACGTGCCAGTAGGAAAATTAGTCGTTACTTGTCCAGCCGCCGCATTAGTTATCGTGCAATTCAAAGTGCTCTTAACGGTTGTGCCACCCAGTTCTCGCAGGCGAAACTTTACAACGCCGCCCGTGACATTTATTGGTGCCCAGGTATCGCTGTTATTTAGGTCAAGCGTCTGCCCAGCCGCTGCTGCGTGACTGTTCTTTAGAGTAAACGTCAGCTCTGGCAGAGTATCGCCAGTCACTAAGTTCAAAGTTTCTGAATACGCCATTTCGAGTACCTATAGGTCTTTCAATTATATTAGTCCCGCTATTATTTATCCAGTCTTTAATAGCACCAAAGGACAGGTGTTGTTTCCCGTATGTCAACATGGATAAAAGTCCTTGCTACCCCGATCCCTGTGAAGCCTAGTTCTAAAGCGTTTTTGACCAAGAGAATCCGCTGCGCGCCACCCTGTACCGCTATATCAGCTGCGATCCCCTGTGCATGGGTGCCTGGATTTTGCTTCCGTTTTTCTATGCTATGCTCTTTTGACCTGTAGCCAGATGTGATCTTGAACGAAAAACCACAGGCTTCACGCAGCTTGTCTAGTTCGTGGACAAAGTCTTCCGAAATTTCGTTACCCCCTGTTTCCTGACAATCGAACTCATCTAACCGAAAATACTTAAACATTAAGGTTCTCCGTTAAAGTAATACATAACGGAGGCCAAAATGGCTGCCCAGATGGAGGCAACGATCCCCTGCCCCACTTTGAGAATTTGGGAGTTCGTTGCTAGCGTTTCTGCCACGTCTTCGATCTTTTTTTCGTTCTCGTCGAGCCGGAATTCATGGCGTTTGAGACGGGCGTTCTGCCCATTGATCTGCTCTTCCACCACAGCAATAGTGGTCAGCACTTCTGTAAGTCGATCAATCTTTACCTCAAGGCGGTCAAATCTTCGGTTTATTTCGCTATCACTCATCACAGCAACCCCGTCGGTGATATTCTGTTCTCTACCGTACTGCGAACACCTTCAGTAAAAGCACGATGGATAGTCTCTGCTGTTGGGCCAGCAATAACCGCTGCAGCACCATCTAAGCCTCGTCCCCACTCCATAGACTTCATAGCTTGTGAACCAATTGTTATCCAGCCTGCTGCATAGGAGCGATCAAAAGAAGCCCCAAAATATTGCGACCAAGTAAGATCATCTGTACGGAAATAATTCTTTGCTTCATGGTCAATGCCAGGAATAGCCCACGCTAAACCAAACTTCGCATATTCACGTAGCTCCATGCCAAGCATAGCTAATGGCATAGTGGCTACGCCCATGAGCGCAAATACCCCCGCTGCACCAGTCATAGCTGCGTAAGTATTTACATCTTTTCCTGATGTGCCTTCTAACCTAGCTGCAGCCTCACGCTTCGCCCCCGCAAGCATCACTTTGCCATAGCTAAAGAAGAACCCTTTAAGCTGCCACGCCAACGCCCAACGAGGGTCAGAAGCCCACAAAGGGCGCTCTGCTGCGTTCGGACGAAGCGTTGATGATTCAACAAACCGCTGTAGAGCTAAGCGAACTTTCCTGCCTTCGGGAGTATCAAAGTCTTGTTTAGTTCTGTTCCAAGTCTGCACTTCTTCAGCAGTTACACCAAGCTCCTTCAACCATCTTGCAGAGAAGGCTTTAGTGGTTTGTGGGTTGCTATGGTTAAGCAGGAACTTGACGCCCATGTTTGCAGAGAACTCACGGGTGAATTTAGTAAACGTATCTAGCCCTATAACCCTGAAAAAACCATTGGTAAACTTACGAGCATTGTCGCCCATCCACTCAAGCTCAGACTGAGACATCATGGAATTAGCAACTGATTGACTGGTCACTACACCAATATCTTCTGCGAGCGAGCGAGCTTCTGCGCGATTTCGAACAGTATTTAAAATTTCCTTAAAACCAACCTGAAGCGCACCAAATTCTTTACTAACAATTACCGGCCCAGCAAGTTCTGGTAACGATCCTAAAACTGCAAGAGGTAAAATTGCAACAATCTGTACAACAGTACCTATACTATTTGCTGCCTGCCAATACGGAGGTAGCGGTCCATCGGTATAACCTAGATACTTATGTACAATCTTTTCGGCTTCATCTCTCTGTGCTGGAGTTAGTTTTTTAAGCTCTTCTTCATAAATACTATTGCCCTTATTGTCTTTAGTATGACGGTTCCACTCAACACGCTTAACTACGTGGTTCAGATAACGCAACAACGCAACATCTGGATCTTCAAGGAACTCAGCCAATTTCGCACGATCCATATTCCTCGTAAGTTCGATGACCTTCTCAACGCTTTTCGCTGGGTCTGTCTCCTTGACAGTAATTGGCTTGCCTTGCATTACAGTCTGTTGGTAGTTAACCAGATTGCTCACTGCCGTTTTTATCTTTTCAGGGTCAGCTTCAGGGTCTTCTTGGAGCAAAAGTGCTACAAAACCTTCTGGATTGCTTTCAACCTCAGACAGTTTTAATACGACAGGTGCGTAGTCACGCTGTCGCCCTATGTCTGTGTTAGAGGGTTCTATATATTCATCATAGATCTTGTCGAACCACTGCCGTATGACTAACGCATCACCATCAAGATCTCTGGTAGGTGTGCTAGTGAATGCCTCGGTGATGGCAGCTTTCACTTCTGGCGAATCAAGTTTCCCGCTAAGTGCGCGCTCTAACTTACTAAACCAAGTATGGGCCTCAAGTGGAGCTGTTTTAAGAAAGCCAAGCTTCGTTCTACCTCTACCAGTAGATTCTTGAGCACGACCATAGAACATGTCAGCCATTTTGTGACTCGCAACCTTACGCAGGCGGGAGTCAGCAGTTACAAGGAAGTTATAAATAGGGGTGAAGTTCTCGCTGCGAATGATCTTTATAGCCTGCTTTTCGATTGCGCCAACAAAACCAGGGCGCTCTTTCTCCATTACTTCAGCCATCTTCCGCACTATTATTTTCTGCTGCATAGTTGCAGCAGAGGCTCCCGAGTTAGTGTTGCCAGTTGTACGGCGTTTAAGCACCTCTGCCATATACCCATCAAAATTAGGGGAATACGCATCTTTACCAAACCGTTTCTGCATCTCTACAGACAGCGCTTTGTGAAAACGTTTCAGCGCTCTCACGACTTTCTGAAAATGCGCCCCAACCAAACCTTTTTCCCGATCTCTCTTGTACTCACTTACCGCCCAAGTAGCTGCCTGATCTGCGTACCATTCTTCAAAACCACGTTGGCCGTTATAAGCAGCCGGTGCGCCCTTCGCATCACGAGCTTTTTGGAAATCCCTAAATAGACGGTTATACAAAACACGGTTCTGCAACGTAGAAGAAAGCTGTTCTTTATATAAAGCATGGCCCAATTCGTGGGACACTATCAATGCTGTATCTAGCGCGTTTCTCCCTACGTCAGCGTCAATTAGTACAATATGTGCATCACCAAAACCAATATACCGACCGCCGCCCTTCGCATCTGCTATCAACTCGCGCGCTACATCTATTACATACTGCGCTACTTTTGGATCACCAAAGTATGCTGCTGCATTCTCTGCTGCAGCCTCGGTTTTTTTCCGTAGTGTAGTAATGTCTGCCCGAATATTGGCTTTACGCGAGTCACTATCTGGGACGTTACTTAATGCAAGGAGCTGCTTCTCTAGATCTGCTAACTTTTTGACACTGGCGCTGTCTAACAGCTCATTCACCGATATGACTGAAATAGGATTTTTAAGCCCTAATGTGCGGCGGGCAATATTCGCAACCTTTGCTGCGAGAGTACCGGCTTTTAGGCCAATCCCTTTTAGATTCCCAACGTTTTCGTGTTCAGGATTAAACGTGTAATCAGGAGAGCCGTCAGTGGTATCTTCAGAGTACTGCATAGACCCCATCGTATCTTCTGACTGATCAGCTACTGGTGTATCAGGAGCCATGTCTTCAGTACGCTCGTTGAACCCGACATTGCGCTCTGCTGCAAACTCTTCGTCAGATAAACGAGTGACATCCATTTCTTTTGTGACGTTGTTCCACGTCAATTTGTTAATAATGTAAGGCTGGCCAGATTCTTCTAGTCTTTCCTGCGCTACTTGCTTATTACCTTCAACAACAACAAATCCGTCTTCATTCACTAGCTGGTACTGTGTATCTTTTGCCAGAGGGTCAATAGGCGTGACGTTCAACAACTTACCAAGCGTTACAACTTTGCCGCCTTCGAAACCTGCTTCCACATCCATCAACGCTAGTAACGGCGGCTTCTTTGGCTCCGTGACAGGAGGGTCAGACTCCAGAATGGGGTTCCCTTCTTTGTCCTTGGGGCGACCATCTAAATATGTCATGTAGGCTTGGAACTTCTGTGCCCACTCTTTTCGTTGTAACTTGAGACGGTCTAACGGGGAGTTTACTCTAGCTTTTGACTCATTAATTTCTGCGAGTGCCTGCTGCATTTCTGCAAGCCGTCCCATTAACTGAGGATCATCTGGGTCTACATCCCACTCTAAAACTGCTTGGGCTATCGCGGCTTCTTCATTACTAATGCTATTAACAAGATCATTCAATTGTTTTAATTGTGCTGAACGGATGCTATATCCGCCGATTCTAATATCGTAACCTTCAGCTATGAGGGCTGACAGAATTTGCAGAGTGCCATTACGCTGCGCTGTTAGGTTGCCACCTTCTGTGAAATTAACACGTTCTTGATTTGAAAATAGGCGTTGCCCGTCTTTGACAAGGTCAACCAGGTTGACAGCTTGTCCGTTTATTGTGACCAGGTCATCTTTAGTTTTATCTACCCAACCTTTCTTAGTAAATTTTTGGCGCGCATAACGGCTTTGTTTAGCTTTCTTTATCACGCCATCAACAAATGCTCTTATCGAGTTAATTGGTTTCGGCTCGCTCTGAACTTCAGGCTTAGTGTCTGGTCTAGGAACATCTTTCAAACCAGATATAATTCGCTCTGCGGTTTTCTTCCCAATTCCTGGTATAGCTCTTATGGCCCCAACGTCGTTATCTGCAACAGCGTTTAATAGCTGCGTGACGGTCATGTTCTTCCGAACGCGCGCTATTATTTTCGAACCAATACCTTTTACTTGGCTCAACAATTCTTGGGTAGTAGTCTCAACCTCTTCTCGGGCATCAATGGTCGCTCGCCTTTCGGCAGCGTCTAATTGAGCCTCTGTCTCGGAGTCAACCAGTGTGTCAGTTCGAGAATCAAAGCTAAAAACATCCGCTTCAGGGCTGACGGTTTGCATAAGTGACCAAGTGCCGTCGTTATTAAGCTGCGGGGAAATGGTGCTACCCCCAGTTTCGTTCTGGGCCTGCGCCGCCTGTCGCATAAATGAATCTGGCATCGTTGCGAACGGACTATCCGGCTCGAAACTTATAGGATCAAACTCGTTCTTGCCCAGCTCCTCCATATCTAAGTCAGAGAAGGCTTCAGAGAACTCTTGCCGCGCTGCAGCAGTTGAATCATATTCAATTGCGGGGTCGCGAGGTATATACTTTTCTTGTCTTCCGACGTTGTTAAATTGCGCTGCTTCCTGAACTTCCACGCCGGGGGCAAACTTATCTACAAGCTCGCCTCTGTTTACGTCGCTGAAATCAGTCGGGTCATCAGGATCAGTTGCGTCAAAAGCGTCAGGGCCATCATCCTCTTGAAATTCAGCACGTACATCATCTGGCACATCTATGTTTCGAACCTGTGGTCCAGATTCGTCTTTAACTAGTCTGGCGCGTTCTTCAAGCGCGGCTTCCACGGACTGCCGCCCTACTGACCCCCCTTCAGGAACCTGCTTTTCAGCGGCAGCCCACGCGGCGGCTAATCCTGCTTCGTTTGTAGCTTCAGCCCAAACGACGCTACCTTTGCCGCCTACTTCGGTAGGTGCCTCTCGTGCTTCAACAACAACATCTGCGTCTACTGGCTTCGTATTGCTATATCCAAGCGCAACCTGCAAAGACGCATCGCTTGCTGCATCGTTAGCAACTGCTTCCGCTACATCGTAGTCTTTTGAAATGATGGTGCCACGGCCAGGAATAAACTTTGTATAAAACCTCTCACCTCCAATTTCTACCTGCTTAACGCTATCAGGAGATGCGTCATACTCTGGCTTGTTACCTGCTATCCACACGCTGTTTCGAGAAGTCTTTGGGTCTGTCAGTGACCTGATCTGCGCATTAATATGGGCCTTGGGTTCTTGGGTCGTAGTACCATCGCCGGTTACACCATACTGCTGCTGTTCAAACTGAGAACCTACCTGTTGCTCGCGAGCACGCTCTATAAACTCGCCAGCTTTTCCAATAACGCCACCAGAAAGTTCTAATGCACCTGTCGCGGTTCGACCCGCTCCAGCCATTGCTCCACCGCCGATAGCACCCGCGAAAAAGGACTCGGCCAAGCGCATAAGGGCATCTTCTTTGGCATAAGTTGGGTCTGCTTCCATGACGCTAGCAACTTGCAAACCTTCCTGTACACCTTCTGTTATGGACTCGCCAACTGTGCCTCGTCCCGTTGCTTTGGCAATTTCTTTCCCTAGCCCCCACAACAGAGAACCAGATCCCGCGACAGCTCGCTCTTTAGCTACCCTCCCCAAGCTATCAAAAATAGCGCCCTGAATAATGCGTTCACCAGTAACACCAAGCACGGCTTGGGGTGCTGCCACTGTCAATGCACGCAACGCAGCCTGCTGAGGAGACAACCCCTCTATATCTAAGTTCTCTCCGAAGTTAGCGCCTGCTTGAAGAGTAAACTCTTCGCCCAACTGACCAACAATAGCCGCTCGTGTTGGTGTTATTGCGCGTGCTGTTTTGCCAAGAGTAGTGCGGCGGGCTAAACGATAAGCGAGTTCTGCTAAGTCTTGTTCGCTTCGAGTCGCCTCTTTTTTTATGCTGCGTTCTATAGAGTCTCTTATGACTTTTTTGGCTACTTGACGGCTAGCAACGGTTAGTACTCCTTTGCCAATCATCCCTACGGCTGCTGCTGCACCACCTGTACCAATCGTAGTCAGTACATAAGGAGCTAACTGACCAGAGGTCTTGAAAATCTGATTGGCTAAACCACCTAGTGTAGGGTTATCTATAAACTCTTCGAAGTTCTCCAGACCTGACATCGACTCCGCGATTCTTCCCTCGCGATCCCGTGCAGTTTGGATGTTAATTGCTGCAGCTTCATCGTCGCCTACAAGCGTATTTACAATTCCTTTGAAGTAATCGGTATCAGTACGAATCCCTGCAAGACCCGCGTCTAAGCCGCGCTCAAAAGTTTCCCCGTAAGACGACGGCGTTACTGCCTTAATAGGCGCTGGTCCAGATGGCCGCATCCACTCGTCGCTATCTTGGCGTCCAGTACGCGCATATAAAGCTGCTACAGGATTAGAACCCGCCGCCCTAACGTCAGTGGGATCAACTTTCGTGTAACCCGCAGGAACTACCTCTTTTTTAGGTAACCCCGCCGTCCTAACGTCAGCAGGCTCAACTTGCGGGTAAACTACAGAGGCTACCTCTTCTTCGGGTAACGCTGCGGCCTGTGTCTCAGCTGCTGGCGCTACGTCCACCTTCGCATACAGATCTTGTATAGGATTTGGTGTTACACCTGCCGTATCGTAAGTAGCGTCTTCTTGAGACATAGACGCCACAAGATCTTCCGCACTACCAGCTGGATTATAAGTAGGCGCACCTTTTACTCTAGTGGGATACGCACCTACTAAACCAGGAGTTCCCGGCGCACCGGCTCTTCGTTCAGGTTGTGGCTGCGGTTTAGATCTGACTGCTGTAGGGGCTGGTGCTGCGTCTGCCCTCGCATAGAGAGCTTGGACAGGGTCTTGGACAGGGTCTTGGACAGGAGCTTGGACAGGAGCTTGGACAGGAGCTTGGACAGAAGCTTGGACGGGGTCTTGGACAGGATCTGACTGAGCCGAGGCATATGCAGAACTACCAATATCAAAATACTCTCGTCCTTTAGTCCCGTTCGCATCTTCGCTTTCCAACCCGCCTTCTATGAGTTTAGTAGCGCCTAAAAGGTGCGCCGCATTGGTAAAAGACACCTTATCTTCTTCTGATGTTTTTTCTGTAAAAAAACCTTTTCTTGTTAGCTCTCGTCGATTGGCTTGATGTTGCTCGACAAACAACTGATCTTGCAGAGCTTCATTAGCTAAGAACGAATCTAGATCAGTAGCGCCCCCTCTCCCCGTCCAATTGTCAGGGTTGTTCATTGCGGTTCTGTTACCTAGTCTTCCAGTTCCTGGCTTCAGCAGTCCTCTATCTTCCAAAGCCAAAGCACCAAACTGGTAACCCCCCGCATAATGTAAGCCATTAATTGCGCTGTAATCACCAGAGGACTCCCGTTGGAGCATGGCCTTTTGAAGTGCTGAATAATTCACTTTACTTTGCTGCCGCCGACTGCCCCTGACGATATGCTTCAAAGGTTCCAAGCTGTCTGCGGAAATCGGTATAGCCTTTATTACCAAACATGTTCTTTACTACTGATGCTGGTATTGTTTCCTCTACCTTTAATCCTGACGATAAGCTTCTGATCGCGAAAGTTTTTGGCGCCCCCCCTTCATCCCTGCTCTCGACATACACTCGGGACATAAACTCGTCGGCCCCATCAATAAATTTAATCTCTCCATCAGCAAGAATATCAGTCCATGAACCATACTCTTCGCTCTCTGCCATTGTTTGAATGGCGATACTATAAGTTCTATTAAGGGCGCTACGAATTTGGTTATATGCGGCTTTGTTTCCAATCCCTTTTAAGCTCTCCAATCGAGATTGCAGCGTACCAACAGCTACATTCAGACCTTTTGCAAACCTTGCTTCGTCATAATCTAGAGCACCCGTCGGGTCGCCTTTATCGTCTAATACATAAACTGATTTGTTTAACTCCTCAAGTACGCCTTCTACCCTAGTTTGCTCCTTTTCGTAGACCGCAAAGCTATTTGCGTCTATCTCTTTTGACAGTGTTGCCCAGCCGCGCTGCGCGTTGCTAGCTCCAGTCGCTGCAGTCAATTGGCCTGTTCTAGAAGTGTTCCTAGCGGTTTCAGCGTTAAAGTCTGCAGTAGCTTGTTTTTGTAAATCAAAACGAGATGCATCTATTCTGCCGCTAGTCCTAACATTGTGTAGTTCTTTTCTAATGTTTTCTCTAGCTTGAGAGTCTGGAGCTATGGTCATTAGCCATGTGTATGCTGCTATCTGCGCTTTTGGGGGTAACTTCACTGGGATATCTGCAGGAGATTCAACCTTAGCTTCCTTAAGTACCGCTGCCAAGTTTGCGTCATCTTGCGGGGTAGTCTGCAATTCACCAGAAGTAGCTTTTTGTTCAATCTCTTCAGGAGACATCGCATCAAGGCCAGCAAAAATACCTGTTTCTAATGCTTGCGCTGCTTTCTTAGCCTCCGCTGACTGGTTTTGTATATCCGAGAGTCCACCCGCTTCAGTACCCAGAAGTGCAGCTCTTTGCGCTTTTAACTCCTCTACTCTCTTGAGCTTTTGGTCCCTTATTCGATTTTGTCTCCCCCCCGTTTTTGACGCAGAAATGCTTATACTTGCTTCTGCCTTTTCAATATCCGCATCTAAAGCAGCTACTTCAGCCCCTGGATCTGGTGCTTTTTCATTTCTCCTCCAGAGAGGGGTGCCGCTAGGCGCTTGACCCGTAGCCTCTGGGGTAGCTCCCGTTTGAGGTTGAGAAGCGTCAACACCCCCCCGCTGTAATGCAGTTTGGAGAATGTCTGGTACTTCTATACCCATCGTCTCTGCTTGGTCGATGAGTATTCCTAGTTTCTCGGTATCATTCTCCGCACTCGCTAAAATACTTCTGAAAGAACGAGACATCCTTACATCTTTTTCCCCTGTCTCAGGGTCTACAGCCGCAAGGTCAACTTCACCTTGGACTTGAGTCTGTAAAGTATTCAGCGCGGTTTCTGTGTTTACTTCTTCTACTGCAAGGGCTTCTGCCTGTTCTTGAGGCATACCCTGATTCACATAAGTCCCTACTTTTTGTTGAACAACCCAACTTGATTTGCCCCCCTTACTTACGTTTCGAATATTCGTCCTATACTCGTCATCCATTAAGCCGACTATTGTCCGATAGTCTAGTGCAGCTAGTTCTGAACTATCACTTATACCGCCATCAACAGTAAGCGCCCCTTGTCTTCCGTCTTCATAAGCCCCACTGACAGCTGCCGTTCCGCCTTGTCTACTGATTGTGTCGTACTTAAAACCTGGCGGTAGGTCTGTATCTCTGTTGAGGGTGTCTAGAATTACTGAGTCGTTGACCTGCCCCCCCGCTGCGACATTGCGAAGTGACTTTTCTATATTTAATTGAAGCGGATTGTCTTCTGAAATGTACTCAGCGGCTACAGCGTTGCCTATCCAAGTATCAGCAGACTCACTATCAGCTATTTTCTGATTTTTCTGGTTCAGTAAGTCTTGCCCAGTGTTCGTCAGCCCTTGCCCAGTGTTCCTGAGCGTTTGAAACTCTAATGCTCCAGGCTGCAGCGCTTCTGCGCGCGTATTAGCATCCACATTTAAATCTGTCTGCGTTTTATTCAGCTTATAGTTATCTTGTTGCAAACTATAATTTTGATCGTACTGCCGTACCTGCTCGTCAAACTTAGTTTCGTCGAGGTCAAACCTATCGCGCGCCAACTTGCTAGCCCGTTGTTGCTGACCATACCCAAGCCCTTGGGTTATCCCACTAACCAAGCCTGATCCGAAACCACCTGATCCAAAATTACTGGCTGCCATAGTCTTACCCTGTTAAATACTGAACGCCAACATCGCCAAACTGCCTATCGTGCTAAACGTTTGGGCTTTAGATGCTGCTTTCGCTTGTGTGTATTGGTTTTCGCGGGCGGTAGCATCAGCTGCTGCAGAACCCATTTGACTCAAAGAGCTACGATTTACGCCTTGCCCAATATTAATAAGGTCTGACATCAGACGGGTGTTTTGCTCTTTCTGAGCAATACGAGCGTCGTTCATTGACTGAATACCGCCGAGCGTACTTGCCCTTTCAAGCCCTCTACTTTGCTGTTGAATCTGGGCTGGCGTTAAAGCCGCTCCATACCGCGATATGTTTCGCTGGTTTACGCCTGACGCTAAAGCACCCGCTGCTCCTATATCCTCGCGCGCTTGGTCAACAAGAGTTGTATCACTTTGTGCCTTATCTATTAGCTCTTCTTCAAAACCTCGGTAATCTTTAACGTAGTCTAAGTAATCCGCGCGCGTCATTTCTGCAAAGGCTTTATCAGGCTCTGCTACATTAGCCAGCCCAGTTCCACCACCAGAAGCGCCATACCCGGCCCCGCCATATTGCGCTGCTATCCCCTCAAACATTAGCTATACGACCCCTTCTGGCTCATAAAGCCAAACTTCTTACCTTCGCTGTTAACAGGTCTAAAGAACGTACCTTTAACCTCTCGCCCTTTTGCACCCTGTCCATACGGCAAGGGTTCGTTTCCGCTTGTCTGCATATTTCCAAAGCCCTTAGCAAGCGCAGCACCTGCCACTTGACCAATCGCACTGAACTTCGCGTTTGATACCTCAGTATTTGCTTTAGCGCGGTTCAGTGCCTCAGACGTTGCCAGCCGTGACGCTTGCGCCATACCCGTTTGTGCATCAGATGCCTGTTGACGAGCAGTACCTAAAACGTTCGTGCCCATTTGATTTTGTATGCCTAAGCCAGAGTTACCTGCTATTCCAAGCTGGCCTGTCAAAGCGTTCGCTACATCCCCACTATTGTTTTCTCCACGAACGGTTTGCTGGGCATTTTGCCCAGAGAGCGCCTGCATTGTGTCTGCATTTGCACGGCCTCGAAGCTGCTGTGTTGGGTCATCACTACGAGATTGGTCGCGCATCTTGATTAACAGTGGGCCATACTTTTGTTTAAAATATTTGTGTTCAGCCATTGCTACGGCAGCAGATGCTTGTTCTGCTGCGGAGGCTTTTGCTTTTTTCGGCTTACTGCTCATTAGAGTCCTCTCGTATAAACAACGGTTTCTTTCGTCCAACCTTGGTTAAGTAGATAAGGCTCTAGCGCCTTTTCTGCTGTCCTTACTTCAATCTTTTTATATCCCGCGTCTTTTGCTACTTGTTCAAAGAACGGGTAGTACTTTATGACGCAACTCTGACCGCGCTTTTTAGCCCATGCGAGCCACATAAAAAAAGTGCGCTCCTCTGTAAACTCATCTACCTCCTCAGTGGTAATAACAAAACCTTCTGGAGCCATCCAAAAATGCGCTTGCCCGTTAACACAACTGGCGTAAACATCTTCGGGCTTGAATGTCAGATGAGGGTTCTCAACGACAATCTCTTCCAGACCCGTTTTTGCCCAATCCCAATGGTCGCGGATCGAGGCGTAGATAGGATCACCCCCTTTCTCGTCCGTACCGATTACGTCTTCCTGATCCAGACCCGCCGATCCCTCCATAAACCACTCTCCTAGCTACGCCTTCGTTAGCGTGTCTTGCTCTGCGCTCAGCGTTAACCACGGACTCTCCGAAGAGATTTCCGTACAGCTGTGCGCCTTGTAAATCAGACCATGCTTTTCCAGGCATCCTAAGAAGCCTAAATAAAGTGCCATTGACTACAGCATCGCGGTACTCGTCCATAATCTGTTCGTCACATGTAGTCGACGAGTGGGACGGCTTGAGCTGTGCTCTAATTATTGTGCTGGAAACTGCAGTCGCGTTGGGTACTGGAACTAGCCAGAAAACGCTTTTAGACTGCTGCACGTAATACTCTGGATCACCCGCGTAACCAGTCTCGCGCCACTTAGGTTTACGCTGCTCTAGCAAAGTAGTAGATATGGGTTCTAAGTCCTTGCCTTCGTAAGTAGCCCACATGACTTTATGGACAATAGTCCCACTCGGAGCCTCAAGGTCATATTCATAGATGTTGGCGACGGTTGTCACCGGATCTAGCTCAGTTTGGTATGCCCCCGTCCGTTCGCAGAAATCGATAGCCGCTGACCTAATCGTGTTTTCGACCAGTGTGTCAGGGCAACCATCAACCATCGGCAAAATCTCAGGAAGAAGCGCCTCGTAAGCAACCGCCATTTTTTATGCCCCCATCATCGGTGGCCCGCTGGCGTCAGCATTCGGATTACTTATTGCGTCGATTTGAGCTTTGCCTGTTACAGAAGCTGTAAACATTTGGAAGTGAGTCCCTGCACGCTGAGCATTACCCGCAAACTCAGCATCCTTCATGTACGCCATGTACAACACGTAGTTCATGATGGCGTTAGCAAAGATATCGGGGATAGATAAATTCCCGGACTGAGCAACAGTCGCGGGGTTAGATGAATAGACAATTTCTAGATATGAGTTCCCTGCAACGCCTGGGTATACATAAAAGTTTCTTGGGTTTGTCTCGTCGTAAATAAAATGCTTTACAACTGTCGTATGGGCAGCACTACCAGTAACGGTAGGGTCATGCCAATCAGGTGTTTGAGAATCCAAGACAGCACGATCTACCAACCGTACTGCTCTTTTTCCCGTGCCGCCGCTAGCAGCAGACATGTTCCGAATAGCACCTAGCAAACGATTACCAGCTGATGGTATTGCCTGTTTCGTGCCTGTTGCTAATGTAACGGTTGCGTTAACAGCAGAAGCGTCAGGCTTTAGTAAAGCTACCTCGCGCTGTGCGTCGTTAATCCAGAGGACTAGCTCAGCTACTACCGGCCATCTAACGCCAGTAGTGTCCTGCAATACGGTTTGCGCTCGATCTATTACGCTTTGAACAGTTACGGCCATGACTTTTACCTATGAGTTAAGGACTGATTCCCAAGCGGCTTCTCGGGCGTCTGAGCCAATTGATTTACCCATTGCTTTGTTTACAGCTGCGGCTTTCGGAGAGCCATCAGCCTTAAAGTTATCCGGGTCGCCTTCATCCATCATTTTTTCTAGGACTACGACAATGTCGTCGCTAGGCTCTTCACTAGCCGCTACAACAACTTCAGGTGCGCTTTTCGCTTCACCTTCTCTAACTTCTTTTGCACCCATTTGAATTGCCACTAAGCCAACCTCGTCCCCAACAGTTATTGGGATACCAGCCTCGAAGACAATTGCTCCACCACTTAAAGTCGTCACTCGTAATGACTCTGTACTTACTATCTTCATGATTTGTTCCTTTAGGGTAAAAACCCCCCCTCCGAAGAGGGGGAGGGAGTACTACTACTGCGCTGTATCGAGACTAATAACCCCGAAATCCTGTACAGACCCTGAGATGTCAGAGTTGTACTTTGGCTTACGCATTCCGAAAATCTTACCTACGGAAATACC
>Ga0115000_10001882_pt1 | contig 18328 bp, 12 predicted proteins | sample ArcticOcean_MG_C_6_FD_89690 | JGI IMG/M metagenome (GOLD analysis project Ga0115000, IMG submission 89690) | Marine microbial communities from western Arctic Ocean - ArcticOcean_MG_CB8_128 | ecosystem: Environmental > Aquatic > Marine > Oceanic | place: Arctic Ocean: Canada Basin | collected...
AGGATCGCCAATTGGCCAAGGCGGTGAACTTCGGACTGCTCTACGGTCAGTCAGCCAAAGGCTTGGTTGCGTATGCAAAGAAAGCTTACGGGGTGGAGATGGACTATGAGCGGGCGCGGGATATTCGCAGCAGATTCTTCTCCGCCTACACCGGCCTGTGGGAGTGGCATAAGAATGCGCGAAAGATGGCCGCAGAAGGCGCTCAGAGCGTGCGAACGGTTTCTGGTCGGGTGCAGTGGCTGCCGGAAGGAAAAGAGGCAAAGTGGCCCCGTTTCACCTCACTTTTAAACACACCGGTTCAAGGCGGCGCTGCAGATGCACTCAAGCAAGCGATGGTCGATTTGTCGGACAAGCTGCCCCCGGCCGCATCGATTGTGTCCACGGTTCACGATGAGCTGATTGTGGAGTGTGCGAGCGATACCGCCGAGGAGGTCAAGGAGCTTGTGGAAACGGCGATGCTTGATGCTGTGCAAACGATGTTCCCGGGGGTGCGCTTTGAAGTGGAAGCGGGTGTCTGTGAGAGCTGGGCCGAGAAGTGATTGGAGACACGGTGCGACCCGTGGCAACGTTCAAAAGAAAAACCCGCACCAGCGCGAATCCAACGAGGGCGCGAACGCCTTGGTCGAAGTAGAAAAGGTACTTCCAAGGGGCATGAAAGAGGGGGTAGCGTGTCTGCAGCGTTTTTCTAGCGAGACCGATGGTTTACCCGGACTCGAGTTGGGTAAAAGGGTTTGCTTAAGAGGATTTAGGAGAGCGTTAAATCGGTACAGTATCACCTCTCACCTGTGAGGTGCCTCACGCAATAAAATGCCTACCTGTATGGACTTTTTGGTTAGAGAAACTAACTTTTGGTTACATGGATAGAAGGGGCGATACCGAAGATATAAAACACAAAACACATCCTCAAACTTCAAGAAACATCATCAAAAATGTTCCCACTTCCGTTCCCATTATTCATATCCGGAATTAATAAAAAATCTATAAGTTGTTTATGGTAAGTTGTTTATGAATATTTTAACGGATGAAGTGACTCGAACAAAGGAGTCCATCTAAAGCCAGTCTTCGCATTCACATCTGTACCAGCAGCCAAGTGCTGTTTGACGGCTTCTATGTTTCCAGTTCTAGCAGCCTCCCAAATATCCACACTCTGCCCACACCCCACCAGCACCACGACTGCGATTATTGTGAGTAGGAGGTGTTTCATTTAGCGTTCAAGTGGTGGAGTGGGTTGGTCTAGTCAGAAGCCTTGCGTCTCTTCCTCTCGCGCATTTCCCGCATCTCCTTATCGAACTCGTCTGCCTCCGCCTCCGTCATATTGGCTACACGGCCTGCCGTCTTCTTAGCCCATTTCATGCCAAACCCTGCCAACTTGAGAATCCATTCGCTTTCATCAAGCCCGGTTATATCGAACTCCTCCCAATCTTTTTCAGGAACCTTCCTGAGAACCTTCATCGCGGCGTCCCTCACCTCTTCGTTGTCGAATGCCTCGACACTCTTCATCAGTTCATCGTAGACCATTGGAAAGCCGAACACTCACAACTGCGATGCCGGTTTTCAAGCTATTTTAACTGTTGCAGGTAAATGCCTTCAGCCTAAAAAAAACTAAGGGTTGATGGCTGAACCGAAAGCATACGAGCCAGTTAGTCAGAGAGGCAATCGGATCGACCTACATGCTTTACTCAGAGGTCGATTCCGGCTAATTCAATCTGGTACTGATTCAGCACAATGAGTTCTCGTGGATTCCATTTTCAGATGTCTGAGGCAAACAGTCGGCCTGTATTAACATCGAGCACGACTCATTGGCTGAATACCGAGGTAACATTGAGGGTCTTAAAAAGTGTGATTGAATACACAACCTTTCAAAAAACATCGCCAACATTGACTGAAATGCACCCTAAGTTCTCCTTCGTTGATTAACCATGAATCCCACCACCAAACCAACTGACTGCCAAGCTCATGGCCAAGCGCAAAGCCGACGCGATTTTCTCTGGCGATCTGGCGGTGGCTTGGGCGGCATTGCCCTCGCCGGGATGCTTGGTCGCGATGGCGTACTCGGTGCCACGCACCCGGTTGGCCTGCATCACAAGCCCAAGGCCAAGCGGGTGATTCAGTTGTTCATGGGCGGCGCGGCGAGTCATTTGGATTTGTTTGACCACAAGCCGGAACTTATCAAGCGGCACGGCGAAAAATGGGATCCAGGCGAGACCGTCGAGCTGTTCCAAAGCTCCCCCGGCAACACATTCAAGTCGCCGTGGGAATGGACTCAACACGGCCAAAGCGGCAAGCCGCTGACCTCGATCGTCTCGGAGCTCGGCCAATGCGTGGATGACATGGCATTCATTCACAATGTCGTCGGCAAAACCGGCGTGCACAGTCAGGCAACTTATCTGCAGGCGACCGGTTTCCAACGGCCGGGCTTCCCTGGCATGGGTGCGTGGGTGAGCTACGGCTTGGGCAGTATGAACGATAACCTGCCCACTTTCGTCGTCCTCCCGGATCATCGCGGCTACGCATCCAACGGCCCGAAAAACTGGGGCGCGGCATTTCTACCGGCCTCACATCAGGGCACCACGTTGTTCCCGGGACGCGAGAATCCGATCGCTGACCTTCACCCGCCAAAAGGTTCCTTCGTCAATCCGAAAAGCGAAGCCGACACGCAATCGCTCTTGGCCAAGTTCAACCACGCCCACGCCGAGGCGCGCGAGGCCGACTCGAGGCTCGACGCCCGAATCAAGTCTTACGAACTCGCGGCGCGCATGCAGTTAAGTGCCCCCGAGGCGCTCGACATTGCCGGCGAACCGGCGCACATCAAGCGCCTCTACGGCCTCGACCACAACGCCAAGTCGTGGCCAAAGGAAATCAACGAGGTCGAGGAGATCGATTATTTTTCACGTAAGTGTCTCGTCGCCCGGCGACTGCTCGAGCGAGGCGTGCGCTTCGTGCAAATCTGGTCCGGCAACGACAACGGTTTCCCGCGCCGCAACTGGGATTCGCACGAGGACATCCAGCGCGACCACGGCCCCTTGGCCCGGGGTATGGCGCGCGGATCGGCGGCGTTGATTCTCGACCTCAAGCAGCGCGGCATGCTCGATGACACGCTCATTTTATGGACGACCGAGTTTGGTCGGATGCCGTGTGCGCAGGGCGGCAATGGCCGGGATCACAACCCATTCGTGTTCACGAATTGGCTCGCCGGCGGCGGCATCAAGGGCGGAGTGACGCATGGCGAAAGCGACGAGTGGGGCTTTCGACCGGCCGACCGCAACAACCCGACCAGTTGCCACGACATTCACGCGACCATCCTTAACCAGCTTGGCATCGACCACGAGCAGTTGACTCTCCTCCACGACGGCATTGACCGGCGGCTCACCGATGTTCATGGTCACGTCATCCAAGAGATTTTAGCTTAATTGAACTTATGAAAACCAACCGCACCCGGCACGGATTCACTCTGATCGAGTTGCTCGTCGTAATCGCAATCATCGCGATCCTCGCCGCCCTACTTCTGCCGGCCCTGGCCATGGCCAAGCAGTCCGCCGTGAAAACCCACTGCGCCAGTAACATGAAACAGTGGGGCATCGGCACCATGCTCTATGCCGGAGATTTTGATGACTACTTTCCCGACAACACCCGGGGCCAGCACACCAGTTGGGTGAGCAAAGAGGTCGGCTACTTCTGGGAAAAATACATCATGCCGCAAAAGTTCGATTCAAAAAAACGTAAGAAAGATCGGGGGCATGTGATTTTCTGCCCATCCGACGAGTGGCACCGCGAGGCGGATTCGTGGCGAAACAGCGCCGTGCAATACCCCATTCTGACCGGTTATTTCTGGCTGCCCCATCGCAAGCTGAATTCGTGGGGATACAACGTTAACGGGTTGGAAGCCAAAGCAAGCAAGGGAATTGCAGGCTGGCATTCCCGCAAAAAAATAAGCCAAGCCGTTTTCCCAGGAACACCTTCACAAATCCCAACCCTGATTGACCGGATACAAGGCTTCGGATCGTATGGCGGTGGCAAGTTGAGAATGAGCAACTGGTACACACAGTCTGGCGGGAAAAACATCCCAACGGCAAACCACCCGACCGGCCCCAATGGCGAACCACCCGGGGGAAACTTCCTCATGACTGACGGCCACGTCGAGTGGTTCAAGTTGAGCCAAGTCGAGGTCGGCTCCAACGGTGGCAGTTGGCAGTGCATTTACAAGATGCCCATTGAATGAGCAGCCGCGATAAATGTGTCCAAATCATCACGACGATTTTCGCGCTTGCCCAAGCGGAGAGCTACGCGGAACTGACGTTGGCCAAAGACTGCCAAGTTCACTTCGCCACAGTCGCCGAAGCCAGGGTGCACTTGGCCAAGCGTGATGTTTACATCGGGGGGTTGAGCCCGTTTGAGCGTGCGGCAAAAACCAAACAGGCCGGACCGGTTTCAACCGGACAGTATATTGAGTTCATCCAAGGCCAGGCGCTTGAGTGGGACGCCGCCGACAAGGTCAAGCTGCGCGAAGTGATCGCGGCGGCCAAGCCGAAGCTGGCCAAGTTCGCTAAGCACCTCCCCGAGCGCATCACCCTCATCAAGACCACCGGCAAAGACGAGGGCGCCGCCCCGTACACCCGGGGCACGAGCATCATCCTGCCTAGGCGTACCGCGAGCCAATCGGCCAAGGGCTTGGAACGACTTTTTTATCACGAGCTTTTTCACATCATTTCGCGCGGCAACCCAAGATTGAGGGATCAACTGTACGAAATCATCGGCTACAAAAATTGCGGTGTGGTCTCGTTGCCGGCTGATATGATGCCGCGCCGCATCAGCAACCCAGACGCGCCGGTGGTCGAGCATTGCATCCGCGTTTCGAAGGATGGCGAGTCAAACTGCTGCGCCCCGGTGTTGTTCTCGCGCACGCTAAAGTACGACCCCGAGACCGGCGGAACATTTTTTCGCTACCTCGAGTTCCGCCTGATGGCGATCGATCGCAAAACCTCCAAGGCCATCCTGAAAAACGGAAAACCCATCCTATTGAAACCCGAAGGCGTGGAAGGTTTTTTTGAACAGATTGGACGCAACACAAACTACATCATCCACCCCGAGGAAACACTGGCAAACAATTTTGTTCATTTGATGACGGGAAAACAGGATCTCAAAAACCCGGAGATCCTGGAGAAGATCGAAGCGATGTTGATGTCGGATTGAATGCTCAGCGCAGGGAATCATACCAGTACCTGCAGTTGTCCCGTTGCTTCAATGTCTCCCCAAAAGTGAGGATTGCTTCTAGCCCGTGTCCCAAGTTCTTCAGCGTGAATAACGCGCGAATCTTGCGCCCGGAACTAATCACCGGCTCATTCAATATTACCATGCGCTTGGCCAAGCGTTGCCCCAATCGGTTAAGGCGGATGCAGTACTCAACCTCTTCGGCGGCGAACCAATCCTGACTGAAGCCGCCAAGCTCTTTAAAGGCGGATGCGCGACAGAATAAAAACGAGCCGGCAGCCCAACGCATCACCCGGCCGATGGTATTCCAGATAATCACCGTCTGACGGGCAAGCCATGGGCCGCTGTCGAACGTCACCGCGCAACCGCCTCCAAGGCAGTCGTCACGTGTCATCGCCCGCATCATTTCGCGGAAGAGCATCGGTGTCACCTGTGTGTCAGCATCGACGAACACTAGCCAGTCGCCCCTTGCCGCACGGCCGGCGGCATTTCGTGACGCGGCAATCTGGTTGAACGACTCGAACACCACTCGTGCGCCGTTGGCCCTGGCCAAAACCGCCGTATCGTCGGTCGAGTTGTTGTCACAAACAACAATCTCGCTCTCCCATCCCGCCTGGTCGAACACCACGCGCGCCCGATGCACCGCCTCGAGCGACACGGGCAGGTACTTGGCTTCGTTGAAAGCTGGGATGACTATTGAGATCAGCACCCGGATAAGCGTAACGGGCCGCGCCTCCCAATTCAACTTGCGGCTGTTTTCGCTGGTGTTTTTCAGCGAGATCACTACCGTTCAAGGCCATGTCTATCTTACCAAAACGAACAGGCGGAAGTTTGGCTATGATGGCCGGACTTTTTGTCATGACAGCTATCGGCTTAGCTGCAGATAAACCCAATTGGATTTGGGGGCCCGGCGCTGTCAAGAACGACGACACGGTTTACTTCCGGAAAATCGTCCAGCTCAATACCAAGGACTTAGGGCCCGGTGCCAAGCAGGTCCAGTCGGCCAAGTTCACAATGTCATGCGACAACGGCTTCGAGGCCTTTATCAACGGCAAAAAGGTGCTGGCCGGTGGAGACTGGAACAACGCCCGAACAGCGGACGTAAAGAAATATTTAAAAGCCGGCAGGAATGTCATCGCGGTGCGCGGCTGGAACGAGGGCAGTGTCGCCGGACTAGTGGGCCAACTCGACATCACCGCCAGCACCTCTCGCCACAATATAATCAATACCGACTCATCGTGGCGTGCGAGCCGCTCGAAAGTAGCAGGATGGGAAACACTTGGCTTCGACGCCGAAGGCTGGAGCAACTCCCGGGAGGTGGGTGAGTTAGGTGTCTCTCCTTGGGGCAACGTGTTCGCCAAGGCAAGCAAAGGCAGCGGCGGCACGCCTGGTGTCCCAACCCCGGAGCAACTTAGCTTGGCTAACGGCTTCAAGGCGGAATTGCTACACGTCGTGCCCAAGGGCGAACAAGGCTCGTGGGTCGCGCTTACCGAGGATCACAAGGGCCGCCTGATCGCCTCCGATCAGTACGGCCACCTTTACCGCATCACGCCGCCGAAGATCGGCGACGATGCCTCCAAGATTTACATCGAGAAAATCGACGTGCCGATCGGCCACGCGCAGGGGTTGCTGTGGGCGTTCAATAGCCTGTATGTCGTGGTGAACGGCGGCGGCATCGCCGGGCACGGCAGCGGCCTTTACCGGGTGATCGACACCAACGGCGACGACAAACTCGACAAGGTCGAAACGTTGAAGAAAATCAACGGCGGCGGCGAGCATGGCCCGCACGATATAATGCTCACCCCTGACAAAAAAAACCTCTTCGTCGTCGCCGGCAACCACACGAATCTGCCGCTCGAACTTACCGGCAAGCGCAACCCGTCCGCGTTCGAGGAAGATCTGCTTCTGCCTCGCCAACCGGATGCCCGCGGTCACGCACGCACCATCCGCGCACCGGGCGGCTGGGTCTGCAAAGTATCGCCAGATGGCAAAAAGTGGGAGCTCATCTCCAGTGGCTACCGCAATGCGTACGGCCTTGCGATGAACGCTCACAACGAACTGTTCACTTTCGACGCCGACATGGAATGGGACTACGGCACCCCGTGGTATCGCCCGACCCGGGTCAACCACGTCGTCAGCGGCAGCGAATACGGCTGGCGCACCGGCACCGGTAAATGGCCCTCATACTACCCCGACAGCCTGCCGCCAACGATCGACATCGGGCCAGGTTGCCCCACGGGAGCTGAATTCGGCACTGGCGCAAATTTCCCGAGACGCTACCAAGATGCGCTCTACATTCTTGACTGGACGTTTGGCACCATCTACGCCGTTCACCTCACGCCGGACGGCGCCTCGTACACCGGCACACGCGAAACCTTCATCGCCGGCAAACCCTTTCCGGTAACCGACCTCGTGTTCCACAGCGACGGCGCGATGTACTTCGCCATTGGCGGACGCCGCACGCAGTCGGCACTGTACCGGGTGACATGGGCCGGCGGTGACATCAAGGAGAAGGACGCCGCACAGGCTGGGAAGGACGCCGCAAAACTCCGTAAACTCCGCAAACGCCTCGAGGCATTTCACGGGAGGCGGGATTCGAAAGCCGTCACGGCGGCTTTCAAGCACCTTGGCCACGGGGATCGTTTCATCCGCTACGCCGCCCGCATCGCCATCGAGAGCCAGCCGGTCAGCGAATGGGAAACGAAAGTGCTCAACGTCAAGACCGCCGACACGATCATCACCGGCGCGGTCGCCCTGGCCCGAAGCGGCCAAGCCTCCACGCGGGATGCCCTGTTGAACAAGCTGTTGTCACTCGACTTGCCCAAGCTCAGCGAACGCCAGAAACTCGAGCTGAGCCGTGCCTACGCGTTGGTCTTCATCCGCATGGGCGAACCCGCCGACAAGAACTTGGCCAAGCGCTTGGTTGCGTCACTCGACAGCCAGTACCCGGCCAAGGGCGCCGACCTCAACCGCGAGCTTTCGCAGTTGCTCGTTTTTCTCAAGGCACCGTCCGTCATCGGCAAAACCTTGGCGATGATGGATACCAAGGTGGAATCCAGTATGGTTGTCGATAGGGAGGCGCTCGATCGCAACGACGGTTACGGCGGCACCATCAAAAAAGTCCTGGCCAACACGCCGGAAATCCAAAACTTGCACTACGCCATGAGCCTGCGCAATCTGCGTTACGGCTGGAAAGAGGATCAGCGGAAAAAATATTTTGCATGGTACAAGGAAGCCGCAACCAAGAGCGGCGGTGTCAGCTATGGCGGTTTTTTGAAAAACTTCCAGAAGGACGCCCTGGCCAACGCGCCAGCCAACGAGCGTGCCGCGCTTGAGAAACTCGTCGGCGACCCCTCCCTCGCTTACAAGCCGGCCGCGCCACCGGCACCAAAAGGCCCCGGCCAAATTTGGGAACTCGAGAAAACCGCCGAGTTAATCGACGCCAACATGACCGGCCGCAACTTCGCCAACGGCAAACGCAGCTTCGCCGCCGCGCTCTGCGCCTCCTGCCACCGCTTCGACGGTCAGGGCGGAGCCACCGGCCCTGATCTCACTTCCGTCGCCAACCGCTTCAGCACCCGTGACCTGCTCGACTCCATTCTTCAACCAAGCAGAGTCGTCTCCGACCAGTACGAATCATCGTTGGTCACCAAGCGCAACGGCGACATGGTCGTTGGCCGAGTGTTATTCGAGGAGAACGGCCAGATGCATGTTTCCATCAATCCGCTGGATCCGGATCAAGTCACCGTGATCAAGCGGGCCGATGTGAAAGGCGTGTCGCCCTCCCCCATTTCGCCGATGCCTCCAGGCCTGATTTACACTCTAAATCGCAACGAACTGCTCGATCTGTTCGCCTACATGAAGTCCGGCGGTAACCGGGCCAATGCTGTGTTTTCCAACTAGGCGACTGCTTCCTTAGCGTTTTGCCAAGAAGCGGCCGTTAGTCCTGCTTGTTTGACTCACCCGGATCGCCGGCCAAGCGGCGGGCGATGAACTGGCGGACCTTGGGGATTTGACACTTGGCCAAGAGCTGAAGGGCCCTGGTTCGGTTTTCACCAACGGCCGGGTTGATCCCGTACCAGATCATCAGGGGCAAAACCGGGTCGGCCGCATGGCGCTTGTGCGAGACCAACGGCGCGGCCAAAGCCCAGCGCTTGGCCAAGGGGAGCAATCGCAGCGTCGAGGCCAGGTGCAGTTGAACCAGGCCGGCCATGTCCGACTCGGCCATCTCGACGAGGCGGCCAAGCGCCTTGGCTGACACCCGGCCATCATCCGTCAGCAGTTTAATCGCCCAGACACGGACATGCTCACTTTCGTCGTTTGACTGTTCCAGCAGCCACTCCTCACTCAAGCCTCCCGTGGTGTGAAGCGCCCACATGGCGCGGAGACGGTGCGGGATCGATTCGCTCCCAGAGTACAGTGCAAACAAATGTTCACGCGCTTGGCCAAGGTCATCCCCGGCGACGGCGCGCTCCTGCAACAAGCGGCGCGCCATGCGCGCGTGCCACTCGTTGCTGTGTGTTTGCAGCCTGGCCAAGTCGAGGCTACCCAGTGTGCCCAAATCCCTTTTCAGTGGCTTGGTTTCGCCATGAGTGATCTTGAAAATGCGACCGCTGGTGCGGTGGATACCGTCGCTCTCGTGGCATTCACCGATATCCGACCAGTCGAGCACGAATACACCGCCGTCCGGCCCGTAGCCCAGCTCAATGCCGCGGAACCAAAGGTCGCGGGTCAGCATCATGTCCTCGGCGTGGCTGCCCACGTAGCCGGCCCCCTGACGGTGTAACGTGTCCCGGTTGATCCGGCGACCATGCAAGTTCAGCGTGAACACCTGACCTCGATATTCTTCCGGCCAGTTGTCCGCGCCATAGATCATCATCCCGCAATGCGCGTGACCGCCACCGGCCGCATTGGTGGGCGAGGTCATGCCTTTCTTTTTCAAGTCGGCCCAGTGCTCGTTGCCCTGGTCCCAGTGGAAGTGATCGGCGGTCTGCGGCATGAGTTCGTACAGGAACTTGTCAAAGTGGTTGCCGTACATGCGGCTGTAACGCGCGCCGGGAACAGCATGCCAGAGGTGCCCAATGACGGAGTTGATGAAAAAAAGCTGCCCGTGCCTGTCCCAATCGTGTCCCCATGAATTCGTCGTGCCGTGGCAGACGACATCAAACTCTTTTGTAATTGGATGGTAACGAAATATGCTGCAGTTGATACGAGTGCGCTTTTCAACGGGTGTCCCAGGAACGCCAACATGCGAGCTAGCGAGAATGCCGTGCCGCCCGTAAAGCCAGCCGTCCGGCCCCCATTTCAGCCCGTTGACGATGTTGTGCCGCACTCGGTCATTGTCGAAACCGTCGAGCACCACCTCCGGCTCTGCGTCCGGCACGTCGTCGCCATTTCGGTCTGGAATAAACAGGATATTAGGCGCACAGGCTGCCCAGACGCCGCCAAATCCAAGCACGATTGACGTCAGTTGCGACCCTTGATCCCAAAAAACCTTTCGTCTGTCAAAGACGCCGTCGTTGTCGGTGTCCTCGAAAATCAGGATTCGATCCTTGAGGCGCAAGTCGAAGTTCACCCGGCTCTCCGCATAGGTGTAGCACTCGGCCAACCACAACCGACCTCGGCTGTCCCAAGCCATGGCGATCGGCTGCTGAACATCCGGTTCGGCCGCGCTAAGTTGTACCCTAAACCCATCCGGCAGCGAGATGCCCTTCAGCGCATCAGCCGGTTTCACAAATGGCGTGGTGATCTCCTGAGTATTAACTAGCTGTTGCTCAGCCGCATTCAGCAATACAAAGCCAAGAGCACAAAAACAGAGTGGTATCAACCTCTTCATTGATTAGAAGCCTTGTAAAACAAACATACCGCTCTTTGGTCAATGTCTTTCATATAATCACCTTGACCCTTTAAAATATAAGGCCAGCTATAATGATTTAGGGTTCAATGCCGGACACGATAAAACATCACGCTTGAACCGAGAGCCACAGAATGCGGAGAAGAGGCCCCAACAACATCGTTCCACGGGCCGGTAATCTTTTCGGCCCCCTGCAACGTGCCTGGCTCGGACCAGGTAACAATCATGTTTCCGTCCTGCCGCAAAACACTCATTGTGGCGGGGCTCATCTCGACAATGGCATCTGGCGGGATATAGGCGGTGATCGCCCGGTCGTCATCTCCGTTGATCAGGTATTTCATCCCAGTGGGAGCGATATTCAACCATTCCAGACTGGAGGCCGTCCCGCCGCTCGCGGTCAACGAGGAACTACCTCCCAGGTAATCATAATAGAAAAGTGTGAAGGGATAGAGACCGGGCTTTTCGACGACAAATTTGTATTCCCAAGCTCTTGCATCCTCAATGCCAGGGGTGACTGATTCATCCGGGGATAATTCCACTGCGTCATCACCTAATCCAATGTGAAGTAGGTGGATCGGGGTGGTTGTGATTTGCATATGGTAATAGCCCTCGTCCAGTTCGAGAAGGGCAGTCGTCTCCAAGCCGAAATGAATGACAGGTAATTCCAACCCCTCGGGGGTGAGTGATTCGGTACCGTTAATGCCAGGGAAAAGCTTTTCCCCCGCCTTGTTCCCAATGGTTCTCCCATCACGCTGGTAGTTGATCTGGGCACGTTCCAAATAATAGCCCTCGGAGTTGAATAGAGTCCGATCGGAATGGTCGGAATGCTTCTCATCCCATATCCACCAAAGATCCCCGATGTCGCTTAGGATTTCCTTGTCGGGGTCAGGTTCATTGGGGTCAGTGGCGACAACTCGAATGGCGAATCCACGTTCCTGTTTTCCCAAGTCATTCAGCGTAATGGCTGAATCAGCGGGGAGGCCGTCATACTGGGTCCATTCCATGACGGTGAAATTCCATGACTTGGTGTATTGACTGCGCGCATCACTATCATCGGCGAACTCCACTTTGACGGTGTGGTCGGAAAAATCCTCAAACGCAACAGCCGATTCATGAACGACTAATGTCCTGTCCCCGACCTGCTGTATTTCTGAGGCGACCTTTTTGCCGTCCAGAAACAGCGCCACCGAACTCGAATCCACCTTGTGGGTATCATGTTCGATGACCACATGCAGAGGGCTGTTCGGGTGGGCTTCAAGTTCATTCTCCTTCGGGAAAACTCGAAGGATGCTTAGCCCCTTCCCCGTAGCAACTGCTCCGGAGTCGACCTGCAATTCAAGCATGAACACGCCGCCCGCATAGCCCTTGTAGGCGTGGGCACCGGCCAAGCCGCCGTTGGCTTCTCCAACACTGTGGCTGGTCCGGATCACGATCCTCCCATCGGCTCCCGGAGCAATGTCCGTCCACTTCGCCACGTAACCCTCCTCGTTGTGCCCCGTGCTGAACTCCACGCTCTCCTCGCTCACCTTCCAAGCCCCCTCCGAACTGGCATACACAAAACTCTCCGCCCCCATGATTTTCCAGTTGGTCGTGCGTTCCGCATACCCCAGACCCCCTCCCCTCATAGCGGTCCCAGCAAAGACATATTTGCTGTTCGGATCCAGCCCTTCAAGAATCAGGTCCATATGCCATCCCGGCGCGTCCCCGTAACTGATGTTACCGGTCAAATCCAACGCCTCCCCAAACAGCTTTGCCGCATCGCTCTCCTCGTCAAATGTAATAGCGTCGCTCGTCCAATACACGCTGCCCTCCGACAGCGTCTCCTCGTAGGTCGCTGTCACCCCGGTTCCATCCCCACTGCCAAACACCAGCAACTCCGAACTCGCAGGCCCCGGTGAACTGCGCCCCACGTTGATCATCGTCACAGTCTCATCCGTCGTCCCACCGTTGGCGTTGACGCTGTCGTTGTATGCCTGCCAACTCGCCGTCTGGGAGATCGCGGAACCGCATGTCAGGAAAAACACCAATAAACAACTCCAATTTTTCATAGCTTTATTCATAATATTTGGATTTAAATTATACCTTTAATTGAAGAATATACACCACCACTATTTATATCCCCCCCCCGATTAGGCACAAGCTTTTTTAACAAATCAAATTATTTGAGTTGTGGGTTAGATTTGGGACATGGCATTTACAGCATTCAGGGCGTACCTAACGACTTTTAGGCACGCTTGGAAACGCCGCCTCCAAGACGCTCACGCGACACGCGGATGCGCTTAGCCAAGCGCCCGGGTTTTCCGTTTCAAGCGGACACGTTTAATTCACCGGCGGCTGACTTGGGCTTGGGCTCAAGACCGGCTAAGGTCTTGGCATCCGGTTTCTGCGGACCAATTTTCACCGTGTGTTTGCCATTTGAATAAACACGCGGCTGGAAGCGGCCACCTCGGGCGCGCACGGTGTAGAGCACGTCGCCGCTCTTGTCCTCGATGATCTGCACCACGGGGTTTTCGCCGTTTGCAAAGATTAATTCCGGCAAATAACCGGCGACCTTGCGGCCGTCGTTGGCGTCCTGCGCCACGGTAATCGGCCAACCGGGGAATTGCGCCCCATCTCCGTGACGCACATCGCTGAAACGCGGCCAGCACTCGAACGTCACCGTACGATTCTTTTTGTTAAACCGGGCGATGCCGAAGCCGTCCGCCCGTTTCTTTTCATCGTTACGATTCTCGGGGTTTGCGTAGGCGATCATTGAGATTTTGTTGCCGAGGCCATCCTTAAAATCGCCAGTCCACGGCAGCGGACTGTTTGGTACAGGGTTAGGTCCGGGCTGCTCGTCGAGTGGATGCCACCAGCGACCGTAGATGGTATTGACCAACGCGGGGCTCGTGAAGCCATACGGGCCGTCTCCGTGTTCGCTGATCCCGTGTTTTACAACCACCGCAAGATGCTGGTCACCGCAGAGATGCACTGCCCAAGCGCGGCGAATCAGATCAACCGCCTTTTTTCGAGGTGTCTGCGGCCAACCGTTGCAGTCAAGATCAGCCAATAGACGGCTCTTCGGCCCACCGTGCATGTGTACCGCTCCACAAAACGCGGTCTGCGATAGGACGCCCTTCATCTCGGTGTTCGTCCAGTCCTCCGCCCAGTTCTCAAGAAATTTTTCCTGGCGCAGACCAAGCAGTTGCAGGCCGGGCAGGTCAATTGTTTTTGGATCGTATTTCGGATCGTTGATGTGATCGGGTCGGGGGCCCATCTGCGGGATTTTGCCCGCTGGGCCGCTCTTAAATTTGCGATCCTCCAGCACAGCGAAGTCCACACCGCCGACGGTGATCCGCGTGAAGTAAACGCTGATGTCGCGATTCACCGGCGCGGGATCCGGGCAGTCCGGCAGATGCCACGATTGCTGGCGCTGCACCTGATTAACATACTTCACAGGAAACTTGTACCCGCCATCGGCACTGCCCGGTAAAGTCGAGTTTTTGCCACTCTCGCCCCACACATTACCGTGGCCTACATCGTGGTCGTCCGGAATACAAATAGTGGGTCGGTCGCGAATGATGTCACGAAACTGCATGCCAAACTCAATCCAACCGACGGTGTGTTCTGTGTGACGATAGGTCTGGTCACCGCCGAAAAACAACAGGTCAGGATCCTGCTCCATGACGTTGGCCACAATTTCCGGTCGGCCGCCGGCGGTGCGACTCGAGTTGCAGGACAGGTTAGCGACGATGATCTCGTTTTTGCGGGAAGGGTCACGGCGAATTCGCCCCTCGAACATTGCCTTCGCGCCGTGACGTACTCGGTACGGCACGTCCTGCGAGTCGTCCCAATTCTCAACGCGAAAGTGAGCATACCAGCCGGGGTAGCGCACCTCTGACTTCTTCACCTCGACCCACTCGCCATCCCGCTTGAACTCCAGCCTGGCCAAGCGCTCCTCGCCCGGCTTCAGAGGGTAAAGTTGAGCCGTCATTTTCAGCACACCGGCCTGGTGGGTGTAGACCGCAAACGCCATCACCTGGTCACGCGGCACATCCATCGGCGGCGCGGCCGCCTTGCGACCTCTGCCCTTCAGCTGGGTTTCCGCTCCGGCGCCCTTCTTCCACCATTCGCCAGTGGTCAACGAGTCAAGTTGAGGGTACTTCTTGCCAAACGGCACAGCCGCTTCACTGGCCGCAAAAAAATCCGGAGTGAGGGCCAAAGAGCTTACCCCGGCGGCGGTGATCTTGATTGCAGTGCGTCGATTTACTTTCATGGTATAACAAAGATAGGGAACTGCTGTTTATAGGACCAATCGGGGGAAGTTTCAAGTCACACCGCACACGTCCCAACAAAACGCCTACGGCAGCTTGAGCCAGACGGTGTTGGCGAGGATCAACTCGAGCAGCAGCAACGCCAAGCCGGCGATGACGAGGTAGGGAAACAACTCGTCGTAGTTAAAATATCGCTCCACCTCCACCTCAGTTTTTTCCATCTCGTCGATCTTGTCGTAAATCTCCTGCAACTTGCGCTGGCTATCGGCGCGGAAGTACTGACCACCAGTTCGCTCGGCGATTTTTTGCAGCGTATCCTCGTCGATGTTTACCTCAACGTTACGGTAGCGCGGGCGGCTAAATACATCGGTGTACGGCATCGGCGCCACACCGCGCGTGCCGACGCCAATCGTGTACACCTTCACGCCCAGCAACTCGGCCGCCTCGGCGGCGGTCAGGGGTGCGACAGTACCGGCGTTGTTTTGCCCATCGGTCATCAGGATGATGATGCGGCTCTCCGAGTCCAGGCCGCGCAGGCGGTTCAGCCCAGCGCTGATCGCCGAGCCGATCGCGGTGCCATCCTCAATGTCCTCACTCCCAGCCTCGAGCCGATCGAGGTTGGCCAGAAGAAAGTCGTGATCGAGAGTCAGCGGCGCGGCGATGTACGCCTGACCGGCGAAGGCCACCAAACCGATCCGGTCCGCCGGACGGTCGTTGACGAATCCCTTTAGCACCTCCTTGGCCACGGCGGCCCGGTTGGCCCGTTTACCCTGCAATTGAAAATCCTCGGCCAGCATGCTGCCGGACAGGTCGAACGCTACAGCGATGTCGATCCCGCTGGCCTTGATTTTCTCGGTGCCCTCGCCCCACTGCGGCCTTGCTACGGCAAGCACGAACAGCAACAGCGCCGTCCACCGCAGAAACCCCAGGAGCGCCACCGACTTGGGCTTGGCCAAGCCCATGATGCCGCGCACGAGTTGCACGGAAGAAAACATCAGCGCCGGTCGGCCGCGGGCCCATCGCCGCTGCGACCACCCGATCAAAGGCAGGAGCACCAGCAACAAAAGCCACCACGGGCTGTCAATTCTCAGGTCGTCAAAAGTCATTCTTCCACTTGGGACTCCTCCTCGCCCACTGTTTCCTCGCGCAAACTCGGCTGAGTTTCACCGACCAATCGGCTGGCGGCCTCGTGGAGGTTGCGCAACTCCTGCTCCGGCGGCTCCGCCTTGGCGAACTTCACCATGTCGCATTCGCCGAGGAAGTCGGCGAGCAGTTGCTTGTGTTCGCAGATCAGGCGCTGGCTCGACTGCAGTTCAAACAGAAACTCCTCGGTCGTTCGGTCCGGCGCGTGAAGGTTGAACCGCTCCTCAAGATAGACGCGAATGATTTGCGATACCTCCGTGCAAAACTGCTCGGCCTCGTGGATCAGACCAAGCGCCCGCTGCAGCCGCTCCCACGCCACGACATGCGGCGGCGGGGGCGGCGGGGGTGCAAGCTCTTCGCTGCGCCTGGCCAAGCGGCGTCGGGCAAACCAAGCGGCGACCCCGGTGACCACCAGCGCCGCTACCGCAACGAACAGCCACAAGACCCACTCATTGCCGGTGGGGATATCAAACACGTCCTTCAGCCCCCGGATGTCCGGGATTTCCTGCGTAGCTGCAACGTTCGTCGCGGCGGCGGGATCGGGCAAAAACGGGGCCGCGGAGTTGGTGCTGGAGGTCGTCGGCATCAGGCAGCGAGGTGCCGGCGTTTCAGGCGCATTTCAAAAAATTGCTCGAGCGCCGTGATGTACGGCTTGTCGGTGTGAAGCTGAATCGAGTCGATACCCGAGGTGCGGAACAACCGCACGAGTTCCTCCTGCGCGTCGGCCTGCCGTTGGGCGTAGGCCACGCGGCGGCGATCGTCGCCGGTGTTAATCTCGACGACCTGCCCCGTCTCAGCATCCTGCAACACCACCCAGCCAACGTCCGGCAATTCAAGTTCGCGCGGATCGGTGACCTGCACCGCCACCACGTCGTGCCGGCGGTTGGCCTGCCGCAACGCCGTGGCCGACGTCTGCGCCAGGGTCTCCGAGAGAACGACCTCCCGGCGAAGATGCGCCTCCACCGACCTCCGGCTCGGGTTCGTCTGCCCTAGAAAATCAGACACGCAGACTGTAATCGCCTTGCGCGGCACCACGCGACCTAGAAATTCCAACGCACCGTTCAGGTTAGTGCCACGGTTTTCCGGCTCGAAAAAAAGAATCTCGCGGATCACTCGCAGTACGTGAAAGCGACCCTTCCTCGGCGGCACAAATTTTTCTACCTTGTCTGTAAACAGGATCAGACCCACCTTGTCGTTGTTACGAATGGCGGAAAAAGCCAGTACCGAGGCCAGCTCGGCGGCGATCTCGCGCTTGGTTTGCTCGACCGAACCAAAGAGGCCGGATCCGCTCAGATCCACCAGAAGCATCAGCGTCAGCTCGCGCTCCTCCGAGTACACCTTAACAAATGGTTGGTTCATCCGGGCGGTGACGTTCCAGTCGATCCACCGGATCTCGTCACCAGGCGTGTACTCGCGCACCTCCTCGAAGTGCAACCCCTGCCCCTTGAACGCGCTGTGGTACTGCCCTGCCAACGTCTCGGTGACGAGACGCTTGGTGCGAATCTCGATTTGCCGGATTTTTTTGAGAATCTCCCTTGGGATCATAATGGCGCGAACGCGGCCAGCATCTTAACCGATTCGCCCGCCGGTGTGGAGCCTCCGCTTAACGCGAACGCGGCGAACCCCGGTGACGCCCAGCGCCAAGGCAAAACAGGCCCAGCCAAAAACGTCGCCGTGCCGGTTGTAAACCGTCCGGCCAAGCGGTTGGCCAAGCCGCACCTCGAACGACACAAACCCAGCTCCGTAAATATCGCCGCTCTCCTGCCCGTAAAACTGCCGCACTTGGCCAAGCGGGCCGATCCAGCACGTCAACCCGTTGTTGGCACAGCGTACCAGCGACACGCCGTTCTCCACCGCGCGAAAGACGGCG
>Ga0115000_10001884_pt1 | contig 18318 bp, 17 predicted proteins | sample ArcticOcean_MG_C_6_FD_89690 | JGI IMG/M metagenome (GOLD analysis project Ga0115000, IMG submission 89690) | Marine microbial communities from western Arctic Ocean - ArcticOcean_MG_CB8_128 | ecosystem: Environmental > Aquatic > Marine > Oceanic | place: Arctic Ocean: Canada Basin | collected...
CAGCCCGATGTCGCGAAGACCTGCCGTATCGCGCAGGTTGCCGTCGAGCACGACACCGACGCACCCGTGGCCGATCGCCGAGTTTCCCGTGAGCTCACCGAAATGGGCGACCAGATTGCCGGTGTTGTGGAACACCATCACCGAGTCGGGTGTGAGCTTTTCGAACACCTCGAGGTAGGACGAAATCCGCTGCTCACCCTCGTCCCACGACACGGCGGGCACGATCTCTGCCCCTTCGACCGTGAACGCTACGCCGACGAAGGAGACCTCAGGGAACAGAGGACGCAGTGCCGACGGCAGAACCGGCTCGGGCATGCCGAGTTCGTACATCGCATCGCTGACGGCCGGCACATACATACCTCGGAAGCGGTCACATATCTCGGCGATCGTCAGCTCACTCATGCGGTCGTTCCGGTCTCTTTGGTCAGGTAGTCGAGGGCCGACAGGGCATAGATCATCGCTGCCTCGGCTGCGCCGTCTTTGTGCATCGATTCGTTCGGGCTGTGGGCGCGGGGGAGCAAACCGGGGCCGAATGATGCGACACACGGCACACCAGCGTAAATCTGGATGTACGCCGCGTCGGTAGCGCCCGGGAACGCGTCTAAACGGGGCGTGCGACCAAGCACCTGTTGAGACGCGTCAGCCAGCGATTGCACGATCGGGTCGTTCCGGTCTATCTCGGTCGCGCCGACCATGAGGTTCCACTCGAGTGCGGCGTCGAGCTCGGGGTCCGACGCCACCGCATCGTCGAGGAATCGCTGTACATCGATCTGTACCTGCTCCTCTGTCATGCCGGGAATCGTGCGGATGTCGACTCCGAACTCGGCCCGCCCCGGAAAGACTCCGTACGTGACACCGGCCTGCGCGGTCACGCCAACGTTCACGGTCGGCCCGAAGCGGCAGTACTCGTGATCGTCAAACGTGAGATAACCGCGTAACTCGCGTTGCATCTTCAACGCCAGCTCAGCCATCTTGAGCGTTGCATTGACGGCGGGCAACTGGTCTGAGATTGAGGAGTGCATCTGGGTACCGAGCACGACGACCTTGAACAAGGCCGCTCCCCGCGAGACAATGTGGATCGACTCCCACTCCTCATGGATACCGGCGGGTTCACCGATCACACATACGTCGGCCGCGAGGTAGCCCTCAGCAGCGAGCCACTTCGACCCGTACTGCGACCCATTCTCCTCGTCGGCGGTCAGAGCAAGCGACAACTCACCGGGGAACTCACCCAGCTCGCGCAAGGCGGCGGCAGCGTAGATCATCGCCGCAATCGAGGCCTTCATATCGCCCGAACCGAGGCCGATCAGCTCATCGTTGATCACCACCGGCTCCCACGGATCAGTCTTCCATTCGTCCATGTTTCCGGCGGGCTTGGTGTCAATGTGCCCCGACAACATGAGAGTGCGCCCGGGAGAAGTACCCACCACCCGCGCCAATACGTTCGGTCGATCGGGAAGACATGAGACGATCGAGCAGTCCTCGATCCCGAGTCTGGCGAGACGATCCATGACCACTCGACTCACTGCGACCTCGTCGCCCGGCGGGTTCACCGACGGCGTGCGGATCAGATCGCACGTGAACTCGAATATCTCGTCCGCTCGCTCGGCAATGAACGCCGCTACCTTGCGCTGCGCCTCGTTGTCCAGACGGTCCTCGATTTGATCAAACAACACGATCATCCTTTCCGGTGCCGCAGATGTGCAGCGATATGATTGATTCCTGATTCGATCGTGTCAGCATCGGCGGCCAGCGAGATGCGGACCATGCCTTCGCCACCCGGGCCGAAGACGCTGCCCGGAGCGACCGACACCCTCCGCTCACGCAGCAACTCAAGGGCGAAGTCGAGCCCGCCGTCACTGCCGTGATCGGAAAGGTCAAGCAGCATGTAGATCGTTCCCTGTGGCGGATAGCACCGAATACCAGCCACCTCAGCGACCTGCACAGCCAGCGTCGCTCGCTCGGCGTAGGTGTCACGCATCGCTGTGATCGGCTGGCGTGGGCCAGTGAGGGCGGCTTCGGCGGCCTTCTGTGAGATGGTGCTGGGGCACGACACCTGTGGTTCCTGAGTGTTCCGCATCAGCTGCGGTATATCGCCTCGTGCTACGGCGTAGCCCACCCTCCAACCCGTCATGGCGTAGACCTTCGAGAAGCTGAAGACGGAAATCACTCGGCCGTCGGTGTCGAACCAGGCAGCTGGTGTATGTGTGACAGCGCGGTCGAGTACGAGTTCGTCGTAGACCTCGTCGCTGATGAGCCATAAATCATGACGGTTGGCGAAGGACACGATGGCTTGGGTCACCACGTCGTCATAAACCCGTCCCGTCGGGTTCGACGGCGAGTTGGAAAACATCACTCGCGTCCGGTCGGTAATGAGTGCCTCCAACTCGTCGAAATCGGGCAGGAAATCGTTCGCCGGCCGCAGATGATAAAAGCGCGGCACACCGCCAAGTAATCGCACCATTTCGTCCATGTTCGGGAACCCCGGCGTGGGCAGGAGCACCTCGTCGCCGGGCTCGAGCAAGATCGAGAATGCGCTGTACAGCGCATTCATGCCGCCGGGGGTAACCACGATCTCATCGACACCGGCATCGATCTGGTTGACCTCAGCGAGCTTGTCGCTCAGCAACTCACGCAGTGAGAGCAGGCCTCCGTTCGGACCGTACCCAGTGTGGCCCTGACGCGCCGCTTCTGCGGCGTGCTCGATGATGTGGCTCGGCGTGACGAAGCTCGGTTCCCCGACCTCGAGCCGCAACGCACCCGGCGTGCGTGCTGCTTCGTCGAACAGGACGCGGATTGCGGATCGCTGGTAGTCCCGGGCGTTCCGGGAGGGGTCGGGCACGCGACCCCTACTGCTCTTCGGCCACTGCCGATGCGGCCGCCTGAGCTTCGAGATCGGGGCGCTGACCTGCATCGAAATAGCGCAGCGACCAATCCGCTCCTTGCCATGTGGTGAGCTTCTCGGTCGGGACGAGCTTCACCAGGTAGCGCTCCCAGCCATACGAGGCTGCCAACTGCTCTGGGCCGGCGGGGCCCGAGTAACGCAGGGCCATCGCCTCAGCGATCGGCACCCATTGCGACCCCTCGCCGGGAGCGGGGCCTTCGACGATCTCGGCCCGGCACTGGGCGAGCACCTTACGGATGCGCGGGTGAGTCATCTCCTCAATGCAGATCGCACAGCGACTGTCACGTCTCAAATGCTGCACCCATTTCGACCGCTTGCGGCCGACGACGTAGAAGGAGGCTTTGTCCCAGTGGTACCAGAGCGGCACCGACATCGGCCAGCCCGTCTCATCGAGATACGACAGCTTGAGAAGCCAGACGCTGTCGGGACTAGCGAGGAACTCATGGATATCGTCGGTGCTGAGACCGCCCGCTCCCGAGCCTTCCTCATAGTAGTGAGATTGCTTGAACTCTCCCATTGGACCTCTTCACAAGTATTAAGGTTTACTATAGTATTCGTCATAATACTCGTCAAGACGTACGGTGGCGGCGCACGCAGCCCAAGACCGACCCGTTCGGCGAGATACCAGATCAGGGAGTTTGTGTATGAATCGCTTTACCGACAAGAACGTGTTCATCACCGGTGCGGGCAGTGGCTTCGGCCAGCGGACCGCAGAGTTGTTCGCCGAGGAGGGTGCCGCCCACGTCTACCTCGTCGATCGCCTGCAGGAACGGCTCGATGACACGGCTGAGCGAGTCAAAGCCGCAGGAGCAACACCGGTTTCGATCTGCACCGATCTCAGCTCGATGGCCAACTGCAGCGACGCCATCGCCGAGGCGCTGGCGGTCGACCCGAAGCTCGACGTGATGATCAGCAATGCCGCAGCGTGGGCCGACGAGCACTTCCTCGACATCACAGACGAGTCGTGGCGACACGTGTTGTCAGTCGATCTGGACGCCTACTTCGTGCTTGCCCATCGCGCTGCCAACGCAATGAAACACACTGGAGGCGGCGCGATCCTATTCACTTCGTCGGTCGCCTCACTTGGCCATGGCCGTGGATTTACGTCCTACGGGGTTGCGAAGGCGGGTCTCGTTTCCCTGGCCAAAGCAATTGCTGTCGAATGTGCGCCATTCGGAATCCGGGCGAATTGTGTGAGCCCGGGCCCGGCCGATACGCAACAGTCGGTCGACCTCACCAGCGAGGAATTGATGAACAAGTGGCGAACGGAGGGCTTCCCTGTGGTACCGATGAACCGCCTCGCCTCTGTCGACGACATCGCCCGTGCGTTTCTATACCTCGCGTCGGAAGACGCCGCGTACGTGTCAGGAACGAACCTCATCGTCGACGGCGCCCTCACTGCTCAGGCTTACGACGTACCCAACCAGTGACGTCTGCGCGGCCAGCGACCAGACACGTCATTGGGTCGAACAACGGCGTAACCGTCACTCCACTCGGTATCAGGTCTCGGGTCCTGCGTTCGCTGGTGAACTGCCGGTTGACGCGGCTGATTGACAACCCCTGAAGGCACAGGTATCTTTGTAATGTTATATTTCTGTGCTCTGAGCGAGCGCTGATTCACACACATCGAGTGGTTGAGGAGTGGTCATGGCTGAAGGTTGGCGCGGCAAAATTGGGGCGATGGACCCCGACCGCAGGGACTTTTACCTCGAGGGAAACGCTCTGGTGCGCCTCTCAGCCATCAACGAAGACGGCTTCCCGCACCTCGTCCCCGCCTGGTACCACTGGGATGGCACGGCATTCTGGTTTGTGCTTCGCGAGCGCGCCGAAATTGCCGCACTCCTGGCCACCAACCCCCACTGCGGTCTCGTGATCGACGAGGGCTCCGTCAAAGACGAGGCCAACAACCGCTTCTTCGAGATGCCGAAGGTTTGGGCACAGGGCCTGGCCGAGGTCGTTGAGCAACCCAACATTGGTGGCAAATGGGTCGATATCGCCTCGAAGATGGCGGTCCGGTACCTGGGTCCGAACGGTCCGGAATACATCCAGGCATCAATCAACCAACCACGTTGGTTGTTCCGCGTCGAACCAACGGTGCTAAAAACCTGGGAAGGCACGGGTTGGGCCAAGAAGTACTGGGTGGCGAACGAGAAGACGATCTCCTACGAAGAGGCGCACGGGCGCACCGGTTCGTCTGATTGACGAATGTCCCGACGTATGCCCGTCAATAAACTCTTCGACCTGAGTGGTCGCGTCGCTATCGTCACGGGCGGCTCACGGGGGCTGGGCGAGGCAATCGCCATGGCTCTCGCCGAAGCAGGTGCACGGGTTGCGATCACGAGCACCACCGAGGCCGACATAACCGAGCGAGCTTCACAGATCGCCGAGCAAACCGGCCAGCAGATCCTTGGTATCGCTGGTGACATCGCCAATGAGGCCGACTGCGAGCGTGTGGTCGCCGAGGTCGAGCTTGGCTTTGGGCGGCTCGACATTCTCGTGAACAATGCCGGCATCAATCAACGGGGACCCATCCACGAGCTGTCCGTAGCCGATTTCGAACGCTCTTTGGCGGTCAATGTGACCGGCACCTGGCTCATGTGCCGGTCCGCTTACCGGCTGCTCGCTCAAGCACCCTCGGGGCGAGTAATCAATCTCGGCTCCACGTTCGGCACAATCGCAGCACCGAACCGAACGGCGTACACATCGGCCAAGGGCGCTGTGCACCAGCTCACCCGAGCATTAGCGATGGAATGGGCACATGTCCCGATCAATGTCAACGCCCTCGCACCCGGACCGTTCCTCACCGACATGAACCTCGCCGATCAGTACTCCGAGCACGCAGTCCGTGTCATCAACCAAGAGGTGGCACTCAAACGGTGGGCGGAGATCTCCGAAATCGTCGGTCCGTTACTGTTTCTAGCATCTGACGCATCAAGCTACGTGACCGGCTCAATTCTCGCCGTCGACGGCGGCTGGACGACACACTGAATGTGATGGGCAGCACCCGTCGCCAACGCACCTGGAGTAATCATGCACAGCATTGCTGACGTCAACGGCACAGCTCTCTGGTACCAGCTCACCGGTAGCGGAGAGTGCGTCGTACAGGTCGGGGGCGCGGTGAGCGCCCACGAAGGGTACGGGACCATCACCCCGCGCCTCGCCGAGTACTACGAGGTGCTGGACTACGACCATCGCGGCTACGGCCTGAGCGCCAGGCCGTCACAGCGCTACACGATCGACGTGTGGTGCGATGATCTCGTGGCGCTGCTCGACCACCTCGGGAAGGATCGCGTCCACGTGCACGGCGGCTCAATGGGCAGCTTCATCGCGATCGCGTTCGCGCTGGCGCACCCCGAACGGGTCGACAAACTGCTGCTCGGGGCTGGCGCCGTTGCCAAGTGCGACGGCATGGGTCAGTCGCATTTCCGCGTGTGGCAACACCTCGCCCGTGCGTACGGAGTCGATTCACGAGAGGTTGCCGATGAATTGGTTAACAAAGCATACTCGCGCGCCTACATCGACCTCATAGGCCTCGACGCTCTCGTCAATGCGATGATCGACTCAGCAAGCCGCAACACCGACACCGATGTATTCATCGACGCCTGCCAGGCAATGATCGACACCGATGTGAGCGCTACCTTGTCGCACCTTTCTGCCCGCACACTTGTCATGGTCGGTTCTGCGGACGTGCTCACGCCCCTCGATACCGGGCCAAGTGGCGTCGGTGCACGCCGGGTCGCCGAGATGATCCCCAACGCCACACTAGCCGTTTTTGAGGGCAGCGGTCACGGCCACTACATCGAGCAGGCCGACGAGTCGATCGCTGCCATCCTGGAGTTCCTGCAATGACCGACCGCACGCTCAATTACCACAACACAACAGGAGTGCCACGATGACCTTTCCCGACATCCGCAACGACCGGCGATTCAAAGACAAGCTGACCACCAATCAGCTCACCCGCGGCACATTCATCCAAGTTGGCGGACCGGAGATGGTCGAGATCTGCGGCGCGGTCGAACTTGACTTCGTGATCCTCGACACCGAGCACACCCCCGTCGGTTGGGAACGGCTTTCCGCCATGTGCCTGGCAGCACTCTACTCGGGAACGTTTCCGCTGATTCGCGTCGGCACAATCCAGCAGGCACTCGTTACGAGAGCGCTCGATGCCGGCGCACGCGGCGTGGTGTTCCCGCAGGTGCAGTCCGCAGGTGAGGCAACCGTCGCCGCCCGCGCCTGCCGCTATCCGCCCGACGGCACGCGCGGCGCAGCTGGCTCACGAAACATGGGATGGGGCATCACAATGACGCTCGCTGACTACATCCCAGAAGCGAATCGGGGCGTCGTGTGCGTGATCCAGATCGAATCGCAGGAGGGCGTTGATGCTGTTGACTCGATCGCCTCGGTGCCCGGCGTCGACTGCTTGTTCGTCGGGCTGAGCGACCTCTCGGTCGACTTGGGATGCCCGGCCGAATACGCTCACCCCGAACTCGAAGCAGCCCTTGACCGCGTGCTTGCCGCAGGTCGGACACATGGTGTCTCAGTCGGCATACCGATCGCCGATCTCCGCCGCGCCCCAGACTACCGCCGGCGCGGCGTATCGTTCTTTACCACCAGCGATCGAATGATGGTGGCAAACGCCATGGCATCGTTCCGGGCGAGCTTCTAACCCGCCCGGAACCGTCGATCACTCCTCGAGGCCGTGCGCCTTTTCGTACGACGGTCCACCGCTCGCTTCTACCCAGTAGCGCTTCGCCCAGCCCATGCCCTTCCAGGTCTTGAACTCCTCCGGTGTCAGCTTGATCAGCCAGCGCGGCTGTTTGAGCGTCGACTCGAGATAACTAGGGCCGTTCTCGCCGAGATAGCGGACCGCCATCTTGGCAGCGATGTCGACCCATGCGCCGCCCAGGTTCGGCCGCTCCACGATCTCGACGCGTCCAGATATCATCACCTTCGGGATCTGTTTGATCTCGCCACTGCTCTCGTCAGGGCGACCGTGTTCCTTGTCGATCACCACTGACACGCGCGGATCGTTCTCCATAAAGCGGCACCACTCAGCCCGCTCCCGTCCGACGAACCAGAAGCTCGTGCCGTCCCACTGATACCAGATCGGCACCACGTATGGCGAGCCGTCTGGCTTCAAACATGCGACGCGCGACAGCGCATCCGATTGGAGGAACGCATCTAGTTCAGCGTCCTCCATCCCTCCCATAGTGCCTCGATATTCCTGACTCATAGCTACCCCTTCCGAGTACGCGGTGCCGGCGAATCGACGCTCGCGATATTGCCTTACCATCCACTATGTTATACCATTCCGGCGTGAGTATTATTACGTCTGGAATAGGCGACGACACCGCTGTTATCAATGCACTTTCGATTCGTGATGTGCGCCACTCATATGTGAGCGGTTCGGGTTTGTCATTCTCGAAGAGCAGTCATACTGAAGTGTTGAAGGGCATCTCGCTTGATGTCGCGGAGGGTCGGACGCTTGGGCTCGTCGGCGAGTCGGGCTGTGGCAAGACCACCCTGGTGAAGGCGATCCTGCGCCTGATTGAACCCACCTCGGGCCAGATTCTACTGCGCAGTGGCGAGTCCGAGGCACGCGACCTGCTCTCGCTTCAGCGATCTGAGCTGAAAAAGGTCCGCCAACAACTGCAGGTCGTATTCCAGGACCCGTACGGGTCGCTCAACCCGCGTATGTCGGTATTCCGCACGGTGTCTGAACCGCTCACCGTCCACCTCGGTATGAACCGTGATCAGGTCCAGAAGCGAGTGAGCGAGCTGCTGGAATTAGTCGGCCTCGATCCAAAAATGGCCGACCGTTACCCACACGAGTTCTCGGGAGGCCAGCGCCAACGTGTCGGTATCGCCCGGGCGCTCGCCTTCGAACCGAAAGTGTTGATTCTCGACGAGCCGGTATCGGCGCTCGACGTGTCAGTTCAGGCCCAAATACTCAACCTCATCATCGGCTTACAAAAACAGCTCAACCTGACATACCTGTTCGTGTCGCACGATCTCGCAGTTGTCGAACACATCGCAGACGAGATCGCTGTTATGTACCTCGGTAAGATCGTCGAGCAGGGTGTCACCGAGAGCATCTTTCGCGACCCCGCCCACCCCTATACACAGGCGCTGCTCTCGGCGAGCCCATCCCCCGACATACAACTTGAACAGCAACGCAAGCGGGTCGTGCTGCGAGGCGATATCACCAGTGATAGCGTGTCCGCTAGTGGCTGTCAGTTCGCTCCCCGATGCCCAATCGGCGACGGCCATGAACGCTGCATCAATGAGTCTCCTACCCTCGCCAACGTGGGCGAAATGCACCAGGTTTCGTGCCACTTTCCCCGGGGCTGGGCATGATGAGCGGCCGGTCGCCCTCATCGGCCATCCAGCAGCTCCCCCGTTCCGGCATCCGAGTCGTGTTCGACGAGGCCAGCAAGTATCCAGATTGCATCCGGCTCGAGGTCGGCGAACCGAGCTTCGCGACGCCCGAACACATCAAGACCGCCGCGGCTGAGGCGATCGCAGCCAACTTCACGAAGTACACGCCCAATGCCGGAATCCTCGACCTGCGCGAGGCCCTCGTCGAAAAGCTGGCGCGCCGCAACGGCATCACGGCCGCGGTCGAGGACATCGTCGTCACCCCCGGAGCCGTCGCCGGGATCTACACATCACTGGCAGGCCTCGTCAATCCCGGCGATGAGGTGTTGCTACCCGATCCGAGTTGGCCCAACTATCTCCAGATGACTCTCCTGTTACAGGCCAAGGCGGTGTACTACCCGCTCCGAGTCGAGCACGATCTCGTCCCAACGGCCGACGACATCGAGTCGCGCATCACCTCGCGCACCAAGGTGCTGATGCTCAACTCGCCGGGCAACCCGAGCGGTGCAATCATCCCCGAAGAACGCCTCCGCGAGATCCTCGCCGTGGCCCGCAAGTACGACCTCTGGGTGATTTCTGACGAGGTCTATGACGAGATTTATTTCGACCAACCGCCTCCCTCGCTGCAACCCCTCGACACCGACGGCCGAGTCATCAGCGCGTTCAGCTTCTCGAAGACATATTCCATGACGGGCTGGCGCGTGGGATACATAGTTGGTTCGACCGACATCGTCAAGCACATCCTGCGTGCCCAAGAACCGACCACGTCATGCGTCAACGCTATCGCCCAGAAAGCCGCTATCGCTGCAATCAGAGGCGACCAGAGTTGCGTGGCCGAAATGCGCGCTGCGTACACCCAGAGGTCAAAGCTGGTAACCGACATCCTCGATGACCACGGCGTGGCGTACTCGCGCCCGACAGGTGCCTTCTACACGATGATCGACGTGAGTCCTTCGGGCCTGCTAGATGTGGATTTCGTCTCACGCATGATCTCCGACCGACGGGTTGCAATCGTGCCCGGTTCGGCATTCGGTCCAGCCTCTAGCAACTTTGCCCGTGTGTCGTTGGCTGCCAGCGAAGACGACCTCCGTGTGGGCATCACTCGGGTTGCCGAGGCGATTAATGAATGGGGTTCCGTCTAGCCTCGATGGCCAGACGATCCGCTCAGAATCGGAACAGGCTGAGCGCAGTGCCACCGCGGATAGCGTCACGCTCCGTAGCTGAGAGGTTCGGCAGCAGTTGGTCGAGAACGCCGAGGATCTTCGTGTAGCCGGGCTCGAATTCGATCCACGGCCAATCCGACGCCATCAACATCCGGTCAGCTCCGAACGCCGCTAGTACGCGCTCTGCGACGCCTTGAATATCGCGGTACGGGTACTTCTCACTGCTGAATGCGTAATGGCCGGAGAAGTGCACGTGCAGATTGGGGTGCTCCGAAGCCATCACCTCGACAGCGGGCAAACCGGCGGGAGGTAAATCGACGTCGAAATGCGGCCGGCGATACTCGTCGATCCGCATCTCAGCGTGCATGTCGGGCAAAAACCCAGAGTGATTGAGCACGACCCGCAGGGCGGGCAAGTGTCGCATGACCTGGCCCATCAGACGCAGTTGCACGATGTCGCCGTAGAACCACACGACCATCCCACGCTCAGCCATCAGTTCGAACACCGGGAGGCAGGCGAGTGAGCCGAGGGTGGTGTCCTCGTCAGCGGCCAGACCATAAAATCGTAGGCCCTGAAGATCGGTGGTGGCGAGGCGCGCCTCGACGCCTGCTACGTCATCGGGTTGGTCATGATCGAAGATTCCGACACCGGCAAAGCGACCCGGGAAGCGGGCAAGAACCTCGCTCAGGTAGTCGTCGCCCTTGGACAGTGGCACCACGATCGCATGATCGACGCCAGCGCCTTCCATCGCGTCCAGTAACTTTTCGGCGATTTCCTCACGGCTAGCCTCGGCCATGATCGCAATCGGGGTGCGCGGATAGTCGGCGCTGACCTTCTGGAACAGGTGGAGATGTCCGTCGACGACCTTTGGCACAGTGGCCTCCTTAGCTCTGACGATTTAGGTAACGCTTGAAGAACAGTTCGACGTGAGTCTGCACGGTGGACAGATTCGCCACCTCGTGCGGACCACCAGCGATCGATGCATCGAAGATGAGCATCTTCTCGCCGATCAGGTGCGAGAAGAACCGCTGCGTCTCGGTCCCTACAAATTCGGGTCCGTCTCCATGGAGCACCAACCGCGCGGAGTGGGTCCGTGGGGCGCCAGCCGCGACGATTTCATCGAGCACCGGATTGATCAGCAGCTGTGTTAGCACCTGTTGTGGTCGTCCCAAAGATGCTCCGACGGTGGCCGAGCGACCCGAGCTAACCAAGCCGAAGGGATCCCGATCGGTCAACCCCTCAAGTACTTCGGTTACAGCAGCCATACACCCACCGGGATCGGGCTCATCCCCATCGGACAAGCCATGGCCGGGGAGGTCCAAGATCACCACGTCAAAGCCCAGGACAGCAACAATCTCGGGCAGCGAACCGAACTCGTCGAGATCGCTCCCGATGTCGTGAATGAACAAAATCGTGCCCTGCCCGTATGCCGAGCCGGTGGCTGCACCAGCAATGGTCAGACCCCGAACGATCGGGCCCGATGCAAGCGGGATTTCGATAGCATTCTGTTCGAGTCCCGTCATCGCCCTGACTCAATCCACCGGGTTGTGACAACGAACATCGGTGCGAGTACCAAGCTCTAGGACCGGGTGTTTGACTGTGCAAATGTCGATACTTCGGTCGCAGCGATCGGCGAACGTGCAACCGACTGGCAGTTCGTAGGGCTGGGGCACGCGGCCGGGGATCGACGTGAGTTCGGTCGTCCCACTGTTGAGCCGTGGCACAGCACCGAGTAAACCATTCGTGTAAGGGTGGTGTGGGGCGGCCAGCACTTCGGCGACCGGGCCCGACTCGACCACTTCGCCGGTGTACATCACGACCATTCGATCGGCAACCGAGGCGACCACGCCGAGGTTGTGGGTGATCAGCATGAGCGCCATACCGCGTTCGCTCTTCAGTTCCTTCAACCGCTCGAGGATCTGCGCCTGCACAGTGACATCAAGGGCTGTGGTTGGTTCGTCGGCAATGAGAACCTTGGGATTGTTGACGAGTGCTAGGGCGATCATCACGCGCTGCGAAATCCCGCCGGAGAGCTGAAAGGGATACTCGTCGAAGCGACGCTTCGGGTCTTCGATACCAGCGTCGGCAAGCGCGGCGAGGGAAATCTCCTTGGCGACCGCAGACTTCACCTTCTGATGGGCCTTCACGGCTGATGTGAGCAAGGTGCCGACTGTGAACATCGGGTCGAGCGCGCTCATCGGGTCTTGGAAGACCATCGCTATCTCGGCACCACGAATCGCTCGCATCTCCGAAGCCGAGAGCTTGGTAAGATCATGGCCTCCGAACATGATTGAGCCGCCCGTGATGAACAGCGGCGGGCTGGCGATCAGCGAGAGCATCGACAATGCAGTGAGCGACTTGCCGCAGCCGCTCTCACCGACGACCGCTAGTGTTTCGTTCGGGTACAGCGAGATGCTGACATCGCGAACGATGTCGTAGCCGACGCCGTCGCGGTCGCGCAGACCGATCGACAGGTTGCGGACGTCAAGCAGCGGCGTATTTTCCACGGTCACTTCCGCAGCCTAGGGTTCGCTAAGGTGTAGCCGATGCTGGCGGCAAGATTGCCCATCGTGACGACGAACACCAGCAACAGCGAGAAGAACTGCACGACCGGATAGTCGCGTCGGAGCACTCCGTTGACCAATACCTGTCCGACCCCTGGCCAACCGAAGATCGTCTCAACCACAAGTGCATAGCCGACGATCTGGCCGATACGAAGACCGGCGAGCGAGATAATCGGCAAGAGCGAGTTGCGTAGCACGTGCTTGAAGTAGATCCGCCGTTCGCTCAGTCCAGCGGCTCTGAGGGTTCGCACAAAGTCCTGGTTGAGGTTTTCGATCATCGCCGATCGGGTCATACGCACGGTCAGCGCGATGCCCTCGGCCGCCAACACGACCGACGGCAGGATCAAGTATTTGAAGCCTCCCTGCCCCGCCGAGGGTAGCCACCCGAGCGTGGTGGCAAAAATGTGGATCGAGATCAACGCTAACCAGAAGTTGGGGACTGCCATACCCGCCACCGAGAACGAGGTGATACCAGTATCAAGAAACGAATTGCGTTTCAGCGAAGCAACCATGCCGAGCGGGACTCCGACCCCGAACACGAGCAGCAGTGACATCCCACCGAGGATCGCGCTGTTCTTAATCTTCTGGACCGCTAGATCACTGATCGAAGCGTTGTTGGTCAACGAGTTGCCAAGGTCGCCGCGGAGCAGGTCACCGAGATAGGTGATGTATTGCCTGAGGATCGGCTGATCAAGACCCATCTGGCGCCGGAAGAGATCGCGGTCCGCAGCAGAGGCCGATGCCGGGAGACGAGCAGCCGTGACATCGCCGCCAGACAACCGGATCGCGGCGAACACCGCCAGCGATGATGCCAAGAGTAGGATCAACATGAGGATTGTGGTCTTGAGAACGGCCTTCATTGGGGACTCTCCCGATCTAGCTCGGTACGCAGCCGGGGATCGAGGAGATCTCGCAGGCCGTCACCAATCAGGCTGACGCTCAGCACCATGAAGAAGATGATCACGCCGGGGATCGTGGACTCCCAGTGGTTGAGACGCATGTAATTACGTCCTTCCGACACCATCTGCCCGAGGCTCGGCAACGGTGGCTGGGCACCCATCCCGACGAACGAGAGGGCCGCCTCGGCAATAATGGCAACAGCGATGTAGTACGACGACAGCACGAGCGCGACCGGGATCACGTTCGGTGCGACATGACGAGTGAGGATTCGAATTGTCGAGTAGCCGCCCGCCTGGGCGGCAATCACAAACTCTTTCTCGGAAATACCGAGCACTTCGCCACGCACGACCCGCGCGATGGCGACTGTGTTGACCAACGCCACCGCCAAAATGACGGGCAGTAGACCCGACCCGATGCTGGCCGCGGCAAGCACCGCCACGAGGATCAGTGGGAATCCCCAGATGAAGTCGATGATGAGGCTGATCACGTTGTCGACGGGGCCCCTGACGTAGCCAGCGATCAGGCCAATCAGTGTGCCGATCACGACGGCCAGAGCCGTGACAGCGATCGCCACCAGCAAGCTGATACGAATACCGAAGGTGGCCCGAGCTGCGAGGTTGCGACCGAGCCCGTCGGTTCCGAAGAAGGCGCCGTCTGTGCCGATTGGCTTGTGACCGTTCGACAGGTTCTGACTGGCGTAGTCACCAAATAACATGGGACCGAAAATGCCGAGCATCAAGATTATGAGACCGATGATCGAGCCCGCTACAAGCTGCCTATTTTTGCGAAAGCGGCGGAACCGACTCACCTGTGGCTCTCACCTGAACTCGCTGACACGGAAGGCTTCGGCGAAGCCGTCCAGTCGTCCGCGGGGACCCGCCCGGCTCTCAAGCCAGCCGGGCCCCCAACCGAACAATAATTCTGCATCGATTCGTTACCTGTCGATCCACACGTCGTTGTAGAGCGGGTAAAGATTCCATACGAATGGCTGCCAGCCCTTCACATCGTTGTGATGCACGAAAGCTGCGTTCTGATTCATCAGCGATAGATACGGCAGCGACTCAGCCCAAAGCAACTGGAACGCCGAGGACGCAGACTGTGCCGCCTCGACAGTGCCGGCCTGACGCCACGTGTCGATTGCTGCGTCGATAGCAGGGTCGTTGACATGGGAGAAGTTCGGAACTGGGATCGTGCTGGACGAGGAGAATATCACCAGGATGTCGAGCGGTACCGGCCACAGCCAGAAGAACAGCGCCATAGGGGCGGCCTCGCGGCCTTCGCCTGCCTGCTCTTCGAAGGCAACGGCGCGGTCGACTACCTTGAGGTTAGCGGCGACACCGACCTCACGGAACTGCGCCGACACAGCCTCGGCCACCATCTTCTGCGTGGATTCGTCCTCGACGACGTATTCGAACTCGAAGCGAAAGCCATCGCGCTCAAGCACCCCACCGTCGCCGGCGACCCAGCCAGCTTCGGCAAGCTTCGCCTTGGCGGTTTCGACGTCGAACTGGTTGAACTCCTCGACGGCAGGATCGTACTGACGGTCTGTCTTGGGGAACGGGCCGAACGTGGCATCACCGTTACCGAACAGGATCGCGTCGACCATGCCCTGACGGTCGAGCGCGTGCGAGAGACCTTGGCGTGTGAGTTCGTCGCCGAAGAACTCGGGGTAGTCCCGGTTCATCGTCAGCATGTAGCCCGACCACTCGGGGTGCTGGATGACGGTCAGGTCGGAGTTGTCTTTGAGGCGCTCCACGTCGGCGAAACTCGGTCCGATCAAGGTGTCAAGTTCTCCGGTCTCAATTTGGGTCGCTCGCTGACCCGCCTCGGTGATGACGCTCCAGCGAATTTCATCGAGGTACGCCTTGCCAGGGTTAGTGACGTACGGCGTGTTGCTTCCGGGGTAATCTTCCCAGCGCTTCACGAGGGTGTGGCTGCCCGGGACCCACTCTTCGTGGGTGAACGGGCCGGTGCCATCGGACGAGTCAGTGCCGTATGTCGATGACGGGTCGCTACCACCGGCAGCATTCCACGTATCGGGATTGAGTAGCGCCCAGTAACCGGTCTTGTGCGGGTTGATCGCGCCGAGCCAGGAGTTCTTCATCTTGAGGATGACCTGGTTTCCCTCGGTCGAATAGCTTTCCATCGGCACGGTCGACACGCCACCGATGAAGCTGACGTCCTTGATCGTCTGGAGAACCTCGGCCACCTGAGCGGCTCCCATCGCGCCGCCGCTGTGGCTGACACGACCTTCGGGAATGTCAAACGTATAGGTAAGGCCGTCGTCGGAAATGGTTAGGGCACTGGCGAACTGCGGGACAGCATCGCCGTCGAGGCCGTCGGTCACTATCGTTTCATAGATCGCGCTAAACGCCGGGTCGTACCAGTTGGTCGTGATCGGGTCGTGCTTCGAGACGTCACGGTTGTAGCCCTCGCGGAGAGTGCCACCAATCGTGGGCCCGGCGGCCACAGCGGCAACCGTTGGGGCAACGCCGGCGACTGCTCCGCCGCCGTTGTCGTCGTCGCCGCCGCATGCAGCGAGGATTATACTCGCCGCGCTAACGCCGATACCGAGGCCGAACAGGCCCTTGCCAAACTGACGACGACTGATCCGACCCTCCTGATAGCTCTCTACAAGTTCGGACGCTTTGCCGACTGTTTCGTCCTGGCTGCTATGTGAGTTCATGAATTCTTCCCTATGTGTTTGGGCTTAAGCCGGTATTTCGGTGAATGTCCGTGGGCAACACCGTGCCGATTCAAAGCAACGAGTAGTCTGTGTCTCTCAGGGCTACAGCCCCCAGAGAAATAATATACACATTGTTGTCTGGTGAAAGCAAATGAGCGACTTTTCTCGGAGTCCCGTATGACCGAAGCCACCACAATCCAATGTCGATGACCGCTGCGACGAACACTCGTGGCGTGGGACGTAGGTCACTTTCAGGACACGCAGAAGCTGCGGCTCACTTCGAGCACCAGGAACGGATCGGCGTGCTGCTGCTTCAACAGGAAAGCAACTCATTCGCGATACGGCCGGGAACGATCGATCAGTTCACGATGTTGACCGGGGCCGAGGCCGTCGCCCAACTCGCCGGAGCGAACAGCGAGTTCACCGGTGCCTGCGACGAGTTGGAACGTCGCGGTGCAACCCCTGTACCACTGCTGTATGCACACGCGCTCCCCTCGGGCTTGCTTGACGAAGCGTCTTACCTCAGGTTACAAGCCCTCGTGCTCGCAGCTCTCCAAGACTCCGAGGCGATCAGCGGCCTGGTCGTGTGCCTGCACGGCGCACTTGCCACCCAGACAGATCGTCGAGGCGACTACCGAATCCTCAGAGCGATCCGCTACGAGGTCGGCGAGCACATGCCGATCGCCCTCACCCTCGATCTACACGGCAACGCCACCCGAGAGCTCATCGCACTCGCCGAGGTGGTGACGGGGTATCGAACCAATCCCCACGTCGACCAAGCCGACACAGGGCGCCGGGCGGCGACGCTCCTCACAGCCACAATGACCGGAGCTTTGGCGCCGACGACAGCCATCGAAACGTGTCCAGCGATCTTTCCGGACGAGAGCTTGCGGATCCCCGGCGGCATCCTGGACGATCTCCTCGATGATGCCGTTGCGGCTGCGAGCGGGTCGGTCATCGATGTCAGCGTGTTCCCGACGCAACCATGGCTCGACGCGCCCGGCATCGGATTCACCACCGTCGTGCTCGCCGACGACGACCATGCCGGAGCGCGTCGGCTGGCCCGAGAGATCACTCGCACCGTCTGGCAGCGGCGACACGAGTTCGTGGTCGAACGACTGCTCGCGCCCAAGAAGGCGTTGGCCCGAGCGTTGGCGAGCGATGTGCGACCGTTCGTCATCACCGAGTCTGCGGATGCGCCAACTGCCGGCGCTGCAGGGGACAACCCGGCCATGCTGCGTGCGCTCACGATTTGGGGTGCGGATCGGACGATGCTGACGACGATTGTCGACGCCCCGGCGACGGTGGCATGCCACGGGGCTGGGGTGGGCGCGACGCTGTCATTGCGCATCGGCGGCTCGATTGATCAACGTTGGGCGGCCCGGGTGTCGATCACCGGCAAGGTCGTCTTGGTCGGTGACGGCGACTACCAGCTCACGGGTGTCGGGTACACCGGCATGACGGTGTCGATGGGACGATTCTCGGTGCTGCGGCGAGGAGGCCTGCACCTGTTGATCACGGAACTGCCGGCATGGTCGGCAGATCCCGGCACCTGGCGACACGCCGGGCTCGATCCGTACGATGTCGACGTGCTGGTCGTGCGATCGTGCACCGACTACATCGCGAACTTTCCAGCATCGGCGCCGAGCGCGGTGATCGCCGACGTTCCCGGAGCGACGACCCCGCGGCTGACCAGGTTGGCCTTCGAGCACTGTGACGTCG
>Ga0115000_10001887_pt1 | contig 18308 bp, 15 predicted proteins | sample ArcticOcean_MG_C_6_FD_89690 | JGI IMG/M metagenome (GOLD analysis project Ga0115000, IMG submission 89690) | Marine microbial communities from western Arctic Ocean - ArcticOcean_MG_CB8_128 | ecosystem: Environmental > Aquatic > Marine > Oceanic | place: Arctic Ocean: Canada Basin | collected...
AAAAATGTCAATCGGGTTTCGGCGGGATTTTTCGGCAGGGTTCGGAGCGATACAGTCGAGTATGGCCATGCCTCGCCCTGTGATTCGGCGCACGATCAGTGTCACCGCTTTCTTCCTAGCGGCTTCGCTCCTCGTTGCCGGCTCGCCGATCGTGCTTCCCCTTCTGGCCCTACGAGACCTCAGCACGGGCCGCGGTCCCCTCCGGCGGGTCCGCTTTTGGTGTGCCGCCACTGCGGTGGTCCTCATCGAGTGCGGCGGTGTGCTCGCCGCTGCGGTACTCACTGCGGCGCAGTTCGGCCGTAACAACTCGCCCCGGGCTCAGGCTCGCTTCCACCACCTGGAGTGGTGGTGGGCCGGCACCCATCTGCGAAATTTACGGCGCTTCGTCGGCCTCCGGTGGGTCGTGGAAAACCCCGAGTCACTCCTCACCGGCCGGGCAATCGTGCTCGCCCGCCACGCGAGCCATATCGACGCACTCCTCCCGATTCTTCTCTTCGGTATTGAAAGCGGCCACCCGCTTCGTTACACGCTTAAGGACGAACTCCAATGGGCGCCCGCTATGGACATCGTCGGCAACCGACTCCCCAACGTCTTCCTCGACCGATCGCCGGCCTCGAACTCGCCGCTGTGGGGTCGACTGCGGAACCTGACGACCCACCTCGGTAATGAGATAGCGGTGATCTTCCCCGAGGGCACATTCTTCACCCCTGAGAGACTCGACCGCGCCGCCACCCGGATGGGCGAGACGCGGCCGGATCTTGAACCCGCTGTCCGCACTCTCAAACACATGCTGCCTCCACGCACCGCGGGCACCTGGTCGCTTCTTCAGGGAGCACCCGACGCCGATCTGATCCTCGTCGCCCACGAAGGTATGGATGTCTTTGGTGACCTTGCCACCATTCGCTCGTCGCTCCCTTTGTCCGCACCGGTCCGGGTTCGGGTCTGGCGAATCGACCGTTCCGAGGTGCCCAACGATGAACATGCCTTCACCGAGTGGTTCGTCGACCAATGGCTTGATATGGATCACTGGATCGAAAAGTGCATGATTGAACGCCGCTCAAGCGGCGGCAATCCATCCTCACTCGTCGGGGCAAAAGAGCTTTCATGAGCGGTTCTCTCGACGTCATGCTGGCGACAGCCCTCGCCATCATCGCAATGACAGTGGCCATGTGGGGCGTGAGCCTCTTCCTTCGCAACGCCAGCGTCGGCGCTATTGGGTGGGGGGGGCGGGGTTCGTCGTCGTCGCTTGGATTGCTCGGGTGGTCGGCGACGGCCACGCCGATCGCAGCACACTCCTCACCGCCATGGTCACTATCTGGGGTCTGCGTCTCGCTGGTCATCTCTGGTGGCGCAGTCGAGGTGCCGACGAGCACTTCCGCTACCAATCTATGCGCCGCCGCCAGGGAGAGTAGTTCCGACTCAGGTCCCTCGTCACCGTCTTTGGGCTGCAGGGGGTGCTGATATTTATTGTCTCGCTACCCGTGCAACTCGCCGCCACTGCAAACGATCCCAATATTGGGTGGATCGCCGTCATCGGTGTTGCGTTGTGGGGCATTGGCATATTCTTCGAAACGGTGGGTGACGCTCAGCTAGCCCGATTCCGGGCGGATCCGGCAAACAGCGGCATCGTGCTTGACCGTGGGCTGTGGCGCTACACCCGTCATCCGAACTACTTCGGTGATTGCTCTGTCTGGTGGGGCATCTTCCTCGTCAGCGGCGAGACCAGTGCGGCATGGTTTGGCCTTATTGGTCCAGTGGTCATGACCTATCTGCTGTTGAACGCTTCCGGACTCGCCACACTCGAGCGCGAACTCCAAACCGACGCGTTGGTTACCCCGAGTACATGGCGCGAACATCGATGTTCTTCCCGTGTCCACCTTCTAGCGTGAGCGAGGATGCCTCCCGCCCCACCCGTCGATCCTGAACTCGTCACCACTGCCGTCGACATAGCTCGCGCCGCTGGTGAATTCACGCTCGAGTTCTTTCGTAATCCCTCGCTGGCGATCGACCGTAAGGGTGACGGATCACCCGTGACCGAGGCCGACCTGGGCGCCGAGTCGCTCATACGCGAGGCGTTGGCCGAGTGCTTCCCCCTCGACGCCATAATGGGCGAAGAACTCCAGGACACCACCGGCACCAGCGGCCGGACATGGGTGATCGACCCGATCGACGGCACCAAGGCGTTCACCAAGGGTGTCCCGTTCTACAGCAACCTTCTCGCCCTCGTCGATGAGCACGGACCGGCCATTGGTGTCATCAACCTGCCGGCTCTCGGAGAAACTGTCTGGGCTGGGCGCGGCCTCGGCGCCTTCCACAACGGCAAACGCTGCCACGTCAGTGCGCATGCCACCCTCGATGGGGCCTACGCAATGACGAGCGGCTTCAGCTATTGGCCGCGGCCCGCACTCGAGCAAGTGCTTGACAGCCCACTGACCTTTCGGACGTGGGGTGACGCCTACGGCTATGCGCTGGTCGCCACCGGGCGAGCAGAAGCCATGATTGATCCGCTCGCCAACCCTTGGGATGTTGCCCCAATGGCGGTGATTATCCCCGAGGCGGGCGGCCGCTACTCGAACGCCGACGGCACCGAGGGCCCCGACGCATGGAAGACCGGCTCAGGAGTGGGTACCAACGGTGTGATTCACGACGCGCTCCTCAAGATCTGGAACCCGTCGCCCAGCTGATCTAGGTATTCTCGCGGGCCCACTCGAGCGAGGGCGCATAGTCCGCGTCGGGCAGATTCGGCGCCACACCAAACCCGCTGTCACAATGCACGCCCGCCTCTGGGGCCGTCGGTGAACGACGCCCCAAATACTCATTAATGAACTCCGCAACCAGAGGATCCGACCAACGGTCGACGGCCAGTTGCCTCGTCCACGCACTCAAGACGATTGGGTTCTGAATACCGGGATACGGCGCTGCGAGCATGTGTGTGTCTTCGCCCACGGCCGCCTCGATCGCGCCAACCTCATCCGCAGTGAGGTCCGGTGCATACGAGATCCACACGGCCCCATGTTCGAGTGAATGCACTGCCGCGTTGTCTCGAATCGGCACCGTATAGAAGCCGCAGTTCTGCCACACCGCGAAGTGGGTTCCCGTCGTCGGGATCGCCGTGTCGTAACCCGCCGCACAGGCCTCATGACTATTGCCGTTGTCGCCGTACTCAACCACCACACCGACCTCCAGCAACTCCGGAACAGGAACGCCACGGACCGCACAGCCGTACTCGCCGACCTCCGTCGCCAGATCGGCCGACGTGGTCGGACTCACCGTGGGTTCGTTGCTCGAAGAGCAGGCCCCCGCGACAATCGAAAGAATAACGGTGAAAACAGCAACTTGGCGACCCATAGGTCGCCAAGTTACCTAATACTGCTTCGTCATTGGCGACGGGGGTTCACACCCCCAGTCGCAGTTCTTGTTCGTTGGCGCAAACCAACGGTGCTGTCTCGTCAGCGCATCTCAAGGATGGCAGGAGCGTCCGACTCAATCAGGTTGATCTGCTCCATACGATCCGCAAACGCCGAGGCATCAGCGATGCCCTTGGCGTAGGTGGCCTTGCGGCGAGCGACACGACCTGTGACATTGGCGGGCTCGGGTGTTTCGGAGAGGTACTGGGCTTCGATGCCTTCTTGCAGCATCATCATCGATTCCGAACGGAGTTGGCTAATACGAGACTCGGTAACACCGAGGAATTCGGCGAGTTCTTGCGAGGTGCGGTTTTCGAGGAAGTAGCCGACAACAACGAGGCGGTGCCGTTCGGGCAGAAGGGAGATGGCGTCACGGAGATAGCCGTGGAGTTCACGGGTCTCGAGTTCAGCGGACGGCTCGATGGAGTGCTCGTCGACGAGCACATCAACCGGGGTGAGGTCCTTCTCAACGGCGTCGGTCGTCTCGTGTTCGAGGGCCAGCACGACGGAGCGGAACATCCGGTCCTGGAGGCGGTTGAGTTCGCTCTGGCTCATGCCAAGTGCTTCCGACACTTCTTCCTTGGTCGGAAGCCGACCGAACTCGGTAGCGAGACGCTGCTCGGCGCCTTCAAGCTTGCGAGCCAGGCTTCGAACCGAGCGGGGCGCCCAGTCGGCGGCACGCACGGCATCGAGGATCGCTCCACGGATGCGCTGGGCGGCGAAGCGTTCAAACGGGACACCACGGTCCTCGTCGTAGCGGCGTGCGGCTTCGACTAATCCAAGCGCACCGGCCCGTGCCAGTTCGTCACGATCAACGTGGAGGGGGAAGTGAACGGCCACCTGGAAGACGATGTGCTTCACCAGCGGGAGGTTCTTCTCGATCATCTCTGCGAGATCTACATCCATCGAGTCAGCGCCCTGCGTGGGACGAACCCGTCGCCGGCTTGGTCGTGTGCTTCGCAGCATTGTTTCTTCGCCCTTATTCATCGCCCCAGTACTCCCTTTGGTGATCGAAGCCGACCTCGTTGATCGGTACTTCTTCCAGTAGGAGAATGTTTCGGCGCGTTTCAAGAGAGCCTTTAGCGATTTCTCGGAAAACATTCCGGATGAGTCATATCGTCCGTCGTTTCAACGATCTACGGCACCTTGAAGGCCGAGCTTGATACCCACTTCGACCAAATACCTGATGGATTCGGACACCGAAATCGAGGGACCAGGGGCAATCGCTACAGGAACGTGGTGACACCTTCGAAACGCATTCCCCGGACACCACAATCGCCAATGGCCCGGAGAAGGCGGAGGTGTTCGTTCACTCCCGCTAGGCCGTAGGCGCCTGGCTCGGTAAACCCAGCCAGCACGTGGAGTGTCGTACACGCCGCGATCGCGCCAGCGGCCACGGCTGGTCGCTCAATTGCCCCCACCACACTGACCCGACGCTCAATCCCAACGCGGCCGCGGAGTTCGACCCGAACGGCTCCAATGCCACCTTCGGCGTGGGGAGGCCTCAACATCGGCAATGCAGCTGTGAGCCGGTCGCGTCGGGTGGCGGCCTGGCGAGCGGTGACCCGGTCGACACCGGGAAATTCCGGAACGAGCAGGAGGGCATCGGGAAGCCCCGCTCGATAACAGTCGCGACCACCGATTGGATCCGGGAAATACGCGAGCTCCCGGCCCGACCCACCGGCCCGGCGAGTCCACTTGCCATCGCGCCAGTCAAGTCCGGCCGATGACAGCGCTCGATGATGCTGCCGAGCGCAGGCGGGGCCGCCGGTGCCTACTTTCGCAACATGGATCTCATCAACCTCGTCAAACTCTTCACTGACATGTCGAGCGAGTAATCCGGTAAACCCGGGCATGAAGCCGGCACCAATCAACACCGATACGCCATGGTGTAGGGCCTCTTGTTCGAGGTCGAGAAGCCGGCGGACTTCGCCGGTTTGATTAGATGTGGCAACCACGGGCACACCGCGACGCACCGCTCGGCGAGCGAGGGCCGCCTGTGATCCCGCAGGCGTGGCGAGGACGACGGCATCAGTGTCATCGGCAATCTGGCGGCCAGTACCAACCTGGGTACCGGATCCGAGGGTGTCGACCAGACGCTGCGCCTTTTCGTCTTGCTGGTCACGAACTTCAACGCACGCAACACGACCGCTCGAGCGAAGCTGACGCGCAATTCGTGCACCCGTCGCACCGGCTCCAAAGAGCACGATCTTCATCGGAGGGCGGTCTTCATCAGAAGGATCGTCGCAGCTGGATCATCGAAGATCCTCGCCCTTCAGTTCGCGCCAACCACCTTTTTGGGGCGGGACACCGCCGCTGCCTCGAACACGAATCGCCGCGGCAACCGAAACTCCAGCGAGGATCGCAACCATTGCTCGCCGAACCAGTGTCAACAGACCACGACTACCCATCCGGCACTCTCCTACTCGCTGGCGAACAGCCTGGGTCTTGATCCACGGGCTGGGAGTTTCGCGGGGGCGAAACTCCACGGAACTCGAAGAGTTTCCGTGGGGCTAGCAGGAGTCGAACCTGCGACCTCACCCTTATCAGGGGTGCGCTCTAACCAACTGAGCTATAGCCCCGTGAGGCGCATACGTTACCGGCGAGCGGCAGCGGTCGCCAACGTCTCTCGATGCTAGGAATATGTGTCGTCGGACTCGGTTTCCTCGCCTGTCGGGAGGATCGGCAAGTCGGTTTCGATCTCCGAGACCGCTAATTGGGCATCGACTACGGTCGCGTCGTCGTTCTCAAGCATCGCGGGAGATGTTGTCATCTCATGAGCGGCGGCTGCCGGAACCGCCATTCGAACTCCATGACGGGGTCGTGTGCGCTTCGGTCGAGGCCGAGCGGTCTCTTCTTCGACCACAGTGAATCGCACACCGCCGGTGACGTCGCTGATGATATTGAACAGCACGGCCATCAACACGGTGAAGCCGGAACCGGCCAACACCAACACCAACCCACCGATGGCACTCGCTCGGAAAATTTCGTCAGCGTTGAGTTCGAAGCTCTTCAAAGCAAACAGTTCGGTGACGAAGTTCTCAACATTGTCGACCGTGCCGGAGCCAACCGCGAAGCTCCAGAGAATTACCCCGGCGACCAGCAGGATCACCCAAAGGCAGAAATAGAAGATGAGCGAGACCTTGAGAACCGACCAGGGCTCAACGTGGCGAACCAGACGACGAACCTTCCGGGCCCGAAGGCGACCTGCGGTACGTCGATCGCGATAGCTCGGACGCTGACCACCTATCCCCGGAGGTCGGCCGGGGGGTGCACCAAGCGAACTCTGGGGGACGGCACCGCTGTCGGTCGACACCACGCTCTCCGCCGACTCATCACCGGGCAGCACCAATTCCTCGCCGGTGGCAAGGCGGAAGGTGGCGTCGTCTGGTTCGGGGAGTTCGCTCATGATGCAGTGGGTGCTCCACCACGCGGGAGAGCACCGGGAAAGTGTAGGGGACGAACTCGCCCAGGCCCCCTCACCCCCCGAGCCACGCGATCAACTGGGTTCGTATGCCATCGAGGTTCTTGTAGGTGGCGACGTCGAATGGGATCTCTCGGAGTTCATGGACGAATCCGGCCGCAACAACATCGTCAACAACTTCACCGAGGGGCCACACATGAATCCGTATCCCGAACACAATCGCTGCGTTCGTGCGAAGGCGCCGAAGTGTTTGTCGTTCGATTCGCACAAACAGTTCTTGCCCGGGGTCCGCAGGAAGGTCGATTGGGGCCTGGCGAGCCATTGCTGGCAGCCGGCGATCCGGCTGACCAACGAGCGACCAGTTCAGTCGATAGGCCAGTGACCCGGCCGTCATTCGATCGAAGAAGCGTTCCACCTGTGGCCCTAGATCGGTGGCGTAGTTGGGGACGGGTGTGTGGATCGCGGCCAACGACTTGCCGATCTTGTCGACCAGCGACCAGCGCGTAGGGAAACACACCGACCCGGCCACCAGTGACCACCTGCCATTCACTGGCTGCATCACACACAAATCTTCTTGGACCGCCCGACCAGCACGATCGATCGCAACGCCCCCGGTGGGGGGAGGCGGCAACCCCCGTCGGGCGAGATCGTCGGTGATCAATACCAGCAGTTCGGTGACCGCTGCGGCGGCGACGGGGAGTTGCCGCATCACTTGGTAAGGATCGCGAGCGAGGATCGCGGCTTTCTCGGCGAGATCTGCCTCGCGCTGATCATCGGGCTGGAGCCAAAGATCCTCGGCCAGACCGCGCACGCCCATTCGCCATCGGAACGGAGCGTCAACAAACGGCGAATGCTCGACGACATCGCAGAATCTGAGAGGCACGGCGAAAGATTCGCACTCATCCGCCACACGGGGCGACATCCCTTCATTCAGGGTCGATCCAGCGAACCCAACGCACCGCCCGAGCTTCAGCGTGTGCGGTGCCGATCGACACCACAACCTGCACCGACGCTCCGTTCGCATCGAAGACCTCGAGCACTCCCCCGTTGATCTCAGCCATCTGCAGGGCGGCCAGTCGACCTTCCGCCGCGCCGGCCAAGGCGGCGGCATCAGCGGCAGTTTGGGCCTGCGCTTGTTGGCTCACCTGGTTTCCAACGTGGACCACCAACAGGACAGCCATCAGCCCCACCCCCAGCAAGAGCACAACCAACGGCAGGGCTTGGCCACGATCACTTGATCGCTCGACGCGCATGCGCGCCTCCTTCAGTCACATGAATCACTCAGGTTGAAGGAGGAAGTGATATTTGCTGGCAGGCAAGGCGCCCGCCGGTGATCTACTCGTCGACCTCTTCGGCGGCTTCGTCGGCCGCCGGTTCTTCCGGCTCGAAAGTGATGTCGGCCTCTGCTGCAGGCGCAGTATCAGCTGACGAATCGACCACAGCTTCGGTTTCGGTGCCTTCGTTGACCTCATCCTCGGTCTCCTGGACCGTGACAAGAGCGATCGATGCGACCTCATCGTCGTCGTCGGGGCTCATCACCTTCACGCCACTGGCCGTTCGGCCCTGCCGTGAAATTGAATCCACTGCGGTGCGGATCAAGACACCCGCTGATGTCATCGCGAGAATCTCATCGGTGTCATCGACCATCAAGGTGCCAACAACCGAACCCTTCTCGGGGCTGATCCTGATTCCGACGACACCCATACCGCCACGACCCTTGGCCGGGTAGTCATCGACCGGGGTGCGTTTGCCGTAACCCTTGGTGGTGATGTGGAGCAGCGTCGAACCTTCGCGAGCAATGTCGCAGGCCACGAGTTGATCGTCAGGTTTCTTAAACTTCAAACCTTTAACGCCGGCGGCGTTACGACCCATTTCGCGAACCTGGTCTTCACGGAAGCGAATGGTCTGGCCGAACTTCGACGACAACAAAATATCGAAGTTGCCGTTGGTGGGAATGACCTCGACTAGTTCGTCGTCGTCGTTGATCTTGATCGCGATCAAACCGGCGCGTCGAGAAGTGTCGTAGGCATTGAACTTCGTCTTCTTCACCCGGCCGTTGGCCGTCGCGAAGAAGAGATAGCGATTGGTCTCGTAGTCGCGGGTGTCGATGATCGCCTGGATCGCTTCGCCTTCCTCCAACGGAAGCAGGTTGACAATCGCGGTGCCGCGGGCCTGACGAGAGGCCACCGGAATCTGGTGAGCCTTCAGTCGATAGACGCGGCCGCGCGTCGAAAAGAACATCAGGTATGAGTGCGCCGTGGTCTGGATGAGGTGGGTGAGTTCATCCTCGTCCTTCAGTTTGGTGCCGGCAATACCGCGGCCACCACGGCCCTGGCTCTTGAATTCCTCAGCGGGAACGGTCTTGACGTAGCCCGATGCGGACATCGTGAACACGAGTGGGTCGTCATCGATGAGATCTTCGATATCGAATTCGCCTGGATCGATTTCGAGCTCAGAGCGACGCTCTTCGCCGAACTTTTCCCGAATCTCGCCGAGTTCTTCGATAATCACGGCCCGAAGCTTCACGTCGTCACCGAGAATGGCCTCGAGCCCCTCGATCGTTACGTGGAGCTCACCAGCTTCGGTTTCGAGATCGCTGCGGCCGAGGCGCGTGAGGCGCCCCAACTGCATGTCGAGAATGTGGTTGGCCTGCACTTCGGAGAACTCGAACGGGGTGGCCATGAGTGTTTCGCGGGCAACACCACGATCAGCACTGGCCCGAATCGCGGCGATGATCTCGTCGATCAGATCGAGAGCCTTGATGAGACCTTCGACGATGTGGAGCCGCTTCTGGGCCTGATCGAGTCGGTACTCGGATCGGCGGGTGATGACCTCGATCTGATGATCGACATACGCAACCAGAGCATCACGCAGGTTGAGCGTGCGAGGCACTCCACCGACGAGGGCAACCATGTTGACACCAAAGCTCGTCTGTAGGGGTGTGGCCTTCCACAGATTATTCAGCACAACCTCAGGGTTCGCATCGCGCTTGAGCGTGATGACGAACCGCGTGTCGTCGCCGGACGATTCGTCGTTGACGTCGGCGATGCCGTCGATGTCACGAGCGTTGACCAGCTCGGAGATCTTGCGCGCGATCGCTCCAGCCGACACCTGATAGGGCAACTCGGTGACCACGATGGCCTGGCGGTGACCGCGCTCTTCCATCTCGAACGAGGCGCGCATTTTCACCGAGCCGCGACCCGTGCGGTAGGCCGATTCAATTCCGACGCGGCCAAGGATCTTGCCGCCCGTCGGGAAGTCAGGACCCCGGACAAACTCCATGAGGTCGTCGATTGTCGCCTCTGGGTTGTTCAGTAGATGGTCAACCGCGTTGCAGACCTCGATGAGGTTGTGCGGCGGAATATTGGTGGCCATACCCACCGCAATGCCCTGGCTGCCGTTGACCAGCAGGTTGGGGAATCGAGCCGGTAGCACCTCGGGCTGGGTGAAATCGCCCGAGTAGTTGTCGATGAAGTTGACCGTGTTCTCGTCAATGTCGGCCAGCATCCGCATGGCCAATGGGTGGAGTTTGCACTCGGTATAACGAGCCGCGGCCGGCGGGTCTTCGGGCGAGCCGTAGTTGCCGTGGAAGTCGATGAGTGGATGACGTAGCGAGAACGGCTGGGCCATACGGGCGAGCGCGTCGTAGATGGCGTTGTCGCCATGGGGGTGAAACCGCGCCATGACGTCGCCGGTGACACGAGCGCACTTGACGTGGGACCGGTCGGGGCGGAAGCCCTGGTCGTACATCGACCACAGAATCCGACGATGCACCGGCTTGAGACCATCGCGAGCGTCGGGAAGAGCACGACTAACAATGACTGACATCGCGTAGTCGAGGAAGGAGTTTTCCATCTCCTCTTGAATTTTGATGACGGTGACGTGGTCGTTCTCGCCGTCGTTATCAAGTTCGTCGGTATCGGACGGGGGTGGTGGTGTGTCACTCATCAGAAGTCCAAGTTCCGTACTTCACGCGCATTGGTCACAATGAAGCTCTTTCGTTGTTCGACGTCGTCGCCCATGAGGATCGACATCACCTCGTCGGCAATCACGGCTTCCTCGACGGACACCTGCAGCAGCGTGCGGGAGCCGACATCCATTGTTGTGTCGCGCAACTCGTCCCAATCCATTTCGCCGAGACCTTTGAGGCGCTGGAAGTCTTTGTTGTAGTTCGGCCGCTCGGCCATGAACTCGTCTTTCGCGGCATCGTCCTTCAGGTACACGGTCTCCTTGTTGGAAACCTTTGTGGAGTACAGGGGCGGCTGAGCGATGTAGACGTAGCCGGCCTCCACAAGGTGACGCATCTGGCGGAAGAAGAACGTGAGGAGAAGGGTGCGGATGTGGAGGCCGTCGACATCGGCATCGGCCAGCAGAATCACCTTGTGGTAACGAGCCTGGTCGATGTCGAACTCTTCGCCGAAGCCCGCACCAATCGCGGTGATGAGGGTTTGGACCTCGTTGTTCTTCAGCATCTTGTCGATGCGAGCCCGCTCGACGTTGAGGATCTTGCCGCGGATCGGCAGGATCGCTTGAGTCCGAGGATTACGAGCCCGAACGGCTGAACCGCCGGCGGAATCGCCCTCCACAATGAAAATCTCACGCTCGGCCGGATCCTTGGCGGAACAATCCTTGAGCTTGTCGGGCATGCCGGCACCGTCGAGCAAGGACTTCGATCGAATCGCCTTGCGGGCGTCGGATGCCGCAACCCGGGCGCGGGCCGCGTTGGTGGCTTTGGTGAGCACAACCTTCGCCTCACCCGGATGTTCTTCCAGCCACTCGGCGAGGCGTTCGTTGGTGACGCGCTCAACCAATGAGCGCATCGAAACGTTGCCGAGTTTGGACTTGGTTTGACCTTCGAACTGTGGGTCGCCGATGCGCACCGAGATGATGGCCGTGAGGCCTTCACGGATGTCTTCACCTTGAAGGTTCTCGTCTTTTTCCTTCAAGAACGTTTTGTCGCGGGCGTAGGCATTCACCGTGCGGGTGAGCGCCGTGCGGAAGCCCTGCTCGTGCATGCCACCTTCCATGGTGGAAATGCCGTTGGCGAAGCTGTGGAGGCCGTCGGAATTGAAGCCTGTGTTCCACTGGAACGCTATTTCCACCTCGTGGTCGTTCTTATTGATGGTTTCGGCCCCTTCGAAGAAGCCGACCGACGGGAAGAGCGCTTCCTTCGATGCGTTGACATGGCTCACAAAGTCGACGATGCCGCCGTCGTACTTAAACATGATCCAGCCATCGGGGTCTTCGGTTTCGACCGTTGACGACTCTCGTTGATCGCGCACACGAATTTCAAGGCTGCGGTTAAGGAACGCCATCATCTGGAAACGTTCGAGCAATGTCTGGAAACGAAAGTCGGTTTCGTCGAAGATCGTGGCGTCGGGCCAGAAGCGCACCGTGGTGCCTGTGCGCGGCGTGCCATCAACAACCGGTGAGTCGCCAATCGGTGCGAGCCGGTCACGGAGCTCGCCGCCGTCGACAAACGACATGGCGTGGCGGGTGCCGTCGCGATCGATTTCTACTTCGACCCGACCCGAGAGCGCATTCACAACCGAGATACCCACACCGTGGAGACCGCCGGAGACCTTGTATCCTTCGCCGCCGAACTTGCCTCCGGCATGCAAGACCGTGAGCACAACCTCGGCCGCGCTCATGTCTTCAAATTTCGGGTGTTTGTCAACGGGGATCCCGCGACCATCGTCGATGACCTCACAGGCCCCGTCGGGGAGGATCGAGATATCAATGCGCGAGCAGTGCCCGGCCATTGCCTCATCAACCGAGTTGTCAACGACCTCCCACACCAGATGGTGCAGGCCGGTGGGGCCCGTAGACCCGATGTACATACCTGGTCGTTTACGGACAGCCTCGAGGCCTTCTAAAACGGTGATGTCTTGTGCGCCGTAGGACGACTCACTCGTAGTGGTCATTTCGCTCCCAGATTCCTCAGGACGATCGTCAGTCTCGGACGAGGGTGTGACACCCTCGTCGACCTGCTCGGATGGCTCGTCGGCCGCGGTCACGCACAGGCTCCGAAATCCCCGTGGCGACGAGCCATCGTGGGGGTTTCGTGGGGGTTGTTGGCGCTCGAAAAACGCTGGTGAAACAGCCCATACACGGTGGAACAAGTATAGCAGTCACACACTTGTCATTTGCGCCGGGCGACCCGCACATTCACCGCAGTAATACCGTCACTTTTTGACACCTTGGCGACGCGGGCAAGGACATCTTTTTCAAGCCACCGAAGCTCACTCGCCCAGGTGGAATCCTCGGCCGCAATGATAAGCGTGTTGCCATCAATCGAGAGTGGCCGACAGTGTGCGGCGACATCCTCGCCGACGATCTCCGCCCATCGCGTGAAGACCGTGTCGAGCACATCCACCGAAGGCGCCCGCAGGGTGCCCATGAGTCGATCAAGGGCTCTTCCTAATCGTTGCGGGTCACGCTGGGTGTTGTGGTTGTCACGCATTCGTACTGACCTCCTCCACGGTACCTTCGACCACCTTCAGCACTCGATCAGGCGTAGCGGCGGGGGGAAGCCAGGCCGCGGTTGTCAACAAACGCTGTCCGCCCGGCAACGCACCAAGCAACGCCTCCGCCCGACCCGGATCAAGCTCGGAAAACACATCATCGAGCAACAACACTGGTTCCGCGACGCCTGCTTCGCGAACCACCGCATCAGCGGCTAGTCGCAGCGCGAGGGCGAGAGACCGTTGCTCACCTTGTGATGCATGTGTGCGGGCTGGCGCTCCCCCGATCTTCAGGAGGAGTTCATCGCGATGTGGACCCACCGTGGACACACCTCGGCGCACATCCATCTCTCGCGAAACCACCAGCGCATCGCCGAGATCGCCGTTCCAACTTGGTTCGTAGAGGGTTTCCACATCTGCGGCCTTCCGCGCAACGAGATCGTAGGATGCGGCAAGCCGAGGCGCCATCTCCTGAAGCAGCGACTCGCGGGCCGCCCGCACCGCGTTACCGGCCACTGCAAGTTTGTTGTCCCACACATCGAGTGTGAACGCGGCATCACCATCGAGGCGGCCGTGCGCCGAGCGAAGGAGAGCATTGCGCTGCTTCAGAATCCGTTCGAGGTCGGTGCGAAGCGTCTCGTGTTTGGGATAGCGCCTTACCAGTGCTTCATCGATCCACCGACGCCGTAGCGATGGTCCACTTTTGACAAGTTCGAGATCGTCGGGAGAAAAGACTGTGACCTGCACGACACCCAAGAGATCACGGGCCCGTGACACTCGCTGACGGTTAACCTGGATCCGGTTGCGGCCCACGCGCGGAATCTCGACCTCGATGAGCTGCTCACGACCATCGGGCGACACCACGGTGGCACGGATGATCGCGGCATCTTCACCGAGTCGAACCAACGCATCGTCTGGCACACCACGGAAAGACCCCATGCCCGCGATCCAGCTGATTGCTTCGAGCAGGTTCGTCTTGCCCTGCCCGTTTTCACCAACAATTGCCGTGAGACCGTCGGTCAAGCTCAGCGAAACGTGGATGTAACTCCGAAAGTTCTGGAGTTCGAGCGTCCGGATCTGCACAGATCCGCCAAGCTAGTAGGCGTAAGCCGACAGGGAGCGACGCCGGGTCAGCTAACCCGGACCGGCATCAAGAGGTAAAGGAAATTCGGATCCTGTGACGACTTCAACAAGGCCGGCTTTAGTTCGTCGACTGTTTCCAGCACGATCTCGTCGCCCGGCGCAACCTCAATACCGTCGATGAGATATTCAGGGTTGAACGCGACGGTGAGATCCTCACCGACGTAATTCGCTTCCTCGACGGTCTCATGGGCTTGTCCCACATCCTGCGTGACCGCAACGAGTTCCAGACCGTCGGCCGACATCGCCATTCGAATCGGTGTGGACTCCTGCGCCAACAGACGAACGCGGCGAACGGCATCGAGCAATGTGGCGCGGTCGACAGTGAGTGAGTTCGGGTGGTTCGTGGGGATCAGGCCGCGGTAGTTGGGGAATTCTCCCTCGATGAGACGTGTCGTCACCGACACATTTCCCACCTGGAAGCCCGCATCGCGTTCGCCAAGACGAAGAGTAATTTCTGTCTCATCGCCCACGACACGAGCAAGTTCCTTGAGGGCACGGCTCGGTACCAGCACCTTCTGACCATCGCTGAGCACCGAGGTGCCGGCGAGGTCACGCACCGAAAGACGATAGGAGTCGGTGGACACCAAGCGGAGCCCACCTTCTTCGGCCGCCATCAAAACGCCGGTGAGGATTGGGCGAGCATCATCGGACGACGCGGCTTTCTCCACCTGTTCGATCGCGGCCTTGAAGGTTTCGGCGTCGAGGGTGACGGCGTCTCCCTCTGGTGACGCAAGTTCGGGGAACTCATCGGCCGGAATGATACGAATGGCGAACTCGGACGGCGATGCGACGATACGCGCATCATCGTCTTCGACCGTAACGTCGACGCCACCGCTGCGCAGCGAACGAACAACATCGGAAGCGAGCTTCGATGGAAGCACCGCGACACCGTCGTCAGAACCGGAGACTTCGATCGAGACCGAGATGGTCAGATCGAGATCGCTACCGGTAACGGTCAGTTGATCACCCGTGAGTTCGAGTCGAACACCCGCAAGTACAGGCAGGGCTCCACCTCGAGTGGTGACGGCGCGACCAGCGTCAGTGAGTGCTTTCGCTAGAATATCTCGTTCGCATCGGAACTTCAGGCCCATGGTGCGGTTACTTCTCCTGGTCGTATGGACATCTAACTAGTAGTAGTCCATAGGGCTTGTGGATTGTGGACAGACTCGAGTCTGCCTTGGAATGACGCGGAAGCCGCGTCCCCACGATGTCCCCGCTCGGTCACAGTGTGTGCACGCGTTCGGTGTGCGGGGTGGATGTTCTGGGGATTACGCGTGAGCTGTCCACGTGTGGTGCCCAGGTCGTCCCCAGTGTTACCCACCGCGACGCTGATCCCGTACGGATCATTTCGGATGGTTGAGACGGTGCTGGAGCTCGGTGACCTTGTCGAAGATCTGCTGACGTTCGCCCATACGAGCTTCAATCTTGCGGACCGCATGCATCACTGTGGTGTGGTCACGGTTGCCGAACGCCTTGCCGATATCAGGGAACGAGAGGTCTGTCATGTTTCGAGTGACATACATAGCGACTTGCCGGGCGTCGACAAGTGGCCGGCGACGAGAGCCGCCAGTGAGCTGCTCAATGTCGAAGCCAAACATCTCACCAGTGAGGTTGATAATACGTTCGGCGGTAACCGGCGGCTTCTCGGCGTTGGTGATGAGGTCAGAGAGGACGAGTGCAGCTAGATCTCGGTCCAGTGTTTGCTGGGTGAGGTTGGCGTAGGCGGTGACCTTGATGAGAGCACCCTCGAGCTCGCGGATCGAGTCGGTGATGTTCTCGGCAATGAAGTTGAAGACCGCATCAGGGATGTGGATGGTCTTCGACTCCGCCTTCCCGCGGAGGATAGCGAGACGGGTCTCGAGATCCGGACGCTGGATGTCGGTGATCAAACCCCACTTAAATCGACTGCGAAGCCGGTCTTCGAGTGTGGGAATAGCATCTGGCGTGCGATCCGATGACAGCACAATCTGCTTGTTGTTCTGATGGAGCTCGTTGAAAGTGTGGAAGAACTCTTCTTGGAGACCTTCCTTTCCTTCGATGAACTGGATGTCATCAATGAGGAGAACGTCAATGTCTCTATAACGTCGCTTGAACTCGGGCTGTGTGTTTGTGCGGATTGCCTCAACGAACTCATTGAGGAATGTTTCCGTCGAGACGTAGCGCACTCGGTAGGTCGGGTAGTGATCAGCGACATAGTGCGCAATACCGCGGAGGAGGTGGGTTTTCCCCAGTCCACTGTCGCCATGGATGAACAACGGGTTGTAGCTCGCCGCCGGCGTTTCGGCCACGGAAAGCGCAGCTGCGTGGGCAAAGCGGTTCGAGGGGCCAATGACGAAGTGTTCAAAGGTGAACTTCTCGTCTCGGGTGCCCTCGAGGCCAGCCACAACACCACGAACCGGCGCAGGGTCCTTGGAGGTACGCAGATCGGCGGCCGGGACGTCGAATGCGACCTCATCCCAGTCGGTGTCGATCTCCACTCGAACGGTGACGTCCGCACTGTTCTCTTCGATCGCGTCTTGGACAAGGCCGAGGTATCGGCCCTCAATCCGTTCTTTCTGGAGCCCATTAGGCACCACAATGACGAGCTCCCCCTCGTCGAATGCCACGGCTTTCGCGCCACTAAAGGTAGTGCGCCAAACGGCGTCACTTACCTGGGCTCGAATGCTTTCTGCGCAGGTAGTCCAAAGACCATCAGCGTCGCCTGTCTCATCTTCGTGCAAGTCTGTCTCCACAGCCGTGTCCACAGGTGTGGACAGCCCTCCGTACGTTTACCGGTGGAATGCGGCAGCTAACAGCAGAAAAGCCGTGAACCATAGGTGCACTCCGACCGGCGTGGGCGCGCAACCTAGCAAGGCTGGGGATGACTGCAAGCTGAAGATGGAGATTCTCGCGAATAAGCTGTTCAACGACGGTTTTGCGCCTTAAACTACAAATATGTAACATGAAATGACATCAATGTCATTCATTCAGCATGTCGATAGCGCAGCGTTCAGAAGCCAGGTTGTGGGTAACGAGGTTCGTCTCGGTGGTTGTTGACCCTCGCACATCGCCATAACGTAACGTGTTGACGTCATCGGTTCCCCATCTCGGAGCCATCTGTCCGCGAGGCCAATTCCTGCCCGCGGTGTTTCGGAGGATTCACAATGAAGAGGCCATACCAGCCCAACGTGCGTAAGCGGGCGAAGAAGCATGGTTTTCGTTCGCGTATGAGCACCCGTGGTGGTCGAGCCGTTCTGCGCTCGCGTCGCCTGAAGGGTCGCGCTCGCTTGTCCGCGTGATTGGTCGCCTGTCCGGCCAGCACAACTTCTCCCGTCTTCGGGCAGAAGGCGTGCGATCTGGACAAGGACCGATCCGGCTTGTTTCCCGGCTCGACGGCACCAAGAACGCACAGATTGCGTTCGCTATCCCACGCACTGTGGGAAACGCGGTAGCCAGAAGCCGGATCCGTCGGCGAATTCGAGCGATCCTTGACGATCTCCACCGATCCGACTCGTCGGTGCCAATGGGTGGGGATTATCTGATTCGGATCACTGCCCCGCTGACTGACTGGCCACATGCGAGACTGCGCCATGCCATGGCCACCCTTCTGTCGCCCGAACAGCTCCAGCGAGAGACCGCAGAATGAGTCCTGTCGCGCGCCTGCTTCGTGCCGGGGTGCGCGGCTATCAACGTCTTTTCTCTGGCCGGCCCTCACCGTGTCGCCACGTCCCTTCTTGTTCGACTTATGCGCTGGAGGCCATCGATGGTCACGGTGCGATACGTGGCGGCTGGTTCGCCACCAAACGACTGTGTCGGTGTCACCCATGGGGAACCTATGGCTATGACCCCGTACCGACCCCTCAGGAGCCCTAGATGTTTGACCTGATCGCG
>Ga0115000_10001890_pt1 | contig 18276 bp, 18 predicted proteins | sample ArcticOcean_MG_C_6_FD_89690 | JGI IMG/M metagenome (GOLD analysis project Ga0115000, IMG submission 89690) | Marine microbial communities from western Arctic Ocean - ArcticOcean_MG_CB8_128 | ecosystem: Environmental > Aquatic > Marine > Oceanic | place: Arctic Ocean: Canada Basin | collected...
AAGCTAAAACGAAAACCACATATACAACGCGCCGGATCATCCCTCGCCTCCCGCCTTGTTCATCACTTTTCCCGGCACCAATCGAATCGAAGGCGGCCGCTTCTGCTCGTATACTTTAACCAACTCCAATATTTCCGCCACGTGCTCCGGTTTTTCAGTCCAGGTCCATCCCGATTCTCCCGGCATCAATTCCCAAGCAACCGTTCCTCGCGGATCCACTGCGTAGGCTCTCGCAAGTCCCCAGTATAGGACAGAAACCATCACTTCCCGACCATCCTTAAATTCCCGCGCCACGTAGTCGATCGTCACCGTGCGGTTAAAATCTTCGATTGTAGTGAAGGCAGCGATCAGGATCTGCGCCCGTTCACCCAGGGCAGCCTTATCCCCAGCGTCCAATTTCTCGCGAGCTCTATTCAACTCGTCTTCCAAGAAAAAAGGCGTACGAGCTCGAACGCGATCGAATCGCTGCTCCAGCGCTTCCAGCTTCTCTGAATAGAAAACACGCGCCACTTCTTGGCCCTCATAAGACTCCGTGTTTTTGGACAATTCCCCCGCTCTAAAATCGACCTCTCCCTGCAATCGCTCCAAATTGCTCGTCAGCCCGTCGATATCCGCTTCCAAGACCAGAACGCTCTGTTCCAAAATCTTCTCCTGAGCCTTCCATGCATTGCGCTCGTTCGCGATTTTTACCTCTATATCGATCCATCGTTTGGTAGCCGCATCCAATCGCTCATAGTCGTCAGCGACGAGCCTAGGCAACAATCCGATAACGGACCCCACTAAAACAAGAAACACCACTCTTAGAGTCGGATTTCGCTTAGGAAACAAATGAGTACACATCAATCAACAAAGGGAGTGAGAAGAAAAATATCCGCCGCCATCGACCAAAATGGAAAACCGCGACCCAAAAAGTCTCAAAACGAACCCAAAGGGTCAAGCGAGTAGTCGCGCTATGCGACCAGCTAATCCCTCACCCCTTCGAATTTAATGCGCGTGCCCAGCGCTATAATGCTCTTTCAGTAAATCTCGGCCGAAGTCCCCATCGAAGTCCCGCCAGACCGTGTGAATGTGATTCGCGCCGCCCTGCACATTATCGTATTCAATAAGAAACGATGCTCCCTGAACCCGATAATAATGTCCTTCCCCACGTTTCTCGCTTCCCGCCCAGCCGAAAGCAATTCCCGCATCTCGATCTTTTCCAAGCGTTTTGGGGCAATTTCCGTCCTCCTACGCTAATCAATAAATTGCCCCTTCATGAATTTTCTATTAAGCGCCAAGGACGAGGCGGTGGCGGCGGCGGAAATCGCGACGCCATGATGGCCCGTATGGCCAAGCTAGAAAAGCTGCGAACCGACGCCGACAAAAAGATCAAAGCCATCTTAGACAAAAAGCAGTTCAAGAAATATAAAGCAGTCATGGAGGAAGTTGTCCCACCCCAACGTCGACCAGGCGGAAGAGGCGGACCTGGCGGCGGGGGCTGATAAACCGAAGCGGCCAGTTTCCGACCTTCCCCAAAACACAATTTGGTTGCCCTTGCCTCTGCGAGTGGGCACTCACAGCTCCTTATGGATTTCGACCTTCAGATCCTCGAGCAGCATTTTCCAGAATTGACCGATCTCCAAAAAGATCGGTTTGCCGCCTACGCGAACCTCATCGCCGAATGGAATGAGAAAATCAATCTCATCTCGCGCGCCGATATCGAGAATCTTCCGAAAAAACACCTCCTTCACAGCCTGGCCATAGCCAAGGCAATCCAGTTTAAAGACGGCACACGCGTCATGGACGTCGGCACTGGCGGTGGATTCCCAGGAATTCCACTTGCTATTCTATTTCCTGAATGCGGCTTCCACCTGGTCGACTCCATTGGTAAGAAAGTCAAAGTCGTCGTCGATTGCGTTCATAAACTCGGCCTCGACAACGTCTCCGCCGAACAAGCTCGGGCCGAGAAAGTATCTAACCAATACGACTTCATCGTCGCGCGGGCAGTCACTCAGCTTCCGCGATTCATGAACTGGATACGCAAGCGCGTCAAACGAACCGCTTTCAACGATCTACCAAATGGCGTCCTCTACCTCAAAGGAGGCAAATTAGACGACGACTTCGCTAGCATCAAGGAGACGCCCACGGCCTACCCAATTCAAGAATTTTTCGACTACGACGAGTTTCAGGAAAAATACGTCATTCACATCCCCGTATCGAGGGACTGAAAAAGCTATACGCAAGGTCCTGAACCGCGCCATTCGAGCAACCCGAAATCGATCCTAATAAAATTGTGCGTATCCGCATCATAATACCTCCGAATTTGGAATCCTCGGCCCAGCGCAACGCCATTCCAACCAAGCTAGAATTCGAACAAGACAACGGTCAGATCCTAGCTCCTGAAAAGGTTACGATGGAATCCTTAGGCTCCCTTGACGATGCGGGACGAGTGGCAGCCTTCTCTCTACTGCAATGGTGCGGCGGCACCCTTTCCTCATTTCTCCAACTCACCAAGCAACAACTCGGACAGTTGGTTCTCGGACTCCAAGGAACCCCCACTTTCTATTGGGCGAACCAACCTAAGACTTCAATTGACTGGAATATCAGCGAACTCATTGGCGTATCCGAATTTCTGGAGATTCCCCCCAAAGCCTCATTGGCTCCCAAAGCTGAAACTGCCCAATCGCGACCAAGTCCGTCCCCAACGCCCGAACCCGAGAGAAATCCAGTCCGCGATTTTCGCGGCACTCCGATGGTCGTCAACGGATCCTCCCACTACCTCTCTATCTCCCTTCCGTCTCGCGAGCATCCCTACTACCAAGAAGTACGCGAATTGCTCGGCCAGCACAGATTTAAACTTGAACCACGAAATCGCCGTTGGTGGCTCCGAGACCGTCATTTAACCCTCAATTTCCTCGGAGAGTTCTGGGGCGACCTCGAAGAACGCTACCGAGCGGAATTCACGGACAATTTTCTAAGTCGAGTCGAATCGATGCGAGAAGCCAAGATCCGAACCGAAATCGCCGAAGAACGAAACGGATACACAGTCAATCTATCCATTTCCGCAGGCCAAGCCACACCCCAATCGATTAGCCAAGGCTTAAACTCCGGACGCCATTATATCGAATCTGGCGACCAGGTTTATCTTTTCAAAAAGAGCAGTATCGACTCGCTACATACGCTTCAAAAATCACTCGCCGAATCACCCGACGCTCCTCTGCTCCACAACGGCAAGTACAAGATACCCTTCACAAGAACGCCAGAGGTCGAGGAAACCATCGCCGAGCTTAACCCCAACTTCAAGCCACCCTCAACCTGGCGAGCTCGCAGCGTAGCGCTCAAAGACCGATCGAAACTCAAGCCCGCGACGCTCCCCGAAAACCTCGAAGCAACTCTTCGTCCTTATCAGAAAATCGGCACCTCCTGGCTGCTCCATTTGTTCACCCACCAACTCGGAGGCATACTCGCCGACGAAATGGGTCTCGGAAAGACCCTCCAAGCGCTGGCTCTTTTGGCAAACCTACAAATCGAACGAACGCCGCTATCGCCTCGCTTGTCCCTCGTAGTATGTCCCGCTTCGCTCGTAGAGAACTGGAGACGTGAAGCCTTAAAGTTCTGCCCTCAGCTAAAAGTCTTCGTCAATCACGGCGCCCAGCGAATCGGAAAGACTCAAGATCTTCAAGGAGTCGATTTAATAGTCACTTCCTACGGCACGCTAATTAGAGACCAAAAGAAATTCGCCGACCTCGATTTCCTCTGCGTTTTTGGCGACGAAGCGCAACACATTAAAAATCGCCGCACTCGCAATGCGAAAGCCATCGGGTCCCTGCAAACCCAGGGACGCTTCCTGCTCACGGGTACTCCGGTTGAAAACAGTATCCAGGATCTCATGTCCCTGCTCGACTTCATCATGCCCGGCGGCTGGAAGGCGATTCCTTCCGGAGCTCGTGGCGAGGAACGTCGCTGGCACGAGGAACGCATCAAAGACCAAGCTGCCCCCTACATTCTACGTCGCGCGAAAAAAGACGTCGCTCCCGAATTGCCCGAAAAGCTGGAGCAAATCATCTACGTCGAAATGACGGACGCTCAAAAACGCGTTTACGAACAAACCAAACGATTCGCCGAAAACGAAATCGCCGACTTAGAAAAGAGCGGCACAAGCGAAGGAACGGTTCGCATGAAAACGCTCACCCAGCTCCTGCGCCTACGTCAAACCTGCTGCGACCCTCGCTTGCTCGACAAAACACTTGAAGCCGAATCTTCCGCAAAACGAGCAGGCTTTCTCGAGTTGCTGGAAGAAGCCATCGATGGAGGACATCGCATACTGGTTTTTTCCCAGTTCGTATCGATTCTCTCCCTACTCAAAGTAGAGCTCGAACAACAATCCATCGATTATTGCTACATCGATGGCTCCACTCGGAATCGAATGGCCCAAGTCGATCGCTTCCAGGAAAGCGACGAAATCCCGATCTTCCTAATTTCCCTAAAAGCAGGCGGAACGGGACTGAACCTCACTGGAGCAGACACTGTCATCCACTTCGATCCTTGGTGGAATCCGGCCGCTGAAGCCCAAGCGACCGATCGAGCTCATAGGATTGGTCAATCGAAAGTCGTAACCAGCTACAAGTTAATCGTCGCGGATTCCGTCGAGGAAAAGGTTCTTCACATGCAGAACCAAAAACGGAAGCTGCTCGAAGACATTTTCGATGCCAGCGAGGCCGCAAATGCAAAAATCTCTCTGACCGATTTGAAAGAATTGATCTAGCAACCGATCGACGCAAAAGCTCGGAGATAGCTAAACCGGTCTCCGAGCGGCCCATCGTTATAAGCCTAGATCAGGCTACTTCTGCAGGAACGCCGATCTTCACCTAAATCTCGCAAAAGCGCTCGAGTCTCGAAAACTGCTACGTCTTCCTTTTTCGGGCGATTCTCACGCTATCGAACGTGTAGAGGATCAAGCCCGCCCAAATGAAACAGAAGGCAATTAAGCGATCCCTGCTAAACGGTTCATCGTAGACGAATACCGCAAACGCTAGTCCAATTGTCGGCATAAGATACTGCAACAATCCCATTGTCGTTAGCGGTACGCGTTTTACAGCATACGAATAAAGCAATAGCGGGATCATCGTAACAAAACCAGTAGACGCTATCAGCCAATCGAAGGAGGACCCAAGTGTTCCCCAAACAATTTCGCCTTTCCTGCCGAACCAGACTAAGTAAGCGATAGCGAACGGCGTTAGAATAGACATCTCCATACCCAAGCCAGAAAAAATCCCGAGATTCGAGCGCTTCTTCACAATACTAAAGGTCCCCCAAGTCACCGCGATCCCAGTTGCGATCACCGGCGGCTCATCGAGGCTCCAAGCCATGCGAGCAACTCCTAAGCCTGCCAGGCCAATCGATACCCACTGTGTCCTACTCAGCTTTTCCTTTTCGATAACGCGTCCCCAAAAGATTGTGACGAATGGACAGAGAAAATATCCCAAACTCGCATCGGCGATTCGCCCATTCGTAACGCCATACACGAAGAGGTACCAATTCCCCGCCAACAACGAAGCTCCCAAACAATGCCACCAAAAGACCTTCTTGTTTCGAAACGCCGCCAAATACTCTCCTAAGCTCCCACGGAGACGCATCAGAACCAGCGTCAACCCGAGCGTCCAGATCACTCGATGCATCAATAATTCCTGAGAATCCACTTGAGCAAGCAGGTTCCAATACAAAACGATCAGTCCCCAAAGGACATAACACGCAACTGCAGCGGCATGTCCCATTATCTATTAAAGAAGGACTCGAAATTCTCGGCGACGATTTGCGTCAAGGTTTCCAATCTCATAGCTCGCATACCCGCTACGTATTTATAAATCCGAGGCAAGTTCAAAGGCGAATTTATCACTCTGCCATCCTTGTCCCTAAGCGTTTCCGCCAACAGCCCCTCTGGACCCACCATATCCGGGGCATCCGTCTCAATCAGCAATCGATCCAAAGGAACGCGTTCGAAGGCCTCTCGTTTCTTCGATTTGGCGTCGATCGCAAAGGAGCCCGAAAACGAAAACCGAGCTCCCAACGCTGCGAAAGCTTCTACCATTTCAACCGGTCCACCGTACGAATGCAGAAGGAAACCTTGCTCAGTAGAACTCTCCTTTTTGAGGAAGTCGTACAACATCCCCCAGGCGCGTTGGCAATGAATCGAGATCGGCAATTGACGCGATTGAGCGAGACGAAATTGAAACCTAAAAGCCTCTATCTGAGCTTCAATATCGTGACCTTCGACCCAACGATCCAAGCCGATCTCTCCCACTGCAACATCCGGTTGATCCAAATATGCCTCGAATCGCGTCTTCCAGTCCTCCGGACGCTCATTGACATACCAAGGATGCAAGCCAAACGAAGGCTTCACCAATTCAAATTGGTTCGCCAATTCAGCCACTCGGTTCCAATCGCCAGGATGAGTGCCATTGACCACACACTTCCGGATTCTCGCTAGGGCCATGGCCTCAACGCCTCCCGCCTCAAGCCAACCCGCTAAACGTTCGTCCTGCAGATGACAGTGAGCATCGAAAAAGCCTATCGTTGTAACCGGCACTCAAAATCAGATAGGAGCTCCCCGAGCGAGATGCAAGACAAGGGATGCAGATCAAACCATACTGTCAGAGTAGGATTTTGAATACAGATTCTTAAGTTGAATTAGCATTTCTAATTCGTCAAAATCTATCCGCTTCAATCCGAATTCAACTTTGAGTAAGGCTGAAGGAGTCGACTATGAATCAGTTCTGACGGGCGAGATTGTATTGAATTTATCAGGTTACCATAGAATACTTCTTCGCCATGAATCGCCGACAGTTTTTAAAATCCAGCGCGACGGGACTCGCGTTGTCGACTATCCCCAACTACGCTCTCGATTTTTCATCCGCGAAAAAGCGCGTCGGCCTAATCGGCTCCGGCTGGTACGGGAAGTGTGATTTACTTCGTCTAATACAAGTCTCCCCAGTGGACGTCGTTTCACTTTGCGACGTCGATAGCCAAATGCTAAACGAAGCAGCTGACCTGGTTGCATCGCGACAAGCTTCCGGCAAACGCCCGCGGCTCTATGGCGATTACCGCGAAATGCTGAAGGAAAAGGACCTCGACATAGTTCTCGTCGATACGCCCGACCATTGGCATGCCTTACCGATGATTGAAGCCGTGAAATCCGGTGCCGACGTCTACGTTCAAAAACCCACCGGAGTCGATGTCATCGAAAGCCAGGCCATGCTTAACGCAGCTCGCAAGTACGGTCGAGTGGTTCAAGTAGGAACCCAACGCCGCAGCACCCCTCATTTGATTGAAGCGAGAGAATTGATCCAAGAAGGTAAGCTTGGAAAGATCGGTCACGTTGAACTCTGCTGCTACTATCACATGCGGAACCGAAACAATCCGCCCAACGCGACTCCCCCAAGCCATTTCGACTACGACATGTGGACCGGTCCAGCTCCGATGCTCCCTTACAACAGTCTCGTCCATCCGCGAAAATGGCGTGCTTACATGGAATACGGCAACGGCATCATGGGTGACATGTGCGTCCACATGTTCGACATGGCTCGCTGGATGATGAATCTCGGCTGGCCTACGAACATAAGCTCTACCGGAGGTATTTTCATCGACAAGAAAAGCCGGGCCAATACTCCAGACAGCCAAACGGCGACATTTGATTATGGCGACTTTCAAGCTGTTTGGACACATCGCAGCTGGGGCGACGCCCCCGATCCAGAGTATCCTTGGGCCGCAATCTTTTACGGCGAAAAAGGCACGCTAAAAACCAGCGTGCACAAATACGACTTCATCCCTCGAGACAAAAAAGCTAAGAGTATCCATCGAGACGTTACATTCGAACTCGAACAATACCCAGAAGACAAAACCGAAAAAGCCCTCGAAAAGCATGTCGCCCCAGCAATCCGCGGACACATGAAAGACTTCCTGAACTGCATCGAAACGCGTAGCCGTCCGGTAGCCGATATCGAAGAAGGCCACATATCCAGCGCTTCATGCATCCTCGCCAACCTCTCTATGCAACTAGAGCGTAGTTTAAAATGGGACCCGATTACGCATCGAGTTGTTGGTGACGACGAAGCCAATGCTTTACTGGCTCGCCCCTATCGATCCCCCTGGATTCACCCTGACCCCAACAATGTTTAAAGAGGGGCCATTTCTCAATGATCAGCCTACTTTTCCAAGGAGCGAAAAGCGTTTCAAAACGCTCGGAGCGATTGTAGCAGCTCAAAACAATTAGCCGAAACTCCCACGCGGGGTACTTGATCATTTCATTTTGCGAAAACCAACCGTCAACACTTTGAGTAAAACCCTCTAATAACGCGACCTGCTTCCCCTTTTTTTGACTAAAAATAGGTCTATTCCTCCATAGTCTAGGGGTCTACCCCATAAACGACTTGATGTTTCGAGCTCAAAACGCCTTTTCCAAAGCTATCGCGAAAGCCACTCGACTCCTTCGAATTCTAACTTCTTATTCCTAGCAAACGAACTGCGACGCCCGCCTCCTCCCTTGGACTCGCTTGCAATCGTCATCCTCAAACACTTCTCAATCTTGGAATCGATCGTCAACACCATCAGCGGCATCATTTGGAGCAACGGCCTTATCGCCCTTTGCCTTGGAGCCGGCCTCTTCTTCACAATCGCCACGCGCTTCATGCAAATCCGCCACATCAAGGATATGGCGAAGTATCTCTTTACTGGTAGCGAGTCGACCAAAGGCCTATCCTCTTTCCAAACATTCGCCCTCGCTGTTTCCGGTCGAGTCGGGACAGGTAACATCGCTGGTGTCGCTACCGCGATCGCCATAGGCGGACCTGGAGCCGTTTTCTGGATGTGGGCCATCGCTTTTCTGGGAGCCGGGTCGGCCTTCGTCGAATCTACTCTCGCTCAGATATACAAGGTCGAGACCGACGGACAGTACCGAGGCGGTCCAGCCTACTACATTGAAAAAGGGCTCAAGCAAAAATGGTATGCGGTTCTCTTCGCCGTATCCACAATCCTAGGCACAGGGTTATTTTTGCCAGGCATCCAATCGAACAGTATCGGAGCAGCGGTCAACAACGCCTTCGACATCTCCCCATCCATTACCGGAGCTGTCATAGTAGCAATGCTTGGGCTCATCGTTTTCGGAGGATTCAAACGAATCGGCCACGTAGCCCAATGGCTCGTCCCCTTCATGGCAGTTGGCTACATCCTGGTTGCAGCCGTCGTCATCGCTGCCAATATTTCAAAACTGCCGGAGGTATTCTCCCTGATCTTCAAAAGCGCGTTCGCCGCGGAGCCGGCATTCGCAGGCATGCTGGGCATGGCAATCAGCTGGGGAGTAAAACGGGGTATTTATTCCAACGAAGCCGGACAAGGCACCGGCCCGATCGCTGCAGCGGCTGCAGAAGTCAGCCACCCCGCCAAACAAGGCCTCGTCCAAGCTTTCTCGGTCTACTTCGATACATGGTTCGTCTGCACCGCAACTGCGGTTATGATACTGATCACAGGCGTCTACAATGTGGCAGACCCAACCGGAGGGTTCATCGTCGAAAATCTCCCGGGCATTGAAGGTGGCCCCGCTTTCACTCAGGCAGCCGTCGATACGGTATTTCCCGGATTCGGAAGCGGCTTCATTGCATTCGCCCTCTTCTTCTTCGCCTTCACAACGCTGATGGCCTACTACTATTATACCGAGAGTAACATCGCCTATCTCTGGAAAAACCATAACGCTCGCATTAAAGCGATTTTCGTCATCAGGCTTCTCTTCCTCGCTGTCGTCTACTTCGGAACGATACGAAGCGCCTCGCTTGCCTGGGCGCTCGGCGACATTGGCGTCGGTCTCATGGCCTGGCTCAATATCATCGCCATCCTTATTCTCTGTAGGCCTGCCTTGCGTTGCCTAAGAGACTACGAAAAACAGAAGAAAAACGGTCAAGACCCGGTTTTCAAAGCAAAGGATATCGGAATCACGGATACAGAATTTTGGAAATGATTCGGCCTAAGCCTATCCTTTCTTCCTGACAACCGAAACGCTCGACGGGAGAAAGCTATCATCATTGTCCGAGCCTTCGCACCAGTGCGAACAATCAAAACGCTATTCTGCTCAGGAGATTCGTCGGAAACCGTTCCATACGCCGTAAGCGAATGCAGCTCTTGCAGCAAATTCGTTTCATATCCAGTACATCCCTTTCTGCCTCGGTATACACTAAGATAGGTAAGCTGGTTACACTAATCCAGAGCCATTATCCTAAAATCAGATGTGCCAGAAACAGGATCACTAGAGCTTTCCTAGCATTTTCGTCTTCACACTCCAATCCCTCCCGCAAAGCTTATTTTTAATGATTCCAATTTTCTCTTGATATTTAGAATTATTCTAGTTTGTTAATGATAATGAGATTGATTCTTACTTAGAACCATCTTCAATCAAGCAATCATGAACCAACAAGCCACCACTGAAACGCTCAACCGAAAGCTCGCTCAAGCGGGACTTCGATCGACGCGTCAGAGAGAAGTCGTTTACAACGCAATTCTCTCAAAACGTGACCACCCCACGGCCGAAGAAGTCTTCGCTCGTGTCAAAAAGGACATGTCAACCATTTCTTTAGCAACCGTTTACAACTGCCTTGAGACACTTGTACAATGCGATTTGGTAAAACAAGTCCACCTGGAGCGCGAATCAACTCGCTACTGCCCCAACCTCTCCGACCACGCCCACTTTCACGACAATAAGACCGGAGAAATCTTCGACATCCAACTTGATCTCGAAGCCCTGCAAAAGCTCTCAAGCCTTCTCCCAGATAACTTCGAACCTAGTTCAATCGACATCACTTATCGCGGTAAAACCACCGCAAACGAGCCGAATCACGGCGAAACCGCATCTATTTCACTATAAATCTGTACAGATGAGCGCTACACTCGAAATCAAAAATCTTAACGTCAGCATCGGCGATAAGCAGATCATTAAAGACCTCAACCTAACGGTTCCTAAAGGCGAAGTTCATGCCATCATGGGTCCCAACGGTACCGGGAAAAGCACTTTGGCGAAAGCCTTGGCCGGCCACCCCGACTACCAGATCACTAGCGGAGATGCATTAATGGACGGCGAGTCCCTTCTAGACCTCGAAGTTGACGAGCGCTCGCGAGCCGGATTGTTCCTGGCGTTCCAATATCCAATGGAAATACCTGGAGTTTCGATCGCCAATTTCATCCGCGCCGCAAAGAAAGCCCGTCTTCCAAAAGGCGAAGACCTCAATGCTCCCGCCTTTTATAAAGAGCTCTACGCAATGATGGATATGCTCAAAATCGACCGCAAGTTCACCGCGCGTTCGATCAATGACGGATTTTCGGGTGGGGAAAAGAAACGCTGCGAAATTCTGCAATTGGCGATGCTCAATCCGAAATACGCGATCCTTGACGAAACCGATTCCGGCCTCGACATCGACGCGCTCAAAGTCGTTTCCGAAGGTGTGAACACACTCCGAGGAGACCATATGGGCGCTCTCATAATAACCCACTACCAACGTCTCCTCGATTACATCATACCCGATGCGGTTCATGTAATGTACGACGGCCGTATCGTTAAGAGCGGCGACAAGGACCTGGCCCTCGAACTCGAGGCCAAGGGATACGATTGGGTAAAAGAACTCGCAAGCGACGCTGCCTAAAACACTTAAACCTGTATTTATTAAATGACAACAACCGCCACACAACTCAACATAGACCGGGACAAGGGTAATTTCAAAGTCGAAGAATCCCACAAGTACGATGCAGGCATCGGCCTAAGCGAAGCCACGGTCGACTACATCTGCGACGTCAAAGGCGAACCAGATTGGATTCGCGACTTCCGCAAGCGCGCTCTCAAAGTTTTCGAAGGCAAGCCAATGCCAACCCATTGGGCCAGCAAAGATCTCGAAAACATCGACTTCCAAAAAATCCGCTACTACCTAGCCGGTGATCAGCGGGCGAAGAGAAGCTGGGACGACGTTCCAGACGAAGTTAAAGCCACATTCGAACGTCTCGGCATTCCAGAAAACGAACGTAAATTTTTAGCGGGCGTCGAAGCTCAATTCGACTCGGAAGCAGCGTATTCAAATATCAAAGACGCCGTTGCCAAAGACGGGGTCATTTTCATGGGCAGCACGGATGCTCTCATGGAACATCCTGAAATCTTCAAAAAATGGTTCGGCAAGGTCATCCCTACCGGCGACAATAAATTCTCAGCCCTCAATAGCGCGGTTTTCTCAGGTGGGTCATTTATCTACATTCCTCCTGGCGTAAAAGTCAGTCACCCGCTGCAAGCCTACTTCCGCATAAACGCGGAAAATTTCGGCCAGTTCGAACGTACGCTAATCATTGCAGACGAAGGCTCGGAAGTAACCTACATGGAAGGTTGCACCGCTCCGAAATTCGATACCGCCACTTTGCATAGCGCAGTTGTCGAACTCGTTGCCATGCCCGGAGCCAAGATCGAATACATAACCGTCCAAAACTGGTCGAGTAATGTGTTCAACCTCGTCACGAAACGCGCCATCGCACACGAAAACGCAGTCGTCAAGTGGATCGATTGCAACATCGGATCGCGTCTCACGATGAAGTACCCAGGTGTGGTCCTTAAAGGTCGAAAAGCCCGCGGCGAAGTGCTCAGCATCGCTCTTGCAAACGACGGCCAGCACCAAGACACCGGGGCCAAAATGATCCACGCGGCTGACGAAACCACCAGTAACGTGATTTCCAAATCTATCAGCGTCGGCAAAGGTCGCTCGACCTATCGCGGACAAGTTCACATCCCCAAACACTTGAAGGGATGTAAGAACAACACCGAGTGTGACGCCCTTTTGATCAACTCCGAATCGCGCACCGATACTTACCCGGCCATAACGGTTCGCGGTGACAAGAATTACGTACAGCACGAAGCCTCTGTTAGTAAAGTGTCTGCCGAGCAGATCTTCTACATGCAGCAACGCGGTCTAAGCGAAGCCGAGGCCATGAGCTTAAGCGTCAACGGATTCGTAAATGAACTAACACGCGAATTTCCAATGGAGTACAGCGTGGAATTGAAACGACTCATCGAACTCGAAATGGAAGGTTCCGTAGGTTAAAAACGCTACGCATCAACCGAATCAAAATTTCAAATACGTTTAAAGTGAGTTCACTAACAGAAGACATCCCTATGGAAGCCAAGCAGGGCGCAAACGAATCAATCCGATTCGAATTCCAAAACCATATCGACCAACTGAATACAGCCCCCGAATGGTGGCAGACATTCAAAAGCCAGTCATTCGAGTCCTACTCGAATGCTCCGCTGCCTGGTCGATCCGATGAAAACTGGCGTTTCGCCAATCGAAAAGGACTGAGCCTCGATACGTTTGACTTCGGACCGAAAAACCTACCGGCCAACACCGATTCGCTCGTCGAGCAATCCGACCTCACCAGTGCTCAATCCGGAAGATTGGTATTCGCGGACAACCAAACTCTAGCCTACAATCAAGCGTCTCAAGAACTTCAGGACAAGGGCGTCATCTGGAGCAGCTTGCAAGATGCTCTCGTTCATCATAGCGACCTGCTGAAAGATTATTTCATGAAGCAGGACATCGATCTCGGTTCCGAGAAATTTGCCCACCTACACTCGGCATTCGTCGCCAATGGAGCTCTTTTATACATCCCTAAAGGGGTCGAAATCGAAGCTCCATTTTGTTCTTACAATTGGGTTGATGCGCAGGACGGAGCTATTTTCCCGCACATGTTGGTAATCGCCGCGGAATTCTCGAAAGTATCCATCGCTGAAGCTCACCTGTCGGCAGGAAACGAACCCGCCCTCTCTTGCGGAGTAACTCACCTCTTCGCCGGAGTCGGAGCGAAAATCGACTACACGCTTATTCAAAATTTCAACGAACAGACGCTGGGATTCCAAATCAACTCGAATATCGCTGGCAAGGATTCCGAGGTTAAGATGAACAGCGTTAACATAGGCTGTCATCACTACCGCTCGGAAACTCATGGGCAGATCAAAGGATCCGGAGCTCATGTCGATATGCGCTCGTTAGCCCTTGTCGATGCCGACCAGGAAATCGATCAACGCACCTTGCAAACTCACTCCGCGCCGCACACGACTTCCAACCTGCTTTTCAAAAACGCTCTTATGCAGAACGCCAAGACGATTTTCTCTGGATTGATCAAAGTCGATGAATGCGCTCAGCTAACCGATGCTTATCAGACAAACCGGAATCTCCTACTAAGCAACACAGCGGAAGCCAACTCGCTTCCCGGGTTGGAGATTGAGGCCAACGACGTAAAATGCAGTCACGGAGCCACCACTAGCGAAATCCAAGACGAAGAGATTTTCTACATGCTTGCTCGCGGCATTCCAAAGGAAGCTGCCCAAGAACTAATCGTCTACGGCTTTTTCGAAGAAATCCTCGACTGCATTAAAGACGGGAAGCTCGCTGAAACCGCTCGGATAATCATTCGCGAAAAATTCAAAGTTTAGTCCACCTCGCCAGAATCTACAATTTGTCCTATGTCTGAAGAGTCACAAGAACGCAGTCTCACACGCGAAGTCCAGGCCGTCCAAATACCAAGCGGCGACCCTGTTGAACTCCCCGCGCTCACCAAAGTACAGATCACACAGCAATTAGGCGGTAGTTACACGGTAATGACGCCCTATGGCCTCGCCCGAATCGACGGGAACGACGCTGATGCGCTAGGCGCTGACCTCGTGGCCGAGAAATCCGCAGCTGCCGAAAAAGCGACCGAAACGAAAGCGACTCTTCCAACAGGCGAAGAACCCGACGAAGAAGCCATCTGGCAACAGCTCAAAAACGTGTACGATCCGGAAATACCGGTAAATATTGTCGATCTCGGACTCGTCTACTCGCTTTCCGTCGATCCCAGCGAAAATGGCGGCCATCGAGTTAACGTGCAGATGACGCTTACCGCTCCCGGCTGCGGCATGGGTCCCGCAATCGCCGAAGATGCGAAGAGTAAGGTTGTCCTCGTCCCTGGAGTTGACGAAGCCGAAGTCAATCTCACCTGGGAACCTGCCTGGGACCAGAGCATGATCAGCGAAGAAGGCCGCATGATCCTCGGACTCGTTTAATCGGTTAAACGCGTCCTCCACGAAATCAAAGGTTTATCAATTTCGTGTATATTGCTGGGATTCGTGCTCACGTGCGAATTTCACATTGAATTTCTAGCCAATCCGTACTTGCTAGGTTCTGCGTCAAATAAACCTTACGAATTTTTATGCCCGACAAAGACGAAAAGCCCGCCGATACTCCAGTAGCATCGATGCTCCAAAAGAAGTTCCTTGCGGAACGCAAAATCTTCCTCTGGGGAGAAGTTTCCGATGAATCCGCAAAAGACATCACGGAAAGACTACTTTTCCTAGAAGCCGATGCTCCTGGAAAAGACATCACTTTCTACATCAACACGCCGGGCGGATCGATCACCGCGGGCATGGCCATCTACGACACGATCAAGTTGATCTCCTCCGAGGTTTCCGTAATCGTCACAGGCATGGCCGCATCGATGGGATCGATTCTCCTTTCCGCTCCGAGCAAAGGAAACCGCTACCTGTATCCGCATTCATACGTCATGATTCACCAGCCGCTCATCGCTGGCCAACTCCGTGGTCCCGCAGTGGATATACACATCCACGCTCAGTACCTCGAACAATTGAGAGCTCGCCTCAATCTCATTTTGGCAAGCGCATCCGGACAACCTCTGGAAAAGATCGAGCAGGATACCGACCGTGATTTCTATCTTACAGCCGAAGAAGCGATCGAATACGGCCTCGCCGACAAGATCGTAGAATCAATCTAATCTCAACTTTAGGACTCGAAACAAAGAGTCTGTTTGCAAGCGGTTCCCCTAAAAGGATCGCAAGCAAACAGGCTCTTTTTTTACGCAAACGCTTTTCGTTTAGGCCAAAAATCGCTTAACCCTTAACATTACAACGTTGTACTCTAAAAGGTTACCAATCTTCAAATAGCAATATTAACGAAACAAGGTTTGTCCGAGTTTGAATCCTATGAATACGGATATAATACAGCAAAGGACGCTTACGATGGCATTGATTGCCGCCAATCCCCAACTCCCCATTTGCATCAACTTGAGCGTTTGAAGACTAAAAGCGGAAAACGTCGTAAATCCCCCCATCATGCCCGCGCTGAGTAAAAGCGGTAGCGTAGCGTCTCCGCCCCATGAGAACCGTTCGAACCCAGGCGTAACGAAACCTATCGTAAAAGAACCCACGATGTTGACCAAAAGGATCGCCAGCGGAAAATCGACTTCTACCTTCCGGTTGATCCAAACCACCGAGAGATAGCGAAGGCTCCCTCCAACAAAACTCCCCAAACCGACTATTAGCGCGGCTCTGATCATGATCTCTTTTCTCCTTCGCGAGATTTTGCAAAATCACCCAAGGACCTAGCCAACGAATCCGCCAACTTCTGACGATATACCGGTGTATTTAAAAGAAGCGCTTCCTTGTCATTCGAAACGAACCCGCATTCGACCAAAACCCCAGGACATTCCAATCCCTTTAGCACTTTGAACCGTGCTCGCTTAAAGCCACGATCCACTCGTTGCAGGTCATCAATCAATTGTTTGTGGATTCGGAAACCTAATTCGAAATTTAGCGAGTCGAATGCATTGCCAGGCCAGCTTTGAGCATCGTCGCCTGCTTTTCGATCGTTCGTCGAAACTGCTCCAGGCGAAGTCAAAATGTACGATTCCAATCCCATAGCGTCCGGATTCAGCGCTGCATTAAAGTGAACGCTCACAAAAAGCCCCGCATTCGAATGATTCGCAATCTTCGAGCGTTCTTCCAACGGAACCAATCGATCGTCATATCGCGTCAATACTACTTTGTATCCTTGATCCTCAAGCAACGACTGCAGCCTCATCGAGACATCCAAGTTCAGGTCTTTTTCCAACAAGCCCAAAGAATCGTTGGTCGTTCCTTTCTCAGATCCACCGTGCCCCGGATCAATTACAATCACGTTTGAGCGAAGCGTTCCGGCTACTGGCATCATCGCTGGAGCCAGCGTGCTTTCAAAATCGGAATCGCTGAGCGCCAAAATCCCTGTACGGCGACTAAAGGCCTCGTTCAAAAATAGAACCGCCCCATCCAACTCCGCTTTCCGACTCCCATCAGTCAGCGTCAATACTCGCTCACCTCGCGTTACTTGCCAATGATCGTCGTCAATTCGCTTTGCAACTGCTCCAACACTTTTCGCCTGTCTAGCGATGCCCGCTAGCCAAGGCGGCTTAGGCTTAACAAGCGGTTCCGTCGGTTTGAGCTTAACCACAGGAACAGATTCGGAAACCGGTTCTGATTTGACGACCGTTCCTAATTCGCCGCTTCCCTCCGAATCCACTGATGGACCCGAGGGCGTTTGACAGGAAGTCAGAAAGACAAACCAGGACGCAACAACGAGCAAACGTGTGCGCTTGCTAAAAGGCGTCCCAAGTATCCGTGCCACGTTTTTAAAAGGTTCGAGACCTAAGAGGTTTACTCGGACTTAGCTTCCTCTTCGTCGTTATCTTCGTCTTCCTCTTCGTCGTCCAGTTCTTCTCGCTCGGGCTCATCGGAAGCGTGAGTACTGTATTTAGGCTTTCGCTTGTTCGCCGGTAATGGCGAGAGCATTACGTTGATATTACGCCCTACTAATCTAGGAGTATTGTCAGCCGTAGCCATATGATCGAGATCCTTAATCGCTCGACCAATCGTATCGTATCCAATTTCCGTATGAGCCATTTCGCGACCGCGAAATGAAAGCGTCAATTTAACCTTGTTGCCCTTGTCGAGGAATTGCTCCGCTCGACGCAACTTCGTCATAAAATCGTGCACGTCAACGCGAGGACGGAATTTCACTTCCTTCGTCTTGCTCGAACTGCCCTTGCTATCCTTAGCCTTCTTCTGCTGCTCGTAGACGTATTTGCCGAAATCCATGATTCGACAAACCGGCGGTCTTGCATTGCCGGCAACTTCAACCAAATCCAAACCTGCTTCTTGAGCAATGGACAGGGCCTCTTTTGTATCCATGAGCCCAACTTGATTTCCGTCAGGTCCAACAACTCGGATCTTTGGGACGCGAATTCGATGGTTGCGTCGTATGCTTGCGAATGGATCTGGCTTTCTAGGCGGTCTCCGTTTACCTCTTGGTCTTGGCATTAATTCAGTTTATAATTCTGTTAGCTGGATACGATATTCCGAAGCTTATCTTTCAAAAATACGGCCATATCAACTCTTTTCCTGGGGTAGATGCAAAAGTTCGCATT
>Ga0115000_10001896_pt1 | contig 18221 bp, 19 predicted proteins | sample ArcticOcean_MG_C_6_FD_89690 | JGI IMG/M metagenome (GOLD analysis project Ga0115000, IMG submission 89690) | Marine microbial communities from western Arctic Ocean - ArcticOcean_MG_CB8_128 | ecosystem: Environmental > Aquatic > Marine > Oceanic | place: Arctic Ocean: Canada Basin | collected...
CCAAAATCAGAGATGTTGATGAATTTCGTATTTAATGAAAGTGATGTTGTTTCTTCTGTAAAGGCAGAAATTTTTTAAAGCCTTATAAATTTTCAAGGTGAACTATTCCCAATATATGATAGTTCGTATTTAAATAGTTAATTAATGAACTTTTGTTGTAGCCACTCTAGAAATTGCCCTGACGCTTCTGATGCTGGACTATACGAGTTTTGAAGCGCAAAATAGTTATCCCGGCTTGGTACTGACATATTGGGCAGCATCACTAGGTCACCACGATCAACTATGCTTTTTACAAGAGTGCTATGTGCCAGAGTAATTCCACGCCCTTCAAGCGCCATATTTAGGGCCAAAACGAACGTACCAAAAAAATGCCTATTGCGAAACACAAGATCTGTAAGGTTCATTTGAGTTGACCAATAGTCCCAATTATCACCAATTCCTGTTAGGTCAAGAATGCATTCGTTGGCAAGATCTTCTGGCCCACGGATGCGGGAGAATATTTTTGGCGTGCAGACGGGAACAAGCTGCTCTTCGGTCAATTGAAGAGTCATAGGGCCAAATGTTTCCTTTTCTCCATAGTGTATCTCAATATCTGCACGACTATCGGAAAAATCCTGCTCCCACAAAGCTGGAGAAATGGTACATCTCACCATCGGGTAAATATCCATAAACTCACCAATATTTTGACATAGCCAAAATGAGGCGAATGCGTAGTTGGATTTAATTGTTAGATCAACGTTTTCGGAGTGACTAAGAAAACTTCGCGTTCCTTGTTCTAGATTAGCAAACCCTCGTTTAACACTTGGTAGATAATTTTTTCCAGCCTCAGATAGACGCAGTCCACCACGTTCTCTTAAAAAGAGGTTGGCATTTAGATAATACTCTAGGTTTTTAACCTGTTTGCTGACAGCACTTTGGGTAATCAATAATTCTTCTGCTGCGTGCGTAAAGCTCAAGGTTCTCGCTGATACCTCAAATGCTTTAAGCCAGTGAAGTGGTGGCGTACTTCTTTGGTTGTTCATAATGTAATTCCATACTTTGGTATTCCATTATGTCATAGGGTAGTTGGAAATTATTCATTTGTAAAACTGTTACTCGAGTGCAAATATTTTTTTGTATTATTAAAATTATCAATGAAAGCTACCACTTCTGAAATATACAAAGGAAAAACATTGAAAATTGCATTTACTGATTTTGTACAACCAGACCTTGATCTTGAAACTGAAATGATTGCAGACGCTGGATTGGAAATGTGTGTTGCTGAGCCACATTGCCAGACGGAACAAGAAGTCATTGATTTTGTAAAAACATGTGGTGCTAATGCAATTGTGTCATTATATGCCCCAATTGGCAAAGCGACATTCGAAGCTTTGCCAAATTTGCGCGTGGTTAGTGTTCCGTTGGTTGGTGTTGATTCAATTGATATAGAGGCTGCGCGTCAGGCGGGTGTTTGGATTGCGCATATCCCTGACGCTTGGGTATCTGAAGTGGGTGTCCACGCTGTCGCAATGGGTCTTTCGTTGATCCGCCATCTGCCATTTTATGATAGGGCTATTCGTGAAAAACGCTGGAACTATGAAGAAACCGGTGTATTACACCGCCCCAGTGAGTTAACTTTTGGCATTCTTGGGTGTGGTAGAATTGGGCAACAAGCAGCCCGTAGTGCGCAACCAAGCTTTGGCCGCGTTATAGCATATGACCCATTTATGCCTTCTGATGTGTGGCCTGATTGGATTGAGCGGGTGAAAACGCTTGAAGAACTTTTTGAAAAAAGTACAGTTGTATCCTTGCATACCCCGTTGACACCGCAGACCCATCATATTGTTAATATGGATATACTGGGTCGGATGAAACGTGGCAGCTTTATTGTTAATGCTTCTCGTGGGGCTCTGATTGATCCTAAAGCGTTACTAGACGCAATGGACAGCGGTCACATTGCTGGTGCTGGACTTGATGTATTCGAGCAAGAACCACCGAATCCAGATGATCCGTTACTGCACCATCCACGTACCATTTGCACTCCACATGCTGCATATTACTCTATCGAGGCCGATCTAGAAGGGCGTAGTCGAGCTATTAAAAATATTATCGATTTCAACAAAAATGGTCGACCCAACCACACCGTTGTGGAAGGCACACGGTAACTCACTTAGGAATACGTAAAATGATAAAAGATACATCTAATATGACATGTGGCGAAGGCTTGTTACATCTTCTTAAAGCTTACGGAGTAGACACTGCTTTTGGCATACCAGGTTATCATACGGTGGAATTTTATCGTAACTTTGACAAAATGAACATCAGGCAGGTAACGCCACGACACGAACAAGGATCAGCTTATGGTGCCTATGGCTATGCAGCAGCTACTGGCAAACCAGGATGCTGTTTTCTGGTGACCGGTGCTGGAGTGACTAATGCGACTACCGCGATTGGTGAGGCCTACTCCAACTCGATGCCAATGCTACTTTTGACTACTATGAACAATGTGCGGGAATTGGGCATGTTGGGTGGGCGTATGCACGAATTACGCGCGCAAGATGATATTCTCAATCAGGTCACGGCGTTCACCCATACGCTATTGGACTCGGCTAATTTACCTGAAATCATGGCGCGTGCATTCGCAGTTTTCTCAGGCCAGCGTCCTCGTCCAGTTTGCATCCAGATTCCACAAGACGTTCTGGCAGGGCCTGCGAATTTTAAAATTGATGCCTGGCCTAAGGCCCCCAAACCTGGTCCTGATCCAAAAGAAGTAGACAGGATTGCAGACATGTTATCATTGTCCAAATCGACAATGATGATAGTTGGTGGTGGTGCTATTCCTGCTTCTGAAGAAGTTCTTAAACTTGCTGAGCGTTTGGATGTTCCAGTTATCAGTAGTTGTGCTGGCAAGGGCGTAATCCCAGAGGATCATCCACTTTGCTTAGGCTTTACACAGGCCTTTGATGAAGTGCGCGATATGCTGCGTGATGCTGATGTTGTTATGGCTATTGGAACTGAATTTGCAGAGCCTGATAGATATTTTACTAAGGATTATCCAATCAACGGGCAACTGGTACGCATCGATATCGATCCTAACCAAATTATGAGTTACTCTAAGCCTGCTGCGGCACTGGTTAGTGATTCAAAAATAGCAGTTGAGGCTATTTTGAAAGCTCTTGAAAACAAAAATGGTCCCCAAGGTGATGGATCAGGTGCGGCACTTGTGGTGGGCACCCGCGCCAAATTTAGTGGTGATTTGTGCTCAGAATCCCCCAAGCATAAAAAAGCACTGGAAATTATTCATCGAGTATTACCCAAAGAAACCGTGATAAGTGCTGATGCTTCGCAAATTTGTTATACTGCACTTTATCATTACCCTATGAAATATCCAAACTTATTTCATTTCCCGAATGGCTATGCTGCGATGGGCTTTGGCCTTCCAGTCGCGATTGGAATGAAAGTTGGGGCAGTAGATCGGCCTGTGGCGTGTATTACTGGTGATGGTAGTTTCCAGATGACCTGTGAAGAACTAGCTGTGGCGGTGGAGCAGAAACTTTCTATACCTATTATTGTTTGGTCAAATGGTGGTTATCAGGAAATTCGTCAATACATGGATGGCAAGGGATTGCCGACGATTGGTTGTGACATCTACAACCCTAGCTTTCCAAAAGTTGCCGAAGCATTTGGTGCTTATGGGGAGCGTCCCAAAAGTGGTGAAGAATTGGAAGCAGCATTGATCAAGGCATTGGTAGCTGATGGTCCAACTATTATCGAAATTGATGAACAGGACGAATGGTTGGCATAAACAGAGAAGAATGACGTAATGATTACAAACGCAAAAACATCAGGCATTAAGTTGGACAAGAAAGAATTGAAAGCTTTGATGCGTCGGAACAACCAAACGGGAATTTGGTATCTTATCGGTTGGTTTGGGCTAATGGCGCTCAGTGGTACAGCGGTTATGGTTAGTTATGGAACATGGTTGATTGTTCCAGCTTTGCTTGCGCATTCTATTTTCTTTGCGGTGCCAGCCTATGCGTTCAGTCATGAATGTGCTCATGGGACAGCATTTCGTTCACGTTGGGTGAATGAAGTGGTATTCTGGGGCACGTCATTTCTTTACTTCGAAGAACCCCTTCATCGACGCTATGTACATGCCAGCCATCATACCCATACGTGGATTGAGGAAGAAGATGCACAAATGCCTTATGCCGAGATCCCCTTAACTCTTTGGGGTTGGGTTGAAGAGGTTCTTGGCATAGGTCTGTATTGGGATCAGACTAAGATGTTCTTTATGCATTCTATTGGTGTATTTTCTGATGAAACCCGTCGGGTCACACCAGTGTCTGAGCTGCCACGCATGCGACGTAACACACAGAAATTTTTAATGGTTTATCTTGCGTTAGCTATAGTTAGTATTTGGTCAGGTTGGGTGTGGCCTGTTCTGATTATTGTTTTACCCCGTGTCATTGGTGGACCTATCATGAATATGTTTATTTTGATGCAGCATGTAGAAATGGCCGAAAACCAACCCAATATTGTTAAATCCACGCGCTCGTTTGATACCAATTGGTTTGGTCGGTTTTTATATTGCAATATGAACTATCATATTGAGCACCACCTTTATCCAACAGTTCCGTTCCATGCCTTGCCTTCTCTTAGTAAAAAACTGCGTGAGCAGCTTCCAGAACCTGATCCTGGATTTTTTCGAACGAACTGGGAAGTACTAAAGGTTGTCGCTCGGCGCACGTTTGGGAAAAATGATCGATCTAAAATTATCCGGCAGGCTCCACAAAATATGGGACAATCAACAAAAGGAATTGCGATATGAATGAAGGCTGGCATGATGTCTGTGCAACAGGTGAAATCGATGATGAAGACTTGATCACGTTGGACGTGGCTGGTGAACATGTGGCAATTTACAACACGCCTGAGGGATTCTTTGCTACTCAAGGTATGTGCACCCATGAAAACGAGTCACTTGGTGATGGTCTAGTTATGGATGGGGTTATTGAATGCCCACTGCACCAGGGCCGGTTTTGTGTACAGTCAGGCAAAGCACTGAGTGCGCCAGTTACGGTTGATCTGAAAACATACGAGATCAAGATTGAAAATGATCGGATCTTTATTTGTATCTGAGGAGGACATAATGCGTAACATGACGTTAAAACAGGCCGCGCGAACAACGCCAGTGGTCTCGATGACGGATACCTTGGAATTGATCGATTTGCCAAAGATGCGGGAATATCGTTTGGAGCGACTACGTGAAGAGATGAAGCATCAGAATGTTGGTGGTGTGGTGCTTACTTCGGCTTATTCAATCCGTTATGCTACAGGTATGCGCGATGCAGGGATTATGCAGGGGCATATCCCGCTCAGCTATCTCTTTGTAGCAGCTGAAGGACCTACTGTTTATTTTGATGGAGAAACGGGAAAGGCAGTAGCCAATGGGTTAGAAACAATTGATGAGCTAGGTGACGAAGCAATTCATCTCAGCTTTATGTTTTCTGGATCACGTATTGATGAAATGATCCAAAAGTGGGTTAATCAGATATCTGGATTGATGCAGCGTCATGGTGGTGACAGCCAACGAATTGGTGTCGAATCACCTGTGCCCCAGGTTGCCTTGTTGTTTGCAGAAAAAGGGATCGAAGTAGTTCATGCAGCAATCGTGACTGAACCTGCTCGAACGATCAAATCTGTAGAGGAAATTTTGTGCATGAACTATGCGATAGCCATAGCTGAAGATGGTATGTGGCGAATGCGTGAGGCTTTGCGTCCAGGCATAACTGAGATTGAGCTTTGGTCAATTTTGTGGAAGGCCAATGTTGAGGCTGGGGGGGATTGGATTGAAGGTCGCCTTCTGGCTGCTGGTGACCGTACAAACCCTTGGTTGCAAGAAGCCTCTGGCCGCATCATTCGTCCGGGTGAGTTGGTGGCTTTTGATACGGATATGGTTGGCCCGTTTGGCTATTCAGCAGATGTGTCGCGCACGCTATTGTGTGGGTCAGGTAAACCAACAGATTATCAACGCGAACTTTATCAGCGTGCCTATGAGGAGGTGCATTCCAATATGGAACTAATGCTACCTGGGATGGAATTTCGGGAAATCACTGAAAAAGGTTTTAAACAGCCAGAAAAATTTCAAGATCAGCATTACGCTGTGATGGCGCATGGTATTGGTATGTCAGATGAATGGCCTTGCATTTATTATCCGCAGGATGAGTCGCTAATCTACGATGGCGTGCTTGAACCTGGCATGTGCATTTGTGTGGAAAGCTATGTTGGAGAAGTTGGAGGTGCTGAAGGTGTGAAGCTGGAAGAACAGATTTTAATCACTGAAGATGGCTATGAAGTATTATCAAAATTTCCGTTCGAAGATAACCTACTAGGGATTTGAAATATTTTAAAGTATTTCACCACATTTCCTGATACTGATTAATGGCGATAGGGATCAATGTTTCAGCAGAAAATCATCAAGATCAATATGGTTCTTCAGCAATAGGCTTCAGCTAGTGATACCTCTGAAAAATGTTTTTGGATGAATTTAGGTTGACGTTTCAATCCAAATTATTTGATTTTGTCAAAATTAGAAAATTTATGATTTAAACATCCATCCATTTGGTATCCGCCTGTTAAAAATTAAAATTATGCTTCTTTGTCTAGCATTTCTAGTAACTTATCATTTTCTTTTTTGGGCATACTCACTGTTTCCTTCGGTCCAGGGAAGGTTCCGTCATTTACAGCTTCTCGAAATTTGCCTAAGGCTTCAGTTCTTTCTTTATAAATCTGTTTATGCAAACGACCTACATCACCAAAAGCGCGGGCGTGTTTTGGATTATTTAGGGCTTCGCCACAGATATCTGATGCGAACAGAAATATAACATCTCCAGCATAACCCGATCCCAGAGAACAGGTTACAATACTGGTTTTATGGTTCAATGCTAGTAATGCTTCTTCTGCTACACATTCGATTTCAACTGCGAAACAGCCAACGTCTTCTAACCGTTTGAAGGTGCGATAAAGCTCCATTGCCTCATCAGCAGTTTTACCGATGGCGCGAAGGCCGCCGACCCATGTGCTTAGTCGTGGGATCAGACCCATGTGAGATTGCACTGGAATACCGTTTTTGGATAGTAATTCGATCGCTTCATAACTACGATTGGTGTAGAAGAAATCTGCTCCACGCTCCATAGATTTAATTCCAGCACGTAGGATTTCATCGTTGGTAATGTGTGCTTCCCAAGCCATACCAGAGCCTGCGAAGGTCGTTGGGGCCACTTTGCGTACTATTTCCACCTGTTCATCCCATAGGGTGAACAGGTCAATTCCTGCTTCGGCAGCGGCAGCTGCTTCTTCGGGACTGGATGGATTGACCATCGTTAGTTTGTCTTTGGCGCCTTTACGGGCTTTGAGGTCAGCAACAGTAAAGTTACGTTGTGCTGGGGTGCCATTAAATGTGTAAATATTACGCATTTGGGATCAGTCTCCTTTGCTGTGTTGCTTTGTTAGTCAATTAGTAGAGTTATTAATAAAGTGCGTGCTAGGGTAGGCAAACTTTGGGAGAAGATTTTCCTAAGGTTAAAGAGTATCAATGCAGTAGTTCACGGATGTTAGCTTCCAGCTGTGCGGTAAAGCCTGCATCATTTCCTGGGTTTGCGGCGCAATGGCCCCATGGGGAATTATAAGCCCGCAAATCGGCATTTGGCATATGCCGAGCCTCAAACATATTATCTTCTGGTGGAAAGTATAAGTCCTGCGTGCAGGGCATCAAGATTGCACGAGCGTTTATTCCTGCTAGGGCTTTTGCAAAATCATTATTGTATATAGGCCCTGCACTTATGTCTCCAGCTTGCCATGTGGCAAGTTTGGCCAATAGATTGTTTGCATCCCACCCTTCGGCATGATCGATAGCCCAGTCGTTTAATAGATCCTCTGTCGATTCATAGCCAAGCTCTTTGTAAAGGCCGTTGCGATAAAATGTTTGGGAAAATGCCCACCCTGCATAGACACGGCCAAATGCTTTTAACCCTGCTATGGGTGGGGATGTATAGTTGCCATTATTCCAATTACTGTCTGCACAAAGAGCGGCTTTTACACCTTCAAGAAAGACAAAGTTATGGGGTGAGGTTTTAGCTGATGCACAAAATGGCAAAATGGCATTAACCATATTGGGATATTGCGCCGCCCATTGGTATGCTTGGCATCCAGCCATCGACCAGCCTGCTACAAGCGCAATTTGATCGATTCCCAGGTGATCCACAAGCAATTTGTGCTGGCAGAAAATGTTATCCCACATTTGCATCAGAGGAAAACGTGGACCGTCTTGAGGTGATGGTGAATTGCTTGGAGAAGATGATATTCCGTTCCCCATTAAATTTGGGCATATAATGAAATGTTTATTAGGATCAATGGCGCGACCTAACCCAAAGAACCCTTCGTTGCGTTGGTGTGTGCCCGTATAGAACGTAGGTAGCACAATAACATTATCCCGGTTTTTGTTGAGCTGACCATGGGTCTTATAGGAAATCTGGGCATTTAGCAGGGTTTCACCAGAAAGGAGTGGGACCTCACCTAGTTGAAATGTTTTAAATGTACTTTTCATAGTGCCCTTTTTTTTAGACTGTATCTCAGATGTTGTGGACCTTCATGAAACAATGTGGCGATAAACTAATTTTGAGAGCCGTATCGTAGTTCTTCTAATAGAGTCTGAGGTATTCTTTAACTTCCCAGTCAGTCACCGCTTGGTGATAACGCTCCCACTCATCGTTCTTATATTCGAGAAAAGAGTTACGCATCACGGGACCCATAACATGTTTGGCAAGGTCATCATTGCGTAAGGCTTCCATTGCGTTGAACAGGTTTCGTGGTAGGCGGCGTATGCCAGCCTCTGTCAATTCTGCTTCACTCAAAGCGTATAAATCGAAGTCAGTAGGTTTACCTGGGTCGGATTTCTTTTTGATTCCATCAAGCGCTGCTGTTAAATGAATAGCTAACGCTAGATAAACATTCATGGTCATGTCACAGGCGCGGTTTTCAAGGCAATATCGACTTTGTGGCAAACGAAATTGAGCTGAGCGGTTATTGAAACCATATGTGATGTTAGTTGGTGCCCAAGTAACGGTGCCACCCTCAAATCCACCAACACGAGGAACGAGCCCATTATATGAGTTCACGGTAGGACATGTAATTGCAGTGATCGCTTCAGCATGGTTCATTAGGCCAGCAACTGCCCAACGTGATTCATCGCTCCAGCCACTTTCGCTATCATCATGAAATACGTTTTCACCTGGACGACTTTTGTGTTGCAACGATATGTTGATATGTGCGCCAGACCGCCAGTCACCAATCGTGGGTTTTGGCATGAATGTTACAAACATACCATGCTTCTTGGAAATTTCCTTCAACAAGATACGCAAGAACGTCAGGCGGTCGGACATTTCCAGCATATTTGTATAGTGGAAGTCCAACTCAAATTGCGAATATCCACCTTCAGCAACTACATCATGCAAATTCCAACCCATATCTTCAAGGATATCGATCATATCTTTTAAGAAAGGCATTGAATCTGTTGAATATTCAACATCGTAACCAAAAGCCTGACGACGTGGGCGTAGCCCGTTTTCTGGGTCGTCGTCGAATGCTTTAACGGGTAAGCCATCATCGTTGTATTTCATCACATAGAATTCTGGCTCAATGCCAGCATAGCCGCCGTAACCATCTTGTTGTGCTTCATGCATCGCGCGCTTCAAGGCTTGACGAGGGCAGACGTTGTAGGGTGCGCCTTCCCAGTACAAGTCGGCGAAGATAATTGCTGTTTCTGGGTCCCATGGGCAGATATAAACTGCGTCTAAATCAGGCACCACGACTTGGTCACTGTCGGCTGGTGAAAGTTCTGGAACAAAAGAGATTGAGTGCACTGCGAACTGTGGACCTTTACCTAAGCAGAGCGGTTCGAAGTCACTCATTGGGACGGGTTTAGTTTTAGGAATACCGTGAAGGTCAATCCAGGTGGACATCACATATTTGACGCCAGCTTCTTCTAGCTTTTTGCGAACTTTTGATATGTTTGAACGATTGCGCTCAATTGCTTCGCCAAAGGTTTCATAGTAGATTTTTTTATCAAAGTCATTTGCCATCTATTTATCTCCTTAAGCTGTCATATTTGAATTTTAACGGAGTTTGTATTCGAGATTAGCCCTATAACGAATGGTTCAGGGTACTTCGCTCCAGTGAGATCCACGTTTGTGATGATCGTTAGAATGCCTGATTCCTTCGTGCGTTTGACACAATAACAAATTGTGTTTTCGGATGTATTTAATTTAAATGCGATTTTGGAAATTGGCATATTGCTATCAGACTCAAGGAGTTGGATAATCTCTTGATTTAGTTCATTTTTATTGGCCAATCTTAGAGTGTCCTTGACACTATTTTTTCTGCTAAGATTTATCACTTTTCTATTCATGATAATTATGCCCTTTGGTGAAAGCGAATTGTTCTGTATTTCATATTTTATATTTCGAATTACAGATACTATATTCGCTTAAACATCAAATTACTAATATTAAATTACATAATAAGTAATAAAAATGGTTAATTATACGGTTTTCGTATTTAATCTATTTGATAGCTTAGATCATTTCTTGGGTCATAGGTATGTATCGGCGTATGGCTAAGTCTTTATTCAGAATTATTAAATAGGTTATTTGGGCTTACGTCTACCGCCAGTTACTTTTTAATAAGAACTGATTTTTAAAGTTTTTCAACCCATACATAACCTCAACAGAGGCTATGTCCTTCTGGCTATGGATATGAGTAGATAGTAGTTGTAGAAGCGTGGTTTCGCTATTACTTACCACCTCTATCAGAAGGTCATACCTTCCGCTTACCCAAGTGACGTAAACTATGTCAACAATCTCACTTAATCGAGCCGCGGTCACTGCAGGGTCATGGCCCGACGAAACTCTGATGCCGAGCATGGCTTCTGTCCGATATTCTTGTGCTGATTCATCGGTAATTGCTGCGATATGCAAAACACCTGACGTTTTCATGGCGTTTACGCGATTGCGGATTGTGCCTTCTGACACATTAAGTTTTTGCGCAATCTCCGAAAAAGCCATGCGTCCATCAATACGCAATGCTCGGATGATACCTCTATTCAATTCATTACCAAGAAGAGGTTTTTCATTTGAACGTTCTGGAATATATTCTTTAGGACTCATTTACACTACCCTTTTCTTGTTGAAGACGATGATACATCTAGGTTTACGAAACTTTCAGAGTTCATAATAGAAAACTAACGCTCTGTCCAATGCGATCGTATTGGACGGTGAGGCTGTAAGGTAAGTATTTTTATTATGTGCATAAAAATACTATATTCGTAATACTATGTTATATTTCTTCGAATATATCTAAAGTAATAATTGACATACGAAATTATCAGTGCAATTTTCGAAATAATAAATTGTCCACCCTTAATGGAGGATGCGAGAATGGTAGCTGAGATTTTAAACTCTGAACCAAAAGTATTTTTGGGAAATTTCAAGGGGTATGCACAGTCTGAACCTGCAAAAGCTGATGAAGAAATAGCACGAATTGGGCCAGGCACGCCAGGTGGAGAATATATGCGCCGTTTCTGGCATCCAATCTATGTTACTGAGGAATTATGTGAATTACCAAAAGCTATTAAAATTCTCGATGAAGAGTTGGTTGTGTTTAGGTATGGTGGGGGTGACAAAATTGGATTGGTGCATAAGTACTGCCCACACCGTCGCGCGTCTCTTGAATATGGTAAATGTGAAGATCGTGGCATCCGCTGTTGCTATCATGGTTGGCTGTTTGCACCAGATGGCGAAATATTGGAAACGCCAGGCGAAGACTCTACTGCAAAGGCTGCAGAAATGGTCCGCGAGCGTACGCGGCTAGGTGCCTATCCTGTGACAGAATACAATGGCCTGATCTTTGCCTATTTGGGCCCACCTGAATTGATGCCTGAATTTCCAATTTACGATGCTTTTGAAATCAAGGATATGGTTCACCGAGTTTATAAAGCACCCTATGCCTGTAATTGGATTCAGATTTTGGATGCCATTATGGATCCAGTTCATACAACATTCCTACACAGTCAGAATAGCCACCCACAGTTTTCTGAAGGTATGTCTGAAATTGGTGAACTTAAGTTCTATGAACGTAATGAAAATCACTTTCTTGGATCTTCAACGCGGCGCGTAAATGATAACGCGTGGGTACGTATTAATGAACTCATCTTGCCGAACTTTACTCAGGCTGGTTCTGCTTTTGCAGCGGATGGAACTAAATCACTTTATTTTGGTCGGTCTTGCTTTACCCGTTGGGTGGTGCCTGTGGATGATGAAACATCTATTATTTATGCCTGGGCAAATTTTGGTGAAAGAGGTGACCCACTCAAGTACAATACTCAAGAGGGTTGTGAATTGATTGAGCAAGGTGAGGTTTTTGACCGCTCGATAGAAGATAAGCAACGCTATCCAGCGGATTCTGAAGCGGTTGAAGGCATGGGGCCAATTTCCACCCACAAAAGTGAGAATTTGATGCCAACGGATCGAGGAATATCGCTTTACCGCCGTCGTGTCCGTAAACAAATCCGTGACCTGGCGGGGGGTATTCAACCGCCACAACCTTTGCGTCATGATGGTAAGTCTGTGCGGACTTATGGTCAGGATACAGTTCTTAATCTACCTCCAATTGAGGGGCAGAGTGATCGTAATTATCTAAAGAAAATTGGTGGACAAGTTATGGATTTTCAATTCGAAGTTGAAAACTGGTGCGATGATGGACGAGATAATGCAATTATTGAGAAGCTCAAAGAGATTGAAACTAACGGTATAGCCTGAGCCAACAATAGGAATGAGAACTTGAAAATACATATAAAAAATAACCGTTGGGCGCCAGGGTCTTTTCCGAATACTCCTGAAGGTGAAGAAGTGTTCACAATTACTCATGAACGGATCAATACTGTTCTGGAGGATTTCCCAGATCTCCAGGGAAAGTTGGATTATTTTGTTGACTGGGATATTGATAACTTCACCAGTTCAATAGCTGATGCTGATGTTTTATTGACCTGGGATTTGCCCATGGAAAATCTATCTCAAGTAGCCCCAAATCTGAAATGGATCCATTGTATTGGTGCAGGGGTTGAACATATGTTGCCTATGGATTGGCTTCCTGAGCACGTCACATTGACCAATAATAAAGGTGTACATGCAGCCAAAGCTGGAGAGTTTGGCCTAATGGCTGTGCTAATGTTGCATTCAAAAATACCTGCAATAATGACCGATCAACAGAAGTCAGTTTTTGAATCCCTTTATACGTCCCCTATTGCTGGCAAAACCTTGGTTGTTCTTGGTACAGGAAGTTTGGGTGGGGCGGCTGCTAAAAAAGTTCAACAACTTGGTGTGTATGTGGTCGGCGTTAACCGCAGTGGACGGCTGGTAGATGGCTGTGATGAAGTAGTGACAACAGCTGAATTGGACAGTGTTCTGCCACATGCAGATTATATGTTAATCGCTACGCCTGATACGCCTGATACGCGCGGCCTAATGGATCGCCGTCGATTAGATTTAATGAAACCAAGTGCGGGGATAATCAATATTGGTCGTGAAGCGGTGATGGATTATGATGCGCTTTGCGATAAGCTGGAAGAGGGCAGCCTAGCTTCCGCTATTCTTGATGTATTTGATCCTGAACCCATTGATGAGAATTCACACTTGTGGGGAGTGAAAAATTTGATCATCACACCACATGTTTCTGCGGATGATGGTGATGCTTATGTTCCAATGACACTTGGTTTATTTTTTCGCAACATGCGGTTGTTCTTAGACGACAAACCTTTGTTGAATCCAATACAACCAACGCTTGGTTATTAAATTTATTCAGAGGTTCCAATTGAAAAGTGCTTGAGGCAAAAAATCAAATATGGTTTTGTGTTGAAAATGGCTGGCGGCTTAGCTTGGAAAATGTTGGCGATGCGATTGTTATGGCTGAAAAGGTACACATGTGAATATGGCGAATCGCAAACGCCATTAGGTAAATCTTTTATTATGATCAGACCAATACGAATCCAATTTTTAGATTCTAACCTTTCGTCTGGGTATCATGATATTCTTAAATATCGTGTTAATGGTAATACTATCTGATTTAGATTTTGAAAATGATGAGTTTATGGCAGTTGATGCAATGAATGATTCGTCTGCGTATACAGTTGCCAAATGTTTGATAAAAAACAAAAAACTGCCAACAAAACTCCTGCTACTACTCCCAAATAAATTTTTAAATCTTTATAAAAAGTTAATTTTTGATAATACGATATTCGTATATTACCTTGGGTAAAATTACTGTTTGATAAGAATTAATATACATTTTTTTCTATTTAAGTAAAAAAGTGTTGCGAATTGAACATTTTCAACGTTAACATAAATTATCCAAATAGCAGTCTAAGTGAAAATTGTTTTGATGGCTTTAAAATGAAATTTTTTTTTATGTAAGAACAATTAAAAAAACTTTTTTATTCATGAGAAATATTGAGGCACCTTATTGAGTTAATAATGTGGGACAGGCACCAAACAAAGAGCTCTAACAAGTCGCACAAAGCGCATTGGGCAAATTACATGGTCGGTTTATAAAACGATCAAACTAAATGAAAATGTACAACAATAGGAGTATCATAAAATGAGACTTAAGATTTTTGGAACTATCATATCGGTGGTGATTGCCGCTACAGCCAGCACTGTAACGGCTGGGCCACTTGAAGACAGGATTGCTGCAGGTAAGCCTATTCGTCTTGGTTTTGCGGCAGCGATGCCATGGGCAGGGCCAGGAGACGATGGCGAGCCTCTGGGTTTTGTCAACAAGATCACTATCGATCTTATGGAAAAAATGGGTCACACAAATATTGAGCCAGTAGTCACAGATTGGGCAGGTTTGATCCCCAGCTTGATGGCGGGTCGTGTCGACATCATCACTGGTGGGATGTATATTTTGGGTTCACGCTGTGAAAATATCGACTTCTCTGAGCCAATTGGTCAATTTGGTAACGCGTTTATCGTACCTGAAGGGAACCCTCTAGGTTTGGAAACTTACGAAGGTATCAAAAATGCGGGTGCTGTTCTTGCAGCTGTAGCTGGTTATGTGAATGTTGAGGAAGCTCTTAGGGTTGGTATTGCCGAAGAAAATATTATGCAATTGCCTGGTACTACTGAAGTTCTCGCGGCTGTCAAATCTGGACGCGCTGCTGCCGGTGCCATGACCGCGGTTGAAGCGGAACTTATAGCCAAGAAAAATGATGGAATTGAAGCAACTGATACTAATGCATTACCGGTATGGACCTTCAATTGGGTTGGCATTGGGTTCCACCCAGAGGATGATACGTTCCGTGCGGGTTTCAACGCTGCAATGCCTGGTTATATTGGTTCAGATAAAATGCTGGACGCTATTGTTCAATGGGATTATTTGCCTTCAAACGTGCCTCAATCAGATGCTACGATGCAATGGGCTTGTGATAACCGCTAATATCTTGCATTTTATAAAATAACGATAAATTGGCGCGATTTGCGGATTGTGCCAATTTTTAAGCCGACCAGTTCTCTGGCCAAGCAAGAAGAAGTGAGCAGTGACGTATATTGAATTTCTACAAGCTTATAGTAGTCGGATCATTGATGGATCGTTGATCACCCTTGTGCAGTTTCTTTTTGCGACTGCTGTAGCTGTAACCACAGCCCTTGCACTTGGTTTAATGCGATTGTCTAATAACCCTGCTGTAAAAGGCAGTGCTACGATTTACATTGAGATATTTCGTGGCACATCCCTTGTGGTGCAGCTATTTTGGGTTTTTTTTGTGTTACCACTTTTTGGAATCACTCTCGATAAATTTATCGCTGGGTTTCTGACTGTGGGTTTGAATATGGGGGCCTATGGCGCTGAATTGGTACGTGGGGCAATTATGGCGGTACCTAAGGGGCAATGGGAAGCGGCAAAAGCCATCAACATGACACCTTTACAACGAATGAGGCGTATTATTCTCCCACAGGCTTTTGTGATTATGTTGCCACCTTGGGGAAACCTTGTCATTGAAATTCTCAAAGGAACGGCTCTTGTTTCATTGATTGCGGTCACTGATCTTATGTTTCAAGCACGTCAAATTAATATCTCAACTTTTATGTCTGTTCAGACATTTGGCACGGCTATTATTATTTATTACGTGTTTGCCCGATTCATGGTCACACCGTTCATGCGATATTTTGAACGTTTGATGGCCCGTAAAATTGGAAGGGCTTAAGGTATGGAATGGCGTTGGGATTGGACTTGGGAACTTGTACCACGTTTTATCGATGCGACAGGTAAAACACTAGTCGCAGCTGGTGGTGGGTATGCAATCGCTATCGTCCTTGGGCTTGTATTCGTACTGGCGCAAAGGACACCGTCACGAATACTTGCCTTTGTTGCGCGCGAATTTGTTGAGCTGATCCGTTCCACGCCACTATTGTTGCAAGTTTTCTTCGTTTTTTATGTAGGACCACAATTTGGTGTACAACTTTCTCCCTGGACTTCTGGTATGGTCGCCATAGGCTTACACTATGGTGCGTATCTTTCTGAAGTTTATCGCGGTGGAATTGAAAGTGTTCCTAAAGGTCAATGGGAGGCAGCAACTGCTATTAATATGTCCATGGCTAAAACTTACTACCGCATCATTATTCCCCAAGCATTACCGCCAGCTATCGCTGGAATGGGTAACTATTTGGTGGGGATATTCAAGGATACACCGATGCTATCTGTGATCGGTGTTGCTGAATTAATGCATACCGCGAATGCAGTAGGATCACAAAGTTATCGATACTTAGAACCTTATACAATGGTTGGGATTATCTTTCTTGTGATTTCTTTGCCAACCGCATTTATGATCTCCCGTTTTGAAAAATGGGTACGCAGAAAGATGGGAATGTAAGATATGACCGAAGATATGAGCCAATATCCACTTCGTCTTGAAGGTAGCAATATTCCAATGGTTAGCTTTAAAAACGTACGTAAAAGTTATGGACCTCTGGTTGTTCTTGACCAATTGTATCTTGATATTGATGCGGGCGAAATGGTGACTATCATAGGGCCGTCTGGTTCTGGAAAAACAACTGTTTTGCGCATGCTAATGACATTAGAGACTATAAATGGTGGGGTAATTTATGTGGATGGTGAACCCTTAACCCATATGGAAAAAAATGGTATTCTGGTGCCAGCTGACGTCAAACATACTCGCCGTATTCGCAGCAAAATTGGCATGTGCTTTCAGCATTTTAACTTGTTTCCACATTTAACAGCATTGCAAAACTGCATGGAAGGACCTGTACAGGTTTTGGGAATATCAAAAAAAGAAGCGGCAGAACGTTCGCTTGAGTTGCTTGATATGGTCGGGATGATAGAAAAAAAAGATCAACTTCCATCTCGCTTGTCTGGAGGCCAGCAACAACGTGTGGCCATTGCGCGGGCACTTGCTATGCGCCCGAAAGTTATGCTGTTTGACGAAGTGACATCTGCACTAGATCCTGAAGTTATCAGCGAGGTAACGGGTGTTATTAGGCAACTCGTAGGTGCACATAATTTAACAATGTTGATGGTCACTCACCAAATGGGCTTTGCTAAAGACATTTCTGACAGGGTTTGCTTTTTCTATAATGGCTCCATAGAAGAACAAGGCGCGCCCTCTAAATTGTTTGAAAACCCTGAACGTAAGCGCACTCAACAGTTTCTCAACGCAGTTTTGGAAGCAAATTGATGTGCCTTTTGATAAATTCCCTGGGTTTGCAATCTTCTGTGTGATTGTGGCGCTGCAGAAAAACATAATCAGAATGTAAACCCATCCTTTTGAAGATGAAAAAAACTGCAACATGTTGCTATTTTTTTGAGTGTAAGTTTCAAAAATCAAAGATGGTGACATTTTTTTAGTGAAAGCGGTGTTGCTTCTTCTATAAATGCAGAAGTTTTTAAACAGTTATAGATTTTCGGGCTGAGCCATACCCAATATATGATAGCCACCATCTACCCGGATAATTTCTCCAGTTGTGTCAGCACCGTAATCGGAAGATAAATAAACTGCTGTGCCACCCACAGATTCTAAAGTTGCATTTGATCTTAGAGGAGCATTTTGTTCAGTTGTTCTAAATGTTTTTCGCGCTCCACCAATAGCTGCTCCCGCAAGTGTTCTCATGGGGCCAGGA
>Ga0115000_10001902_pt1 | contig 18208 bp, 37 predicted proteins | sample ArcticOcean_MG_C_6_FD_89690 | JGI IMG/M metagenome (GOLD analysis project Ga0115000, IMG submission 89690) | Marine microbial communities from western Arctic Ocean - ArcticOcean_MG_CB8_128 | ecosystem: Environmental > Aquatic > Marine > Oceanic | place: Arctic Ocean: Canada Basin | collected...
ATCACTATAAGTAAATTCAGGTTCTCTTAAATCTAAATCTTTAATTTTTTCTAGGTAAAACTGTTCTAGTTGAGCAGTTACAGTAGCAGTTGACCATTTGTTAGGTTTAAATGTACCGTACCAGTATGCTGAAACACAAAGAATACCAACTGCAAAAATGATCTTCGTCCACTTCCACGATTTGTCTAGCATTTTGTCCCAATTGATTTTTTTCACTATCTAACCCTTGCAATATATTCGTAACCAGTCCATTCCACACCATCTTCATCTGTAAACGATGGTAGTTTAGATTGGAATAGATCAAGTATATTTCTATATTTTAACATTGATTCAAATATTTTTTCTGATTGTATTTCTGTGTAATTATCTAATACATCTTTTCTAAAATTACCTGTATAATAAATTTTTGATGTACCCGGTAAATTAGATGGTTTGCTAAGTTCTTCAAGTATTATTCTTGCTTCACCTATACGACCTTTAAGATAGGGGTCTAACTCTTTACTTTTTTTTCTCACTGCATTCATAATATATCTTTCAGTTATAACTCAAGGCCAATTGCATGTAATCTAGGTTTAAAACTATAAAATAGTTTATTGTGACTACCAGTATTACCTACATTAGCCATTTGATATAGGTGTACCATTTCGTGTCCTAACGTATCTACAAATTCTTTTTTGTCATAGTATTCTGGTAACATTTCTAAATAGAAGACTCTAGTTCCTTTTCTCTTCCATTCCCAAACTACTACTTGACCTAAACATTTAAATCTTTTATCTCTAATCTTTTTAATTTGAATATCATTAAAAGGTGACAATACATTTTTAAATACCGCTTTGTTGATTAAGTTAAAATAATATTTAATATCTTTATAAGTTGTTTTATATTTTTTTCTTGTTGATAATTCTCTCTTTAAGATTTTTTTAACTTTTATTCTATCGCTCATTGTAATTAATGTTTCCTTTATTGAGTTTATTAACATATAATATAATATTATTTACAATCGTCTTTTATATCAGTATCTTCAAGTAATTTACATTTGTATTGTAAGTCAGCTTGTAATCTCAAATCGGTGGATATAGCATCCAAGATTGCAGGTAAATACGCTTGTAGTAAGTTAAGCGATTCAATGGCAAATGTATGTGCCAACTTCTGCATTTCATATTCTAATAGTTTACTAGTATCAACATTGATACCATTTACCTTAGATTGTATAACGTGACCAATTACAGCTTTCTCATACTCGTCAGCCATAACAGAGTTCATAAAACTTGTTAGACTAATCCATAACGTAGTTAAAACTATTGTTAGTGTTATCAAAAACTTATTCATAATATCCTCTCTTTCATATTTATATAATACACTATAATAGACTGAAAGTCAACAAGTATTTTGCGTTAAAATGGTAGAAAAATGAGTGATTTTGGAGGGAACAAAGGGTGAACAGAATGTCACACCCCTTGTTTTAGTTCGATTCGTTATATTCCGGCAGTTTCTATAACTGTTGGTGTGATAAATTGTTCATTCCAACCAAAGGCTTCTTTAACCATATCTGCAGTCAACCCTTTGTAAGTTTTGTTTAAACATTTGTTCTTAACATCTATCAAAACCTTTGCTTCTTGTGAAGATAAGCCTTCTAACATCTGAATAAACATAGTTTCTTTTTGTAGTTTATTAGTTGAATTATCAGCTCCTTTAACAAAACGCCATAATCTTTTATACTCGTTCATTAAAATAGAGTGTTCAGTTCCTTCTGGCGCATCATTTTCAATAAAGGGTGGTGTTCCTTCTGGTAAATCCCATTCTATGTTAGGATCAAAGCAACCTTTCAATAGTTGTTTTATTGCAGCAGTATTGTATTGCTTCAAAATTTCTATCTTCTTTGGTTTATCTTTTGCGTTATTAATCTTTAAAAAGATTTCACTTACTAAAAGTTGTTGTGAACCTCTAGTTGAACTCATATTTTCCATAGCTCTTTTAGAAATGAGATGTGGATTTTGTTTTATTTCAGCCATTATATTTCTCCATGCATGTTATTAAAAGTCATTTATATTTTCAATCAATGTCTTTAGTTTGTTTTCTATAAAGTACGTTAATAACAGCGTCCTATTATTTACTTTATAGTTATCATATTTAGTTTTTATATCACTATATATATGACCTGGAATTTCGCCCAAGTCTATTAGTTTCTTATTTCGTTCATAATACTTTTTAGTTTCTGAACCCAGTGGTATGTTCTCAATGTCTGCCCATTCCTCTAGTCTTTTTTTATTTATTGGTCTTTGTTTTTCTTTTATTACGAATACGTTATCAGCACTTAATATGTTTGGTACACCATCTGATCTATCACCCTTGATAATCTGTTCATGTAAAAATTTAACTGGATCCGGGTCTTCTACAAACTTTTTTTGTATAGGCGCATATTGTTTTACACCTTCATATTTGTGTAGTTGTATAAAATCTTTATCACCAGAAACAATCATTATTTTTTCTTTAGTATAATTTTCTTTGACAAGTACAGCGATTATATCGTCAGCTTCTACACCGTCTATGTGTAAAGTTATGTATGGGAAGTTTTGAGCAAGTTCTTCTCTGATCTCTCCAATCATTTTAAACAGGCTTGACCAATCTTTTGTATCTTCTTCTCTACCTTTTCGTCTGGAGTGTTTATAGTTAGGGAATATACCTCTACGCCAAGGATTAGCGCCGTCAGCACATAGTATGATCGTACCATACTCGTGTTTAAACTTTAGATTGTATCCTCGTAATGAGTTTAGTACCATATGTCTAAGCATAGATTTATCAGGTAGTTCATCTACCATGCCTCGTGTTTGAGCCATTAAGTTTGAAATTAATACTTGGTTTAAATCTACTAATATCATAAGTATTTTTCTAACTCCCCTGCTGTATGGTCAAATAATATATCTAACTTTTTAAGTTCTTTTTCATTTAGTAATAAAAAATCAGAACCACCATTGTTTAAGATTGTTCTATCATAGTGACCTACTGTTTCATTGTTCATGTTTACAATTCTTAAATGAGCATCATTCATTACTTTAACCTTCTTATCTACAAAAAAGTTTTTAACCATTTTTTCAAAATCTCTACATTTTTTATTTAAGATTTTATATGATGGGTGACCTTTTTTTACTGGAATTACTTTTTGTTTTCTAATGTCTTTGATACTTAAAGGATAATAATGTTTGTCCCATAAACTCTGTAATCTACCATCAGCTGAATCTCTATCTGTCACGGTTCCAACCTTGATTATGTTATTCATTTCTCTCATTGGTTGTGTTATGTATATTCCTGGCATTAGTTATCCAAAGTTCCTATCGAGTCTGACATTTTAGACCAATCTCTACATATGTCCATTACTCGTTTTCTAAATTTAAAATTAATAAATTTATCATCAATTAGGGTTTCAAATAATTTGTCCACACCAGCGCCTAACTGTAAATTGATATGTTTCTTAAATTTAAATTTTTTAAATTCTTCAAATGCTGTAACTACATGATGTTTTTGAAATGGTTTGTTTACTTCTTCCCATGTCATATTATAAAAGAAATCCTTGACAGTTAATGATAGATATGGTGTAATAAGTTGTTTCTTATTGTTTCTAGCAATCAATTCATGCCATAGATACCCTGCTTGATTGTTTATATCAAAGTAATTATCTCTAAACTCATCAAATTTTTCTTTTGATTTACCTGGACCATAATGTATCATGGCCTTTTTAGATATACCATAATAACCATCAGCTGCCCAACCACTTAATACTACCTGTTCTTGTATTTCTGGATAGACGTATAGAAAAGGAAAACAGCATTCAAAATGTGTTTTCTTTTTACATCTTACTTCTTTTACTAATCTTTGAAAATCTTTTTGTAAATTGTTTGTAGGTACTACTATGATATTATAGTCCCAACCCATTAGTTTTGCCACTTCAGCGGCCTTTGTAGCGTCATATGAGGGCTGATCTTGTAAATGAAATGTATATGCAGTTATCTTTTTACCCATTCTATGAGCAGCAAAAGCAACAGATAAACTATCTACACCGCCAGATAATAAAACAGCAACATTGTTGTCTACAGTTTGTTGTTCTATTTGATCTATTATTAGTTTATCAATCATTTTTTAAAATCATATGGTAAATTTTTTTTTCTAATTTCTTCTTGTTTTTCCGTTTCAATACTTTTAATGTGGTTTGAACCTAGTATGAGTGCAATCATAGCAAGTGTTACTGTGACTAACAAACCAATAATACCAAGTAATAATCCATCTGTAAATGTCATTTGGAAAAGCCAAGATGGGGAGATAAACCCCCCACCTCGATAGATTGTTTATGCGTCAAGTGCAATAAGATCAGATTTCTTTACAGAAACCGTGTGGTTGTCATACTTGAATTTAGTTCCGTATAACGCTTGAATACCAGCAGCAATGATAGCTCTTGTTGGAGTTCCCATTCTGTAGAATTTTTTACCACTTACTCTATTGCCATAAATCATATGACCTTCAGCTCTTAAAGTGTCAATCATTGATCTTGGAGACTCTAAATCAAATTGTTTTTGAATAGATGTCCAAGCAACATTGTTACCTTTTAATAAAAGGTTTAACAGTTTTTGTTTTTTTGACAAAGATTTTCTGCCTCTAGTTTCCACTACAGTTCTTTTAGCTACTTCTACTTTAACTAACTCATCTTTACCAAATAGGTTTTTTAATGTTTTAAACATATTATATATTTCCTTTGTTTATTTGTGTTAATAAAACTATTTTACAACCTGCAAAGGCGATTCCTTGGGAATTTTGTTTAATCATTTATGTCGTCTCCTTCAAACAAGCTGTCAGCTTGATCTTTGAGCTCTTTTAATTCTTCTTTAAGTTCTTTACTTAAAGGATTATGGACCTTATGTTTTGCTTCTAATATTTTCATATAATCAATTCTTGCTGATTGTGTGGCATCTTTAGTAACTTTTAACTCTACTAACTTATCCGATAACATTTGAGCTGGGTGTTTAATACCAAAATCTCTATATATTAACCCTCTCATAACATCAACTAACAAAGCAAAGTCTTTTGTAAAGTTATGATTACCTGTTTTAATAGCCATATCATAAAACTGTCTTAATAATCCCATACTAATATCATCAACTGAAGTTTCTACAAATTGTTTTGTTTGTTGATCTTTCAATTTTTTTAACAACTTCTCGTCTTTTGGAGGACTAATTTTAGTCTTTCTTACAATTTTATTTGTAGGAAACATTATAACATTCCCGTTATCTTTACTCACTAATAATTTCACCTTTAAAGTTTACTCTACCTTTTACCATAAAATATTCTATTAATTGATTATAACCACCAATTAATTTATCATCAATTTTAATTTGTGGCATAGTTCTTACAGGTTTACCTATGTCTTCTAACATCGCCTGTGGTGATTCAAAATCTTCCATCTTTTTTTCTGTGTATTTAAGGCCAAGTGATTTAATCATATGTTTGGCCTTATTACAAAATTGACAGTTTAATTTACTGTATAGTACTATTTCCATCATTTTTACCTATTAAGTTTTCATAAGCAATGTTTGCTTTTTCTTTAACATTATATGCATCAACTGCTTCAGCAATTGTAAAGTTATACATTTTATTATATTCACCCATTGGTAATCTTAAACCAATCCATGATCTGTAATAACCTTCTTTTGTTATTGCGATATCTTTAGCAAAGATTTCATAACCTCTTACTGGTGTTTCTTTAATCATGTTGATAATTGTCAACTCAACCTCAGACACAGTAGTTTTTTGATTAGTTTTACCTAATTCGGTGATAAATTGTTTAGACGATTTATTCATTTCGCCTTTAATTATATCAGCCAATTCAGCCTTGGCAATCATCATGCCTTTTTCTATTGCTAAATTTAAGTCTGGAGATACTGCTGTACCTACACCAAAGATACACATTTTATCTTTGTCAGTACCAAACATTGGTGTATCACACGCTTTACTTTCTGAAAAGTCAGCAACATACCACTTCGGTACGTGATCTAACAATTTACCTTGCTCCGTCTTCATCTTATAAGTTGAAGAACAGTTAGCCACTAATAGGCCTGTTACTACAACCATCGTCATTTTCATCATCTTATTCATAATTTAATTAACCTCACTTTTTACATTATATACTAAATCTTGCGCTTTGTCAAGTGCTAAACTGATATAATCTAAAAACTCTGCCCCTGTTATATCAAACACTATTACTGACAATAAAACAAGTATTATTACGTTTCTTATCATTATTGTACCTCCCATTCGCCATTAGTTTGTAAACAAGTCTTTCCGAATGCTTTAAAAACGTGTTTAGGTCGACTATACTGTCGACAATATTCTGGAGCACTTATATCTCTATAATAAAATTGAGCAAATAGTTCCCAATAACTTGGTCCATCAAATCTTTTACGACCGTCAGCACACTCCATGACTTCTTCCTTAATCAAACTATCCCCTTTTTGTGTTATAACTACTTTTATAAAACAGTATTGGTCATTAACTTTACTTGGTTCGATTATATCAATTTTGTCATAATACACTTTACCTTTGGCAATTTCAATCTTCTCTAATTTGTCTAGTATCTTTTCAGCTTTATCAAGTGTAGAATTAAATTCTGATTCTTGTATTCTAGTTCCATCACTGAGAATAATGGTATCACCCTCAATCACAGCGATTACTTTAGAAGTTTTTCCTGATAAGTCGTCTGTTACTCCTTCAACTTCTGCCGAATATAGTTTTTCAATACCAAATGATATTAAAAGAAGTACACCTATTACTATAATTATTTTTTTCATTTATGTTCCACCCATCTACCATCTGGCATTTGACACGCAACTCCAAATATAGTATTTCTATTAATTCCACCAACACCGACCAATGGCCAGTTATTTGTAATATCTACTGTTGCACTATAATCTTTACACTTAATTGGTCCTTTCAAATATGAGCTAGTAGTTTTAATAATACCACTATTACCTGTCTTCGAATTATACCAATTTGTATAAGATGATGTACTAGTACCTGTGTTTAAATGATCTACGAATACTGCATTGTGTACATCATAATCTGATTTATACATAATCTCTGCACCTATAAATGCACCTGATACAGCACAAGCAGCAATCGCATAGGGATTTTCAACACCTAAAGCAACACAGGAACCTGTAGTAGTAGTTGCACCTAACGTGGCGCCTACCTGGGATCTGTTGGCTGCGCAATTAGTTATCAATAAACTAATTACTAATAGTAGTAGTATTCTCATTCTGTATTCCTAATTTTTTTAAAGTATCGTTGATTTCATAAAGTTCATCTTCTAATTTCACAATTGGTTTTTTAAACTGAAGTTCTTCTTCTATTTCTTTTTTCCTACTCTTCAAGTTTGTTACCGTGTATGAATTAGGCATCTTTTTTTCCACCAAAAAATGATTTAATTTTAATCCACGTTTTAGAAGTTTGATCTTTACCATTTTGCCATTGTTTTTTTTGATACTCTTTAGTATCTGTCCATTCTTTAACAATATAGTTTTTTGCTTTAACATCTATTGTTTCTTCGGACTTCACCATTGAGGCTGTCATAATTGCTAGTATTGTCATTAACATTAATGTTTTCATATTTCTCTCTTTAGTTGTATTGTATTGTTTTTTCTTTATTTACTTTTTTTGGAGTATATACTTTTTCTTTTTTAGTCAAGTCATAATACTCAGCTTCTTCTTCTGCTTTTTTCTCAGCGTATGTCATATTAAAAACTCTCATATACGTTGCGTCACGTGGATTTGGAGCGGACCAGTCATCAATCAAATTTTGTAGTTGAACTTCGTTGATAGATAAATTACTAAAGTTTTTAGGGACGTTAATCATATCTTCTTTCAAAGAAGAAAGGTAAGCGATTCTATGTGTATAAGTTTCGTTCTTCTTACTTTGATCTTTTTTAGTAACGTCTTTAAACTCGTTAAATAGTTGTTCTTTAGTGTACATATATGTCATATTTGTCCTTTTGTTAATTATTAAGTCTTAATTGTATCAGGAATTGATTTAAAAGTCAACCCCTTAAAAACCCTTTATTTTACTATCTTTTCCACCGCTGACAGGTCGCTGAGCGAGCATTCCACCCTTGATTCGATAGTAGATACCCCATATAATATCAATAATACTAGGGCTATGAATATTAATTTTTTCTTTGATTTAATCCATGTTTTATAGTCATCTGGTGTTCTTCCGTATATCAACATTATTGCCCTCTCTTTTGTATTGGTTCTAATTCTACCTCATTACCACCTTCTGGATTTGAATATATGTGGGTAGTGTATCCAGCCAATGGATTTGATTTAATATATTTTACAATTTTATCAAATAATTCTTGTGTACCTCTAACACTTGGAACGTATCTTTGATAGCATGGTTCTTGTTTATAATGTTTTTTAGAAAAGTTATCTATCATAATACTACCACCCCAAACAGTATCAAAATCGCTTAGATAGTTTTGAGAATAAAATTCAAACATTTTATCATGGTTCACGTTTACATTTTTCTCGGGTTCAAATACTAGTCTTATTATCATAGTTATCCTTTTTTTAATGTAATGTTGTATCTTCAAATTTTTCTATTTTTGGTATACTTTTAATTATTGTTTTCATCATAGACTCATAGTCCTCATCATTTAATACTGTTTTATACAATCTTAATCCTATTGTAATTAATGTAGCAGCAATTACTTCCCAATTATATTGTAAACCCAACATAAGTGTATGCTTATACAGATCATCAAATGCTTCTTGTAATTTGTTATTATCTTTATTTGACACTTTTACTATTCTCCCATATGTTATTATTAAATACTTGGATTAAACGTGTTAATTCAACATTATATTTTTTTCCAAATTTATTGGTAAAACAAACTTTACAATCAGTTACCGGTAAATCCAGATCGCCATATTTAAGTATATCTACTTTATTGTTCAATTTAGAATCCATTTCTTTCCTCAATTTCTATTAGTTCTTTTTCTTTTGCTGCTTTATCTTCACTACTCATTAATAAAATTACATAATGAACAGCTTTTAATAAATCTTTTCTATTCTTACCATCTTTCTTACCATATCTGCACAAATATTTAATTGCATTTGCTTGGCAGAAATCTTTATCAATATTTAATTGTCTTAACATATCTTGTACTTGAAAACCGTCTTCGGTTGTACTATAATGTTGACCATAAGTTGATTGAATATAATCGCCTATTTCTTTTACTAACTTAGCTTCACCGTATTTCATTATCTATAACCTTTCATCTTACAAGTTAATATTCTCATAATTAGTGCTTCAATTTGTCTAACTCTTTCAGCAGTGATTGTTAAAATACTAGCCACTTCTTTTAGAGTTTTATCACCACATATTCTTTCTTTTAGAACTATTAACATTCTTGCTTTATAAAATTCATCTGATATTTTAGTGGCATGGTTACTAACCTTATAGCTTTGAATAGCAGCAATGGCGTCTTTTATAGGACTTTTTATATCACTATCAAAATTCATTAATTTATCCTCTTATCATTATAACTTGATACTTTGCTTTTTGTTAATTTTTTATTAAAATCTTTTCTCAATGATTGTCTATCATACTTCTGACCGTAATCATTAAACATATTTTTATCTTCAGCCGCTGACTCACCGAACGCATCTTCGTAAGTTTGATAGTATTGTTTTTCATCTATCAATTCTACTTTAGTTACATTTTCAAAGTTCTTAGCTGTTTCTTTATAGTTCCAATCACAAAATTTAAGAATTTTCATCTTCATACTTTTTGTATCAAATTTGTTCTTGTACTTCATAGGTACATTTCTGTAAACAGTTTCGTAAGCGTAAAAGTATTCACCTGACATTTCAGGATCCATGTATTCTCTTAAATAACAAATGTTGAAAGTCTTACTCATTAAGCTGCCTCCAACATAGTCATTGGTACTCTATATACTCTACCTTCTATATCAACCAAACATTTTGATTGCATAATCTTTGTAATAACACCAAACGTCTTTTTAGTTTTCTGTACTACATTAACTTTCATACCAACTTTCATAATAGATTTAACTTTGTTTTTTATAATATCAGCGATTAAATCTTTGGTGTTATTTAAATCTTCAACACTCATATTAAAAAGTTGTTTATTAAAAGTATTCATTTCAGTTATAGTCATTATTGATTCTCCTGTGCGATTACTTCATCAACATTTTCTGAATCAATACCAACCATTGATAGATTGTCTAGTTCTAATATTTTTGATTTACAAGTATCAAAATCTATCTGACCATCTTTTAAAGTTTTGATAATCTTATCAACAGCGTTCTCTACTGATGTTTCAATGTATTGTTTTATTTTTGACATAGTGTGTTCTCCTTTGTGTTGTTATAATATAAATTTTTATTCAATTTCTTAATTAACTGATGTTGTTTAAACATTGTCATAGTAGGGTTATTATATACTACTTTATTAACATTGTCAACTCTTTTTATTAGGAGTTGAATTCTTTGTTTTTTTTCTTTGTTCATATACTATTATAATATCAGGATACAGCGATAAGTCAATAGCCTAATTATGCTAGTAAAATAAGGGGTTATTTGGTAATTGAAAAGAACAAAGATAGAACAAATGTTAATTCTATTGATTCTTCGGGGTTATTTAGATGTTATTAATACTATTTTCATAACCAACTTTAGCAATATAGTAACTATCTACGATATCTGTTACTGGATTGTTTAACTTCTCCATATCAAACTTTTTCATTAAGTCAACTTTTGTGTGTTCTTTGAAACTATCATACATAAGTTGTTTGTCAGCATTGCCTTTACTTGACGCAAATTTCTTAACAACACTAGGTACAACAGTGTCATATTCAATCTCTGCTAATTGTAGTCTATATTTTAAGATACCACAATTCTCTGCAATTTGAAATACTGCTTGACCTTTAGAACCAAACGAGTATCCTTCTATAAAAACTTTTGGATTACTAACTTTATTGATTATTGAAAAAACCCAATCTGAAATTTGAGAAAATCTCTCTATGGGTGTATTGTATTCTGAATGCTCATAACCAAATATGTTATTACCAAAGTTACAAATATGTTTCTTCTTACGTGTTAAGAAATGAAAACTACATCTTTCAAATTCAAAACTACTATTTGTTATACAAAGAGCTGGACTATTTAAACTATAATCAATTCCAACTATCGTCTTCGGCTTCTTCGGGTATGTCAACATCAGCTTCCTCCTCTACTTCAAATCCGCAAAATGGACAAGTTAAAGGTTCAAGGTCTTGTTCCTCTTTATCCCAGATTATAGTATAGTTAGTAGTGCAGTTACTGCAAAGTTTTGGTACTTTTTCCATTATAATTTGAACTTTTTAAATTGATCTTTTGTAACGTCTTGTTTAATTCCACCAATAACATAACTTTCAATTTCTGTTTCTTGTGGGGCATTTTGTGTTGATCTACTATTTAACCAGTGGTCAACCCAAGGTAGTGGATTTGTTTTTTGATTGTACGCTGGAGTTAATCCAATTGCTCTCATTCTTCTATTCGCCATGTATTCTACAAATTGATGTAATAGTTTTTCTGACAATCCAATCATTGATCCTTGAGAGAATAGATAAGTTGCCCATCGTTTTTCTTCTTGTACAGCGTCATCATATATGGTATATACTTCTTTTTCTGTGTCTTTAATTACTCTATCCATTACTTTATCTTTTTCAATGTCTTTATAGTTGTTTATTATTCTTTGAGATATAGCCAAGTGTTGACTTTCATCTCTAGCGATAAAGGATATAATCTTTGCTGAACCCTCTAATAGTTTTAGTTCACCAAACGCAAACGAACATGCAAATGATACATAAAATCTCAATCCTTCTAATACATTAACAGTAATTAAAGCTTTCCATAATTTTTTCTTTAGTTCATACTCGTCAACCTTTGTTTTGTCTATATGATACTTATAACCAATTTCAATTAACTCATCATAAGCTTTTGTAACTGAATTAGCTCTCTTTTCGATTTTCTCGTCTTGTAGAACTGTATCAAAAACCTCTGATGGATTTGAATATAAATTCTTAATAATGTATGTATAACTTCTACTGTGAATTGTTTCCATAAAATCCCATGTTACAATACAACCTTCTAATTCGGGTAATGATACAAATGGTAAGAATGCTAGACATGGGCCACGACCTTGTACGCTATCTAACATAGTTTGATATTTTAGATTTGATGTAAATATATTCTTTTGTTGTTTAGTTAATTCTTGATAGTCGTTTCTATCTTTTTGTAAAGAAACTTCTTCTGGTCTCCAAAAATAACCTAGTTGTTGTTGAGTTAACTTATCAAAGATAGGATATTTCATACTATCATATCTTTGTAAGCCCAAGTCTTCTCCAAAGAACATAGGGTTCTTTAAAAAGTTTACTTCTTTAGATTTATTAAAAACTGTTCTTGCCATTTTGTTCTATTTATTACTCTATTAAATTGCGCAGGCGTCACAATCGGCGCCCTCTACATCTTTGGGTGTATCTTCGGGTACGTTATCTACAAATCCTATAGGATGTGCAGGTTCGTCAATATCTTTTTTAGCGTCATATGTATTTTGATAATAAGACGTTTTCCAACCTAATCTATACGTGGTTAGTAGGTCTTGTGCCATTTGAGATATTGGTACTTGGTTATCTTCAAAGTGTTCTGGATTGTATGACCAGTTGCCACTTATCGCTTGGTCAAAATACTTCTGCATTACTGCTACTACATTAATATAACCTTCATTTGATTTCATATCCCACATTAATGTATAATTTTCTTTTAACTTCCTATATTCCGGTACAACTTGTTTTAGTGGACCTTTTTTAGATTTTTTTATACTTAAATAATCTCTAGGTGGTTCAATACCGTTAGTAGCATTTGAAACCACACTAGAGGATTCAGATGGCATTTGAGCAGAGAGTGTACTATGTCTGAGTCCGTGCTCTTTAATGTCTTTCCTTAAACTCTCCCAATCATAAGTTAGATTTCTGGTTACAACCTCGTCTACCTCTTTTTTGTAAGTGTCTATTGGTAAGATACCATCTGAATATTTTGTTCTATGGAAGTATTCACATTTACCTTTTTCTTTAGCAAGTGTGTTACTAGCTTTTAATAGATAATATTGAAATGCTTCTGTTAGTTTATCTACTTCTTTCCAACCCATCTTTTGTTCGTATGAGTAACCTTTTTTAGCAAGATAGTGAGCAAGTCCAATATAACCTATACCTAAACTTCTTCTTGCTTTTGTAGATATTTCAGCTGCATGTACTGGATATTCTTGATGATCTATTATTTCATCTAATCCTCTAACAGTTAACTCGCACAATTCTTCCAATTCTTCTTTTTCATTTACAATACCCACGTTGATTGCTGATAAAATACAAAGAGCAATTTCACCCGTACCATCTATATGTTGTAAAGGATCTGTTGGTAGAGTAATCTCTTGGCATAGATTTGACATATAAATTCTATCTTTAAATGATGAGTGAGTGTTACAATGATCTATATTCATAATATAAATTCTACCTGTTTCAGCTCTTTCTTTTAAAATGTCAAAAAATAAGCCTTGTGCAGATACTTTCTTTTTCTTAATAGATGTTTTTCTTTCTGCCTTTATGTATAGATCATCAAACTCAGGTGATCCCCAAGCTTCGTAGAGTTCAGGTACTTCATGGGGTGAGAATAAAGTTATTTCACCTTCTTGTATAAATCTTTCATAAAATAGTTTTGACATTTGAATTGAATAATCTAATTTTCTAACTCTATTGTCTTCTGAACCTTTATTATTTTTAAGTACAATAATGTCTTCTATCTCTTGGTGCCAAATTGGGAAGTGGACTGTTGCCGAACCTCCTCGTACTCCGTTTTGAGTACAACACTTAACAGTTGCCTCAAATTTTTTAAGAAAGGGAATAACTCCGGTGTGTTGTACTTCACCTCCTCGTATCCTCGCATTGATGCCTCGTATTCTACCAGCATTAATACCAATCCCAGCACGCTGCGCCACGTAACGTCCAATAGCCATATCGCCAGAAAAAATACTAGGTAGAGTATCATCAATATCAACCAAAACACAGCTCGCATATTGTTTAAGAGGTGTTCTGACACCTGCCATAACAGGAGTAGGAATATTGATTTTGAATTGTGAAATTGCGTCATAGTATTTTTTAACATAAGTCATTCTCTGTTCTTTTGGATAATTCATAAAGACAGATGCAGCAATCATCATATACATAAACTGTGGTGTTTCGAATACCTGACCAGTTGCTCTATCTTGTACTAAATATTTATCAATTACTTGTCTTAACCCAGCGTAAGTGAAAGTATAATCTCTTTCGTGATTGACCCAATTTTCCATTCTATCAAAATCTTTCTTTTGATATTTCACTAATAAATCAGGATCATAAAGTTTTTTATTAGCAGCTGCTTTAGCGTGGTCATAAATGTGTGGGTGGTCCCACAGTCTTCCTATAACTTGCTTTCTTAAACTGTATAGAAGTAATCTTGCCGCAACGTATTGATAGTTAGGAGTTTCTAAAGAAATTAAATCTGCTGCTGACTTTACTAGAATTTGTTGTATGTCATCTGTGTTAATTCCATCGAAAAATTGTAGTCCACTTTTCATCTCAACTTGTGATGATGATACACCCGTTATACCTTCGACTGCATACTCCATCATCTCATGGATTTTTTCAATATTTAATGACTCTTTGCCTCGTTCACCTCGTTTGATAACATAAATCTTTGCGTCAGTCATTGATCTCCTATACTTTTTTGTAGTCGTTTAATTTAGTTAGTGCGGATAGTTTTGAATATGTATTGGTACTTATAATATCACTAATTTGGACTTTTGTCAACCCTGCTAATATCATATCATTGATGTCTTTGTGTCGCAGATCACTAGGCCACACGACCAAGTTGTAATTATTTTCAACAACATCATACATTCTTTTTATAATCTCTTTGTTCCTTGGCTCGTTATCGTATATGTATGTGATTTGTTCTTTTGGTATTTTGTTTTTTAATATTAAATCTGCACCACCAGCTGCCAAACAATTATCAATAAATAAACTATCAATCGGACCTTCAACGATATAAACCTGTCGTTGAAAGTTAACTCTTTCCAAACCATAAATTTTTTGTTTATCTTCATCTAATTTTACCGTTAAGTATTTTGGTTGTTCTTTTCCAAAAGCCCGACCTTGAAAAGCAAAAGCCTTTCCAGCCGTATCATAAAAAGGTATAATTAATCTTGGATGGTCTTTAATTGATTTATAGGTATTAGGCTTTACCTGATTAACTAATTGACCAAACTTATCACAAAAATATAGTTTCTTAAAAAACTCAACAGGTATTTTTCTATTGAGAACATATTGTTTTGCTGGGTGTTTATCATCTAATTGGCTAATACTCTTCAAGTCGTCAAGTATTGTTTGATCTTTAAACTTCACAGGTTTAAAATCAAACTTCGGCACTGGTGTCGCTGGGGCCGATTTCTTATATCTTTCTAATAGATATTCGGAATATAATTTTGGATCTAAAAACTTAATAAAGTTTGCTAAGTTTTGACCTTCGCCACAATTGTGACATTTAAAGAACATATCATTTTTAACTCTATATAGATATGCTCTAGTTTTTAATTTTGACTTTTTTGAGTCTCCACAATGAGGGCATCTAAAATTAAACAAGTAGTCATTCTTTTGTCTAAAATGACTTAACCTCGATTTTAGATTACTAATAAATTTAAGATCAATATAACTGGACATAATACAATTGCTAATATACTATATATTAGTCCAAAAGTCAAGTCTAATCTGATAGCATTTTTATAATAGTAGCAAAGTTTTTAGACAATATAAACCCAATTACAATAGAACCACCCAATATAATCCATTTATATCGCTCTAAGACGCCCACTCTAGCGTTTATATCGTTCTTTAGTGACTTGACTTCGATTAATAATCTTTTTTCAGTTAAGCTTATATCGTTCTTTAATTCTTTATAAACATCAGTTATTGCCTCTGCTCTATCTTTTAGTTTTTCAAAAATAACTTCATCTATCTTTTCGTTTCTTTCAATTTTTTCTTCGTGTACAGCTAGCATAGATTTTATAGATGTGGAAACATCTGTTAATTTATCAATAGCAGTATCTAAACGGCCTTGAATATTATTAACATTCTGTATATCTTTTTTTAAAGATTCTATATCTATTTTTATTTCTGTATTATCGCTCATATTAATTTGATGGTTTTGGTTTTGATTCAACAACAGTATAATCAAATAACACATTCAATATACACTTCTCTTGTTGTTCAGGTGTTTCCATTGTTCTTATAATGTGTCCTTCGGTGTCTTTTGATATATAAGTTATTACAGCGTAAACAATATCGCCTGTTGGTAATGCTGCTGTTCTACCAACTGCTATTTCTATCTCTTCATAACCTTCTTTTTCTAATACTTGATTAACTATATCTAAAGGACCACACCATATGGGTGCTTGTTGTAGTGTCCAAGGATAGTTTTGTAAACCTTCGGGTCCAGCATATGTGACAGTATTATATAATATGATAACAAGTCCAAATATTGTTCTAATTAGTGTTCTCATAACTTTCTATTATTTATATCTCGTTTGTTTGTAGTGTTGATGTATTTCTATATATCTTTGGTGTATGTTCATAAAAATATATATCATATATTGTTGGAACACCTATGAGTACATTAAGAACTATTAAAATCAATATGAGTTTATTAAAGAACTTTTGTGTTCCTTCGTCTATCTCTGGGTCTATTCGTCTGTCTTTTAACATATTCGTCTATTATCCTACTGCTTCCAATCTCCTCTTGGAAATCGGAAATTGACGTCCATCGCCCAGGAAGTCCTGCCACGTTTGAGTATACCTATTGGTTCCAACTCCTCTTGCATTCTTTCTGATTCAGTTTTTTTTCTTTCATCTCTTTGTCTAAATGCTTCTTTTCTACATTCATCTAGTTCTTTTTGTTCTTTTTGTGTTTCTTTTAAAAAATCTTTTATCATTTTATTGAATATATTTTAACTTTATTAGATTTACCCTTGACAGTTACACTACCTAATTTGTACATTCTTTTATGTAACTCTTTTGCCTCTTTGTATGTGTCTTCACCTACTACAATTGTTGTGTTAAATTCTTTACTTTGTCCCTCTAATCTACTCGCTAAGTTAACTGCGTCACCTAGTACTGAATAATCAAATCTTTGATTGCTTCCCATGTTACCCACAACTGCTTTACCACTATTAATACCAATGCCTATTTTAAAACCTAAGTTCAATTTTCGCATAGTTTCTCTCATAATCTTAGCAGTGATAATTGCTTTATGTTGATGATTAGGACAGTCAAGTGGTGCGTTCCAAAACGCCATGATACAATCTCCCATATATTTATCAATTGTCCCACCTGACTTTAGAATAATATTAGTCATTGGTGTTAGAAATGCATTGATAAGTTTTGTTAATTCCTGTGGTTTCTTTTGATATTTTTCTGATATAGTAGTAAACCCTCTTATGTCACAGAATAGAAAAGTTAACTCTCTTGTTTCGCCACCTAGTTTTAATAGACTAGGATTATCTTGTAATTTCTTGACCATATCTGGTGAAAGATAATGTTCAAATTGTTTTTTAATTTGTAATTTTAATCTATTCTCTCTAATAAAATTATTGTATATTAAATGTGAGAATATTATACAGCCCATTATAACAGGATATAACCAATTTGTCAAGTACAAATATGACTTAAATAAATAAAAACTTGACAATATGATTAATATGTTGTATAGTATAAATGGCACAAGTGACATTACTATACCAAGTCTAGGTATCAATAATATGAATAGGCCCATTCCTATAATCATCACAGCAAACTCTACGTATATAATCCAATCTGGTCTAGTTATAAACTTACCTGATAGTAAAGTTTCTGTTGACAATGCCATTATCTCGTGTGTATTCTTTAGACCATCTGGTGTGAGAACAAAAGTAGAACCTTGAAAAGTTGTACCAATAAGAACTATCTTACCTTTCATAGAAGACCAGTCTTTTTCTGTGTAATCTATTCTAGGTATATCATGTCTGAAATCAATCCATATA